>Ga0180432_10000035_pt1 | contig 186428 bp, 221 predicted proteins | sample SS_ome_10_FD_132414 | JGI IMG/M metagenome (GOLD analysis project Ga0180432, IMG submission 132414) | Hypersaline lake sediment archaeal communities from the Salton Sea, California, USA - SS_1_MS_2 metaG | ecosystem: Environmental > Aquatic > Non-marine Saline and Alkaline > Hypersaline >... | reverse complement strand
AAACCATCCACCAACAATTATTGACTCATTATCTAAAAGGGCCATTTTAAACTCCTGAAATGTAGAAAGCCAGGTTTAGAACTTTTTTTCTTTTTTTTGTTTTTATATTTTTCGTTGTATTTTTCTTTTATACTTTTAATATAATTAGTTGTGCGCATTATAGCAGATGGCTTGGGAAGTTTAAGCCCGAGCTTCTCAAGCTCATCTGCAAAAGCGTTATTGTATATACTATTAAAATCCATTATGATCGCGTTCTACCTGCAGCAGACCCAGAAATAACCATAACGTCAGCATTGTCATCATAATTTCTATAAGTATATACTGAACCGGCTCGATTGATATTTCCTCCACAATAAGCAAGTATTTGCCTCATAGCAACTGAAAATGTTGCAGTTCCGTCAATTGTCATACCAAGTATTTCAGATGTGACATTATTAATTTCTGCTGCATCAATGTCTTTTCCAGTGCCGTTTCCTCTCATTATAAATCCAGCTTTATCGCCGGCCTGAGATTGAATATTAAGACCATATCCATCAGAAGATCCACCGATAACCTCGATACCGCTTCCTACCACACCACCTTCGAATCTCATTCCAGCACCAGCATTAAAACCCTGTACATGAATACCATTAAATGAACCACCACCAGCAACTTCAGCATGGAATGCATGTCCACCAACAGCTTGAACACTTATACCAGCTCCAGAATTTGACTCAATACGAAGTCCGTTATAAGTACCACCACTACCGCCTTCTATAAGGGCTCCATTCCCGGCAGACGCAAATACTTTAATAGCAGGAATTCCTGCTCCTGATGTGCCAATATCAAGGCCTATACCATTATTACCATAACATGCAAGGCCACCACCGTTTGCGAGAGATTGTATTTCGACAGCATAATCCCCGTTAGCGTTTTGAGATTTGGCAAATAAGGCTCTTCCAAGAACAGAATCTAATCTAACTGCGTCGCCTGATGTTGATCCGCCTAGAACACTTAATCCAACACCGGTTGAACCTGCTTCAACAGTAATTCCATTTCCTATTCCATTTCCTTGGATAACAAGCCCAGTAGCATCAGTTCCTCCGGATATCAACATTCCACCATCAAGGGATACAGCATATCCAACAGATGTGACACCTATTCCAGTTCCAAGAGTTGTGACTTTAATTCCACTTGAACCGGAGCCACCCATTGCTGTTACATTAATACCATTATTGTTATTTGCGCCAACAGCAATGTCAATACCATGTCCGTCAGTAGTCGATATATCAATACCATTTCCAACTGCAGCAGCTATTTCAAGTGCATGCCCTGTATCACCGCCACCGACAAATAATCCTGCGCCATTCCCGGCGCCTGTCAGATTAATAGCATCGCCATTAGTACCGGCAACAGCCTGAATAGCATGGGTTGTATCAGAGGTGGCAATTATAGCTGCGCCGCCGTCATTGTATATATTGAGTTGTTTTAGATTAAGCGTTGCATTATTACCTGAAGTAAGCTCATCATCAATTGATACCAGGTTAGCATTGATAACACCTTCAGGAGCCTCTTCAAGAACGAGGGTTGTCCTACTATAATGAAGTGCAACAGAACCCTCTTCACATGCGAAATCATACATGAATTGTGCTTCATTCTCTGTATTCACTATCTCCATGTAACAGAAGAATATTCCTTTAGCCTCCCTCTCAAGCTCTTTATATCCGGAAAATTTAACTGAATTGTCCAAAGCGTTTGAAAGAGCAAACTCTTTATAGAGAAGAGCGTTCTTATCAGTGCCGTTGGCAGTTTCAAGATCGATTGAGAACTCAGGCATACCGACACGATACGTCTTACCTGTACCTGTGAAAATATCAGCATCAAGAGTAAGCTCATCTTCACCATTAACAACCGTGACATTTGCTTCAGTTAAATCGGTGTCGTTATATACAACATCACCAATCTGAACACCGTTCGTCTGGAATGTTGCCAAGGTATCATAAAGCTTGTTCGTTCCAGTTGAAGTATTCGTACCTGTTTCTTTTTCATTTAAATCAGGATCTTCCATATTACCAGCAGAATCATAGAAATGTACTTGAAGTTTGTATATATTTGATCCTGCCACAGGAATCAGGCAGTAAGAAGGTATAGTTGCTACAAATCGAGTATTGTTTTGAATTGAATCAACCGAACTTTGTCTTGCGACGCCGTTTCCGGAATCGTAAGCATTAAGAGCATCATCGCATCCACCCTCGATATCGATAGCAGAAATTGCCGGCAGTATTGCATCGATTTCGTCAGCATCAATATCTTTACCAGTCGTTCCTTTAACACAAGAAAAGCCGTGGCCGGAACCATTACCCTGAACAAGCAATCCATTCTGATTCGGACCTGCCTGAATAAATGCACCAGCAAGTCCTCTCAATGAATAATTGCCAGGATCAGCAATAAGTGTTAATGCGTCACCACTTTCACCAGCAGCTACCTGTACACCACCATCCATCTGAATTGCTCGTTTAGTTCCTCCAGGGCCAACATATATTCCATAACCGTCAGTTGTGGAAACATCAATACCCATGCCAGAAGTTGAGCCGCCAACAATTTCAACACCGTTTCCAGTAGCACCACCCTCAACCTTTAATCCAGAATTTGCTCCGTTACCTTTAAGCTCTAAAGCAATGCCACTCGGAATAGCCTCAAGTTTAGCTGCACCAGAACCACCTTGAATGTACAATCCTAATTGACCGGGGCCGCCTGTGACATTAAGAGCTGGATGTGACGGAGAACCTTGTATATAAGCACCATAGCCAGTAATACCAGGAACTAATCTAAGCCCTGATTCTGTTCCAGAGCCCCAAAGGCGTAGTCCATCATTGTTGCCACCAGCCTGCGAAATGATTCCGTGACCATCTGTGGCTGATATATTAATACCATTTCCTGATGTAGAACCTCCAACAACTTCAAGACCATTACCTGTCGCACCACCTTTAGAATAAATACCAGCATAAGCTCCTTCTCCAAGAGCCTCTATACCTGGACCACCGTATCCTTCAGCCTTAAACCCGGCGCCAGAAGCAGGTGGACCAGCCGAAGCGGTAAGGGCATAAATGCCATTAGTTTCACCCTCTGATTTTAATCCAATCGCCTTACCCTTTGTATAAATACCGATGTTACCGGCAGTAGCAGCCGCATTAATGTTCACCCCGTTACCATTGACAGTATTTATACTTATACCATGACCAGAGGTAGGACCACCGACTATTTCGATACCGGCACCTGTAGAATCAGAGTTAAAATAAGCTCCGGCACCAGAATTACCACCAACTGACTTAATACCGTTACCGTCTGTGGCGGAAATATTTATACCGTTACCTGAAGTAGAGCCACCAACAATATTTATTCCGTTACCGGTAGCGCCGCCTTCAAACTTAGCACCTGAACCAGAACCATCACCCTTAGCGTAGAAACCGTGATAACCAGAGCCAACAGCAATAGCCTCAATACCATGGCCAGATGGCGCTGCAACAGCCTCTGCTTTAATACCACTTCCGGAAGAATCTCCACCAACTGCGTGAAAACCAGGACCTGTTGTGCCACCTTTTGAACGGATGCCAGCGCCAGTTCCGTCACCTTGTGCATAAATACCACAATAGCCAGAGCCAACACCTATTGCTTCAATACCATGGCCAGACGGTGCCGCAACAGCTTCAGCCTTGATGCCACTTCCAGAAGAGTTTCCTCCAACTGCATGAAAACCAGGACCTGTAGAGCCTCCCTTTGCATAAATGCCGGCAAAAGATCCTTCTCCCTCGGCCTCTATACCGGGGCCACCATTACCAGTTGCCTTAAAGCCAGCGCCAGATGGCGGAATAACAGCATAAGAACGAGCCCAAATACCATTGGTTTCACCCTGAGCTTGAATACCAATCGTTTTTCCCTCAGTATAAATACCAATATTCCCTGCAGAACTATTGGCAATTATATTCATTCCATTTCCATCAGTTGTTGAAATGTCTATGCCATGACCAGATGTAGAGCCACCTTTTATTTCAATTGCCTTGCCGGTACTATTTGAATCTATTTTAACAGCAGGGATAGAACCTGTATTTCTACTGTTTATATACAAAGAGCCACCATTGTCCGATGCCCCATCAAGTTTTAATGCATATCCATCGCTATTACACGCAAGAATCATGGCAGTTCCGCCAGCACCACCGTTACCAGCACTAACATAAATACCAGCGCCTTGTGAATTTACACTAATGCCAATACCAGAGCTACCGCCAGCAGTAATAGAGACGCCTTGCCCATTTGTGGTAGTAATATCTATACCTTTTCCGGAAGTTGAACCACCTGCTACTTCAATCCCATGGCCAGTAGCACCACCGGCTATCTCTATACCTGCGCCCGTGCCATTACCACTTATCTTTATTGCGGATTGATTGGTACCACCAAATATTCCTATTCCAGCACCAGAGCCACCAAGGCAGCTAATGTTTATAGCATTGTAGGCTCCATTTCCAAATATAGACAAACCACTTCCGCTTTGAGTTGGATGATTGGAAAGATGTACAGCATCGCCACCAGAAGACGAGCCATACACTTTAATACCAACTTTACTTGTACCTCCCGGGGTAACCAAAACACCAACACCGTTAGTAGTAGAAATATCTATACCTTCTCCGGAAGTCGAACCACCTGCCACATCGATTCCATTACCAGTAATACCACCCTGCACATCAATTCCGGCTCCAGCACCGTTACCTCTTACAAGAATTCCTGGTGCATCAGTATCACTATTCTGGATATTAAGCTGTTTCAGATTAAGCGTCGCGTTATTACCGTTTGTAGCCTGACCGTCGATTGATACAACATTTGCATCCACAGCTCCTGAGCCCTGATTATCTCTAATTGCTTCTTGAGAATCAGTGGTTCTGTCATAAGAACCGGCATCACTTGTTTTACCAGCAATTGCGGTAAGCATCTCTGTGATTGATGTTCCATCTCCAAGATCCACACCTGATCCGAGTTGCGCAACAATAGCATCAATTTCGTCATCTTTATCGGACTGATCGCTTGAGCCCATAATATAATTAGTTGGTAATTTTGATACGATAGTGTCGACATTGGTATCAATTGTGTCAATTTTAGTTTCATTAGCATCAATATTATCATTGATATCTTTATAAATAGAACCGGACACTGCACCTGTCCCTGAAACATCACGCTCTTTTAACGCCTCTGCAATAATATCTTTATTAGTCGTATTGTCAGCAAGTGTTGTTGTTCCTGGTGTTGCAGCAAGAACATTTGTACTACGTGAATAATTAAGAAGAGTACTTGATTCTTCAAGTTTGAATGTGGCTGTCCACTGATCCTCGCTTTCAGTATTTGGAATCTTATAATAAGTTTCATAAACACCAGTGCTTATTTTTACCATCTTCCACATATTTGCATCTATTACACCTGCGGTTGCAGGGGTTGTGCCACCCGCATCATCGAAGAAGGCATCTTTATCACCACCGGAAACATTCTCATAAAGAATGTCGATTTCATTATTATCCGGATCTTCCATATTACCATCAGAATCATAGAAGTGCGCTGTAATCTTATACATTGTATTGCCAGCAGCCGGTATAATCATATACGTTGGAACAGTAGCGACAAATTTTGTATTATTCTGAATACCATTTACACTCGTTTGAACACTGTCAATCTGATCAGAAAGTGTCTCAAGCGTATCACCATCAGCCCCAGTTCTTGCAACGGCAGTTGAACCTGTATCTGCTGAAGTAAGCGGGTATGCAGTGGTTTCATCGAATTTAGAAGCTGTGATTGCATCATCATTTAGATTAACAGCGGGGTGATTTGCATATGCTCCAACAACAAAAGCACCAGTCGCCTCATCGAGCTGAATATCACCATCAGCATTAGCTGTACCAGCAAGGTAGCTCTTAGAAGGCAATTTAGCTTCAATATTATTAACACCAGTGTCAATATCGGTAAGTGCTCCTGAATTTGGAAGATTATCAGTAACAGCTTTAATAGCATTAATCTCATCATCCTTGTCTGTCTGAACACTTGATCCCATGATATAATTTGTCGGTAACTTAGCTTCAATATTGTTCACACCAGTATCAATATCAGTAAGCGCTCCAGCGTTTGGTAAAGCATCTGTCACAGTCTGAATATCATCAAGATGGGTATCAATCGAACCGGCAGCAGGTGCCCCGCCAGTTGGAGCAAGTTTCATTGCATCTCTGACCTGTTGAGCAGTAAGACCACCTGCAGCCTGATTGTCTCTGAGAGCCTCAAGCGAATCGGTCGTATTATCAAAAGTATCCCAGTCCGCTGTTGCACTCTTGGATGCTATCTTTGCAAATACAGAGTTATCTGTCACATCAGTTCCAGTAACAGCAACTGATAGCAGGTGGTCAAGTCCTATATCGCTCAATGCAGTATCAACCTCTGCATTGACATCGAGCTTCGCCTGAGCACCTAATGCATTAACGGTGCCAATAGTTACCGCGCTCTGGTCTGCATTCAAATCGACATCTGGATGATTCGCAAATGCTCCAGAAGGCAATGCACCAGTTGCCTCATTCAATTCAATATCACCGTCAGAATTATTTGTTCCGGCAAGATATGACTTACTCGGTAATTTCGCTTCGATGTTGTTCACACCAGTATCAATGTTGTTAATATCTGAATTCGCGGTAATAGCAGCATCGCACGCAGTTTGCACATCAGCAGAAGACAGGTCATTCAATCCTTCAACTGTTGACTTAATCGAATCAATTTCATCATCCTTATCACTCTGGACACTTGAACCCATGATGTAATTCGTTGGAAGTTTTGCCTCAATATTATTAACACCAGTATCTATATCAGTGAGAGCACCGCTATTCGGAAGATTATCTGTGACAGCTTTAATATCATCAACCACACTATCTACAGTATCTATCTTCGTCTCATTCGCATCGATGTTATCCATAATATCTTTATACACAGAGCCGGAAACAGCTCCTGTTCCAGACACATCTCTTTCCTTCATTGCCTCTGCAATAATATCGGCATTTGTCGTATTATCAGCCAATGTTACAGAACCAGGATTCTCTTCAACGATATTTGTAGTACGTGCATACTGAAGCAATGCAGAAGACTCTTCAAGCTTAAATGATGCTATCCACTGTTCCTGTGTCTCAGTACTTGGAAGCTTATAATACGTCTCATAAACACCTGTACTAATCTTCACCATCTTCCACATATTCGAGTCTATTGTACCAGCGGTCGCTGGAGTAGAACCTGACGCATCATCAAAAAACGCATCTTTATCAGTCCCATCAACACCCTCATAGAGAATATCAATTTCATTATTATCTGGGTCTTCCATATTACCATCAGTATCATAAAAATGCGCTGTTATCTTATACATCTTAGTACCGGTATCAGGTATCAACATGTTTGTTGGAACAGTTGCAACAAATCTCGTATTGTTCTGAATACCATCAACACTGGACTGTACACCGTCAATCTGGTCTGACAAGGTTTCAAGAGTGTCTCCATCTGCACCGGTCCTCGCAACAGCAGTCGAACCAGTATCGGCAGATGTAAGTGGATAAGCTGTAGTCTCATCAAACTTAGAAGCTGTTATTGCATCATCATTTAATCCAACATTCGGGTGATTTGCAAATGCACCAGAAGGCAACGCTCCAGTTGCATCGTTCAATTCAATATCACCATCAGAATTCGCTGTTCCTGTAAGATATGATTTGCTCGGAAGTTTCGCTTCAATATTATTTACACCAGTATCAATATCAGTCAGGGCACCTGAGTTAGGAAGGTTATCAGTTACTGCTTTAATTGCATCAATTTCATCATCTTTATCTGTCTGAACTGAGGAGCCCATGATATAATTAGTCGGGAGTTTTGCTTCGATATTATTTACACCGGTATCTATATTATCAATTTCATTAGCATCAATATCTTTACCAGTTATTCCACCAATGAGACTTAATCCGTGACCGCTGCCAGTTCCATTAAGCTGCATTCCATCACAATTAGACCCTGCACCTGCATAAATTCCATGTCCTGCGGTTGATGTGATACGTAGCCCATCATCTTGTGCAGCTATTTCAAATCCATAACTTCCAGTTGTAGATACATAAATTCCTTTTTGATTCGATGCTATTGAAATCCCATTGCCACCCGTTGCTGATACATTAATACCAATCCCGGCAGCATTGGTTATATCTACACCAACGCCGGATGTTGTATCAATACTGACAGCATCCCCAGAAGTATTTCCGCCTTTAATCCATACGCCACGGCCAGTTTCTCCGCCTTGTACTTCAATACCGGCCCCAGTTCCACTGCCCCCTATCAATACACCAGGATAATTTCCAGTATTGCAATATATTTCAACGCCAGCCTGAGATGATTCAATGTAAACACCTTGGCCGCTTGTTGCAGCTACTGAAATTCCATGGCCATCTGTGGTTGATACATTAATACCTTTACCAGATGTTGAACCACCAATTACATCCATTCCGTTTCCAGTTGGTCCGCCTTGGGCTTTTAATCCAGCATTTGAACCAACTCCAAAAGCATAGATTCCATTTCCATTATTCGGAGCCTGAGCGAACAATCCATGGCCAGATGAGTTTCCACCAATCAATGCTGCTCCATGTCCAGCTGAACCACCGAGGCCATATATACCAGATCCGCCACCATTCCCCTCTGCGCGTATTCCAGAATCTCCACCGCCTGCAGCTTTTGTATGAATACCATGGCCGCCAGCAGCACCACCAGAGGAATATATTCCATTACCAGAAGCTCCACCTTCTATATACGCACCATTTCCACTTGTTGATGTTATTTTTAATCCATCACCTGAAGTTCCGCCCCCATAAACACGTATGCCCTCTCCGGTGGCCCCGGCTTGGACTTTTATACCTGCTCCAGCCCCATTTGCTGTTATATCAATAGCATTGACACCAGTTCCTGTAATGTCAATATCAATTCCAGGGCCTGCTGAGTTTTGAATATCAATAGCACCACCGGCATCGGCCGCATTTATTGCAAGTTTAGTAAGAGTCATCTGTGCACCGGTTCCATCCATGATAGCTTCAAGATTATCCGCAGCCGTAGAATCATCACTGATTTGCTTCATATTAGACACTGCTGGTCTTGTCCAAATAATAACCTCCTGGTCATCCCACTCTTTTGGACTCGTCTGGTCTATAAACTGGACAATAATCGGATACTTTGTATCATCTGGATTCAATTCAGTTGCTGTAAAGGTAACAAGAAGCTGGGCTGTCGCTCCAGATATAGCAGAAGGAAGTGTACCTATGTTTGACACATTCCAACTTCCGCCTGTATGCCTTATAATCTTAACGTCTCCAGCAGCAAGTGTCGGATTCGATTTGTAACTTGGTCGGTTCGCAGCATCAACCAATGGAATTACAGCATACGATGCAACATTTTGTTCTCTTAATATTTCCATAATAACTCCTTAGAAATTATCTGGCACCTCTTCCGATACCAGCTCCCACGCCTCGGTAAATACAAGGTATAATAAGTTCTCCAGCGCATGTATTATAAACAAGATATAAACTATACCAAAATCTACTATATGCCCCACTACTGTCAGTCGGCCATGCTGCCGGAAAAGCAACATCAGGGTCTGTACTTACAGCAGCAGAGGCAAACCTTCCATCAGCCCTCTGAAAATCACTTCCCTCTGGGCTTGTATTATATCTCACTGAAAACCCAGACGGCAATTTCATCGCAATCCACAATTGAGTATTTTTAGGAATAGATGCCAACCCACCATCTAATTCTTGCCATTCTTCTGTTCCAGAACCAGATGTTTTTCCACAGTCTTTGACAAGAAATGCGGTCGGTGGTGTAAATACAACCCCGGATGTCTGCCAATCAGCATCTTCCATATTTGTCAATGTTCCATCATTATCATTACTTGTTTCATCAGCGGCATTCGTGCCACTTGATTCATTTAGTTTCCAATACCCTACCAGGTTTGCTGCCGAAGGTGAAACGCTCAAATGCATATTATCATATATCTCAGCATCAGTACGAACATCACTCCACATTCGAACTTCATCAAGTTTCCCGACAAAATATTCAGTGTCGTTTCCAGCCTGCCCAAGAGTCATATTAATACCAGTTGTAGTAGCAGGGTTTGAATTATTCACCTGATTAGTAAACTGACCATCTATATAAAACCGCGCATCATTCGTACCATTAATAGTCACAGCAGCATGAAACCACCTATCCAATGGACATGACTGATTCGATTCATAATCATGCTTTCCAAATGAAGTATATCTCAAATACCCATTGCTTGTATTATAACCGAAACCGACACCGTTATCTCCGTTTCGTGACCCAATCCATCTTATTACTCCAGTCTGCCCATGGTCAGATGGTATATATACCCAGCATTCAAGTGTAAAGTTATTTGTAAAATTAAATACTGAATCGTTACCTATATCAACATACTCAGGGTCTCCATCGAAATTCAGACAATTGCCCTGAGCAGGACCTGAATACACAGCCAATCTTGCCTGTGCAGAATGGGTGTCGCCTATTCTCACCACAACTCTATCTAATAGCATGTTATCAATATCTGGAGATATACCACCAAATGCTAAAGCCTGAGTCAATCCTGTTCCATTAGTAGCCAATGCCTTTGTTATTCCCCAACTGCTGGCACCAATAGTGATTATTACAATTCTTCCGTCATTCCCATCAGAACCATTACTGGTTGTTCCGCCGCCATTTCCGCCATATCCTGCGTTATCACCATAGTCATCATCACTGGTATTCGGTGGAGTTTGTGAAGAAGCCTGCTGATTAGACGTATCAGTTGCAGTCCCAATTATATAATTTGAACCGCCACCGCCGCCACCACCGCCGGCATTTCCTGATGCAGAACACGAACCTCCACCACCACCGGCACGACCTGAGCCGCCGCCGCCGCCGCCAGCAAATCCGGCTTGTGCTCCCATGTTACCACCACCACCGGCACCACCGTTTGTTATACCACCATTGTCTTCATTTCCTTTGCTGTTGTCATTATTACGGCCATCTCCTCCATTTCCACCAGCTCCAGACACAAGAGATCGAACCCAATCAGAATCTTCCATATTTTGAGTTGTACCATCTCGACCGTTTGATGTAGAATCAGCAACATTAGTTCCTGATGTTTCATTCATTTTCCAATAAGCTTCAAGGCCGGATTCGTCACCATTAAGTTCTACCCATGCATTATCTGATAATTCAGAAAGCGTTCTTACATCATTCCAGATTCTTACATCATCAATTTCACGTAACCAATAAGATGTTCCAACATCATTACCGATTCTAACATCCAAACTCGATGATGTATTAACAGTTCGTGATGAGCTGGAGCTTATTGTTTCTTCAACACCATCGACATACAATTTAGTATCAGTAACATTTCCACTTGCAGGAAAAGTACATGCCACTCTGTGCCATTTACCATCATCGAGTACTGTTGTTCCTATTACATACCCATTAGTAACTTCTACTCTTAATTGTCCTGTAGTAGGCTCTAATTTAAAAACCCATTTAGCACCATCCCCTGACGCAGATCCCCAAGAGAGAATTGTATATCCACGACTTTCTGTACGAATCAAAGCTTCACAAGATCGCGCTCCTGTTCCGGTTATTCCTTTGTATCCAGATATGTTAACATATTCGTTTGTACCACCAAATGATAGGCAGTTATGAAAATCAACAGATGAATTTATAAAAGGGTCGCCATCACTACCATAATTTGCGCCCCCAATTCCTGCATCACCTCCAGCAGTTTGCGTTCCTCCACCACCGCCACCAGCACTACTTGATGCTCCGCCAGATCCACCTGTTGTACCTCCACCAGCACCACCGGCTCCTCCAGCAGTGCCTGATGAATTATCTCCGCCACCGCCACCACCACCTGCGCCAGCTATAAACAATGCTGTAGAGCCTCTGAAAATCGATGAACGTCCACCTCCACCGCCACCACCTCCAGAATATGCTCCTGGATAAGTCCCATTTTCACCCATACCGCCAACATGTAGAGTGAGTGTCTCGCCTGGAGTTACAGCAATTGTTCCCTTCACATAGCCACCACCACCACCGGCACCGCCTGAACTTGCTGTACCACCAGCAGCACCACCTCCACCAGCACCCCAAGCCTTGACTGTAAGCTGGGTCACACATCTCGGAACTTTGAATGATTGGCTACCAGGCGTATTGAATATAAAACTTCCAGATGTACCGCCACCAGGCTCAGTATAAGTCACATACAATTTAACCTGTGATATCTCTATCCAGCGTGTAGTTGCATTATCACTTCTGGTAAGAACAATACCCCAATTATCAGCAGCATCGTCTATCCAACTTTGAACAAGGTCTTTGATATTGCTCCCACTATCAAGTATCGTATACCATCCATTATCAAGAACACTTCCGACATTATTAAGCTCAGTATCCCAATACTCATGTGTTCCCGGGAAATTACCAAAATCATCATAAATTGGAGGACTTGACCAACTATCAGGGTCGGTCTTATTCTGCTCCATAGCATAAACTGTCTGAGCCTCTGTACCGGAACCACTATCAGTAACCTGAAATTGCAAATACGCAGAATCAATTGTTTTACCAGCAAGTGAGGAAACATCAAATTGACATAATGTCTCATAAACATATCCATTAGACCTCAAATACATACCAGCTCTCGGTGGTGTCACATTCGTATCACCATCGAAATTATTATTCCAAAGTCCGTATGCTGTTGCTGTAAAATTTACTTCTGGCAAAACATATTCTCCTTAACCACTTAACTCTCTCAAATTTGTTGACACTTCAATATCTTCAATATCAACATAATTTTTGAAACCTTTTGTATCAGATACAGCGGGATTTTCAGAACTACTACTCATTAATCTAACATTCAAAGTCTGATGCAATAATGGCTTTTCAGGTGATACACCATAATTCTCATATGATATAATCAAATCAACCCATTCACCTGACAATCTAACAAATTTAGCCGGTGGATATTTTTTCTCAAATTCAATAATAGCTGCTGCTATCTTACTAACCATAAACTTATATGTGGTATCAAATTCAGTAAACAAATCAATAAGAATTTGAGCCTTTTCAGCAGTATATGGTGGATCAAATTCATTAGGCCCATTAAATATTGTTTCATCGAATGATCCTGGAACAAATTCAGCAGTTGTATCAGTATTTCTTATCCAAAGCATACCTTTCATCTTTTGATCAATTTCTGCATTACTTTTAGAAGGTATTCTATTTTTAATTGTATCTTTTGATGTTTCTATTGGATTATATTGTGCCATAATAAACCCTATGGAATTGCCCTTATTACCGGGCTTCTTAATAATATATCAATTGATGTAGTTGATAATGGTTTTGCTATTATCATAAAAAATCCAATACCCTCAGCTTGAGGTGTTTGGGTTAAATTTCCGGCGCCATCAAAGAAAATACTTTTTCCGACATCCCAACTCCAGCTTGGATTTGATAATACTCCCATTTTTTGAACCATTACATCCATACCTATACTGGCAACATTTAAATTTATCCCGACAATTCTGTTTAAATGGTCTATATTGGTATAATCTGCAATTATTACTTTACCATCATCATTTACTGCACAAACTTTCATTGTGGTAGAAATAATTTCAGCTGAAATAAATGTATCAATACCGATTGCCCCAGTACTATATTTTAATTTTAATTTGCCATCTTCAATTACAAAGTCGTCATCATTTATTTCAAGAGCTAAATCCTGTTGCCCATCAGTGATAATTAATGGGGCATTAACTGTAACAGGCATATGATCATTAAAATAAGGTGTTGTACTTCCGGTGCCGCCTTCTTCACTTGGGGGAACTTCTGGTATCCCATCAACATCAAGAAAATATTCATTATCATCTGGATTAAGCTCTTCCAGAGTTAATAATTGACTAAGAATATAATTTTGTTTTGATAAAATTACGGTAGAGCCTTCTAATTCGCTTAATTTAGGCAGCTTCGTTGTTTCAACGTGTGTAATAACATATCGTTTATAGTCGTCTTGATTAACTATTAAATCTTTCGGACGTAATAAAGGATAATTACACACTCTTGCGCGCTTAGTATCGTATACATTTTCCCATTCTTTCTGTCCATCGGTCTTTCTTGGATCAGAATCAAAAGATATCTGAGTGGCAATTGGTTGATAATATCCAACAACGAAACCGGTCCCATGGCATGTATCACAATGTGATTTTATTACTTGTCTACGTTCATATGACCAACATGTTGGACATCGTGCTCCAAAACTTTTTCGTTTGATAATAAGACATGGTTCGCCATGATACATTCGATATAAAGTATCTTCGGCATGTTTAATAGTTTCGTGTACACCATTTTTGTACATACCAATCCATACTTTATCAGAAAATACACCATCACCCTCATCACCCGCATTAATATATCCAAAAGTTGCTACAAGTAAAGGATCTAATTCTGAAGTTTGTCCATATAAAGCTATTGCCTCAGTTGTTGGGGCGGGGAATTTATCAATCACCATTACTTTGTAATAGCGATCTTTATTGAAGTTATATTGATTGTGCCTATGAGTATAAGAGAGTGGGCCAACAGCCCCATCTATAACGATTGTATCACCATTTTCATCCTGTATTGGTATATATCCGGATTCTGGATCGAAACTCCACCATATCTGAAACTTATAATCGTCAATAGCTTCACCAGGCCCGGGAGTCATGTCCCATTCTATGTAAAACCAATTTTCTTTGGTTTTTACAACCTCGACAAATGCAAATTCCATATATACCCTTTAAGGGATTTGGTAAATCTTTATACAATTTAATGCTATATTTATAATATAGTTAAAAAAACATTATTAACCAATTATCAAAAAGGGGTAGAAAAAGATTCCTACCCCTTTATTATAACTCAATGAGAAAAGTTAGCCAACAATTAAATTTTTCCCGCCTTTGCCAACTGTATCATTTTCGCAACAGTCTGAGCATCATACATCTGATTTTCACCAGCACCATTTGCAGGAACTGGTTGCCCAGCCGGTTGTGGGGCTACTTTTGTATTTACAGCTTTACTTCCACCTTCGGGTGGCAAACCTTCTGCTGGTGGTTGTGGTGGAGTTGCGTTTTGTTCAGGAATAATTTGGTCTGCAACAACACCTTCTGGAGTTGATGGGCCAGGAGGAGCGGCAGCGGGCGGAGCACCTTCAGGCCCTGCAGGAACAGCAACAATTCCAGACGGGGCGCCTTCAGCTGAAATAGGAGCCTCTCCAGGTATACCTTCTGGAGAAATTTCTTCGGCAGAAGCTCCTCCATTCATTGATATGGATGCTTTTTCCGTGACAGAAGCCGCTATTGCCCCTGCAGTTCTGGCAATAATATCAGCAGCAACCGGATCTCCGCTGACAGCTGCCTGTATAATCTCCGGACCAATAAAAGATTGAGCTGCACGCGCACCAATTGCTTCAGGCGTATCCATCGGTGCTGCTTCAGCAGGAGCAGGAGGTTGTGCAGCTGCTTCTGCAGGAGCTTGTGCCGACTCGGGTGGGCCAGCCTCTTTTTTCTTTGGCTTTTCACCATTTTTCTCTTCCTCATCATCATTCACAGGAGGGGCCTCATTAAATTCAGTTGATTCATTTTGTGCCACCTTAAGCAGAAGGTTCCTGAATTTTTGACTTACTCCTGCAAATTTGGTAATTTCCTCTTCAGTCAAAGGTTTCATTTCGACTCCTTTGTTTAAAAAATGCTATTCGGATTTAAACTTTTTTCAGTACCATGAAGTCTGGCATATGGTGAGTAAACTCCTCCCCATCCGCCTTCTATATTTAAAGATATTTTAAGATTTGTATACACTTTAATTTCCATATCAGCCATTCTATATAATTGTTGCAATAATCTCAGGTATCTATCGCCATCAGACACTTTAACAGTTACACCGCCATTATTATAAGTTAAATCATTTCTTGCCTGAACAATACTATTTGATATCAGGCATTCTATTGTTGCCTGATGAACAAGCAATGCCGGTAATGGAAATTGTTCAATTGTAATATTACCTATAAATGGAGGTATATAATTAAGAAATCCAAGCGCCATATTTAAATACAAATCAAGTTCATCATCTGTATTTTCATGAATAAATTGAAGAAGCCTATTAAGAGCCTCGTGGTCCTTAATATAATTTCTTAAAGCTGTTCTATATTCTATTAAAGTCATTGTTTACCAGGTTACTTTTCTGATTTTTCCTCGATTTTCTCCTCAACTACCTCTTCTTGTTTTTCTTCAGGCTTTGATTCTTCCAGAATCGGTTTAGTTTTCTTTTTCTTTGGAGGTTTTAATGGCGACTTTTCTTTTTTAGCAGTTTCTATCTTCTCTTTTGTAGCAACTATATTTTTACTTTTTAAAAATTGATCTTTTGTAACAAAAGATAAGTCAGAATTTGCACTAACCAATAATTCAAGATTTGCATTATCTGGTAAAGAGCACATACCATCAGGTATAGTCATCATATTTCCACTTGTATATTTAACAATTTTTACATTCCCTTTATTTAATACAAATTTCATAATGACCTCTTAAGAATTTTCTAATACATAACGATATTTGTTTTGACTCTTAGCGGCAGCAAGCACATCTTTGATAAGTTTATCTTTTTTATCAGCCCATTTTAAATCGATATCAAGAAGCTCTTCACCAATCTCCATAATACGTTTTTTAGTCATACCTTCAAGAGATTCTTTAAGCTCTTTTCGATCCACGGCCAACTGTTTTTTATCTGGCTGCACAGGTTTTGTTTCTTTTTTAACCGGACTCTTCTTGCTTTTTGAATCTATTTTTTTTGGCTTAATATTTGTATTATCATCAACCAAACGCATGAATGCAGCATTTCCACCAAGATGTCTTACATCAGTTGAATCAAGATCAACCCTTTCACCAGGGGCGATCCAGCGTTTTACACGACGCACAGCGACGAGTTTGCGAACCTTCGCAATATTCTCATATAACGCCATGAGTAACTCCTTTATTAATAGTATACAATTTTTCTATTCAGTTTTTTATATTTAATCGTTATTTTCTGATTCTTTTGTTTCCTCAACAAGCTTAGGGTCGCTTAACCCCGCTAATCCTTCTATTTCTTCCCGTTCCCCGGCGGTGTCGGCGGTATCGGCGGGTTCCGGTCCACTGGGTTCGTCGGTTAGTCCTTCGGCCTCTTCGGTTTGTTGTGCTTCTTCATTTTCTTCATCGACCTTTTCATCACCCTCAGTGTTATTATATTCTTCAGGCCTTTTCGAATCTTGAACCCGCTCAGTTTCAGTATTCTCACTTTGTTCATCAGGGACCCCTTCTGCTGATTCCGTTTCAGTTATACCAGATTCTGTTTCAGGTGTTTTAAAATCTGGCACTTGAGTATTATTATCATTTGCCCCTTTTACTGTTTTATTTTCAGGCCTGTTATCAAGGCTTTCAAAAAATCTTAATGCCGAACTTGAGTGCAGAACGTCAGCTTGGTCAAGATTAACAATTTCACCAGGTTGTACTGGTCTTTTTACCCTTCTTTTCACAACATATTTAATGCTATCTGATTTATTTACGAAACGCATTTCCCTAACCCTCCGCGATAGATGTTTATTTAGAGAAAAGGCCCAGCCCAACTCCTGGGCAGGGCCTCAATGACTATAATGAAAAAACCTCTTCTCAGACTTATATTGTCAGTCCGGCATAGTAATTGGTAATATTAGCTGTAACCGTACCATCTGACGAAATGGTAAGATCAGTTGAACCACCCGGGTTAACTGCGCTTGTCAGTGTCAGAAGTGCGGTTGAAAGAGCATTACCAATACCAGTAGCAATTGATTCTTTGGTTTGCCATTCGATGAGGCCGAAATTTGATTTAATTTCAAAACTCGGATCACCAAGGGCAAAATTATGACCAAGAAAATCAGGTGTGGTAAAGGCCCAGATATGGCCGACAGGAAGAAGATCGCTTTTGATTGTTTTCACAACCTTTGTTCCGTATAAAGTGTCGGAAGTAATACCGTGAAGAACACGATCTTTACCAAAATCGTCACCAGCACCCGGCAGAAATACTGCAGTTTCAAATGCTTCCTGGCACATCAAAAGACATGCAACTTCTTTTCTCTTTGCGTCGGAACCATTAATTCCTGAAGCAAGAGTATTTTTCAGTTTTACAAAATCACCCGTTGCAAGCGTTAAAGCTGTAGTTCCAGCAGAATCAACAGCTTTTTGTGAACCGGCAGCAGCAACTGAAAGTGATGCGCCACACAGGCGAAGAAAATAAGTGTCCTCAAGTTTTTCGAGAACAGGAACTGATTTATCCTCGATACGCTTTGTGATTTTGTATTGATAGGCCCGAAGGTCTTCAACAGTAATCTGAAAACGTTTGGTCACAAAATTAATAACCGGTATAATATACCGTTCGCCTTTGACGTACTGGCCGTCAGGCTCACCCAGATTATCAACTGCAACAGCAGCTGCATCGGGCTCTATGTCACGAATCAGATACAGAGAATTGTCATTAACATTCCTCTGACAGTCCGCAACAGTAATTGGTTCCTGCGGGATTATGGCACGAGTAAACGCGGCTTCCTGCAGCTCAGTTTTCACATACTGGCGACCGGCTTCCGAAAGCTGTGCCTGGCCCTCAAGAGTACTGACCTTTTCAAGAAAGGCCTCATTACTTTGCATGGCCGTTACATGGTCTAACATAGTTTACTCCTACTTTGAGTAGTTTTGAATAGTTTTTTTTAAAGAGCTGGTATTATCCAGCCCAGATATTTCAACAAATTAGCTATTAAGTAGCTGTATATACTGCTACAGACCCAGGTGATAACGTTCTGAAGATAATATAACCATCAGTAGTATTCACCTCTTCTGCACGAGCGACAACTTCATAGTCACCAGCGGCTTCAGTCTCATTGGTAACACCAACCAGCTTTCCTTCCTGACCGGTTTTGGTGGAAACAATCAAATCCTCACCAACAACCACTGTTCCAGCATACCCTTCAGAGTCAACTTTACAACGGACGCCAAAAGATTCTACAGTGGTGATGCGGCCAACACTTACATCATGAGATTCATAAATGTTGTCTGAAGCGTTTCCGATAACGAGTTTATTCATTGCCCCGGGCGTATCTGTGGTTATATTCTTAATACTACCATCAGTATCAAGCTCCGCCCAAATACCAGGGACAGCAACGAAATTGTCAGGATCGATTTTGCGTGATACACGCTCGATCTTGTTCATGAGAGTTAAAATCTCAAGCATTTCAATGCTCCTTGTTAATGGTGATTAGAGAACGCCGTCAAACATCCCCCTCTTCCCGGAAGAAGATGGAAGTTCGTTTGCGACTTTATCAAAGATCATACTTTCTCCTTCACCGCTTTGAGCAATTTTAATTGCCTCTTTAATTACTTCAAGACCTTTTTCATCTTTTTTCATTAATTCAGCAATTTTTTCTTCGGCATCACACTCGTCTGAAACCAAACCTGAATGAATCAGGTCATCCAGAATTAACCGAACTTGGGCCGCCTTTTCCAACCCAGAATTTCGCTCGTTCACGGAATTAAGAGATTCCGTTACATATGCTAAACAATCAGAGGCTATTTTCATAATTTCCTGAACTGAAGTGTACACTTTCTCATTACAAGGAAATGATGCCACTTTAGCCAAGCCATCAGAAATTTTTTTAGCCTCTTCTGCAGTATAGCTTTCAGAAGCTGTTTTTTCAGTGGTAGGTTGATTCGAAGCAAGATGCTTCAAAATCAACTCACCAAAATTTTTATTAAAGACCATTAAGGCCTCCTTTTAAAGAAGACCTTTTTCCTTCAGCGTCCTTACCGACTCAGTTACCTTTTCATCCTTCATCAGCTCGGCAATTTTTGTTTGCTCATCAGTCTTTGATTCAGTTTCTGGAGTTTCATTACCTGCTTTTTTCTCCATCAATTCGGTAATAGCAGCAACAAAATTCTGAGCATCTTCACGACCTTGAGCCTCAGCGTCTTCTGCTTCTTTTTCCATTTCGAGAGCTTGATAAGCAGCGCCAATAATATCTTCGCGGGTAAGCTGCTCTTTGTTGGCAATCTTTGCAAGATAATCAACAGATTCACCTGCTTCTTTTGTCATACCCTCATCCTTGATATTATAGCCTTCAAGGAGACCAGCTGTCTTCAATAGAGTAAGCGCTTCAGTGTACTCCTGATCCTGTGCGGATTTTTCAAGATGCTTTTGAAAGCTTTCAGCTATCTTAATACCAATAGCATTTGCTTCAGCAGCAGTCTTTTCACTCATAGATCCCCCTGTATCTGAGGCAGCCGCTGCAACAGCCGCTGGAGTTCTATGAAGATTGTTGGCATCAGTAACCACACCGTCACCGGCTGATATTGCAGTACCTTCATTTGGTTTGGTTGCCGCAGGCTGTTCGCCAGCCGTTGCTTCGGCATTGTTTCCACCAGCGATTTCTGTCTGAGGAGTGGCAACACCTTCAGTTGCAGCCACTACAGCCGGGGCCGCACCGGCAACACTTGAATCTGCAGGTTGAACCTCACCTTCTGCTGCCGGGGCAGAAGTATCAGATACAGAAGCTCCAGCACCAGCACCACCCGGAGCCTTTTTCTCACCACCGGTTTCAGGCGGAGTTGCTTCAGCAGTTTTCTCTTCGCCAATGCCGAGTTCCTGTGCTAACTTGTCAAGTAAAGAGCCTTCTCCTGCTTTTGGGGCAGAAGCGGTCTTTTCCTGACCAGACTCGACAATGCTGAGATGATCCTCAAAACTTGTCTTGTTTCTGGGACTCATGTATAACCTCCATTGGTTAAACAAATAGGATTATTGTCAATTGCATGTTTAATAACAATATAAGTTCATGATATATCGAATGCAATATTTTTCCCTATACTAAATATAATTAAATTATATAGTTTTAATTAATTTCAAACAACTTTTTTTTCAATATTTCAGAGTTAATTTCATCTAACCAGAATTTATTATTAAACTGTTGATTAGAAAAAATTATACTTCCAGTTTTACAAAATGCGCTTTGATTATATGAATTAATTATATATGAGTTTGGAAGCGCTATTGCTTCAGCTAATGTATTAAACGCTGACTGTTTAACCATCTTTCCTGAAAAATTAGTATTTTGAAGAATATTTTCATAATTAACAGCCGGACCAAGCATAGGATTTGTATTTCCTGATTTATTTATTTCTTCAAATATTTTGTACATTACTCCGCCGCCAATGATAGATCGCAACCATGGCTTTTTAGTAAATATTTCAGCAAGTTGTTTTGGTCCATATCCTTTTGCTTTTAATTTTAATCCGGCATAAAGTGCCGCAAGCCCGGAAAGAACTGCCGCAGGAGTTCCTATTTTCAATTCTTTTTTAGGCTCTTCCCATGGAAGGTCTTGTGAAGCAGCTTCTTTGAGCATTGCTATAGAAAGTCTTGGTCGCAGCAATGACGGAAAGCAACTTCTTTTTTCCAGACAAAATGCAAACGATTTTGCAAGAGCATCATCGTAATATTTATTCGATATGTCTATATATTGTGGTTCGACTTCACTGCGATAATCAAATATGGTACCCTGTTTCTCCAATTCGTCAGCAAGTGATTTTTTGCCAATACGTATTAGAACTATTCTTTGAAACTCATCTGGTTTTGGATGTATACCAAGTCCTAATATAGTAGATAATATTTTACTTAATGGATGAGTAGCCGCAACAGAGTCTAATAAATTATTTGGAATTTTTGGCTCTGCAGCAATGACTTTATTCATTTTTTCATCAAGGGCTTTTCTTATGACAGTTGAGTTATCTATAGGTTTCATTGTCCCATCGATATCATCTTTTCCAAGTGCGCCAACCTCTTTATCTATATCACTTTCTTTATTCACAGAAGAAATTTTATCAAACATATCATCTGTTACACCATATGCGTCAGCAAGATATGCTGACGGTATAATAATACTTGCAGATGCGGCTTTTCCAAGAATAAAAGAGGTTCTATCTGCCCCTATATACACTCTTGATAAATCAAAAAATCTTGGAAAATCGTTCCATGCAAAAACCATTGTTCCTGGAAGTATAGTTTTACCAAGCTCTTTAGACCATAGTGCAGCAAGCTCAGGAGTTACTATTTGCCCCATATAATTTTTAAGATGTTTACAATATGCGTCTTTTGTTTTTGATTTATTATCACATATATTACAACGATCATACTTTACTCTACAACCCATCGACACTGCGACAGGTTCACCATTCTCAAGGGCAGTAACAATATCAGCAGCTTTGACCACATCAATTGCCACTATAAGTTCGACACGATGAAGAACAGGGTTCCAGTGAGCAAATATAATTTCACCAAACGATCGGCTCGGATCCTTATTTACATGATGTTTATAGAATTTTGCATAGTATTCAAAGGTTTTATACCCATAATCATTTGCAGTATTCATGTCAGTACGCAATGATTTATGGGAAAGCCCGGTCTCCGGAAACGCATCGCCGTTACGATTTGCACCCCAAACCTCATAAGATCCAAGTGCATTAATTACAACATAATAACGCTCCGGCTTACGTTTAAGGTTAAGAATAACCTTCATTAATTCCGGAGCGTAATTACTCGCTGCAGTTTTATTGAGATGCATAATTGAATTAACCGGGACGATATGGTTCCCGGTCTCATCAATAGAATCATATTGGATATATTTAATCATACTGTGCTACCAACATTTAGTCTTTATATTTTTCAATCAGCTTTTTAGCGCCAGAGCCATAGCCTCTGATTGCTCCACCGTAATACCCAGCAAGACCTGCGCCAATAGCTCCTGCAGCCGCACCAGCTTTACCACTTTTTCTTAGAGCTTTTGCCGCTAACGCCCCTATACCAGCACCAGCACCTGCCCCAGCGGCTCCGCCAACAATCCCTCCAGCAAGAACTCTACCACTAACAGTGCCCATTGTATGGCCAAGTGCTTTTGGTTGAGATATTGTTTTACCAGTATGTTTCTTGACAAATTTCTGAGTGCCCACAGCTGACCCTTTTAATGATCCAGCCAATGATCCTGCATACCCAGCACCAATAGCGCCAGCAAGAGCCCCAGCCCGACCACTGCGCTTTAAAGCTTTTGCCGCTAACGATCCAATTGCAGCACCAGCTCCAGCCCCTGCAGCTCCACCTGCTAGGCTGTATCCAAAAGATCTGGGCATAACATGTCCAGCAAAGCTAAGTCCAGCCTTTGTCTTTGTCATTCCATCTTTGGCTATTTTTTGAAGCTCATCTTCAAACGCAGCATTGTAAATGTCTTGCGGTGTCATTTTTTTTTACTCCTATGTTAAAAGTTCAATTTTTAATTTCTGTTTTAGTCATTTTTTTTAAGGTTTTACTCCAGACAATATTAAAAAATACTATTCTTTATTATAAACATTAACACTTGAAGATGATGCAGCAGCCTGTTCAAGTGCTGCTTTTCTTTCTTGCTGTTTTTCATAAGCCGATTTTAAATCTGGATATTGTCTTGCAAGATTTTTTACAGCCTCATCATGTGTAACAGATGTCATAACAGCCGCTGGAATAACACCAGTTAAAAATGGATGCCTGAGAACAAAACTTTTTTCTTTAGCGGCATCAAGAATACCTTGAGCAACTTCTATCTGTTCCGGAGAAAATATAGTTCCCAACCTATCTTCAACAGCATTAACATTTAAAAATGCTATCTTTTCAAGCTCATCTTCAAAAGCTGCCTGGTAAACCTCATCATAGATATTCATACTATATTCCTTATTATGTTAAAGGGTGTATAACAGGTTTCTGTTTAATGACAGATGCAATATCTTTTTCATTTTTTGTATTATCAGCAATTTGTTGTAATAAATCAGTTTGACCTTTCATAATTTTACGCTTACGCATTTCACTGGTTATATTATACAAATCATGAACCTTATTTGCAATACCAAGCGTCGCAGCACCGGCCCCGAGCAGACCTAGGGTATAAATAGGATACCTTATCTCTTTTGGTCCAGTCGCGAGAAGGTATTTAATAACCTTTCCACCAACACCAATTTTTTCAAATCCACTTAATGGTATCATTATTTTTCCTTACTTAATTGAAAACCGGTAATCTGCTTGTTCTCGTCAAATTCTACAGTTGTTTTCTCAGATGGGATTATTGGAGTTGCCACAGCTTTACTAACAGATTCGACAACCGTTGGAGCAACTTTTGGTTGTGGCATACCGGCCTGAATTGCAGATAGATCCTGTACCAATTTATGATCAACACCGCCAAATTGCATCATTTTATTAACCAGAGCGCCGGCGACTAAAGGATTGGAGGCTGCTTTTGGAGAAAATGTTTTAACTACATTGAAATAATCCTTCATTTGTTCTTGATCGGCTTCAGCAAGCTGTGGAATTTTTTTCTGCATTATTTTAAATGATGTGTTTATTTTATTTTTTTCAACCAGTGGATCGACAATTAATTCTTTTCCACCGATACCTATTGCTCCAAGATAAGCAATCGGTTTTAAAATATTAATTATTTCAGCATGGTCTGGAAGTTTTTTTCCGACCGTCTTAAGACTATCCATGAGTGTTTTAAATTTGAATGCAACTTTACACAGCTCGCCATGTTCTTCTCTGGTTATATTGCCTTTTTTAAGCAAGCTGTCTGCTGCTATTTTTATTCTATTTTCCATCGAAAGCTCCTTTAAAATGTATGAGGAGTCGTAGTTTCTGTTAATCCGGTTTTTTTACCACCTTCAAACTGATATTGGTAAGGTGACTGTAATTTTAAATTAGACGCAGCCTGTCTATTTAATGGAGTAAGCTGTGTTGCTATATTTGATTGATTTATTTTATCTTTAAGATTCATTAGATTCATTCCATACATAGCAATACTCATTGGATTTATTGCTGTCTTTTCCATTTCTCTGAAAAAAGAATTCCATATATGATTCATTATCTCATTCCCAACTTTCTTACAGCAACAAGATCTTCTTGAGAAAGCTGTTCTGGTTTTATATTTCCGGCAAGTATATTATTTCTTAAAAATGTGGTATAATTTTGACCAGACAGTTTTTTTCTCGCCTGATATAATCTGGATGCCCCCATTAAACCAGCCGCACCAAGAGCACCTACTCCTCCACGCACACCCCACGTGTGTATACCACCAAGAACAGATCTTCTATACCCACCTTTTACAGCTATGCTCGGAATTGTTTTTGGAGTTCCAGCTAAACCTTTACCAATAAATTTAGTTGCCCCTTTTGTAGTTGCTGCAACCCCAGTACCAATAGCTTTTCCTGTGCCAATTACAAATCTTTTTGCAAAAGTGCTTAATAGCGCCCTTTTCTCAATATATGATGATTTTTTAAAAAAAAGTGGAGCCTCTTCTTGAACACGTTTTGTTGTTCCAACAAGTTCAGAATATGCCTCCTGAGCATTTTCTTTTGGAACTTTTTTTTGTATATATTCAAGATATTTATTATGAACACTAGGCGCATTCCATCCAAAAGCAGCACCAGCCATACCGGAGACAGCAACAGGAACTTTTTTTAATTTATATGCCTCTTTAAAAGAAACCTTTTTTCTTAATAAGGCTGGTAATATAGGCGAAGCCGCGATTGCTGCCGATGCAATAGTTCCAAGAGCACTCCATCTAAGCTTATCGGCAAACTCATCTCCTAACGGTTTATCTGTTGGTTTGACAGTTTTGCCGATTATATCAAGCTCAATATTTTCTCTTGTTCCCATATTAATTATTTCTGGCCAATAAGCTCTTCACTTATAACTTTATTAAAAGCTGCGACTGTTTTATTTACATTTTGCAGCATTTCAGTAGTTGCTGCTATTTTTTCTAAAGACATTATCAGCTGATCAACAGGTTTAAGCATCTCTGCATTTTTGTTAATACGAAGAGATGACACTTTTGTAAAACCTGTTTTAACAGTGAAACCATCGCCAATCAAGTCTTTATGAATTACATCATATGCAGCAGCAATCTTCATGGGATCGAGACCCATATCTTTAACATATCGTGATGCAATTTTCGCTATATCTCCGATTGATTCACCATTTGAAATCATAAGTTTTGCATCGTGGGCCATTTTTAAAAATGCTTTTTCAGCACTCTGAACCTCATTGTATCTTAATGATTCAATATCACTAATAAATGCTTCAAAAGCATTTCTATAATTACCCAGCTTCTGAAACTCAGCAAGTTTTTCACCGGCATCTGGGGCCTGTTCTATATTACCAACATCATTACCAACAATTAATGTCAACAGCGAACGGAAATCGCTAGGTGGTGTTGCGTAATTTTCCATAGCTTTCTCACTTTTTAGAATTTCATCTTTTAATTTATTGAAATTAGCAAGATCGAATGATATATTCGATTTGTCTGTTTCTTCATTTTGATATAGTGAAAGGTATACATTTTGATTAGCGAGTTCACAAATTCTTTTTAATACTTCAAGATTGTCAACATCACCTTCATAGTAGGATGATAATATAGTATCATTCATATCATCACCGGTTAATAAATAATTTTCTGATGCTTTATGAGCAATATTTTTTATACTATCAACTAAATTCATTATAAATGCCAAATTGAAGGTTCTATCAAAAATATAACATATAAGTCATTAGCTTGCAACTATTATTGATTAATCGTTTACCCTGTGTTATCTTATATATAATATCATGAAACTCATAAAAAGGGTGGCTATTTTATGCAGAAAGAAAATTTTGATTTTCAAAAAGAACTAAAAGCCTCTATTTTCGGTGCTGATGAGAAGCAGGATCGTCACGAGTTGGTGGCTATGATATTCAAATCATACGTTGCAAAGTGTATTGAATATACTTTAATAAAGAAGACAAACCGTATAGAATTGATGGCAATGTATCAAATTAGACGTAATCTTATTAATGAGTTCAGAAACGCTGAGCTTGGTGAATATCAAAAGTCAGTTAAACAATATGAAGAATTATTTAATACGGCTATTGAAGAAATATTCAATGAGGCCAGCCATGCGCATGAAGGAATAAATATAGCAACAGTTGATCAGACTTTAGAGATTAACAAAAGAGCATATGCAGAAAATAGAGGGATAATCATTCCAAATTAAAATTGTACATGAGATGTTTTGCGATTTCTTCTTAGTATACCAGTATTTCGTGCTGTTACTTCATTCCGGTATTCTACAGGAGTCATGCCTTTCATTTTTTCTTCTTTTGTTGTTGAAATCATATCTTGCTGAATAACTCTTGCTTTCAATGGAGGCGATTTCTGCGGATTAAATAATTTTTTTGCTATTTTAATAAACAAGTCTGATAATTCAGCATTCTTAACGTGTTCAGGAAGAGATTTTATATCTGGAGTTTCTTTTGCCCATTTTTTTGAAGTCCCTTTTGGAATTTCACCTTTTTTTTCTTTTGCAAAAAACAATCTCATTTGCGCAATTGATTTAAATGGTGAAACCTTTATCATAATTGCCTCCTATCCTAATGAAATTGCCGATGGCTCTTCTTCTCCAAACGGATCTGCGCCACCACTAAGATATTTAGAATATTCACCTCTTGCTATTTTACAAGCTATTCTACTGAACATATATGCATGAAATGCATCATCAGGAACATTATGATCATATTTTGTCATTCTTAGTTGTTCACTATATTCTGAAAATATACCTGTAAAATCTGGTTGAAATTCTTTAAATTGCTCATACCTAAAAAAATCGATTTCGGCACGTTTAATCTCCATTATCATATCTGTCATCATTTGGGTCCGATTAATAATATAATATCCTTTATCTTTATCCCATCTTATTTTCTTTTTTAAAGACCCGTGCTCATAAAGCTCACCAAATCTTCCAGGACCAAGAGCTTCTACCATTAATGCGTTCGATGTACGACCATCGCCGGTATCGGCTATTGTAAGGACACATCTGAAACGATTAATTATTCTGAGCATGTCTTTAACTTGTGGTATTGGGGCGGATAATCTTCCAGTATATTTTTTAGAAAATAATACTTTAAATTTTGCCTGATGCCATGTGCTTATTGTCAAAACCGAATATGATGTTCCTGATGCTGTATCACCTTTACCCCAATCAATTCCCGCAAAATTAATACTATTTTTGACAACAGGGTCACTCGGGGCCCATTCATCATCAACCATTTCATATTCTTGACAACACCTTTTAATTTCTGCTACACTTAATGGATGTTTTGCGGCCGCATAAGGTAATGCAAGAATTTCATTGAAGTATTTTTCAGTAGAATATATTTTTCGTGTTTGTATAACGTTTATTTGCCATGCTTCAGGGTGCTTTTCATTATTAACCCAATTTAGAACAATCTGTGGAAGCCTAAATCCATCGATGTATGGGTCAGTGTTATTCATTTGCACCCACTGTCCATCACGATAATATATTGGTTTGCCGCATTTATTACAAATTAAACAGGTATCACCTATATTATATTCATTTATGAAATTATATTTCTTACACCCAGTATTCTGACATTTAATAATCCATTCATTCTGAGTTGATTCCTCCCAATAACGCTCCATTGTATTTTCAACTGTTTTAGGTGTGCCTGCATATAATTTACAGTTAAATAAATGCATTGGTAGGTCTGGAAATTGTTTTACAAGATGTTCCCATTTAGCAAGACTATGGCTCATCGCCTGTTCTATAACAGGGACATGATCGCTAATTATATCTTGAATTTCATCTATAGCAGAAAAATCAGTAGATATACCACGTATAGAGTCAGCAGTATGGAAAGCAGAACGAAGGTATATTTTGCTTCCATTTTTCATTTCTTTATATGATACCTGGTCTTTTGTTTTAGTATCAAAATAATGATCTTTTACCAAATCAGATTCATGTAATGCGCTATTCAATTTATCAGTTGAAAATACAGATACTTGATTTCCGGTTGGGGCAACGTAAAGCGCATGATATGATGGATATTTAACTGCTGGTAACGATAATTTAAATCCAACCGTCGTAGACTTATGAGTCTGACGACCAAATTTGAACATCATTGCATTGGACCGTTTATTATATATTGGATAAAGGTGCCTCATTGAATCATAAGGCATTTGAAGGGGCATTCTATTTAAACAAAATATCCCTGTTGCAAATTGTGATGGGCTTATACTCATAAATCAGCTTTATCACCTGCTATATCGCCTAATACGTCTGGTAAATCGTCAATATTAGCAATAACTTCTGTACAATCAGTAAATTCAAGTTCAAGTTGATTCATTTTCTTAAAAAAGTCATCCGAATCGCTACGATCGTCTGGCATATGCTCTTTAGCTTTAATATATATATCAAGCCATTTTTTAGCCGCATTAGCCTTCATTTCTTCAACATTACGACGCTTCGTTTTTGTTGAACTAAATCCCCCCATTTCATTTTCACCGATTTCTTCTTCTGTTTCAACACTTTGTGTCATGGACATGGTTTCATAGAATTTATACATACTATCGGTTTGCACTTTTTCAAGGAAATCTTTTGGTTTTGGAGGTTGAACAACGTACCCTATTTTCCACTTTATATAATCCATATTATGAAAATGGACTGGCAAATCACACCCATCAGAAGACGAATTATAAAGAAGCTCGAGTTCAGACCCGCTTCTAAATTGCCGTATTATAAGAGCATTATTCCTAAAAGGGATACAATATTTCATTGCAGCCTTCGCGCACATTTCAGTTGTATCCCAAAATATTTTTTGATATAAATTAAGAGCCTCAATTCCAATTTTTTTTCTATATTTGACAAATATAACATCAGAAATTGTATCAACAGGCTCATTATTATAAAAAAATATATTAACTATTGACATAACATCTTTATTTGCGTGTATCCATACACAATCATCACACCATTTAAAATATATTGGAGGATTGTTTATATTTTTTGCAGATCTTACAATATGGTCATATATTTCGAATATTCCAAAATGATTAAGCCATTCTACATGAGATTCATCACTAACACGAAGTATATTACCTGAATTTACAATATCTCTTATTGATTCGGGAAGGATTGCCCTTATTTCATCAAATATATTTGATACCTCTTGGGCTTCTACGTAATAATTAAAAGTTTTTAATTTATCAACAATTCCATTGATATCTTTTCCACAAAATAGGAGTGCGATGATAAATTTTTTAAATGGAATTTTGTACATTAAATCTCCATAAGTCATTATATTATGAAAAATATAATATTTTTTATAGGATTGCTAATTTATTAATTTATTTTGCCCTTGTTAATTATGTGATTTATATTCTATAATATGATTATATAATTATATAGAAACTTTTTCAAAGGAAGTTTTTATGAATAAAGAAGCAAAAGCCGCTCAGGCGATATTAGGTTTTTTGAGAAAATCAGCCCCATATGCTGCGGCAGGATTGGCAGGTGCTGGTGCCGGTAGCGTCGCCGGACATCGTTTTGGAGTTCGTGCTGGTGCTGAAAGGATGGGGAATGAAATGGCAACCGCATTCTCTGAAGCAAACACAAAAGAAAACAAAGCTATTATCGACTCATTTAAAGCATTTAATAAAAAGGAAAATGCTATCCTTGCAAATCAGTATCTCAGACGCGGCATAAATATGGGGTACAGTATGGCTACGGCAAAACCAGATAAGGGTGTAAGCAAAACTGCGTCTGATATTGCAGAAAAAGCGTTTTATGATGAGCTTGAAAAGCTTGGTTTTAGCATGGGTGCGCTAAAGGATGTTGGTGCAAAAGCTATTAAATCTTTAGGAAATTCATTTTCAAGACTTGGTAAAAATATCCATTATTCAGGCTCAAATCTAAAATCTGCATTTAGGTCAGCTGATGGCCAAGCAAAACGCATGTATTTAAAATCTGCTAAATCACACATGAAAGATGCAGTAACTAAAAGTCCGTTGGCTGCAAGTATTATCGGCGGTACGACATTAGCTGGTGGCGGCTACTATCTTGGGAAAAATCGACCAAAAAGAACTGTTGTAGATTATAGGTATTAAAAATGATTCCAATATCAGTAAAAAGCTTCCAGGGCTGTCTCGAGAAGATAGCCCTGTCAGTCACTCGCACTATGCACAGCGAGCGTGAGAACGCAGATCTACAGCCTCTCAGTAAAGATAGGCGTTCTATTAGCACTCCGCAGGATTTACCTTTCTCAAAAAAAATGACCAGAACAAATATCAGTAGAAGTCATCTTGAAGATAAAAGAATGACTCATCACCATTTGAGAAAGAATCGTATTCGTAGTAGTTATTTTCGATATTAACATGTAATAACAATATTGTAGAGAGATTCTATTGGCTTTCTGTGCTAACAGAACTCTTAATATTTTTTGGATCGGAATGAAAAACCGGTCCACTTTTTTTACCCATTTTAAAAAGGAGTACTGATGAAGAATAGGACGGTACATCTTTTCTTTCATGATGATGTTGACGGAATTGTATCAGCAGCAATGATAATGAAAGGCTTTTTCAATGATCATGTTTATCGGCTTTATCCAGTAAAGTCCTCTATGAGAGGGGAGAAGTTTGACACCACCATCAAAAATCTACGCAAAGAAGCTCCGGAAGATGCCATTATAATAGTTGATTATCAGCACCATGCAGATGCTGATTTGTGGATTGATCACCATTATAATCCTGACCTCGGTGAAAATGAATTGAAAAATGGAAATTTATTTTACAATTCAAAAGTAAAATCTGCTGCAAGGGTTATATATAATTGGTTTGAAAGCAATTCTGTATTAAAGGGCGCTGTGAATCAACATATCGTTGATATTGTAGATATGATTGATAGTGCTGGTTACAAAGATATCGATTATATATTCTCCAGCACCGAGCCACTTATGATTCTTAAGGCTTACCTGGAACGCCTGTCAATTTATGTCGATTCTACTTATTGCAGAATAGTTGAATTAATTTATCATTATGATTTCGATATTGATAAAGTGTTATTTACGCTAAATATCGATAATAACATTATTGATGAATTGAGAAAGTCAGCTAATGCTATTGGAAAGGCTATGGTTGTTAATGGTGTAATGGGTGTAACTGAGATGAATCGCTTATACGCATACCCAAGATATTCAGAATATTTTGTAAAGCCTGATTTAATGTATTGTATCAGAGTTGTTCATTTGGGTGGTGACCGCGTCCAAATGGATGTTGGATATAATAAATGGCAAGATAAACCGTGTAAAGTACATATTGGTAAATTACTTGGTAGCCTTGAATATGCTATAAGTGGAGGTGGTCATTTTACTGTTGGTGGTGCGATAATCATAGAAAATGATATTGAGCGATTTATTGATGATATGTGCGTTCAGTTTAATGGTTCGGAGGACAGTATGGAAAAATATTCTGTTGATAAAACAGATCCTGTTGAGAAAAAATCTGATGAATTAATTAAAACCGGTGACGCTAAAACAAAAGCCGATGCCAGGAGCAAAGTAACATCAAAATTGGAAGGAGGAGATTCAGAACGTGTTCAAAGCGGGGACGTCTAATTTCGACCTCAAACAGGTTCTAGGTGCAGAGCTAGAAACAGTCGATGAAATAATCGCTAATAAAGAAAATCATATTGAGCGAATATCAATTCCAAAAAAAAGCGGGGGCAAAAGAAATATTATAGCCCCCGACCCGCAATTAAAATATATTCAAAAAAGTATATATTGGCGTGTATTCAGAAGGTATAAAGCTGACTCATCAGCTCACGGATTTGTTTCAAAAAGAGGAATCGTTACAAATGCCGATTGCCATGTTGGAGCCAAATGTCTTGGAAAAATAGATATTAAAGATTTTTTTGATTCAATATCTATTGACCATTTAAAAAATTGTCTTTTTGGAAATAAACATATCTGCAGATATTGCAAGCATTATGAAAGAATGCTTGATGGAAGATGCAATCCATCATTGTATCACAATAAAACCCAAGTTTTTGATTTCAAATGTGAAGAAATTAAAGCAGTACATATACCTGAATATTGCGAAGAAACAGGATACATTTCATTATTTAATAGAATTATAGAACTTTGCACTTTTGAAGGATTTACCGCGCAAGGATTCCCGACATCCCCTATGCTTGCCAATATAGTAATGCGCGGATTCGATAAATCAATGAAAGAATTCTGTACCACAGAAGGAATTGCATACACAAGATATGCAGACGATCTTGCTTTCAGCAGTCATAATTTGACAAAATTCGAACTGAAAAAGAAAATAAAACAAAAAGCCTATCAATTATTATGGGCTTATGGATTTACTCCAAATAAAAAGAAAACTATATGGAAATCAAGCGCCGGCCGACTTAAAATATGCGGTGTGGTAGTGAATGTTAAAAAATCAGTACAACGTAGAGATGTACATAAATTCAGAGCAGAAGTACATCATGCTACAGTAAAAAATGCTGATAAAACAACAAAAGGGGATTTGAGAAAATTAAAGGGATGGGCATCATTTTTAATGTCCATAGATCCTGTAAAGGGTAAAAAATACATGAATCAGCTTCTCAAGTTTGAAGCAGATAAATTTTCCATAAAATCAAAAGGAATATAATAAATAGTGGAATTTATGATATATACAGACGGGGGTTGTTCAGGAAACCAAAGAGGCGCTAACTGTCCGGGCGGATATGGTTATATAATCATTGATGCTGGAAATAATATATTGCGTCGTGGTGGTGGTTATCGAATCAATGTTACCAATAACCAGATGGAATTAATGGCTGTTATTCAAGGAATGAGGGCTTTAAAAAAGCTTCTGGATCAAGAATATGGTGGTGCTAAAAACCACTCATGTTTAATAAGGCCTGATTCTAAATATGTTTCAGACAATTACGAAGAATACTTACCTACATGGAAGAGAAATGGTTGGAGAAAGTCAAACAGAAAACCAGTTCTTAATGTTGCGTTATGGAAAAAGCTGGATGCTTTGACCCCCGAATTTAAAGCATTCAAATTTAGTTGGGTCAAGGGTCATGCCCGAAGCAAGTTTAATAATATGGCTGACGGTATTGCTCAGGACAAAATTAAAGAAGCAAAAGAATCCATAATCAATTCTGTGTAGGAGGAGCAATGAAAAAAGATGAAAATGGTCAAGAGAAACATAATGCTCTGGTGGCAAAATTTAATCTTGCGGTTGATGCTGTATCATCATTTGCAAAAGGAATTTTTCCTTTTACAGTAAGGCTTGTAGTCGGCTTAAAAGATATATTTCATAAAAATGAAAAATCGCCTGAATCTAAAAATTAACTATTGTGAAAGGAGAGAGTAAAATCTCTCACCTGAAACGATTCGTTTTGGGGGGTGAGTAATAAATGGTGCGGGCTTTTATCTCTCTTCAAGTTGAAGAGAGTATAAAATCCGAGTCAATCTCCGCCTGGTCACAGACCCGACACCACAACGTGTCGGGTCTGTGCGGGCCAGGCTTGGTGAGAACCAGCCTGGCCCCCGACCCCAGTCAGGTTCTGTTCCACAATAAGTTAATTGGAAACTCTCTCCCGACCAGAGGGTTTTTTTAGCTATTAGAAGTTATTCTGATATGTAATATGGTATAACTATAATAACCTGTAACTCAGGGGAAGAGTGCTGGAAACAGAAGTCGGAGGTTCGAGTCCTCTCAGGTTTTTTTTATCTATAATAAAAAAAAGCCCGGGGCATCACTCCCGGGCAACACATCACACATCCGCTTTCTATGAATAAGGCTATTCAATAGCAAGTTTTATTTCTTCAAGATTCTCTATTACCGTTTCAAGCCCATCCATTGCTTTTTTTACAGCGCCATCATCAACAGTGCTTAATCCCATTCTTGAAGCAACCAAAAGCTCAGCAAGATCTCCAGAGACCTTTTTCATTTCACGCACATTTTCAATATATCCATTAAGATTATCTTCGTTAATGAAATTTAATGACAAAACAACGTCTACCGCTTCAGGGTCATCAAGCACACTTGCTTCTTTAATCAGATTAATCCTCAAATTAGAACATTCATCTCTGATAATTTGTTTTATTTTTGCCATTTTATCAAGATGCTTTATAACCCCAGTGTCAATATAATCGTTATTTACACCATATATAATTACTTTTTTATTTTTATTGTCGGTATTAGCATATTTTTCCAAAGCTGTTTTCATTGCTTTTGCTGAATCATCATGTCCCATTCCCATTATAGCTAACGCTTTATATGTTTGATCTGTTGTTAACGGATTTCCATTAAGATGGGCAACTTTATTTAATGGTTCGAATGGATCCCCCGCTATACAATACCCACCATCTTTAACATATAAAGCCACTTTATTAATATTGGCATCTTCATATATTTTCTGGATTGATTTTGATGGGCGTAAAAAATCTTCTCTATTAAGACATTTCATCATTGATGCATTTATAACAAGAGAACCTTCCGGAATGAGAAATATTTTATTAACTTTACCCAATATCATTTTATAAACAGGATCAAGAACAGTTTTAACACGTTGTACAGATGCAACGTTGGCAGGTATTATAGCCTCTTCTCTTGATACATATACATTTGAATTATTTACCCTGTATTTTCTAAATTTTCGACCAAATGAAAGGCATTCAAATGCATCATCGGCACCATATATTATCAAAAGATTTTGTCCGTATCTGCTAGAAGGAACTTCACCATAATACCCATCATCTTTTTTTCCCTGATCCATAATCTGTTGCATTTCTTTATGTACCGCTAAGAAATTTTTATCTGATCCATCATTTTTATTTTCAGGATCAATATTTATTAAATCGTCAGTAACCCTTTTCGCAAGATACTGGATTGCTTTTTGAAGCGCCCCTTCTTGAGTTAACACATTAGAGCCATAGAAGCCTATTCCAGTACGATTATAATCATCATATTTGCAGTAATATTTTCCGTCAAGCGATATAAAAATTTGATTACGCCTTTGACGTTCGTTTTTCTTTTCTGTATTTTTATCAACAGGATAGCATGTCTCAGGTTCATCAAATCTTTGGTTTAAATCATAACTATCAGTCATATCAAGAATAATTCCTGATAACGGTTTTCCAGTTGTACTTGCCAGAAAGCGACTGGCCATATTTTTACCACTTTCAATAAAATCCTCCATTGATGGATATTCATACATTCTTAACTCACAAACAGTAGGAGCAATCATAGGTTTCAATTGATTAACATCAATAAATTGTGAATCAAGAATGGTAACTGCGCGCTTTGCTTTGACTACTTTATAAGTATCAAGTATACCATCTTTATGATCATCACCAATTATCCTATTATGCCTGTTTAATTCTATAATATTACCAACCAAGTCGCCAGTATTGTCAATAAAATTTTTACCAACATTTTCATCTGTTTCCATTTGCACAGCAAGTTTTTCAATAGCCTCTTTATCTGCTTTTATTGGCCATCCAGACATTTTTGCAAAATGAGGGTATGCTGCGAGGTCCGGTACGTCTTGAATACTTACCGGCGTTTTAGGATAAATGCCACCAACTGGTTTTATTGCTTCAAAGGCCCCTCTTGGATATTTATTTTTTGGAGTTCCCAGTTGCTCTGACATAAGAACTTTTTTAATATTTTTCAAATTTGCAGCTACATATTTAGTCTTGTCCCCATCCCTATAGACAAAAATATCAAACGGGCTTAATTGAAAATTTTTTACAATAACTGGAAAATTAATTTGCTTATTCTGATACCATACAGCAACACTCCCCTTTGCATACCCTTCGTTTTCATCTACATTTTTAACTATCACATCGGTACCAAACTCTTTTGGAAGATAGTTAATCTGTTCGAAAAACTGATCCAGTATTTCCTGATCCCATTCAGAAATATTTTTAGGCAACTCGTAAGTGCCAATTTTTTCAAATACCAATTGGTTTATTACTGATTCTTTTACTGTAACCATTTTTATTTCCTTGTTTATGTTTCGATTACATTCGGTTTCAGGACTGAGTACATCCACTGCCCAACAGGACCTCCAGCAGTAACAGATGACGGAGGTACCGGCGGCGGAGCTATTCCTGCAGCAAAAGCTGATTGCATTATCGGACTAGATAAAGCAAGAGCTATACCATATGAAATTGCATTAGCAACCATCTCATTCCCATCTTCATAGGTTGCGCTATTCTGCTTTTTCATATACTCAATATTATCTTTAAGGAATTTTTCAATTTTTGGTTCTAAGTATTTCCCTAATGCTGAGACAGAAAATCTTATCTGTGACATTATTACTCCCGGCAAGAATTACTCAAAGGTGAGTATATAAGATTTCCAACCGGGCCGCCAGCCGGTGGGCATATACCTGCTGCAAAAGCACTTTGGACAATAGGGTCTGAAAGAGCTTTTGCTATACCATAAGCAATAGCATGCGCCGTTGCTTTTGCACCGTCTTCTGGTGTAATATTGGTATCATTTTCCATAGCCCTCGCATTGTCATTAAGAAATCTTTCGATATCTCCAACTATGGAATTACCAAGAGTTGATCGTGTTCTTCTTACTATTGGCATAATAACCCTTATATAGTATACAATATAATTCAGCGAATTTCAAATTGCCAATTAGCTGAAATTCAAAAATATCTGGGATAATATCAATATAGAGCTTATATTTTAAAAATAAGCAATTGGTACAATATTTCCCATCATTTTTTTAACTATTACAAAAGGGGTTTATATGCCGATAAGTCATGAAGAGCAAACCAGGCAGGAGACCAAGGAGCATATTAACAATGTTCGTATGTTCTTAGACATAATTATGCAGCAGATAATAGCTCGTGCAAAAGACCATGACCGCTCAAAGCTTGAAGAGCCGGAGTTCTCTATCTTCGTGGAATATACGCCTAAATTAAAAGGTAGTACTTATGGGAGTGATGAATATAAACAATTTCTTAAAGAAATGAAAGTAGCTCTTGATCATCACTATTCAGCAAACAGACATCATCCTGAATGGCATGAAGATGGGATTGATGGAATGAATCTTGTTGACCTTATTGAAATGCTTTGTGATTGGAAAGCTGCATCAATGAGACATGATGATGGTGATATAAACAAAAGTATAGAATTAAATATCGAGAGATTTAATTTATCTCCACAGCTTGTAAAAATATTTAAAAATACAGTTAAAATTCTGAAATAATTATACTGATTCAAAATTATCAGTATCTTTTATAATACCAGTAGACGGGGCGTCTTTACCTGTTGATGTAAAGCCGCCTTGTTTTCCAAATTTCTGTATACCGGCTTGAAAATCAGGAATTATTGCTGGATGTATTGGTGCTGGGCCACCTATTGATGTCACCTGGCACCATTGGGCTTGATATTTATTGAAGAAGTCCATCCATGCTTTTAAAAGAACTTCCTGCCCATTAACACGGAGACCGTTAAGCGCTGTAATATCAATTCCATTTTTTGGATCCATTACTATTGAATTGTTTGACTCATCATTGTCGCCATGAGATAATGTTATCTTTCCCTTTGAATGGACTGTAAGGTTGCCATCACTATTTATACTCAAATGGAATGCGTTGAAATTTGAAGTAGGAATTCCTTTGCCGGCGACTCTTAAATCGAACTCACCTTTATCACTGATTTGAAGTTTAAATCTGTTTCCCATTATTGCCGGAGTTGCGCCTGGTGATACAGGTACATTTTTCTCATTTACTTTAACATCGTCCACGCGAACATTTATAAATGATTCACCAGGTTCTCCAATTTCAATAGTCGTTCTTGTATTATTGAAATTAATAGCTTTTGAAAACAGAACATCTTTTCCTTTATTAACTTCTTCATTATCTATATTCGCACCGACCCATGGATTAAAAGCTCCTTCGCATGTAGAAACCCAGTTGTCGGGAGATCGCGTTTGGGTAACAAATCTACGATATAAAACAAGATGGTCTTCATCACTAATCCTGCCGGCTTTATCATTAATATCAGAACCAGAGTACATTCCAAAATGCTCCCTGGCAAAATAAAAAGGGGCGTTATGAGATATGATACGATGATAATTCTGCGCAAGACTATGGTTGACGTTTTCATGAATACCATATCCAAAAGGCTTGAGAATTGAATTAATTGCACCAGAAGTGGCTAGAGTTAGTTGCCCATTGTCGGTAGCTATTACCCCGGCGCCACTTTTTTTATTTATAAATCTTATTGCATCAGTTACTTCTGCTGATATAGGATTTTCAACTTTGATATTGGCAAGTGAGCGCTCGTTGAATGTGCCAATGATATAATTATTCATCCCGGTAGCAACATCAAGAAATTTATTTTCAGCCCCACCGAAGGTAAAGCAAACCATAACTTTTACACGGTCACCCTGTTTATAATCGCCGTCATGCCCGGGTGAATAAATCAAAGCACAATAGATCGGCCCATTAAGCTCTCCAAGAGGAGATTCATATATATCAACCTCATATGTTTCAGTGTTGGTTAATTTACTGGTAATGACACCACTGCATATGCATGGTACGGGTGTGTAGGAAACAACATCAGTGGGGTTTCCGATCATTATTCAACACCTTTTTCTTCTTTTTTATTTTTAAATGCCTTTGCTCCAAGAGCCCCAATCGCAGCAGCAACAGTTCCACCGGCCGCCGCAATTACCTTTAGTGCCTTAGTACTTATAATGGGATTAACATCATAATCGATGCTAAATTTACGCCTCGGATCAGGGCCTCTTGGAGCTTTAGTCTGCATTACACCTTCACCCTTCCAAACTTTGCCCTTATCGATAAAATATCTTTTATAACGGGCGGTTGTCCCAATTTTATTTCTATGAAGGGCGTTTAACGCCTTTTGCTTTGGCAGTCCTTTTAAAAGTTGCGAATCCACATGGGTATATCCAATTGGGATACCAAAAGCCTTAAGATATTGCCCCTCTTTAGGGTCAACTCTTAAGGCGTACCTCAACCTTCTAAGGGAAAGCTTTTCAATCATGCTGTCTCCTTGATGAATTTGTGATACCTGCTTATAGCCCCGGCAAGTGTCGGCCTTTTATTATAAGCCCTGTGTGTGTTTGTTACATACGTAGTCTTGTGGGCTTCCTATCATTATGAAGCTTCCTTTTCTTTCTTTTTATTTTTTAAAAGCTTTGCACCTAAAGCGCCAATTGCAATAGCGGTGCCAGATCCGGCTAAGGCTCTAACAAGTGTTTTAGTTTTCATTATTGGTTTAATATTCATCTGACCCTTCATTGTATACCTTGTGCTCTCAGGAACATACCGAGATTCTTTTAATTTTTGCCAAACGCCATCTGCTTTATATATGATTCCTTTATGATTAAAATATTTACTATAACGCTTTGTTTTTCCAAGAGGCTGTTTATAAATATCTCTTTGCCTTGGGATACCCGCATAAAACAAAGCGTGCTGATTTTTACCTATTCGTTTGTTTTTAAAAAATGACACAAACTCGCTAGTGCTTTCACCTGGCAACATTTTATCATATGACCTTAATGGACGCAATGAATAGTCAAATCTTTTGAGAGCAAACTTATTCATTATGCAGTACCCTTGATAAATTTATGATACCGGCTTATCGCCCCGGCAAGTGTCGGCCTTTTATTATAAGCACGGTGGGTATTTGTTACATATGTCGTCTGTTTGGTTTTTGGGTTAAACGACTTCCACACAGCAGGGGTTTCCTTTCCGTTTGGACCATGATGCCACACGGCCTTCCTCCTCATTACTTCAGCATGTTCTTCTGGAGTAAGTGGAACTTTATATTTCTGAAGAATTGCAAACGAACTTTTTTTTGCCAATTTTATCATGTGATGAGAGAGCGCCCGCATTATTTCTGGGTTCATTTATTTAATCCTTTTTGATTTTTTCGGAGCAACCTTCCCATGTGATTTACATGCTGCAATTTTATTAATTTCATCAATAAAAGCAGCATTGTAAATTTCTTCAATAGAAGATTTTTTTTCCATTGAACGCTCTTTTAAAGCAGGGTATTTTTTATACACTTTTGCCCTTACTGTTGATTGTTCTCCAGGAGTTCCATGAGCTGAAACTCTTGCAAGAGCGTTTCGAGCATGAGCAAGATCATGAATAGGATATCTTTTTTCTTTCGGATACACAAAATTCTTTTTAGCCACATGCTTTCTACCTGTAACAGACAACTCTTTTGATAATTTTTCCATACTAATACTCCTTATATTTTACCATGTGTACTCTCCAGTTACATATTGTGGAATCGGATGACCCTTCTCAGGATCTATAGTAGTTTTCCATCCCTGGGTTGTTCCCTCTTCAAGAACCTTTTTTATCCGGTTGTGAGCAAGGCGCGCAATCCAATCCTCAGAAGCCTGGGCTTTTGCACTTATTCCTGCTGGAGTTAAAAACGGTTCATGCTTTATTCTATTCTTAAAAACTTTAATTCTCTTATTTCCCTGTTTTGCTAAATCATTCATTATCATACGGCTTATCTTCTGATGTTTTTTATGGCGACCATAATCCTGGGCGAGATGGTCTCCCTCTGAATTTTCAACGTCTTCTTCCTTTTCGTTATTTTTATTATAATATTCAACAGATGATAACTGTGCAACATCGTGAGGAGTATAAGTACTTGAGCCAGGATCTATTATACGTGTTGTATTTGTAATTCCACGAACGATAGTTTCTATATCGCGTTTATCAAGTTTCCCTTCATTTACATCACTTATCTGTTCTACAAGGAACCTTTGTGTATCTTTCATACCTTTGTATTTAAGTATATCATGGGCGCTTGGTGTTCCAGTTGATAATTTATCGCCACTTCGAACTTTATCTCCTTTTCTTACAAGAAGATTGTTGTTTGGATCAATATATCTGGTTTCCTCTTTTATTCCATTTGAAAGAACAATATCCCACCCACCAATTGGTGATTTGGTAGCAGATTTTATTTTACCATCCATGCTGGCAAGTGTTGCTTTATCTGGAATATTTTTTGTAAAACGTAGAGTTCTATCGAGAACATCAAATTTTGTTCCAGTTGTTATTTTACCCGCCTCAAGAGCGCCGCCTGTATGAAACGCTTTCATAGCAAGATCTAGGGAAGGTTCTGTGAGTGTATGGGCTGATATTACTCCGATATTATCTCCTACATTATGACGTTTTCCTTCATAATCAGTCCCATATGACCAGCTGGAAAACCCATCACCAGGGCTCGGATCGGTAAGTGGTGATTGAATAAATATCTTTTTTATTTTATGCTGATTAAGTTTATTAATAGTATCACTGGTAATAAGCTCATTGCGTTTTGCAATAATTTTTCCACCAGTATCTTTTGCGTCTTGAGCAAGATAGCGATTCATTACTGCTTTTTTATCATCAATATTATATTCAAGACCTTCATTATCAACGGGATCATCACTATATATCCTTGTATCGTAAATAGAATTCATTAAATCTTTAGTCAACCATCCTGGTTTAAACGATGAAACTGATTTTTTAATATTTCCACCACGAGCACCATGAGCAGCAGCCCAATAATCAAATGTTCCAAGACCTTCTGAGTAAGACCTTTCAATTGGAATTGGAATAGGTTTATCATTTGCATCAGTAACTATCCCAGGCATAAAAGTAATAGCAGCAGTATTTCCTATGTCTCTTCCAGCCCCAGACGCTATACTAATCCCAAGCATTGTTTTGTCACCAAGTTTCTTTTCAATTATTTTTTGCCCTTTTTCTTTTGCTTGAGCATACGCTTTAATTACACTATTTTCTCTACCAGGAATAATTTTTGATTTCGCTTCGTTAAGAAGTGGTTTCCTAATCGAATCATCAACGAGTGTGTCAGACACGCCGAGTGTAAATCCATATTGTGTCACATAATCGTTACCAACCTCCTTAATTTTATCAGCAAGACCAAGAGCAACTTTACCATTATGTTTTTTGGTAATATTATTTATCCAACCCTCTACATTTTTAGAATTGAGCTCTATGTTCCAATCCTGCATGTCATCAGGTACAACAGAATTTATTTCATGCATTCCAAATGGGGCCTTCTTACCGCCAATATCAACAAAGTCAGCATAGGTAAATTTATTATTTTTAAATGCGAATCTTGCCTCATCAAGGTCTTGAAATTTCATACCGGTATCTTTTCCACCCTTGCCTTTTGACACTAACCAGCTACCTGCAACCATATCCATCTGAGGAACATTTAATACCGAATCATAACCGGTTTTCAGCATACTTGCAGATGGCTTCATACCCTCAGCTTCTCTGAGCGCTTTTGGTCCAACAGGGGTATGTATTTGAAAAGTGTCGCCATCAAAATCACCTCCGAAATTTTTACTGACAACAACAGCTGGAACCTCTATTGACCGACCGTCAGTGAGCTTTGGTTTAAAAGCAGTCATATTCCATCTATGAAGAGTTGGAGCTCTATTCGCTATAATCAGTCTTTCATCTGAAACAACTTGTCTTGCTCGTTTAAATATTGGTGACTCATCTTTAATATGTTTTTGAGCCTCGAGTGGTTTGTAACCCCAGCTTACCAATTTTTGCATAATGAATGGTTGAAATATCTTACTGGCCATATCTTTTGGAATGCCAAGTTCATCTCCACCAAGTTGAGGATTAAGTATAATGGTTGATCGACCAACGAGATCTTGTCTACGTTCAAGAACTTTATCCTGAAAAAATCCTTCTTTTGTCTGTTTTGTTTTTCCACCATCAATTTGAGTAATGAAGCCTTTTTTATTTTTTACACGATGGAGATAAGATGTAGGCTCTGACAATCCAGCAACTGCCTTTACATCATTATATAAAGCCCCTCTGATTTCAGCAAGATTAAGATTTTCAATATCAGCATTGCCTATTTCTTTAGTTTGTTTTTTAAGATCGTTTAGTGCGTTGTTGGTTCGTGATGTTTGCTGGTATAAATCATTTATATCTGAAAGAATAACAGTATTGTCTGTACCCATAGTTACAACAGGTCGATACTTTGACGGTGTAACAAGAACATTTGAAATCATGTAATCAGTCGGTTTCATATTATTTTCTTTAAGTGATTTCAAATACCTTATTTTACGATGAGTCTTATTAAGTTCAGATGGATTTGTTATACGTTTTGCTATTTCCTGAGTGTTTGATAATTCTTTATCAACATTAATCCTTCCAAGCAAAAGCTCTACAGCCGGGCCTCCTGATATTGAACCCTGTGAACCAGGCTTTACAATTTCTCCTGTTGTTTTATTTACAAATTTTTTACCCACAATTATATCGTTCATCTGGCTAACAGGAATTCCTATTAGGGCTGCGGCAGCAGGAGCTGTTACAGGATTAAGAACCTTCTCTGAAAGTTTGAAATGAGTATAATGGTCACCAAATAATCCACCAGCTTTAACAGGATCGAATAACCCTTCTTTCATTGGAGCAAGGTCTTTTTTACGATAAGTAAGATCGGGCCGCTTTATTTCTCCACGAGAACGATCAACTATCTCTGTATCAGTCATAGGTTTTAAAGTAAATGTTTTACCTTTTTGCTCAACATCAATACCAGCCCCAGCCATCATTGCGAGCATTTTATCCCATACAAATGCTTTTTTAGGTGGAGGTAGACTCTGACCGGTTTCCATCGCTTTCCAATACTCATCATTTCTCTGGCCTTTAATTTCAAACATCTCCCTTAGATTCTCATTGGCACCACGGGCAAGCATTGCCGCCATCTCCATCCTGCCGAGATTCTTTCCTCCGGTTTTGCCGCCAGACACAGGCTGCTCATTCGCATCATAGCCGTCTTTATAACGAGCTGAAAATTTATGATCAACAACGTGCTCGAGTTTTAATATATTGGAAACGCCATTAGCAACAGGGTTGATAAACGGCTTTCCTGTCTCGGGATCGATAAGTATATCTTTATCAGATAGTCCTGCTTTTTTAAGATCTGCCATTATTTTTTTGGAATTATCTTTACCAGAGAAGTTCTGTATTACATATTGCTCACCGGTTTTTGCTGCTATTTTTCCAGCTGCATTTTCAAGAAGCTGAGATGTATTTATTCTATTGGAAACGCCAATCGGATTCATGGTAAGTTCAATGTGCTCACCAGTCTCAGGATTATATGGCATTTCACTATCAGGAACTATCTTCGAAATAATATGTTTATTGCCATGAAGCCCTGATATCTTGTCAGCAACCTTGAGTTGTTCATCAGTCTTTACACTTACAACAACGCTATTTCCTGACTTCTCAACATTCGTAACAGTGCCAACAATATCTTTATTCCATTTAAGAGCATTATTCGACATGTCTCTTTTTAATTGTTTATCAAGGCGCCCGAGAGCTATGTCATCAGCTGTTGGAGGTTTATGCTCCATATGTGCAATAAGGACATCATCACGTTCTACCTTTTGCCCGACTTTTATAACACCATCCTTATCAAGCTTTTTCGATTGGTTTGCATTAAGTTCTTCTGGGTAATACGCTTTAAATTTATCCCTTGAGAAAACTCCTTTCGCAGAGCGTTTTGTTTTAAAATCATACATATGCTCAGAAGTTAATTTTTTAGCGCCACTTTCCGACATTATTGCCGAATCTTCGTAATTGTACCCTTTATATGGGAGGTATGCAGTTCTGAGATTAGCCCCTATCGCAACTTGACCATCTTTAGTAAAATTATTATCAGCAAGGAGATTTCCGCGTTTGACACTATCTCCTTCTTTTACAACCGGCTCATTGTGAAGAAAACTTTCTGAATTCATTGAAAAATTGTTATAAAGTTGTATGCGATGCTTCTCACCGTTTTTATCAGTTACTGTGATATTATCAGATGTAACTTTTGTAACGGTGCCGTCGACTGGAGATTTTGGTAATGCCATAGACCCGGCAAGTATTTCACTGATACTATTACCTTTTTCATCAACTACTTTAAATAATGGTTTATCACGATTTTTTAGAGGCAGCGCCTGCTCCTGCATTTTTGACGCTGTGAGCCCTCTATTTCCCTGAATAGAATTAAGAAACGGTATTGAATTTGCAGACGTATCAAACATTCCTACAGGACTTGATATAATAGTATCAACTTTTGATGCTGCAATTTCAGCCAATTTACCTCTATTGATAACCTTGACTTTTCTCTTTTTTGGTTTCGGCCTATCTTTTGTCAAATCATATTCATCGGGGAATGCCACATTTTTATCCCACGTATCAGTTGGTTTCAACAATAACTTTTCACCATTTGGAGTAATATGCTTTGCGTATATATCCGTTCCGGCTTTAATGGCATCCATAGTACTATGAACAGCAACTCCGATACCTGGCCCCTCCGGAGTATGAAGAGGATCAAAGTAACCTGCTTCACTATTGGATATTTGCCTTGTTTCATTGGTAATAGCATTTGATGTTCCTATACCACCTTCACCCATAATGGTATATTTATTACTTTCACCAATAATTGACATAATATTTGTTTGATTTGGAGGGTTTGAGAGCTGACTGTTTGTGAGTACTCCGACAACGAATGGGTCAAATACCTGTGAACTTATTGATTTATTTATGGTATGATTTTTCTTTAGCTTGTGTTTGATATTATTAGTAATCTTGCCACTATTTTTAACAAGCTTCTCTCTAATATGATCTTCAACATCAAAAAATGATTTAAAAACAAGAGATTCGCGGTCATCACCATCAAGTTTACCTGAGTGGATATCAATTATTTTTTTTGAAGCATCGAGAAGAACGTCTTTATTGACATTTTTATACGCTTTGCCGAGAGTTATCTTTGTTGTTTCGGGGTCAAGTCCAGTTTCAAAAAGTCTGTCATTTATTTCTTTTTTGATAGTTTCTGGTCTCGAGCCTACTGCAGGAGCCCTGCCGAATATTGCCTCATATAATTTATTCTGATCTCTGGTCTCATGCTTATCATATGCTTTTGCATTGGCTTCATAAACTTGCTCGCCCCATCTTTCAACCAGTTCATTTCTGGTAACACCAACAGCTTTAAGCGCATTAATTAGAGGAACATTCTTGCTACCATACCCCATAGTGAAAGTCTTTTTTTCAGGGGAAAAATTTATTTTGAAATTATTATTAAAACCCCTATCGAAGTCAATTGTTTTATCAACATTGAAAAATGAACTGATTTCTCCATTTGCTTGTTTTTTGGTATATACGCCAGGCTTTAATCTCGACTGTTTAGTAAACTGGTATTCATTACCTTTTATCAAATACGTTCCACGATCAGTTATTTTAGGAATGGTAGTAACTTTAATACTTGGAACATGATCTATTATTTTTCCGGTTTCTTTATCAATTACAGACAAATCAGCGCGTAAATCGTTAGCCCATATCTTTCCTTTGTTTCTTACTGATTTCTGAGAAGATATGTCTTTATTATTATATTTTTCATCAACCCATACCTTATTAACCTGTAATTTAAAATCGTTATCTTCTACGGATTGTAGTATTTTTTTTACTGTATCAGACACGGTCACGTTCATGAGCGTGTTGTTTCTCGCATCAGCTTCCATCTCTGATAATTTACGAAGAACGTTCTGTTCTTTTGTCGGCATCGACAGCAACCTTGGTTATAAAAACGAAAACGAGGTTATATAGATAATATAACATTAATGTATGATTACGGCAAATGCCTATGTGATTATCAAAAAAAATCTGATATAACAATTATAGAAGATATTATTTCCCAAAAAGTATCCACTAACCTTTTCGTGTAAGGAGATAAGAGTATATGAAATGTTTCACCTTCGTCCATGGCGCAATTCATGAGGGTATTCAAATTAATACCCAAGGCGGCTTGCATGTATTTCTTGGAGAGTTGGGAAGCGGCTCCGGAGATAGATGTAAAGCTTGCAGATTAGAAGTAAGCAAGGACGATCCTCCCCAAATTGAAGACAATGTCTTATTAAATGCGTTTGCGGGTATTTCACACCGCAGCGAAAGATATGCACTCATGCATACCGATCAACTAAGCAGCTCTGTTTTGCTAAGGATAAACACGTCCTGCCCCGAACCCGCTAGACACGTTAAAGGTAAGTGGTTTCAGGTATTTGGGAAATTGAATATAGTGGAATTCGGCAAAGGACCGGCATATATCGATTCAGTAATTGTACTGAAAAGTGGATGCTCAGTCATAATTACTGAAGAAGGTGGGAATAAGTTTCTTGTAACTAATTACAAGGGTTCGATGGTCTGTTCTGAAGTTAAACAACAAGTGTGGTTTGAAGACAGACGTAAAAAAAAGAGAAAAGTTCAAGACGACCGCACCCCCGAAGCGGTTGGTAGTGAGAATATAGATGAGGCGGTTTTAGCCGACCAGGAATAGAAAGGGGGAACATATGTTATCACTATACTTTCTTCGTATAAGATGGTAACTTAATATTTTTTTAGGGGAGGACGATTCCTCCCCTTTTTTTTATCTAATGGAGGATATAATGAGTAATGATTTATTAAAATATGCTGAAAAAATGGCAAATCCTGCTATTGTCGTTCAATCAGTTTTCAATCTTACTAAAGAAGAGTGGGCCTCTATTTATAAAACAATCGGCATTGTTACAAAAAAAATATCAGAAAAGATAATGCCTGTAAGCACAACTTTTATCGATTTGCTTGATAATAAAGGAAAGTGTCCTGGAAATTATGGTAAAGAGCATGAATTGGCTCCATCTTCTAAACTTGATACAAGTATTAAACCTGAATGCTATATGTGTGTTCATTGTCTTGAAAAATTTAAAATGGCAACCAGTACAGATAAAACATTTTTCCCGGAGGAGAAAAAAAATTGAGCTCATACATTATTGATATTGAAGCAGACGGCCCAATACCTGGTGATTATAGTATGATTGAATTAGGGGCTATTAAGCTAACAGAAGAACTTAATGAGACCTTTTATATTGATATTAAACCTATGTCAGAAAAATTTTCTATTGAACATCTTGATTCTATTGGGCGCACAAGAGATGAGACTTTTAATTTCAATTATCAGCCCCACCAAGCTATGTTGATGTTCAGAAAATGGATTGAGGAAACTAATACGAGGAACACCAGGCCAATATTCTTTTCTGATAATAATGGATTCGATTACATGTTCGTACACTGGTATTTTATTCATTTCATTGGAGAGGATCCATTTGGTCATAGCTCAAGGAATCTTCAGGATATATTTAAGGGGATGAATTTCGATATGAAAAATCGAGGATTTAAAAAAATGAGAGAAACAAAACATACTCACAATCCAGTTGATGATGCTAAAGGAAATGCTGAAGCGTTGCTTAAAATGATAAAAATATGGAATTTAAAAGGTATAAAAACAATATAATACAATATATTGTGCCCCAATATTTTGTATATAACATGCATAATATATACAATTTATAGTAATAAAAGCGCTTAAATTTATTATAAAATTAAAATTTATATTATCCATTTGTAAATTATGCCACAATATTTATTTGTTGACTTTCATTTACCCACGCTTTAATTTGTTTAATACATCTAATTCCAATTCTAAAAAAGGGTGGCTTTATGAGTAATTTACCAGGTAATGAAGTCTATTCTCATACAATGTCAAACGGTGTTGTGTTTGATATTAGAGAGATACCCGGTTTTGGCGATAGAGCAGAAATCGGGTTTTTTATTAAAGATAAGTGTATCGGCACATTTGTGGTCGATAGAAAAAGAAGTGGCAATATTGATGTTAAGCCAACTATGATGCATCAACAAAAAATTGGTAATAATAATGATAAAGAGGATATCATTGATGGAAGTATTCAAGCTCCAAGCTTGAGTGACATTGCAGATTCAGAAGATGAATAAATAAAAAAAAAGAAGCTCTTATCTTATCCGATAAGGGCTTCTTTTTTATTTAGAAACTTTTCCCCCTGCGCGAAGGAGGTTCCCTTGTATTATGTCTTCTAAATATAAATTAAGCAAAGGACAATTGAAAACTTTATTTGCATCAGCAGACATGCTGATGGAGGGTCAGTACCGCGAACTCTACAAGCGTCTCGGATGGCGCGAAGGCGGTAACAAAAATTTCCACTGCTGGAATACTTCAGGACACTCAGAAGGTGTCGATTCCCACGCCTCCCTGTCAATAAATGAACAAACCGGTCAATGGCACTGTCACACTTGTGATATTAAGGGTAACTTTCAGTCGTACTGGCGTGATTACATTAAAGGTACTGCTCCATACGGTGACCACTACCATGATTTCATTATAGACTTCCTCGGCATGACTGAGGGCCAATATACCGTCCCGTTCGCTGAGAGTTTTGATGATCCTAAGTGCGCTGAATATTATGAAGATTTATTAAAGCTTCATGCTAAGCTCGATGAAATCAGAAAAAAGAAGGGTGAGGGCAATTATGTCCTGAAAGATGAGTTGGTAGCCCTGGCAAACGAGGAATCATCTCTCCCGATGAAGCTATTGGACGTATGTGTAGAAAGATTACTCAATAACCCGCAGAAAATGAAATACCTACTCGAAGAGCGTAAAATTAATGAAGATATGATACGGGCATTACGCCTCGGCCTTGATGATAGAGGAAGAGTAGTTTTTCCACAGATCAACGCCGAGGGTGAGCTGCTCAACATGAAACTGTATGACCCATGGTGCAGTGATAAGCGCTTTAAATGGCAATACAGCCACAAGGGCCGTGAAACATGTCCGACTCCCATGGTGAATTTCACCAACAACTCATTGCTCATGATGGCCGGGGAACCTGATATGCTTTGCGCTATCGGTTTTGGTTTTGAGAACGCTGTCACAATGGGTGCAGAACGCAATACCGATGTGGTTAAGGTATTTGGCCGGGAAAGGGCGAAGCAGCTGTTCTCCGGGAAGGAAATAACGATCTGCCTGGATGCTGATGATACCGGGAAAGCGGCTGCTCAGAAACTGGCGCATTCTCTGTATCCGTTTGCGAAGCAGATAAAGATAATCAATCTTGATCAGTCGAATATAAATCCGTTCGGACTCGATCCTGATAAAATGATTGAAGTTACCACTAAGAATGGGAAGAAGAAAATGAAGCGGGTTGAAACCGACTTCACTGATTTTATGAAGAAGAATGGGTTCGAAAACGATGCCAAAGAAAGATTTATTGAATTAATAAAAAATACCGAAGCGTATACAGAAAATATTGACCGTATTGAAAAGAAATTATACAAAGTAACTCTTCAAGAAAGTCGTATGTCAAAATATTATTCTTCTGATGAATCAAAAGAGCTTGAAGTTATTGCTGCTGTTGGGGAATTTAATGATAGCGCTTATCAGTATTCTGATCATTTTTGTTTAAGTTGCCCCCAAACAGGAGATCCAAGTAAAAAGCTGTATGCATCATGTAAAAAATGTTCAGTACCATCAATACCTGAATTTCGTGATAAGGAATATGTTGATTTCTTTTTAATAAGAGGAGAAATACCAAAAGAATATTCAGGATACCCTTCATGTATAAGTGTAAACGCTCACGAAATATTAGACCTTATTGAATGTGCAGAAAGTAAAAAAAATAAAAATCTTAAATTGATATGCGGTATAAGCCCAACATGTCAGCAATTTAAAGTAAGACCGGTGACTACTAAAAAAATACTCAGAGCAAGGCTCGCTAGAGACGTTTCTGAATATGGCGATAGTAGTGTTGATGGTTCTGCAGAAAGCACTTCAATAGAAATGGATGCATATATTCTTGGTGATATGGATATATATCCTAATAAATCATATAAATTTACCGGCGTTCAAACAGTATCGCCTCAAACACAGCATCGAGTATTATACATACATAAAGCTGAGCCAATAACTACATCAATTGATAATTTTGTCATGGATCAAGAAATTCATGATATGCTTAAAATATTTAGACCAAAAGGTGGTGAATCTGTAGATAGTGCGCTTGACAGACGTTATGAGGTATTTGCTCATGCAGCAGGTGTTACCGGTAGAAGAGAAATGTTTCTTTTAAACGACCTTGCATTCTTTTCATCAGCAGAAATAGATAATAAAAGATTATTTCCTAATTTAAAAAGAGGATGGGTTGAAGTCCTCATAGGTGGTGACACCAGATGTTGTAAAACATTGATTAGTAAATTTCTAATGAATTATTATAAATATGGTGAAATGGTTTCTGGATCAAGTGCAATAACAAGAGCAGGTCTTATGGGAGGGACAATTTACGTTGGTAAAAATCCTAAAGTATCTTGGGGAAAAATACCAATGAATGATGGTCGCTGTTTAATATTTGATGAACTCAGTATGATTAAACAAGAAATATTGAGTGATTTAACCGATTGTAGATCGTCAGGTATTATTGATGTCACGACAATAAGCGGTTCTAAAAAAGCTCCCGCAAGAGTAGCAAAAATAATGTTATCAAATGCGCGATCTTGGACTGGCGATAAGGCGCCTTCGTTTGGTAGTGGCATGAGTTTTCTTAAAAATCTCTGTTTTAAAGATGAAATATTATCTCGATTTGATATAGCGTGGATAGTAAAGGCAGGTGACATTAATTATGAAAAGCTTGATGATAATTATAGGCAGCCAACTACTGAATTTACTTCTTTTCAATGCAGATATTTATTGATGTGGGGAAAATCAAGAAAACCAGATCAATATATATATGAAGAAGGAATAGAAACATTTATAAATGAAAGTCAGAAAAAATTACTTGCAATGTTTCATACAAGTACGCAGCTTATAAATCAAGAGATAAGATTAAAAATAGCCCGAATGGCAAAATCAATTGCAGTAATGTGTTATTCAACTGTTAAAAATGATTGGGAAAAAGTATATGTTAAAAAAGAACATGTCGATTTTATTGTAAGACTGTTAATACGATTATATTGCCATAGAAATATGGGTTTTGATATATACTCACAACAACAAAGAAGTCAGGAAAAACTTGGCGATATGCGTTTTATGGAGAATATTATAAAATATATAGAACCAAGCTCTTTACTTCTTGAAGATGAATTTACAGACAAAACACTTCAACAAATTTTTTCTGACTACCTTCAGCGCGTATGGGATGGGCAGCTTTCAATGGTAGATGCAAAAAATGATAAAATAAGAACTACCGGTATGACTACTTCTCAAGGTCTGCCGAAATTGATTAATACATTAGTCTCGCGTAAATGTTTAATAAGGGTGCGTGGCTCGTACAGAAAAACACCTATATTTAATGAATGGTTAAAAGATATGATAAAAAAGGAGAAAAGTGAAGAGTTGTCAAATATACTCGAAAATCCAGGGAATGAATCAAGTGCTGAAGACCTTAAGATCGTCCAGAACTTTATCAAAAATAGTAAACCAGATCAACAGGAATTACAAGGTTGATTGGAATTCGTGGGATGTTAAAAATGCAGAAGAAGTTCTTGATTTATTTCTCCAAAGAAAGCTATGCAAAAAAGTAAATGATAGAAAAGAGCAATATAATTTATTGCTTGTAGCATTTTGTAAAGTCGAAAATAATATAGGTGCTATGTTAAAATCAAATATAAAAAAAACGCCAGAATTAAAAAAATTTATGGTTACACATTCTATATTTGATGTTAGCACAAAAAAAAGAAGAGATTGGCTTCAGCGTATTATGATAAATATTTTAAAACCAACACAAAAAGAATTGTATGAATGGTTTCATCCAAAATCAATTCCTGAAGAATTGCTTTATAAATTTAAAATATTTGAACCTGAACAAATAATTCTTGAAATTGATCCTATAAAAATTCAATATGGTATGTGGCGAAAAGGTAGTAATGGAAGATTAGTAGATCCAATACATATTATATATGAAGATTTTGAAGGCATAAAGTTTTTAAAACAGGAAGAGGTTGCAAAAGAACTTGCGAAATATCAAGAAATTGAAAGTGACCCTGTTATAATTAATCATGATGATTGGTTAATAGAAGATGATTTACCGTTTTAGTGTGATTACCAATGTGTTTTTGTAATAACTATAGTGTAGTGGTTAAATCTATTTCTTTCGGAGGAATTGATGGAAAACAGCGAAAACAATGTGCTTGATTTTTTTAACAAGCATGGTGCTGAAGGTGCAGAAGCTGTCGAAAAAAGTTTTGATAGCGCTGATTCTCAACAGAGAGTAAATTTAAATTATTCAGGCCGATACCGTATGAAAGTTGGAACGTTTGGCTATGTAAAAGACAATGTTTTCAAATCATTCCCAAATATGTACGAGAGTGCTAAGAAAAAAGCTCTTATGCTTACCGTATCATTAAGGGTTATTGATGGAACAGAACTTGTTCCAAAAGGCGCATCTATATTTCATAACATTACACTGGCGCCGGCACCCGGGGCAAAACAGGAAACAATTCAGGCTATAGCCAGAATTTCAAAACCGCAACTTGTCGCCCTGTATGGAAAAGACGATATAAAAGCCACTCCAAAATGGCTTATTGACAATTGCCTTCCTAAATTTGAACAGGATGGTGATAATTGGAAATTAGTAAAAGACCACAATCTTCAAAGTGAGGTTATGGTAGAGGTAGTTGATGATTATTATAACAATCAGGAAACTCTTAGAGTTAATTCTATAGTTCCTGCGAGCCCAATCGACAAATCGATTACAAATAAACCAAAAGGTATTAAAGACATTGTCTCTTCTGCGCAAGCTGTGTCAGATGGTGAAGTTATTACTGATGACGATGCTGAAAAACTTGCAGAATCAGCGTTTGGTGATGATACCATTACACCTGATGATATACCTGATATACCTGCTGGAGAAGATGCTGATGAAGGGGTTGCTCCGGAAAGTACTACTGAAGATTTTTAATTAACCACCTTTTTTAATTAAGGAGGGAATGTTGATTAAAGGTTTGACCCACGATGATAGTGGGGCGCTCAACATGATTGAAAAATATAGGGGTAAGATTTCTACTGGTTATGCTCCTGGAGAGGGTCCTAACAAAAAAAATCACCCTGTTGCTGCAGGTTTCTTTCGAATATTAAAAGAAATCACAGAAACAAAAAGAGTTGGGAATTCCGATGCTCAAGTTGTAATTAAAAGCTGGAAATTAAATGATTCAATACAGAAAAAGCTTGAAACAACTCTTAAAAGTAAAATGCCACGAAGAATTGAGCTGGTAAGTTTTTATCAAACAATTGATGAAATGTGGGAAAGCTGTCTTGCAATGTTTTCATCATCTGAAGGTTTAATGTGTAAAAGCCATGGAGAAGGAACGAACGCAAGACAATTAACATTCACACCTGATGGTGATCGTGAATGGGTTGATAGAATATTTAATGGAAAAAAGGGATGCCCATACAAACAGTGTCCTGATTATATTTCTAAAAAATGCAAACCCCTTGGAATGCTAAAATGTTTTCCAATTATTGATTTGACACCAAATCCATATAGATTCGAAACAAGATCGTTGAATACTATAATGGGTATTGAATCATCTCTTACTAAATTATGGAATTTATTGAATGTAGCACATGCTATTAAACAAAAAGAAGCCAATAGCCTATTAAAATTTGATGGGTTTTTTGGAGCAAAAATGTATTTAATTCATAAAAAAATAAAGTCTGGCGGTAGGGATGTTTTCATATCCGAATTATTGCCAACACAATCTTTTATTGATGAGGTTATGGAGCCAATCAAAAGAGGGTTGGACATGAAATCAAAACAGGCAAAAATTGCAGCATCAAATGAAAGTATGTCATTACTTGAAATGGCAGAAACAGCATTACTTGAATCTGGAATCAATGATGGTACAGATGAAGAGTCTGTTCCATTAAGCATTGAAGACCAGCAACATATAGCTAAAGAATTTGGTGCTGATGCAGATATACATGGGCCTCAAGAAGAGGCTTCTCTTGATGATGTTAAGAAGGAAGTTGCTGAAACGCTACTTAATGAAGAGGAATAGAAAAAAATTAAAGTACAAGAGTGATACTGGTGATTCGCCAGTGCGAAAATATTTATGTGGACGCGATGTTACATAGCGCAGGGACCTGCAGCGGGAGTCATTAACACTCCCGATTCCAGGTTCGGGCCTGAGTCCTACACCTGGAATCGGGTAGCATAATGACTCCCGCTGCAGGTGGTCGGCGCTAGTAACATCTGCTAAACCTGAATACACGATTTTAATCGGCTGAAATCCCGGAAAATGCGGTAGCTTTTCCGGGATAGCAGCACGATCTAAAATCGCTCATTAAGGTCTATCTTAGTTGTACTTCAAAAAGAATATTAAGCATGAGAGCTTTACACCTGATGTTTCGTCAGGGTAGCTTACCGCTAAAGCTGACATCCCTCACGAGTTGGTCGGAAAATAAATTCCTGTACCAATATCCGTCGGGATGACCGTCAGCTTTCGCTACTTTTCATCCCGACGAATGTTGGACCAGGAATTAATTTTCCTCTTGCCAACTCGCAGTGATGATCTATATTAGTCATGCTTTTGAGCGGGAAAGGTGATGAGTATCACCTTCCCGCCATTATTGTAAGGGCGAATCTGATGGTTCATCAGAAATGAAGTTAAATAAGTACACAGTATTGTGTTACCTGGAGGAACACGGGCCCATCCGCCCTGCCTGTTTCAGTCTTCTTACAGAAGACTTACACGGCGTGCGGTAGGGCCCGCCGTTCCCCAGCAAACCCAATCTGTATCAAAATTATAGTTACAATTTAATAACGCAAGTTGCTCAATCGAGACGTTTCGTCTCGGCCCGATTTTGGGTGCGCAGGCACCATCTGAAAAATTATTCCAGGTCCGTTCCCGGATACTCGGGTTCGCTGGAATAAGCGATACCCGGGTATCCGTTCAGGACCGTTTCACAATTTTTCAATAGGTGCTCTGCTTTCTTGACCAGCAAAATATTCTATATAGTTGCGTCAATGGCGTGAAAGGCGCTAATTTTTTTTAAATAAGATTTGATATATAAGAATTAAAAAAAAAGGATGGTGTTTCGCCATCATGTTAATTAATTAAGACCTCAAAAATTGATGGTGCAGCTCGGCAACAGTCCTCAGTTTTAATCCTTGATAAGAATTAAAACTCACGGACTTTTTGCCCGGCTGCTCCACAATTTTTTTCACCTTGTAATATCAATATTAGTTATATATCAAATTACATTAATATTGGAGGGTTTTATTGGTACTAATTGGAGGAATTATATATACTATAATTTTATTATTATGTATTATGTATTGCATCATACAACATCTTCAAAATAGAGAAACAAAGAAGCAATACATTCATATAATTAATGAATTAACTGAGTCAAGTGAACAAAAAATAGTTAATATAAACACATTGTATGAAAAGATAGAGATGTTGACTGATGAAAAACTCTATTATAAAGATAGAGTTGATGATTTGGAAAAAGCTATAGAAACTGGATTTGGAATATCAGTACGAAAAAATGTTACAATTGTCAATACAGATTTACTTAAGTTTGACTATGTTATAATGCTTGCTGGTATTAATAAACTTATAAAAGACAATCCAGAAAAAATTGATGATATAAAATATTATATTGAATTAATGGAAAAAATACAGGCAATTCTTGATAAAATGCCAGAAATACAAGAAGAAAAAGGAGCTAGTGAGATAATAAATGCAATATGATTATGTTGGTGTAGATACAGAGACTACCGGCCTCAACCATCAGAATGATGAAATTGTTGAAGTTACAGCAATAGAGTTTAATCTATCTGGACAAATTGGTAAAAAATTATCGTATTTATGCAAACCAATGGCAGAATTTATACCAGTGGAAGCATCTAAAGTAAATGGTATTACTTACGAAATGGTAAAAGATAAAAGAACATATCTTAAAGATGGTGTGAGAGAAGAAATTGCTAAATTTATTGGTTCAAGAACTGCTGTCGGTCACAATATTGAAAGATTCGATCTTAAATTTCTTAAAATAAGACCGAAACGATATGAGGATACACTTCTCATGTGCAGAAGTAGGTTCTCAGGAGGCAATAAATTAAAAACAGCATGCATGAGACTTGGTATAAAATGGGATGACAAAGAGGCCCATAGGTCTGAATACGATACACTGCAATGTATTAAACTGTTTATTAAATTGAAAAATATTGAGGAACAGGAGAATACTAAAAAGCAAGAAATGCCATTATTTACTGTCGATACCGGTGATAAAAAAATACAAGAAGCAATGGTATCACTTGGTGTCACTCCAACACCTTCAGATAAAGAATTAATGGCCACTCAAACATATTCATTTTCAAGAATAAATCTTTTTCATCAGTGTCCTTTTAAATGGTATATGCAGTACATAAAAAAGATAAAACAACCGGATGTAGATTATCTTGTTGCTGGTAAAATATGCCACAAAGCCGCTGAATGGTGCGGAGAGTGGGTCTATCGTGAGACATTTGCAATTAAACTTGCTGAGTATGCAAGAGTAGAATCTCTTCCATTATCAGATAGAGCAAAAGGTGTTCTGGAAAAAGAATTTGATATAAAAACAGAAAATGCTACTTTTTATGATTTAGGATATTATCTGTATAAACATCAAAATGAAATATCAGAGTACTTTCCTGATATGAAAGGTCTTGCGAGTCTGATATATAAAATTGATAATACCATTGATAGTAGCAATTACGAAAAACCTTCAATGCCAGATAGAGAGTCGTATGATAAAATAGTAAATCGCGCTGTGGCTTTTTATAAATGTACAAGTCCTGAAATAATAATAGATGTTGGATTTATAATGGCAAGGTTTTACGAAAAACAAGATTTTTCATTATTACCTGGTGATATAATGCTGACAGAAAAAAGGCTTGCATTTGATCGTGATTGGAAATTATTGAAAGACTTTTATTCAAATAAAGCATTTATGCGCGGCATTATCGATGTACTGTCATATTTAGAAAATATTGTAGTAATAACAGATTACAAAAGTTCAAGAAAAATGATGACAGTAGATCAATTAAAAGAAGATATGCAAATGAAAATATATATTCTTCTTGTATATCATCTTTTACCACCTGAAAGTTATAATAAATTCATTATCCGTATTGAATATATCAGATTTGGAGTTAGTGTTGAATATGAAATAACTGATGTAAAATCGGTTGCCGAATCTGCGCAGCAATGGATAGATGATTCAATTCAAATGATAGAGGCTGAAATGTTAAAAACAGATAATGCATTTGAGCCTAAAAGAAATGAATATTGCCATACATGCTTTATTGCTGAAGATGGAAAATGTCCATTATTTAGTAAAAAATTTATAAATAATATTGACAATGTAGATCAATTTCTGATAAAAGATATTGAAGATTGTCAAATAGCATGGAAAAGGGTTGAAGCAAATAAAGCTGAAAATATACATTTAACAAAATTATGTAAAGCATTCGCTAATGGGTGCACAAATGAAATTAAGATTGATGAACATGCATCTCTCGATTATTATGTAAAAGAAAACAGAGATTTTTTCTCACTTGCAACAATGAAACTTCTATTAGAAAAAGGTATTAAAATAGAGGATATTATCAAAAAGTTCAGTATTACTGAATCCAAATTTAATGAGCTTATTGAAACAAAAAATATTGAACTTACTAATGATGAGCTCGAATCCATTTCTAAAGTAAAAAGAAAATCAACTTTTGAAGCTTGCACAAGAAAAGAAGCAAAATCAAAAGGATATATTAACGCATGACCCGTTGAAACTACTGCTCTCCCCCGAGACAGTATGTTTCAAAGGAGGGTCTATGCGTTTTATCTTTCTCGCAATGTTAGTCAGATTTATTAGTATACAGATTGAAATATTACTATGGAATCTGTTTTTCAAATTTTTACGCAAACTTTTTAATCGTATTGGCTGGGGCGTATAATAACGCCCCGGTATCTTTTTCAAAGGTGGTATATGGAAAAAGTGGTAATTAAAGCAAAAAATATTACCATAAGGGATGAAGAAATACTTAACAGATTAAAAAAATTAAAAATAGAATTTATTCATCTCGTAGCCCATAAAGAGGAAAATGGTTCCGTTTGTATAATTGCAAAACAACCAGAAAACGATGAATTAACTATACCGACATGGTATTATAAAATATCAATTAGTAATAATTCAGCTTCAATAAGAACTCCAAATTTCTTAAAAAAATATTTGAGAAAAACTGTATATTGTTATATAGAAAGACTATTTAAAGAAAAAAACGAATTATTCAGGATGCAAGCTGTAAATTTTATGCTTGATATTAATAGTAAAAAAGATAGAAGAACTGCAATTGATAAATTTCCTTATTTTACAAAAAATGGCGAATTTGTAATTCCTCAATATTATTTAAATAAAAATCTTAAGCATCAATTTTGTAAAATGAAGGTATCTATGAGTAGAACAAACAAAAATATATTAAATCAAAATTTTATATTTGTATTTTTAATAAAATTAAAAGATTCGCATTTAATCAAAGACAATAATCTTTTTGGTTTTAGAAAATTTTCTAATGGGATAAGAACTAAAAAACTTACTTTTTTTATTGAATATCTAAAAAAGAATAATAAGACTTTGAACAATTATCGATATATAACAACTGTTCCTTATAATAATTATCCATACGGGTTAATAGTTTTCGAGGAGAAAAGATGAATGAAGAAAAATACCTTGATTACGCAAAAGCCCTTGATGCATTAAATTCTGCAGAAAGAGAATTATGTAATAGAAAAAGAGCCTTACAAATAATAAAGGATGAATTAACATCAGAAGGCAACGACGGAAGTTGTGGTGTAGATATATCAGATCATGCTTTTAAACAAGTGTCTGAAAGGCTTGAGGACTTGGTAATGGAATACCCTTTTATTTATAGGGATGTAATAAAAGCTGAAGAGCCAAATGAATCATTACTTCTTGCATCAAATATGAAATCATTTATAATAACAATGCTTGCAAATGCAAAATTAAAAGGAAAAGAAATTGAGAATGATTCAAAAAGTGGCGGAAAAGAATACAGATTTATTATTGATATAGGAAAATGGAGTAGAGATAAAACTCTTCAATTTGTTGCTATTGTAGAAAATAATAATATAAAAACTGCTTTCTTTAATTGGGTGTAATTATGAAAATAAGCATTCTCAATAAGTATCAGTTTCTTATAGGGTGTAATGATAAGCTCCTTCTTGGAAAAATGAAGGAAATGATGAATGGTAAAAAAGTAAGAGGGTATAATAGAATAATTATACCTTTAAAATCTGGGCCAAAAATATATCGGTTCAAAAAATATGGAATAGAATGGGGAGACGGAGCGCAGAGGCTTATTAATAATATTTTAGCAAATACAAAGAAGCGTACTCAGGTTATTGCTAAAATAAAAAATCAGTATGGCAGTAATATTAAATTCGATTATGATTATCAGGGTTCATATGAACCTATGGAGCATCAAAAAATATTATTTAACATGATGGTATATCCTGAAGTGTCATGTATCATAGCAGATACTGGTACATGTAAAACTGGTCCATATTTATGGGCAATTGACAAAAGAATACAAAGAGGACAAGTTAGAAAAGCGCTTGTTATCACAATGACGGATTTGAAAAAAAATGTTCTGGAAGAAATGAAGGTTCAGGTTCCTCATTTAAGAGGTGTAATATTAAAAAATAAAACTCAATCTAACAATGTAATTAATAAAACTTATAAAATTAAAAAAAAGAATATGGACTACGATATTTATATAGGAAATTACGAATCCATGTTCTCAGTGTTAAGTATAACACCAGATGATTATTTTGATATGGTTATTCTTGATGAGGCCCATAGAATTGGCAGCCCACATTCGAGACAAACTAAAAAAATAGTTAAAAAATTTGAAAACTGTAAATTTAAATATATAGTTACAGCCACATTGATATCAAACAATCTTATGTCATTTTTTATGCCTTTTAGATTTCTTGGTACAGACACAATACCTTATGCAAAACATGACGAATTCAGAGGGCAATTTATGCATCCTGTTGATCAGGATAGGCATGTGTGGATTCCTAATGATGGCTCAGAAGAAAAGGTTTCTGTAATAATAGGAAAAATATCAGCATCATTTAAAAAAGAAGATTGTCTTAATCTTCCGCCATTAATACGGGAAAAAGTAACATGTGACATGGGATCAGAGCAATTAAGATTATATAATTCAATGAAAAAAGATTGTATAGCAATTATTGAAGATATGTGCAAACTGTGTAGCAGTAAAGGAAAATGTGACATGTCTTGTGAGCAAACACTTATTGCCCAAAATGCGTTGACACTTACAACAAAACTTCAACAAATAGCATCTGGATTTTATATTAATTCAAGAACAAAAATATCACCAGATGGAAAAGAAATCAAAGAAAAAAGTATTATCACTCTTGAAGAAAATCCGAAATTAAGATTACTTATTCAAGTTTTAAATAATATTCCTTCAAATAAAAAAGTAATTATATGGGCGCATTATGTTCCAGCAATAGAACTTATCAAGAAGGCTATTGGTAATGCTTTTGGTGAAAATAGATATCTTACCTGTTATTTAAAACAGGATGCTTTTGAACAAGTACAGAAATTTAGAGACCCACAATATCGATTTTTAATTGGAAATCAAAAAAAAATGGGTCACGGGCATAATATACAATTTTCTAATTATCAGGTATTTTTTTGTAATCCATATTCATATATTCAGCGCGACCAGGCGGAAGGGAGGCAATACAGAAAAGGTCAAGAGCTATCAGTGACAGTTATAGATTTAGTAACAAAGCTTACTATTGACGAGGTAGTATTAAAGGCTTTGGGTGCCAAAGTTGATTTATCCATGAGTCTCGAACAATGGGCAAGAGTCCTAAAAAAAGGACCTGATGCATTAGAGCTATAATTGTTAAAAATAAAATAAATTGTAAAGGGGCTGCTATTTCTTTTAGCGGCCCTTTTCATTTAACAAAGGAGCCCTTATGGGATTTAAAAAAATGACAGCTGCGACATTGCTAAAGCGGCTAAAAAAAATAAAAACCTGCATTGATAAAGGCGGGAAGACTTCGCTTAACGAAGTATGTAATGAGTTTTTGAAGACTTCTGTTTATTCAAGAGCTTTTATGAAACACAATCCTGTTCATAGATTAAAAAATGGGACTCTTCGGTGGAATGGATTGGCAGTTAATTTAAAATTAGCTGAGACAATCTTAAAAGAGGGAAGGGAAACAGCTAGGCTAATGGCTAAAGCAAAAAGAAAAATTGAAACGGCAGGTAGCATACAGCCTCGTTCTGTTGATATCAACGAAATGCTTGATAAAACAACTCTCAATAAAATTGCCAAATCACTTGGTGTGTCAGATAATGTTGATACATCAAAAACGCTTGAAGCTATACTCAATTCCATTAAAGAAATAAAAGGTAACATTGCCGAACTTCGTTATGATATTGATAGGATAAAGTCTGGCATGTGGGATTTACACGCCGACCATAAAGAACGATTGGCTGAAACTATAACCCAACAGATTGGAGCACAAATTTAATATATGACAAACACTCCTATAATAAGACCTAAAATAACAAAGGAGTTGCGGCTAAGAATTTATAAAGAAATAATAGATTTTCCTGAAATCGGTGGAACTGAAATAATGGATAATTTAATTCAGGAAGATCCAAGAAATGCAGCATTTTTTTTCAGCAGTAGAGTTGATAAAACTTTCACTTTAGAAGAGCTGATGATGATATATCGATGCAAAACTATTGCTGAAGCAAAAAAAATGTATCGAAAACTTGGCCGCAATAGATCAGACGAATTCTCTATGAATAATGCTGTTATCACTCGGGCAAAAACCTGGCTCAATAAAAATCATGCCCCAAAAACACCAAACGGCGCTGTGTATGGTGCATCAGGCCTTGGTTATGTTACTGAAAACGCACTTAATATGAATAGAGCCGCACGATGGATGTATCCACGTTTAAGGCAAATGCAACATGAATGCATGGCCTGGAACAAAACAGCTGAAAGACTTGATAGATCCGACTCCCCCGAGCGGAAAAAGGTTTCTGAAGCTGTTCGTAGATGGGTGTCAAAGGCTATGGTTTATAGAGAGATTAAAGATAATACTGATGGAATTCGTGATCAATTTTTACATTAAAAGGCGGGGCTTCTTAGCCCCTCCTTTATTAATTTGTTATAGGAGGGTACGTGAGTAGTAAAAGGTTTAGCAAAGAACAAATGCAATTAATGGTTAATAGGCATGGATCTGATCAAAAAATAGCTGATGCATTAGGGACAACTCGCCAGAATATACAACAGCAAAGAAATAACCTTGATATCGATCCATATAAAAAAACAGTATTAAGAAAAAGAAATGCAGATATATTAAGAATGAGAAATAATGGATGGATTATTAGTGATATAGCTCATAAATTTAAATTATCAGAACGACAGATAATTAGAATAATAAAAAGGGGAAATAATGAAAATAATTAATTCCGCTATATTAGAACTTGCTCTTGAATTCGCAGCAGGTGAAGCATATCAATGTGAAGTAATTGATACAGAAATGGAAGATTCATTAATAGGCTGCAATGCAGAATATGAATCAGCTGAAGAATGGATCAGAAACAAAGTTAAATGGTGGATTGATTCAGTCTCGGAAAAATTTAAAACATTTCACCAATCAAAGACAATCGAATATAATGAGTATACCGTTAAAGCTGCTCATATTTTTTATAAACTAAAGCTTGGTGAAACTATTAATATAAATGACCAAACAATGATAACAAGAGTCCCTGGTGGATGGATGTGGGTTTCAGTATCACATCCAAGAAATGGGACATTTATTCCATATAATAATGAATTTATATCAATTATTGAAGGAGAAAGTGATTAATGAATTACTTTATCGATACAGAATTTATTGAAGATGGTATTATCCTTGATCTTCTCAGTATTGGTATTATTTCAGAAGATGGAAAGGAAATGTATCTTCTTAACTCTGGTGCACGCATCATGAGAGCAGATAGTTGGGTAAAAAATAATGTATTAAAATACCTTCCAGGTATTACTATAACTGACAAAGGTGATATCCAATGTGATGAAAAATATCCAAACCCAATGTTCGGATGGGTTTCTATACATGGTATAATGCTCCAAATAATTGAATTAGTCAATGGTGATAATAAACCGGTATTCTGGGCTGATTATGGAGCGTATGATTGGGTTGCTTTTGCAAGGTGTTTTGGTAGACTAATAGATCTTCCTAAAGAATTTCCAATGTACGTAAAGGATTTTCAGATGCTTCTTGATATATGTGGAAATCCAAATTTACCACAATTGCGAAATAAAAATAATATAGAGCATAAAGCTATTGATGACGCGCGCCATCTTAAAATGCAATTTGAATATATTAATAAACGATTTGAAATAACTGTTGATGATCATGAAAACAAATCGGTATTTACAGCAGAATTATGAAAATAAAACAGCCTCGTGATAAGATCGGTCGGTATCGAACTTATTATCTGGCCGCAAAAGTTCTCAAATTTGGAATATCAATATGGCACGGAATGAGAAAAAAATTCAAACGAAAATCTTAAAAGACCTAGAGTCTTTTGGAAAGTATTGCGAATGCTTTAAAATAGAAAAGGCAAATAAGAATGGTGAGCCTGATATATTCTTTACCACATTACTTACTGGCGCTGTTTTTATTGAATGTAAGCGCCTTACCGGATATGCTAAAAGATTACAGCTATTTAAAATAGAAAAATTGAAAAATTGTGGATGTAAAGCATTTGTATGCCACTCATGGGAAGAGTGGTGCGAAATAAAAAATGAACTTGGTTTAACAAAAATAGCTGTTATCCGCTTATACAATATGGAATAACTATAATGTAAAGAATAATATTCATATTAAGGAGGATATATATAATGGACCAAACATTTGGTTTTATAGAAGTATGGCTCGCTGATATTTTACATATTGAATATCTTGAGTATGCGCTTGAAAATGGTTCAATTGCTGCTGCTGTCGGGCAAGATGGTTTTAATGAATCATTTACTGCTATATCATATTTATGGGAAAAATTTGACCAAGATGATGCATTTAGACCAAGAGTGGTTGATTCAATAATTTCTGGTATGAAAATTGCAATCCATAAATATTGGGCTAATGATGACTTGTTAAATGATTTAACAGGTGAGCGTGCAAAATTATCAGAAGTTTATCTTAACGTTATCGGAATTGGTCCTGGTAGATTTTCGCTTGATGCAATTAAGGATGAAATAAATAATAGAAATATAAATATACATCAGGATAATAATGCTGATATAAACAACAATGAGGCCATTCCTGAAGAACAAAATGTTGATATTAAACAGAATAAGGAATTGCAGTTTGATACTATTCCAATATGGAAAACGCGAATTGAAGAAATTGTTCATATTATAAAATCGATTACATACCTTGATCCAACTCGTGATGAAATATTTGGTGAAGATAAAGTGAGAGTTGTGTCATTTAAGGGTGAAGAAGTTAGTGATGATCAATTTGATAGAATTATTAAAACAGCAAAAGGAATTAAAAAAAGTGTCATATGCATTTATAGCGCATCTGATGCAAATTTGATAATCGATGCGTTAAAACGTAATTATAATATGGATGATATATCAAAATATGTATTATTTTTTATTCATTCATTACCAACAAGTAAATTTACATTAACTGAAAATGCAAAATCTCTTTGTTTTGGATATGAAATAGATGAGATATATAAAATACCAGGCACATCAAATGAAAATGACGAGATAAATAAAATAAGAAACGACAATTCGTTAAATGATGCTGAAAAGCAAGATTCTATCAATTTAATTCTTGCAGAAAGAAAAAATTCTCCTATATATAAATTCGATGGAATATACAAAGATACTGTTACTAATGTAATATGGGCTGTTAAAGACAGATGTATTATATACTTTTTGATTCCATATTCTACTGGAAAAAATACGGCAGTATATAAATGTATATATAACGAATTAATAAGAAGGTATTTAAAATCTTTACCATATAGAGAACTTGTCAAAATAGATCTTGAATATATGGAAAAGATGCATAGCAATAATAAAGAAGATTATATTAACTTTGCTGTAGAAAGTTCAAAAGTTATTACTGAGCAAATTAAAAAAAAAATGGAACAGCATCGCAGCCAATATAAAGAACATCTTGATCAAGCTATGGAGCATGCAAAACTATTTCAAAAATATTTTGATCAGATTTCATATTTCGATGAAAAAAAATTTATAAAAGATCAACGTAATAAAGCAAATGAAAATTATGAACAAACTATGGCAATTGATAAAATAAGTGCTATTACGGTAAAAGATAATACTGTACATGTGTATACACATAATTTATATGCGCAGGATGAAAGGACTAAACGTTGGCATGACATAGGAACTTTTCATATTGCAATAGGGATGCATAGTAATGCATATGATGCAAATAGAACAGTAATAATTAAAAATACTAAACATATGATACAAGTTGGAGCTTCAAAAATGAATGCCCCGCATGTGTGGGAAAATGGAACCTTTTGTCATGGAAATCTTGCTTCAGGAATGATTGATGCATATAAAAGGAAAAATTTATTTGAATTAGTTTACCAATTAATATTATTTCTTGAATCAGCGAATACATCGGATTCTGCTGGTGAAAAGGTAAATAGATGGCCAGAAGTTTCAGAAGAAGTTGCATTGAATACAGATTATAATCAAAACTCTGTTTATGAAATAATGGAACAAATGGCACAAGCTGAAAAGAAATTTGATGATGCATTAGCAGATGCAATACCTATTCATATTTAATTAAGAGGAGGACTTATTGTTAACGTTGTTTATTAATCCGAATCTAGGCTTTACTATGAACACGCTTCCAGAAGGCATGTTCAATATTATGCAAAGTATAGATGTAGGTTCAGACAACACAATACAAGTCGTTATCGAAGATAATAGACTTGAAGAAGCTCGTGAAATACTGTCCGATGCTTATACTGGTTTTGTTAATTTCAACCAAACTGGAAGTATTGTTAAAGTTGATATTGGTGCAGAACCGGCAGAGCCTGAAGATCATGGTATTGAAATCGAAGAAGAGGGTAATGAAGAAGAGGAATTGGACGAAAGAGACGATGCTCCTGAAATTGAAATTCCACCTGCTGGACAGGCAGTACCACGAGAAAATGAACCTGGCCAAGACGCGCCGATTCAACGTAATACAATGATCGAACCTTCTGTGGTACGAGAAAATATCATAGAAGATAACAATCAGCCATATACTGTACAGGTATATGCTTTAATTGCACAAGCAGTTGGCGGTGAGAGTGTAAATCTTGCCAAACAACTTGATGAAGCAATACGTCAATTTAATATTCATTTCAATAAAGCACTTGCTTTAAAGCGTCAAGTTGACTCTGCAACTCAAAGATTTACAGAATCAAGCCCTGAAATAATTAACCTTGTTGAACAGGCAAACACTCTTGCCGAGCAGTATGAGCTTGTTGAAAGGGTGTATTTTACAAATGAAGAGCTTGTATTTATTACAATACCACTCATCACTGATGACAGGTGGGATGGTCACAGGCGACTTATCGGGTCTATGAGAATAGGAATAGCACTTGAGGCTTTATTCTCACCAAATCCAACAAGTGATAATAATGCGATATCAATCAAAAACCTTACTCACAGATATGTAAGCGGTTCAGGTCGCATATGGGAGTGTGGTCATTTTGATTCTCAAGGGCGTTCTTGTTTTGGAACTGCTTTTAATGCAATATTTGATGCTATTGTATCAAGAGATTTAACTTATATTATTGAATCTTTGATTCGATTTATTAAATCTCCTAATCCGAATGATTCATGGGGTAGTCATATGAAATATTGGCCAATAGCACCAATAGAAGAGGAATAGCAACAATAATATGGATTATTTCAAACCTGATAATCGTAAAACAACGTATAGAATCCTAGCAGATGATAAAAAAAAAGCGCCGCGTATAATATTTAGTATCACGGCGCTTAAATGGATTAAGGTTCTTATGGATGAACATGACACTGAAATTGGATTTTATGCGATTGTGGATGAAAGAGAAGCTGGTGAATACTATGTTCATAATGTATTCTACCCGAAACATGAACTTGTTACAGGAGGAACGTGTGAAATATCCCCGGAGGGTGAGACTGAGATCATGCAATACCTTATTGATAAAGGCAGAGAAGATGATATTGCCAAAATAAGGTTCTGGGGACATAAACATCCTGGGCATTGTGCAACAGGCCCATCAGGGCAAGATGAAAAACAGGCTATAGATAGAATGAATTCTACTGGAGCCTATTTAGTAAGAGCCATATGTAGTGGCACTGAAATAAGTGTATCATTCTTCGATTATGATAATAAAATAAGGTTCGATAATATCAAATGGGAAGTTGAAGAAGATAATAGAACCGCTATTATGATTGACAGATTGAACAAGCTTCAAGGTGTGTTTGATGGTGAAACCACCGAAGAAAATGTAGATGCTCGCTATACTGAAATAGCAAAAATATTTTCAGTAGATAGTGAGATAGAGGCTATAAAGGCCAAAGTAAAAGAATTGAAAAAAGTCAATATTCCAAATGAAAATGAATCAAAATATTATGGAAATAGACGAAATTATTCAATTAAAGATATTAGGAGTCAGCCGTGGAAAAATGGTGATAATGTTCAACAAACAACATTATTACCAAACAGACCAACGTCTCAAAGTAATATTGGTCTCGATGAAAATGAAACTGTTTTATTGCTTGATGAAATCGATCAGGAAATCGATGATTTCTATGGGGCGTATAGAGGGGGCTACTAATGGATTATATACGGCAATTAGGGTTACTTGACCCAAAAGATATAAAGAAAAAAAGTGTTTCGATAATTGGGGTCGGAGCTACTGGAAGTCATGTCGCACTGTACCTCGCCCAACTTGGGTGGGGAAATTTAGCGCATGAACAGGGAATAATAAGAGTTTTTGATGACGATATTATTGAAGAGCACAATATTTGTAATCAAATTTATGAACCATCCCAGGTTGGTAAATCAAAAGTAGAAGCTCTTAATGAAATTATAAAACGTAAATGTAATTTTGAGATTGAAACACATAAAGAGATGGTAACAAATCAAAAAAGTGTTCAATCTACTTATGTTTTTATTCTCACAGATACAATGGCATCAAGAAAAGAAATATTCGAAAATTGTTTAAGATTTAGTTTCAATACAGACTTGGTAATCGAAACACGGATGGGTTTGCGTGAAGGTCGGGTTTATGCATTCAATCCACACGATGGAGATCAAGTTTTGGCATGGAAAGATACGCTGTATAGCGATGAAGAGGCAAACGTATCTGCATGCGGAGCAAGCGCATCAATAATTACAACCACTACATTTCTTGCGAGCCTCGCATGTGGAAGGGTCGTGCAGCATTTCAATGGAAAGTATGGGACTGATGATAAAATATCAAAACCAGATCGGTCTCAGAAATTATGGAATGAGGTTCACTTTTCCCTTTACCCTGAATCATTTTATTATAGAATGTTCAATGGAGGGGAGCCTCAGTTCATTCAGCAGAACTTAAATCAATAACTATTTTCCAACGAAAGGGTTTTTGCTAATATAATGATTTGTGCAAAACTCATCCAGATGGGTAAACCAATTCAGGATGCTGAAATTTCTGGTAACCCAACTGTGCAGGGACTGTTAAACGCTCTTAGCGTTACGGTTCCGGCAAATAGCACCATTACTCGAAATGGTGTAGAGGTAAATTTATACACCCAACTGTACAACGGAGACAAAGTCTTCATCGGAACAAAAACAAAAGGAAATGTTGATGAACCATTCGAAGTTCAGTTAATTCGTATGGGGGCTGGCGGCGGAATTGAAAAACTTCCCGCCACGGACGGGATGACTATTCAGGAAGTTATCGATCAGCTCAGTGAAGAAAAGAAAGCATCTTTTAAACACGCTGATGGTAGCCCTGCTTACGAATACCGTATCGGCACACGGAAGGTTGAGTTAACTGAAAAACTTTATAGCCCAACCGGAAGTGATATATTAAGAATTATATTATCTCAAAAGGTAAAAGGCAATAAGTCTTAAAGCCGCGTATTAACCTCTTAATAACGACAATTACGGGGAATAATTTAATTCCCCGTTTTTGTTTAGAAAGGAACTCGTGACTTAATGGGAGCAATGTTAAAAATAGTAGCATTGATTAATGGTAAGACAAGCGAATGCAGTGTTGAATTAGATTGTGTTGACATTGTTCAGTGTAATTATCACAAAGATTCAGATGATATTATTGAAGTCGGCCGAAGAGGTAAATTAATTATCGATACCACTTCATCAAATAGGATATCGATTGACACAGGAGTTCAGGGAAAAATTCTGTGTATACTGGCTGATACAAAACTCGAGGCACCAATATATTATAAAGGTATTGATGGTGTTCTCAAAATGTATACTGGCTGGAAGCTATATTCCAGAAGCAAAGAAAATTTCCTGCAGTATATACTTGGAAAAGGGGGATTTGTGCCATCAAAACAAAATGATGACACTGATAATAAATCGGAAAAATCATAATGGGGCCGATTGGCCCCATTGTTTTAGCTATGAGCAATTTTTTTAGCTATAACGCACATGCCCGATCAAGAGACCGGACAAGGCGGGTCTCCGAGCGAGGGTTAGGGTGGCTCTTACCCGGCGACCTAAACTGGAGAATTTGGAGAAACTGGCGGTCTTGATTCCGGCAATTGTTTGTTATACTGTTTTTTATTAAATGATTGATTTGCAGTAACCGGATCTGCCCCCATTTCTGTAGGGGTCGGTGGTGTTTCTGCACCAATATCACCTTGGCTATATACTGGAAATTCACCAGGGGTCATTTTTTGAGCAAGTTGTTTATCTGGATTAATATCAGCTTCAATAATATTTAATTCTTTAAGATTATTATATACCTCTTGATAAAGAGATGGCGTTGAATTTTTCATTATAAGCATGCGCATTTTAAATTCATCAGGATTTGTTTTTGCTGCAATTGCAAACCTCTGAGTAAGCATAAGGATAAGGTTTGGCACAGGTATAGTTAACGGATCGAGGCCACTTCTTGCTGCTGCAATTGCAACCTCTTCAGCAATTGTATCTGCATTTTCCTCATGCATTTGAGTATCAAGCTCTTCTTTTTTACCCTGAGATTCTCTATCATGAACCTCAAGGCGATCAGCATTTGCAGCTTGCGCGTCAGCTTGATACATTGCATTAACAACAGATGCAGAACCTTGAGCAGTTGCTTCGCCCTCCATCTCTTCTATCATCAATTCAATATTTTTCTTCAATTCTTTCAATTTAAGTTCGTATTCTTGTTCAGGATCAAAACCAAGCTCTTTTGTAACTGTTGTTTTTGACATAAGAGTTTTTGATGCCGACCCGAGGGCTGCATTAACAATAAGTTGTTTTTTCTGCATATCATCAGCCATTTTGAAATCAGCCATTCTAATATCTATTTCAGGCATATCAAGGTATCTGGAAACATTTTCAACTACAAATTCGAGATATTCATGCATATCATTGCGATGATTAATAAATGTATTTTCAACAACTCGGAGAGAAACATTGCTACCTGACCACGACGCTCCACCACGAATAATTTCAGGAATAATACCTATCCCTGTTATTATTGTATCCTCTGTCGCTTTTAATTCTGGAGTAATAGAAAGAACTTTTGCGTCACCACTAAAATTAATTTGCCCTATTGGTAAAGGAACAACAGAAATATAATTAGGGTCAGCTTTCCATTTTCTTATCTCATCTTCAATTTTTGTTCTCCATCCTGAAAGATTAACTGTGGCATGTGGACTGATATCACCTGTCCCTTGTGGAAAAAGAAGTCTTAAAGGAACAATATGATCAAAGGCAATCATTTCATTTCCTTTTTTCAAAATCTTCGTATGAAAGATATCTTTCATAACAGGCATAATTGCAGGAATTCCCCATCCACGTTCTGACGATATAACATATTGTGGGCCAGATCTTTTTAAATGGAATACGTTATCAGCCATTAATTTTAATGGCTTTTTTTTCTTAACGGCCTCTATAACTTCAAGCCTGGTAGTACTGATAATATCAATATCGCCACGTTTAATTGCGACTTCCATCTGCGGAGGGATTTTATAAAAATAAAAATGATCACCACTAATAGTATTGTATTTAATATCAATGTATATCAAATCCCAATGGATAAGATTGAATTTATCTATTTCTTTTGTATTTCTATCACGAGCTTCGAGTCGTCCATCAGATTTACATTTGGGGCATTTTCCATAAAATTTATAATCTTTGAATTTATATTTTATTGAATCAGCTGCAAATCTATGATTACATTGTTTACAAGTAAAAAATCTTTTAAATGGGTAATTTATGGATATAATTGCATTTCCGTAAGCATAATAATCCATTCCGGCTTGTTTCATAGATCTAATAATTTTGAGCTTTTTTTCAAGTATTTTTTTCCATTTTTCAATAGTTTTATCATCCTTTATTTCAGAGTCTTTGTCTTCATTATAGATTAAATCTGTAATAGGATATTCTGATAATTTAGTTATACATTGTGAAACAAACCCATCACTGAGAACACATGCTGCTATATATCGAATAAGGGATTTAATACTTTTTGGTATAAAAGTGCTTGTCATGTCCATAAATGGACTATCATATTTTAACGAGCCCCTGGTAAATGCTATTTTAAGATTACTTCCACTATCAGCTCCGCCACCAGAAATACCAGGACCAACTAATCCCTCATTTGCCATTTATAATTTTCCTTTAATATTGATTTATATTAGAAAGTGCGGCAGCTTTCTCTACCACTTTTAAACAAAACTTATTAATAATATAGCACTCCATCATATAATTACAATCTATCTTCTAAGAGCTCTCCATCCAGATCTTCTTTCGTCACCTATTTTTTTACCCTGCAAATATTGTAAAATAGATGATCCTGCACCAAGCCCTGCAGAAGCACCTATTGCAGCTCCAGTATTTATTGTCTGTTTTTTTACCAGATCACGAAGTTCTGATATACCTGCATTACCCTTGAGTCTTGGCAGCATGTTAAAAAAAGCCTTATTTTTAATTACTTGCCCGCCCCTTTTTAATCCAATAGCCTTATGTATATGCGTTGCTCCTTGTTGTGTTATTTTACCTGTTTTAAGCGATTTTGTAAGAGCTTGCGTCCCTTTTGCACCATGATAAAGTTGTTTGTAAGGAGAAATTGCCCCTGCGCCAAAACCTCTTATAGCACCAACAACTTTTCTTCTAAAACCGCCTGGTGTTTGTGCAAATCTTCGTATTCCGCCGACCGTCCCACTTACAGCTGATGGAATTATTGTAGCACCACCTATAATGCCACCAACACTCCCTGATATTAAATGAGTTTTATGACGTTTAGCCCTTTGTGATAGGCCAAATGTGCTTGTGCCAGTTGGGTCAAAACCAGCTAAAAAAGATTTTGATATGGAAACAGGATCTTTAGCTATTTTTTGAAGTTCGTCTACAAAAGCTGCTTTATAAATATCGTTATTCATATTTATACCTTATTGGCTATAAACGAGTGCCGCTTTTTCAGTTTTAAGAATACGTTTTGTCTGAATATCAACAAAGCTTTCTGTTACAGACTGGTATTTGCCATTATTAAATTTATTGTATCTTCTATAAATTTCAATCCAGTTTTCTGAATTAGATACCATCTCTTTCATTTTATCTTTTATAATTTTAATTAAAGAAGGTGGAGGTGTATAAATGCCTTCGTTAATTAAAATAATACATATATATTTAATTACATCATTACTAAAAAACGATTCCCTATCTGGTCTAATATAATTAAGCGCCTTTACAGCATTAATTATCATTCCCGGCGACGGGCTTCTTAAATATTCAAAATCGGCGATACTTCCTGAAAACGATAAAGCAATTTGATTAAATTCATACCAGTCAGAAAAGGCTCCATCGCTTCGGCAAACATGCCTTATAGCCAGGATCTTATCACGATTGATATCTTCTAACGCTGTACCATATTTAATCCACAGAAGCCTCTCAATGGTCTCTATTTCATATTCCCACCAATCTTGACCAAAAGCCCTATTTAGAAAATCATATATTTTAATAACAGATGATTTTTCATCATTAAGTAATGTATTTATCTTTGTCGGTGTAACAGGCTCATTACGAGCAATTTTAGTTTGCTCGATTTCATTTTTAATACGCTCTACCTCATTTGGTTTATTAAATAGGTAGGCTTCATAGAGCTGTTGTGATAACTTTTCCACTATTTGATTTTCTCTGTTTCATTTTTTTATCTATAAAACTTTTTAAACAAAATAAATTACAATTTGGCAATTTTTCTTTTTTAAATAATGCTTTAATAGATTTAATAATCCACGAAAAAGTCATTTTTTTTTATTCATCTTTTATTATAGTATTATATGATTTATTTATTATTTCTGGTAGAGATTCCCACCAATTATTCCATTTTTTATTACCTTTCCATATTTTACCAGCAACACATATACGAGGCCTCCCATTAAATCCAATATCTGATTTTGCATATATATTAGGTTCTTTTTGAAGTTCATTTACTATTTTTTTATGCAATTTATCATATTGTGGTGGCATTCTAAAAACAATAGCCGCTGGTCTTTCGGGCCCCTTACCCTCTTCAGAAGATCTTATTTCTACTGGGAGTTTATTTAACCTGTCTAACCATTTATTTTTTAAACCTTTATCGACAAAAATTCCTTTCCATTTTTTCTTAGGCTCATTTGTTCTACCCATTAAAAATTTATCAGGATTTTTTCCATAAACAGTTTGATAAGCAAGGGTTGGAGAATTAACTTTTCCAGTAACACCAGCCACAATCATTTGATCACTTCTGCTTAAAGGGGCATTATTTTTGATTTTATTAAAATTTCTTAAATGACTTGCTCCCATTAATCCGGATCCAAGCAAAAAACTCGAAAGAACAGAAGTTAATGGCTTTTTTGAAACTGTCTCCCGAAAACTTTGTAATATTTTTCTATTTAGCATTTTTTTTATTTTATACCAATTGCTTTTTAATTTCATTATTAAATGCATTTTGGTAAATTTGCCTTAAATATTCAGATTTTTTTATCAATTCCGATTTTAAGGCTAATCCAGCACCTGTACGCTTGCCTCCACCAGGGCCAAGGCCAATTCCGTGCGGGCCAGTTCCATCCATTCTTCGTCCGATACCAGCGCCTAAACCAATTCCACGACCAAGACCAATTCCTAATCCTCTTACAGGTCCAAATCCAAATTGGCTATGCTTTTTCATACTTTTACCTGTTTGGTAAACCTGCTTTGTTGAATCCTGGCAAATAGCAATTGCGCTGCCTTTTTCTTTACCTTGATCCATAACATGCTCAACGCATCGAGCTACACGAGTTCCTTTTGGCATATTTAAAACCTTTCGGAAAAAAAAGATTATTTTTTACCTTGCATCTTAGTACCACACTTGGGGCAATCTTTTTCGGCGCATGGGGTTCCACGATTATGTTCTTCCTCGTGCCCGCATGATGGACATACACATTTTCCGGCCCCTCCAACCATTTGCCTCGGACCGCCAACACCCTTTCCTTCACCAAGTTTTGCAATTTTTTCAATAAAAAGGCGTTTTTCTGGGGCTGACATATTCTTCACCGTATCAACAGGATGTCTTTTAAAATTATCAGAAACATCCTGAGTGAATGTTGCAGCGATTTTTTCAAGCACATCTTTCTTTCTCGACATTTTAATCAAGTCATAATTCGTCTTATCACCTGCAACTTTTTCGGCATCGTATTCCGGGCGTATTAAACTCCCAAATACAGTTAAAACCGGGTCAACAATATCATTATCGTATCGATATTCAAAATTAGCCAACTTGTCAAAAGCCTCGAGGGCTTTAACAATTGCTATACCTGGCGTTTCTTCCGAAAGATTAGCCACCTTCTCAAGTAATGGTAGTGCGTCCATTTCTTGACCACCAATGGTAACTTTGATATTTTCTTTTAAACAGGCATCTTTTCTCAGCTGCATATTACGAACAAAATCTGGCGAAATTGCAGCATCCTTTTTAAGCATGCGCGCATAGTTCGTAATCCAATTACGATCTACATCTACACCAAGAGCATCAGCTCGTTTTTCTATATTGGTCGCTATTGCCGCTCGGTCCATTGGATTAAACCGAGTGAGATATTTATCAAAATAGGCAACAGCTGTCTTTATATGCTCTTCAGTTTCAATTGGATATTTACCCTTTAATGCGAAATGCATAATACACTCCTATTTTAAATTATGCGGTACCAATAAAAATACCGTTTTTAAATTTCAAATCTATTGTCCCAGTCCCGGCGGCGTCACGCACTGTAAGAGCCAAATTTGTAGCTCCTTCACCCTCGGTCGTAAATATTTTTCCACCAGATTCAATTTTTAAATCACCATAGACTTTATAATCATATCCTGTGCTAAAATTTATATCTCCACCAGAAAAATCTACAGTTCCAAAAAATGTAGAGTTGCCATTTACATCTAAACCAGAAACTCTATATTTTCCATTTGGAGTATTTGGACCAAGTCCTCGTGATGTAGAGTTATTTACAGCTACTATATCAGCCCCCAGAACATCAACACTTCCTATATATATAAGATCAGAATTTCCTGAAATTATAGTTGGACTTATTGTTAAAATATCTCCAACAAAACTTTGAACAGAATCTTTTTTTGAAGCGGCAAAATCATCATATACTATATCTTGCGTACCGGCCTTTCCAATAAATCCTGTTTTTTTTCCGTCTTCGTAAACATCTCCATCAATTGCAGCCATTTTATGACGAATATATACATATTTTGTGCCATCAGCACTATCTACATTTGAAGTAATATTTGTTGATATAAGAACTATATCACCATTTGGAGTAAATCCATGGCCGGCAGATATGGAAATGGATAAAGATGCAGTCTTTGATATCCACATTCCTCTCATTGGCCGGCCCGGTTCGTTACCAACAATAGCTGCCGCTATACGTCTCAAATTATCAAGCATTGCGGCTTGAACAGACCATGGAGTAAGCCCAGGAACACCATCCTCTGTACCAGAATCACTCCCAATAATTTCATTCATCCTCTGTTTAAGTCCGAACCGTATATTTACTCTTTTCATATTATACTCCGGCTAATCTTTATTAGCGGTTGATCCTGCAATATCTACATTAGCAGGTACATTTGAATGGCCAGAAACATCAATTCCTGATTGAGGTTCTCCCGGTTGTATATTGGGCATATTTTTTGGTGGTTGGTATTTCTCACACCATTCATTAATTTTATCTTCAGATTCTTTTTTTAACTCTTCTGTTATAACATCGGACATAGTATCAATAGAACCAAGAAGATGATAAAATTTTGTTTCAAGTTGAGATAAAGCCTCTCTACCTTGTGCTATTGCAAAATTTGTTGATGCTGCTGATTTTTCATAACCTTCAAGCTTATCAAAAAACTTTGTAAGCTCTTCAGGCTGCTCATTCTTATTACGCATAAGATAAGCAACTGCCATTTTGCACCGCTGCTCAGGCGGTAACGAATTAACATAAACTTTGTCCATTAACCCTCCTTAAATAGCCACCCATTAAGATGGAAGAGGAGGAGCTGGCTCCTCTTCAATAAATACATGATTATTATAATTGTAAAGCTCAGGAACATTGTCCTGTGAATTTACATTTTCAACTAAAGTAAACCTTTCGTTTGCTTCATCATTTATATCAGTAATACCCTGAAACATACCATCGAATGATTCAATTTTTTCAATATATGGACTAAATACTGTATCGAGATCAAGGTCAGATGTAAAACGTGATGATAGCCATTTTTCAGTAGTAACAACATATGGGCTGCTTCTATCCACATTAGTAACAATACCATAATGAATAAATGGGCCAATAGGAGATCCCCCGCCATCTACACCGCGTATTGTTAATTTAAGAATATCTCCTATGATCATATCATCAACATGAGATATAAATGCAGGATCTGTTCCGGAAATAGTAACAATTTTTTCGGCGGCACCCTCGGCCGGAATTATAATATCTGCAGCGTAATCAGATGTTATTTTTGGCAAACTTGCTACAATCGAAAAATAATCAAGTGGAATAACCAATTTTGAATCTTTGCCAAATCTTATCGCAGGAACACCTGCCCATCTTATCCTTTTATAGAAGTTTGATAGTGCAGTAAGTGGGGCAAAATATTCAATATCAAATCTTGTTGTTGTTATTCTTGAATCTACACTGAGATTAAAAAATAATGCCATATTATAATATTCATTATTCACGTCTGTAAGCAAAGATAAATTGGTATCATAAATAGGAAAGGAGCTTCCATAAACTGATATATCAAGCTCTTCTGGCTCTATTTGTAAAAACCATTTAAAAGCATTTAATGTAGGATTAGTTAAACTATCAGCAAGAGTCGCAAAGTTTCTTATCAATGATATATCATAATTGTCAGTAATTGGTTTGAAACACTGAATGGCATTTCTATCGGCAGTATGAACGATTCTTGCTATACTAATCCCTGATTCATAGATATCATACAATCCATTCGGTAATGGCTTTGATTGAAAATACCCATCATCATCAGATTGAACTGAGCCCATTGTAATACTTCCTGACGGTGCCGCCTGTTTAATAATTATCTGAGAATTCCTCAGAACATTTCCGGCACTATCAGTTACATGCCCTTCAATCGGTTTTGAGCGTAAGTTAGAAGACATTAATAAACCTCCATATCTTCAATATACAATATTTGTTGCAATCAATCAATTACCGAGAAGCGCATTTGAAATAAGTAAGACCAAGCTTTCTTAAGCGTTCTGTAATAGTTATCTTTGCCCAGTTAAAAGCGGAATCAAATGTAGTGCCATCTCCCCAAGGGAAATTAACCCACTCATTGCCGCCATCAATAGCACTTCCAAGGTATTGTATATCACTTGAATCTTCATTTATATAATTTACTGGATAGTCGTTATTTCTACGCACTCTTATTCTAAATTTTATTTTATTATTACTATCAATATATCTTTCAAAATCAGAAATATTATTGGTTCCTTCTTGTGATCTTATATCAATATATCTTTTTACAGATTTTGTTAAATCTATAGGTGATGGTATATTTGTATTAAATGAAAAATTAGAATTTTTACTTAAATATTTTTCAGGCTTATGTATAGAAAGATATCCAAAATCTCCAGGTAGATTTGTTACGTCGATTAAAGTTTTATCTTTGACAAATAAATCTCCTAAGACGCCATCATATCTCATAAAAATTTTATACGCCTCAATACCGCCAACTGGCGCCCATTGTATATAAATAATATGATAATTTTTTAATATATATGAATCTGACAATACAAAATTTGATTGACCATCAAGACTTGGAGAATTTTGCCATTCAGGTGGAAACCATGGAAAAAAATTAGGATCAAAAGTGCTTATATAAAATGACCATATATCAGAGAATTCGTTTGTTATAACAGCTCCCGGTGTGCCATCGTCATCAATAGCAAACATATTATCAAGAATAAGTTCACCAGCAATTTTATTAGTATCTGAAGAAATAACTGATAATGGTCTCCAGTTTCCTGAATTATTATTTCCTATATCGGACTTCATATCCCATATTTCAATAACTAAATTCGATTTTGCATCTTGAGTGGTTAAGAATTCAGATCCTGGGACAGTTGTTTCTCCTTTCGTTTGTTGTTGAGATTCAATTGCCATCATGTGCGCAAAGCCAGAAAAGTAACCATATAGCCATCTTTTTACATCAGGTATTGCACCATTTTTATATTGATATGTCTGAAAATCCTCAAATAAAGTTGATACATCTATTTCGCATAAATATGCCGGATTTTCTCTTCCTATAAACGATGAATATTTGTTTTTATCAAACTTCCATTGTCTATTGTCAACAAGTGTAATAAGTTTTAAATCACTTGAAAAATATGGAAGATATAAATCTGGTTCAATCTCTACTCTTGGTTGCGTTATATTTATTTCATAAGTTCCATATTTTTTAAATTCATCAATTTGTGATTTTATTAAACTCAATAAATTCCATTCAAGTGGTTGCCATACTAAATGGCCCGGATATTGAATTATTTCATTATGATATTGAGGTTTATAAATACCTTCTAAAATAAATGTACGATCATAATAATAATGAACATATCCATCACCAATATTATAAATTTCATCTGATGTATATATTTGCTCAAACAACTCATGATGTGAAAAAGAATCATCACCATATGGTGCATATCTTTCATTTGTCGAGTCATATCTTTCATCTTCACCAACAGATGTTGCTTCCCATGATCCAGCATTGATATAATCAGCTTTATATAATATTTGAGTTGGAAGATATGGATGGTCTGTATTATAATTCATTACAAAGCGCTCATATACAGAACCTGGACAAAATGGAAATTCAATGTTATAGATAACTTCATACTCCCCATCACGAGAGCGTTTTACTTTAAAATGTGGATTTCGTTCAAGTATTTTTATATAACCATTAACAGCAGGTAATTTTATCATAGGTCTAAATTTTTCATATTGTTGTATTCTTGTTACAATTGATGTGTCTGTAAGAATTTCAATATCTTCATTTGGTATTGCATTTATAGGATCACTATCTCCCGGAGGTGGTGTATTTGTAAATGTATGATTATTACAATAAACGTGAAGATATTCATTATGGCTTGATTGAATATTTCCAGCCTGGTTAATTATTGTTCTGCATATAAAACCCATCCCAGAAACTTTCATTTCATTATCGCTATACTTTTCAGCTCTCGGACCAAATGAGTTTATGTAAAATTTTCTATGCTTTCCTGTTCCTATTTTTCCACCAACTAAATCATCGAGGCAAAAGTCCTGACGATGCAATAACGATTCATTATCTTCTCCAAAATTATCATAAAAAACACTTGGGGCAGAATTAAATAAACCATAATTATCACGAGGATTTTTTATAATAAGAGTGTCAATTATATCAGTATTAACCTCTTCGAGCGCAAGATATCTATCAAGCTCTTTTATTAAAGTAAGAGGCGCTTTAATTTTTAAATACATTGCCGGGTCATCAAGAAAATCACTTATACTTGTATGTTGTCTTGGCTCCCCTTTATAATTTACAAAAGATATTTTTGCTACTTGGCCATTTGCAATTGGTTTTACTGTGAAATACGGCTCTGTCATTACAACAGCAGAATTTCTTCTATTTCTCTCAGTATCTAAATCCAAACCAACAAGAACATCATCCAAATTAGGATCTTTTTTTAGAAGTATAAACCGCTCAATAGATGCATCCCATTTTGTCATATGTTTACATATATTATAAACAATTCTTGATTGGTCATCAGCTTCACCAAGATGTACACCAGAATGAAAAGTTGCTGAGCCAAACCTAGTCAATCTCGATCCAGTTGATGATGACGAGCCCCAATTAACTAAAACTTTTGCAGGTTCTAAAACTCCATTTTGAGTTATCTCTGGATAAAACTGTATATACCCTTTTGCAGGTGGGTGCTGCGGCCCAGTGGCATATTCATAATAAGGTGTTATGTATTGCCAGTCAGCGGTTTGATTAACAAAACATTGTACAAATCCAATGTATGGATAATATTTATTACTTCCGGATTGAATTTTTCTTTGATGAATGACCCAATTATGAACACTGGTAGGAAAGTGATAAAATTCAGGATTGTCAGCATTGACTTTATAGTCAAACATTCTTATAATGTCATTTTTTCCAGTATAAGGATCAATTATTGATGATATGTCACTATCACCATAGTAATCAGTAAATATAGGTAAAAGTGTTATATCAAAATCATCTTCATTCAGATAATATTCTTTATATACACCATTGTAGGGAGATATTTTTTTATGATTAACCCATAAATATTGATCATAATACTCATATTCTTCACCTTCTGGGTATTTAGCCATATCAAGTTTGTAACCAATAGCATAATAAACTGGAGATCTATATTGGTTGTGACGAATATTAAAATTAACCCTTGTTCTTAAATAGTCAGGATCTTGCTGTGGATTTGTACTATGAATCAATGGATATAATTCAGAAAAGTTTACATATTCAATAATATCATATTCTGAAAATTTTTGACCAACTTTAAAATACTGACGGGTAGACAATTCAGTATAATGTTTTGGAAATGCTGAATAATTATATTCACTAAGAAATGGATATTGCTCATGAAGCCTTTCTATATTTCCATATTCTTGTTGAAATATATTTCTTTCACTATAAAATGATATATATCCAATATGTCGGTTAATAGATATATTTTCTGCATGCTTATAAAGAAAATCAGATATCCATGAATACTTATTTATTGAAAAACCTTTTGCTACGCCGGTTGATATTAAATGATGAATATCAGAGAATTCGCTAATAGCATCATAATGATATGTTGATCTTTTTGCGTTTATAAGCCTTAACATAATTATCCATTCACTACTGATAAGCCACCGGTACGAACCTCATTAACTATATTTGTTTTTCCTGACTTGCCTTTATTATAAGTCGGATTTATATATACAAAAAGTTTACTATCAATTTCACTAAAGAAGAATATATATCTTCCATCATCGAATATAGTCTTAATCATATTGCCAAAAAAGTCATCAGTTTTAGTTATAACAATTGATAATTTTCCTTTGTCATAATACGCTTCATATTCTGCAAGTTGAATATTAAATTTATCTGTAGAAAGTTTCAATTCCTGTTCAATAACTTTCATTTTAATAATAACTTTTGATTCTCTAACAAATTCTTCTTTGTATTCTGAATTTGTTATAAATTGATACCATAAATCTTCATAGATATCATCTCCAATCATTGGAGTAAATCTCTTGCCAATATGGTCAATGCGAAGCTTGTCTTGAAATATTGATTTTATTTTGTCAGATGTAAAATGAAGTTGATGCACTTCAAGTTCATATGGGCCAATATCAACAACTCCAGAAATATAAATACGACGATTTCCAATAATATCAATAGGAATATCTGTAACAAATTGATTATCTCCACTATCGAGAACCGGAGAAGATTTAAGTGGAATAAAATCATTCTCCATTACTTCGTCAATATCAAATAACTGTTCAGTTAAAGGTGTTTCAATAAATTGCGGATCAATATTTGGTTGAGAGTTAATAATATTTGCCATTGGGTGTGAAATATCAAGGCTTCCAGCACCGTAATTATATGTCATAAGGTTATAAATCACATCCCCCACTGGAGTATCAGTGGTAGAAAAGTCTAAATCACTGTCACTATATGATATAACAATGGAATTTTGTATTTCATTTCCATTATTTCCATTTTTTACTAATTGTAAATTAGACATATATTACTTTCTATTATGCTGGTGTTATTCTTGTTCTTTCTCCGCTGTCTTCATCAACATGAACAACAAATAATGGCGTTACATTGTCTCGTTTATAGAATGTAATATCACCGGAAGATGGTGTATCTTTCAAGAAGCGCCCATTAGCCATCGCCATTAAAAATTCATTAATAGATTCAACTGTAACACCATCAATAATAGTATTTGAATCAACAAACTGATGCATGGCATTTTGGTCCCCATACGTTTCAATAATAATAAAATCGTCGAGCCATACTTTTGGATCTGTTTGATCTACAATTGGAATTCTCATACTTTTTCCAGTAAGCTCTGCAGCATCGAGGGTTAATCTATACCCTTGATCTACTAAAATAAATCCATTAATAGTATTTGATTCTGACCCTCCATCAATTGATATTTTTGTATCACCGGCAACATGAATTGCTGTGGTAATTAAATTGACACCAGTTGGATCAAATAATGAAAAATCAATTACAGATGCTGTAGCGTATCTTCTTAATAATTTCATTGGCATAATTTTTCCCCTTTTTAAAATCCATCATCAATTGTATCTCTTCTTCTACGAAGGGCCGCAATAGTATTTTCAATATCAATATAATCTGTTTTTGTTATTGTCGCAAAATCCTCATTTATAAAAGATTCTGCCGTTTCTGTGCTATTGTTGGCTATGGTAACAAACTTATCATTTCCATATGCAATACCACGATAGCTCCTGTTATCAAAAGTTCCTATTATCGTTGCTTCTTTCCAATTAATACCATCAGTAGAATACGCTGTTTTTGTTAAACTTGGGGCTAATGATGGATTGGTCATAAAAAATTTACCATCAGCAAATGTTATATGAGCCCAATTCGATCCAAATCCAACATTATGAACAGTCCAGTTTATCAAATCAGTTGATATTAAAACTTGAGAGGGAAGGTATCGGCCTCTTGTTAATACATATATGCCATTACCATAAGCTATACTTGCCGGATGAGGAATATTACCATCAATCGTGACTGGTAGTGTTCTAACGGTTACATCCGTTGCGTTTGTCGAAGTAATATATAAATTACCAGCACCACCGCTAAGATTCCCTGGCATAAAAAAATATCCATTAACAAATTCAACCCTTCTAAAACTATAACCACCAGGGATTGTTCCATGAACAGTGCATGGATAAAAATTAATTCCATTTAATGAATATCTTGGAAGAGTAGAAAAGCCTATTAAATATCTACCATTACCAAATGCAATATCATCCATAAATGGCAATTGAGGTGTAATAGTTCGTAAACTCCAATTTATCCCATCTGGAGATATTGGAACTTTACTTGTTCCTGTTCCGTATAAATCCATTTGTTGTCCAACTATTATGAAATTACTTCCATCCCAAGTAATTCCATAAACTAAAGGGGCATTTGGAGGATTGGGTTGTGGATATGTACTTGACACCCAAGTAATCCCATCAGTAGATGATTTTACTGTCATGCCAGATCCACCATGCTGTGTTGTTATAAACCTTCCATTTGCAAAAATTAATCTATCCCAGGTTCCTGAATAATTATTATGTATCTGAAATGCAAAATATTTGTTAATAATTTTTAATGTTGGTGAATAAACCGCCCCTGTAAGATATGTGTGTAAAGGGTTTTGTAAATTTGAAACACCGGAATCTCCAAAACTCCATTCCCAATCTGTAATAACGCTATCACCATCAACAGTTGATTCATCTGTAAATTGAACCGATAATGGCCTTACTCCAGAAAGTGGAAAAGCAGAAAAATCAGCATATAAACCCATAATTATCCATTTCTATATATTAGAATAGAATTAATTACACAAATAGTTGCATCTGCAATATTATCAATTATACTATCCTTATTTACTTGAACAATAGAATTTATAAATTTAAGTGCTTTCGTGGCGGCAGTATTATTTAAAAGATAGCCTTGAGCAGCAGATGCATCGCTATATACTTTCATACCATCATATGTTAACATGGCTTGGTCGCTTATATCATCAGCTATAGGGCCAACATATATATGTGATGCCGGGCCAAGATGAGCTTCAGGTGGATATGTTTTTATAGTAACCGTTCTCGGGTTTCTATTTTGAAGTTCAAATGTCCCAGATTTAGTTACACCGCCTTGTACATAAATTATAACATTATCAGTAGTTGGTAGTGAAGCAAGAAAGGCATTTATATGATAATCAGGATCGACACCTTCAATCCCAGTAAATTGATATAATGGATTAATGTATGGTAAATAATTTGCCTCATCAAGGCGAAGATGAATTATTAACAATGGATATTCCATTGATTCAAACCCAACACCATCTATCTCAATAGGTCCAGTAACAAGCTCGCCTGTGCCTATTATATCAACAACTTCAAAAGCTCCAACATCATAATCTCCTAAATCTCTTAATCTACCACCAATGTCATCGATATAAGAATATAGCCAATCTGTACTCATATCAATAGCACTGTCTACAGCAAATCCGTCTCTGATTTTATTGAGATTATAATTATCAGGTCTATCAATAAATTTGACATATTGCTCTTTTATATTACCAGTACCAGGAAATAACCATGATGAAAAATCACTACTGATACAATTATATAGAGCAAGTCTGCCAAAATAATTTTCAAATGTAGAAACGTAATCACGATATCTTGAATCTTGAGCTATATTATTTCTTAACTCAACAGAAAGGCCATCAGAATAATCATCATCAGCTTTTTCTAAATAAAATGCTCTTAAGCAATTTACTACAGTATTATTATTTATACGTTGCAACGATGAGAATCCTGGATTGAGATTTGCTTTTACCATAATTCCATTTTTAGAACAATCATAAACAAGATTGTTGAATATAATATCTTCAGGGTTAATTCCTGTTTCAATTACAATTCCATTTCCTTGACAATCTTTAATTACATTATAACCAATATATGCATCTTTACAGTCAAATAAATTAATACCATCTTTATTTAACCCATTTGCATTTATGAGCAATCCTTCTATTTCTATATATTGTGCCTGAAAAAAATATATTGAAGAAATGCTTTCATTAAATTCTTCCGGCTCAAATCTGAATCCTTCATCATATAATCCATCATGCCGTTGTGAATTATTACATTCAGTAATAGTATTATATGGTGTTGTAATTTTTAAGTTATGATGTTTATCAAAACTCATTAATGATGAATTAATAGCCTGTTGTACAGATCTCCCGATGCCCTCATTATAACAAGCAAGTATTAAATAAACACCAACATTTGATAAAGATGTATTATCAAAATATGTGGTACTTATTATTCCAGAATCATCAAGAGCTTCGTATAATGTATTAAAAATACGATTTATACTAAATACAGTACCTGAGCGGGCTAGTATCATATTACCCTGATAATCAACAACTTCCCATCTTGTTTCATTAATTTTTTCAATGATAATACAACCATTTGAAAAAGGATTTCCGGTATCTATTATTTGGCTACCTATTCCCATGCTAAGTTTTGTTTGCGGAATATAAAAATCGATATAACTCTTCCCATTCAATTCAATAATATTATATGTAAGCGCTACGGATAAAGGCTTTGTTTGGTGATCAATACTTGTGTCACCTATTGCATACACAACCTTTTTTGATTGATATTCGAGAGACCCTCTATCCCATTTTCTAAGACGTGGAGTGCTTCCACCATCTATATCAAATGGATAATCTGGATTATGAAGAAGGTGTTTTGCCGACCATATTGCTAAATCATCATATAATAAATTGAGATGATAATTACGAGATTCTGCAGCACCGGTTTTTTGTATAAAAGTAAGTGTAAGGCTATTTATATTTTTATTTTCATCATTAACAATTAATGAAGTATCGCTTGCTATACAATATTCAGCTGTTGTACCATCATAATAATCGCCGGCTGTCCCGCGCTGACCAATATTGTTAATCATAATATCAGAAGGTGCATTGTGATAGCAATAATTGCCACATTCATCGATTGTATTGTTATAAAGAATATCAGTATTTGAAGTAACAATACCGTCAACTGGCAAAAGGGCGGCAGTATTATTAATGTAAATATTATTTGAATTTCTACCTACTATTTTTGTTCCGCCGGGAAGCGGCTCAGACGCTACCCACAAATCTATATAACTAAAACCATGTGACTTAGGACCTTCAACCTCTATCCAATGACTGCCAGACCATGATACAACTGTTCCTGGATGCTTACGCCATTTTTTAGAACCAAGACCGTCACCATCATTAAAATCATCAAGGTAATAAAGTGAAGTTGTGCTATCTTCACCAGAATCATCAACATATAAACCTTCTGTTGTAATAGTCCCGCCACGCACTAACCGAACTTTATATTCCCGGTTAAATTTCCAAGGAAAGTTGAGTGATGACCCGCCAAAGTTAAAAGCACCATTTTCCCAGTTGCACTCCGCTTTAATACCACCACTATCCTCAAGAATAAAACGTAATTTCTGTCCTATTGAATCATCTGCACCAAGTCTTATACCAAATTCATAATCGAAGTCGCCTGATTTCAATGTTCCTGAATCTGTAAGCTCATCTTTAACGCCTACTTGCGCCCATTTAGGCACGGCAACATAACCGAGTCCTGATACATTTCTCAGTTCCCAATTATTATAAAAATTTGATACCCATATGTCATTTCGTATTGATCCTGTGAAATGGTCTCCTGTAAAATCATCATGCCCCATATCATTAGGAACCACTCCATTATCACCAAGATAAAAATAATTATTTACAAATTTACAGTTATTGGCCCTATAAAGTCTCAATGAATCTTTATTGCCGGTTGTATCTCCCGCAATACTTATACCATCAATAATTGTATTATCAACATATAAACTTATAGCATGCCTTGTTCCAAGCGATCTAATCTGCGCAAGATGGCTTGCTGTGATAAAATTTCCACCATGAGCCTGAGACACATTGCATTCAGTTCTCATATTACTTGGGGTAAATAATCTTAAATAATTATTCTCATCAGTATCAAAACCCCTTATAATAGTGGCATTTTGATATTGCTCGTGTCTATACATGGAAATGTTTAATCTGTATCTGGCGGTTCTCAAATAATTAAATGGATTATTGTTATCTCCGATAAATTGCTGAACACTTTCAGAATCAGTATCATCAAATAAATACCACATTTCTCTTGTAAGCGCTCTTCGAATTGAGTTTAAATCAGTTTCATCACTCGTATTTTCTGGAATGGATCCAAATTTATCACGGACCTCCCAAGAAGTATCAGATATTTTTTGATACAGATAACAAATTTTATTATCAATATCATAATCAACTTTATCACCTATACCCATTTTATCGTGATTTTGTGGTTGAGAAAAAGACATTACGCCATCTAATATTTCAAGATATGGACTTGTTCCTTTTCTAAAATTTTCAGTATCATTACGAGCTGCTGAAAAATAGAGATCAATAGTTTCCATATTAATAAAAGAATCTGCACCAATTGACCATTCGTCGCCACCAAGAAGTTCATTATCGATATCTCTATAAAAAGAATAATATTCGTAATTTCCTGATTCATATATAAATTGATACAGCTCGCTCAATTTTATTCCACGGTTTATTGCATGCCAATCATTACGATTTAAATGAAAATCCTTTCCAGATTTATCAATAAAATTGAGATTAACATTTGACATACATTCATTATCTGTCCCGGCAGTACTGTCACTACTTATACATGCTTTTGGTGTTGCTGAGCCGCTGAAACAAGTAGTTTGATCCTGACAAATATTGGCTACATTTTCATCAGTTGCATTTGTTACTATAATACCATTGACTGATGCGCCAACAGCAGTATTATTGAATGCACTTCCACCATTTACTTCTATATTTGTACCGGTTTGATCATAAAGAATATTTCCATAAGCTCTGTTTCCACATCCGGCAGCGCCTTGGAGTTGTATTCCAATTAAACCAAGTCTTATTACATTATTTTCAACAATAATACCGTCTCTACCAGAATTAGTACCAATTCCAATTCCTGATATGTGTGGGGGCTCTATAGCCAACCCTCTCACTATGACATGATTAGTACTAATTATATTAATCACAGTTCCAGAAGAGCCATTTGGCTCATCATCTGAAATTATACGATAACCGTCCCAAATACCAGTATGCATCTGTTGAGACATGCATTGTGTTTTTGTATCCCATGGCGCTTCTATATAAATGCGATAAAAAGCTGACGTGGACCATGTATCAATAACAACATCAGCGACATCATCAATATCATCATTATAACACCATACTTTCAAATCAAGGGCATCAGATACAATGTCTTTATCACTTATATCTGAAAATTCGGTAATAATATCTGTGATGAAAGCAGATTCTAAACTATTAGAAACACGAGTTATATCAGTAACATTTTTTGTTGTGAGATTATTTATCTGATTTCCACTATCGTCAACAACACACCAACGATGCTCAGTCCCCTTCTCAGCAAGATAGCAATAAGCCGGGCCGCCATCATCATACTGGACCTTATCACCAACACCAATCTGACTGCTTATATCATTAGCACTAAGCTCGGCTATCCCGTTCTCTATTGTAATAGTGCGGTTTGTTGGGAATTCATCAAGGTTGCCTGATTCAACCCCAACCGAGCAATGTATTGTCTTCTTTCTGAATTTCCATGTATTTGCACCAATTGCCCATCGTTGGTATATTGCATATTCAGTGCCGACATTATCATATTCAATCTGAAAATTTTCATCAGAAGCAAGGTTAATTCCTTCCATCCGCTCAAGGTCATAAAGTGTTATTCTGTAATCTTCTGCTGAAGTATTTATAAATCTTGGAAACAATGTATCTATATTATTTGATCCATAGAAGTTTAATATTGAAGTGTCGTCCGACCAATTATTCTCAGCAAGAATTGTTAGTGGGAATACATGTGTGGAATAGTAATTTGCAAGTTCACAGTTAGAAATATCATTGTTTCTTATTACAGCAATATTAGTTGCCCAATCCTGCTCAACAAGAGTTTCTATATAAATTCCACGTTGACATTCAGTTATTGTATTTTGATACAGATAGTATCTTGCGGCAAGATCAGCCTCACTATATTCGAGAAGTGTAACAGCATCTTCCATTCTTGTTTCGGTAAGAGCTGCAACAGGATTTGAGCCATCAGCAGTTATTACTCCCCATGGTGTTCCAAACAAGTTTCCGCTCGCTAGGACATCTCCAATACTTGAACCTGAATCTGCAGTGATAACAACCCTTCCCGGAAACCACTCTATTTTATCCACAGATCCTGAAACTACTGTAACTGTATATTTTTTAAATATATGGGCATGCCCGAACATTGATGTGATAACAAAACCATTATCAGCCGGTGTTCCAAACTTAGCTTCAAAATATGTCTCAAATGCTGAGCCGTGCTGAATCTCTATACCATTCCTTCCACACCGATAAATAGTGTTCTTTGCAATAAAATTTTCGTTTGATTTTTCTTTTCCAGTTACAGTAATACCATTGTCTTGGCAGTCTTTTATCAGATTGTTTTCAATAATAGTGTTCTTTGCCCCATCAATCAGAATGCCTTGGATAGAAGAAGATACCTGCACCCCTTTAACAGTACAGAAATCTGCACCGGTCCCAAAAATAATTCCGCTACCGCCCCTGTCTCCATATATTGAATGCGGTTCGTTTATTGGAAAATCAGATGTACTTGATAAATAATTGAGATGCCCCCATTTACCATTGTGTTTTCTATTCTGATTTGATTCGATATATTCAGAATTTGATAAATCGGGAGCAAACACATCAACATGCCGATGTCTATCACAGTTATATCCATTAAGTTCAACTGATCTCGATGTTATACCAGCAGCGCAGACAATTTTTACATTAATATCTGCTGTTACTAAATCAATTGTCCCAAGCTGATTTACGAGATATTTACTATCTATTGTGTCTGTCAATATCTTATGAATACTGTCTGAATTGTGTTGTATACTGGTAATTGTAACAGGACCTGCTACATCTCCTGGAATTGTTCCATCGTTCTGAGTAACCTCCCATTCGGTATCCGATATTTTTCTTTTTAAAAGATGTGAGGTTCCGGCATCGTTAACCTGGCACCCCGCGGTTAACAACTCATTGGTTTGAGCAACACTAAATGTCATAACAGAATCAGTAACTGAATATGTCGGCGATCCTGATTTAATATCACCAGATGGGCCAACACTGTATGCCACTTCAGGAGTTTTATGAAATGGACCAATACACCAAGAGCTATCTATCTCTTCACAATTAATATCAAAACAAAATGCATATCTGGAATCAGCAGATAAATCAATACCGGCCCCGCTTGTATAAACATCAGTATCGCTAATATGTGGGCGGAAATCTTTATTAGTTGCATCTTCAAATTTAAGAGTGGCAGTGATACATCCAGATCCAGTTGCAGATCCATCTTTGGTAATACAATTTTTGACATTTGTATATCCTGCGCTATTATCTTCAATATCGTTACCAGACGTTAACCCACTATCCTGAACAATATTATTATAAATTTGATGACGAGTGTTTCCGCTAAACATAATTCCATTGAATTGAGAATCCTTAACAAGATTATTATAACAAGCCCCACCAATTGTTTGTGCATCATTCAACATTATTCCGTGGCCACAATTTCTGACTATATTATTTGCGATAACAAATTCATCAGCCTCCGGAGTATCAACCTCAATTCCTTTATTACAATTGAATATAACATTATCAAGTATTTGTGTATAATCGTTATCATTATATATCATTATTCCATAACCAGGATTGTATCCATTATCACCAATCACAAGACCTTCGATAATGTTATGGGTACCAAGCATATCAATAACATATGATGATGATGCTATCCTATATCCACCAAGATCTGATCTTCCATTTTTATGACGCTGCTTTTTATTACATTCTGTCGATATATTCGTAGGAGTATAGATTTTAACTCGATAAAATTCATTAACACCCCATAGTCCTGAAATAGTAAGGGTATTGGAGCCTATATCATCATACATTTCATAGCATGCTATTCGAAGCGTTGCTAACTTTGATACTAAGTCGTGTGTTCCTATAAGGTTATATACACCAGAAGTATCTCCATTTATTGCAGAGCGGACATCGTTAAATGTTTTATCAATTGAATCAACAGTGAGATTTACTTTGTCAATAGGAATATCACCGGCAGAATCGTGCACCCTCCATTGCCTGGTATTGATTTTCTCATTTAGATATACGTAAAAAGGAGAACCATCGTCAAGCTCTACTTTATCACCAACCCCTATATATGGATGTATTTGTGGAACTGAAAAAGTAAGAAGTCCATTTTTAATAGTTGCAGTAGGTAATACTCCAGATATAGTCTTAGTGACATATTCGTCTGCAGTTGAGGCAGCAGTGCCTACAGAAAAAGTAATTGTAGACTTTTTCGGTCTTATTCCATAAACCGAATATGCAGAGCCTATAAATGGGTTTGCCGGAGAGTTAGCCGGCAAAAATGGATAAGACATTCATAACTCCAATTGATTATGGGCCGGCGTAATATGGCTCTATTACACCTCTATGAGTAACTCGACTAGGGTCTGTTGCATAAGTCGTCCCGGTTCCACCTTCATATGCCGGAGCAGTAAATCTTCTATACGACTCTTCACCATGGTGACCTGGGGTATACCAGAAAAACCATGCCTGACCACCATTGATAACTATTTCATAAGACATTCTCATTAATATATCATCAAGAGATTCATTATCAACAGCAAATTCAGTAATTTGAAACGGTTTAAGACTTTCCGGCTCAGATGTATTAGGGTATATTGTTCCTACATATTTATGCCTGTCTTGAAGAACGCCACTTATGTCAGCAACATCTATTGTCCAGTATTTTGATTGATTTTGATATGACATTGTGACCCCTTCTATCGATACAGGGGCATTGCTCATAAGATCCCATAATTTTAAATCTACCAATAATGATGATGTTTCCAATTCGTTAATTGGAGTTTGTGTACCATCTTCAATAACGTCATAATAAATAAAAGCCAAAACGCTATCTTCATTGAGATTTATTACTTGAGCATGTTTCATAAAAACTCCTTAAGTATTGCTGTGCATATATAGAGTAAATGACGCATGTCTATAAATACCTTTTAAACCGCCAACAGAAAACCCACTCGATGTTAATCCGGACGCAGTTGGTATACTGCAAATAAACGATCCTGGTTCAGCTGTTGAAAGTTCAATTTCACCAACAAGTCTTTTTACGGCAGGTGACCCACCATCATTAAAAGGACATACTGCTGATGAAGGACCTGTGATATTGGATAATGATGCCGGGCGCCCATTTGAATAAAATGCATAAGATAAATTATTATTGTTAGATATTCCGTTACCAGCTTGTATCCAAACATCAACATGGCTACCAAGCCTTTGTGCCCCGGCATATACATCAAACGGTGTACCAACATCAGATACAGTTAATAAAAATCCGGAAACAACAGGCCGCTTTTCATACTGATAAAACGCGATATCCTGAAACATTACTATATCAACATCAGGTGGTGTTCCGGGCCCAGTTCTAACACTTCCAAGCCTTTGCCATTTGGTAAAACCACCTGCTACCACATTAGTAGATGCCATTAAATTTACTGCTGTTAATGATGTGTCAAACCCTACATCGGCGGCACCAGTTCCAGGGTTTGAAATAACGAAAACCCAATATGTTGTATTTGCAGTAAGTGACACACCATCGGCCCTTCCGCCATTATCATCCCCTACAGTAAATCCCTGATCAAGATTTTTTGTTATACTAGCATCAAGAGTTATTCTTTCTTCTTTTGTAGAATCTAAACACGTACCCTCTTTAACATGAAGCTTTTTAGACCCTCCAGACTCTAATGGAAATCTCCAGCTTAAATGTAAACCTTCAATAGGTGTATGCATTGTGCTTACAAATATTCTTCCACCGGTTGTTTCTTTATATTTACCTGACTCCATTGTTGCACCTGAAACTTCACCAGATGCTTCTATATCAGCACCATCGATATTACCAAACACAACACTTGAGCCTATTGATACAAGTTGGTCAAGTTCAGATACTGCATACCATTTTGAAGTAGAAATAGCATCTTGAATATTAGCAATTTGAGACATCTGCCAACCAGAAATATTATCAGCAGCCTCCTGAAGCGAATCAACCAAAAGAGGCCCCACTCCTCCGTCAAGAGCATTTATCGCAAGATAGTCAACCAATTGTGTATAATTTTTTATAGAAGCCCAAACTGAAGTGTGGTCCTCTATCCATAAATCATTAATAAACGCCGTATTATATCCTGCATATGATCCATATATATACCCCAACCATGAAGCATTTCCAACTTCAAACTTATAACCACTACTAATCTCCACAGTAGTACCTATAACAAGCTTGGGAAGGTGGTAGCTATAAGAAGATGTATTCGCGGTTAAATTTACCATTGGTCCGCCGGCGCTATTTAAATATAAAGAGCCATATTGCGTCGCAACTGATTGAAGAATTGCTGCATATCCACTGAAATCACTCGCCCATACATGAAGAGATCCGGCACCAATCACTGAAGATTCTACTAATGCTATTCTATCAGTAATTCCAATAGTAAATGCAGAGCCATCAATAGATCCGGTCCCTCCAGTACCAGCATCATGAGGAACTGCAAAATGATCTGTATACAATCCGTCTATCCAGTTTATTTCTCCACCAAATATTTTATTACCTGATATCGAATTGTCCAGTATTTCTCTTTGTACGAACGTATTCATAACTACTCCTAATTTTGACCTTGCCGCAATATAAGAGTCAAATTATTGAGTGTGATAACTCCAGACTCAGACCAGTCTCTTCTATTAAATCTTATATCTGAATTAGAACCATACCCTCCAACCGTTCCAGAAAGTGCAGTTACTTGTCCTGGAATTGCAGGGTTTTCTCCATCAATAGAAAATTCAGCAACTCTTCCACTCGTAATAACAGATGCTTTTAATGAATAACTGCCATCTAAAGCTTTGAATCTATATTGGGCATCAGAGCCAATAGATTCAAGTTCGTCAAATGGCATTTCTGCCAATGTGATACCAGAATCATCTTTGAAAACAATTAATTTAGGTGAAGATCCATGCTCCAAAGATATTTTTATTATCTCAAGCATCTCCGTTCTTATATCGATATAAACTTGCATATTAAAAGTCCTTTATTATAACTTTAATATACTATACGAGTTTCATAGAAGCACTTGGAAAATATTTACCAAATGTAGCACCAGGGACAATATAGGTAATCTCCAAAATATCAGATTCAAGATTGATTCCATTGAATCTCCTGAAATGATCAAAATCTACCCATCCCGGGAAAATCGCCTTATCAACAACAGAAACGTTCCTTGCTATTATATCATATTGATTAAGTACATCGCCAACATCATAAACAGTATCTATCGGTGAATCAAGATATGCTTTGTAATATTTCTGAGTGCTAAGATATAAATGAATGAATTTATGTGTCGGCCACGAAAAGTGTGCAAATCCTGCACGTACGTTTTCAGTTGTAATACCAATATAATCATTATATACAGTGCCATCTACGTCAGAGCGCGCATACACAGTCAGTCTGACCACACCACCTGCCTCATCAGCATTTGTAACACGATATACACCATTGTAATTGTTTTCAAGATTCTCAGTTCCGTATATTAATATTTCAGGATATTGCTCTCCGTCTGAGTTTGTCTGGAGGACATCAATGACGTGCTGAATAGCACCAGCCCCTTCAGGTATATATACATCAATATACCCAGGAGTAGATGTTGATAGATTTTCAGCATAAAAGTTTTTTATATAGAATCTATTATTTAATTTTACATAAAAAATGTCATTTATGTCAATAGAGGATGCACTTTCAAGCTCTATTATTCCATTAGACCTATCGATAATATTTTTTATTTTTACCTCAGTTTTTCCTTCAACAAAAAATCTTCCGCCAGGCTGAATAAAATTATGCAATTCTTCATTATCAGGAATTTCTAAAGTAACATCATTTGTATCAATATTTATTACTTTGTACCCATAAGACTCATACAAACCAAGAACATCTGATCGTTCCGGCGCAACTGGTAATCCATAATAAACATTCAATGCTCTTTCATAATCCTGTCTATTACTGGAATTTTGTAATGATAATAATAGAGAGTTTATTCCGGCTTTTCCGGATATATTCGTGTAATTATAATCCTGCCATCTTGGCACGTTAACTACTGTACCATACATTTCAAAAAGCATATGTTCAATTGCAGATGCTTTTGGGCAATATAAATAGGTATCAGGGGTAGCCTGCCCATTAGTAAATATATCATTGAAAAATTCTACAGTATTATTATAGAATCGATAATCTTGTCCATCAAAAAAAGGCACACCTAACTTTTGATCAAGAAAATTTTGAAGAGAAGGTAATGCATCAATATGTGAAAGAATATCATATGTTCTTCCAGTTGTAAAATATATTGTAAATGACTCATTTCCTATATAAGATAAATCACCTTGAACTTCAATCATATAATTAAACAACGATAACGAATCAACCCACTCCCCATATGTTAAATCGCCAACATCCCCATCAAATTCCGAATATCCTTCAAACCATTTCCACCTTTTACCATCAGGAGGATAATATCTTCCTTCATTTTCTTCACGGTAGATATAATTAGGAAGATTTTTAAATTCAACAGCATCATCGAGCATCGTGCCCGATTCTATCATCATTGGAAATGTATCTTTGTTTTTAGGAGACCTATTTGTCACTACTGCCCATGCAGTAGGTGTTGCATTAACTATTGCCAATATGTCATCAATAGATTCAGCAGCAATCCTGTCAACTTCTATAAGAAGACTGTTTGCTGCCCATGTTGCACTCGTGCCGCCACCATCATTATCAGTAACCAGAATTTCATATTCAGACACATCCTCAGTATAATCTTTTGCAGTAATTCCAATACGACCAACTGTGTCATCAAATTCAAAATGAACAGTTTCATTTATTTCTGCAAATGATGGTCTATCATATTTTTCTTCTGATGATAAAAGGTTATTAACCTTAAAATAACGATCTGCAATATCTTCTCTTTTAACTTGTACAATGACATAAGTATTAATAGCTATATTTCGCAATCTGTAATAATCAACTGCAGAAATTTTAAATATATCACGATAAATAGGTTTTGTTTCAGAATCATATTCAGGTTCAATAAGTTTTACTTCAATTGGTCGCACTGTATAGTTCGGTGGTTTAATTGTAGGATCTAAATCAATTGGTTTTGAATGAAGCGGGCCAATAAGAATATCATAAAAATCTTCAAGCACACATGTCCATGCGTTTTCTGGAGCAGTTGTGCCAAGAAATCTTCTTGCTCTTTTTATTAAATCTGCGCCAGCCTGTGTTAATCCATTCCAAAAAGCCTCAAAAGATTCTCTATCAGAAGTTGAAAGGTAATTCCAGAATGTAGATAAATATTCCCAGAATGTTCTACCAGTTGTTTCTTCTTCTGCACATATAATATGAGTTCTTCTCGGTTCTATATCAGGATTTGGAACAGGTACAAAAAAATAAAATGCACCAATACCATACCTTTCTTCGCCACCTATCCCTGTTGGGTATCCATTTGCTGATTGAAATGAATCTCCACGCCCGGGATTTATAAAACCAAAATCTTCATATACAAAATTAAATTTATTGTATTCACTAGCATAAAATGGTCCAGGCACATTATTAGGAGCATCGGATTCAAATGAACAATTAACAAGTACTGAATTTGATAAATCAGAAGCAGGCCTATTTGTTTCAAGATTATTTATTGTAATGGTCATTATGACGGACTCACATCTTTTAAAAGATTTGCCTTAATTGAACCATCATTAAGTGATAAAGGGTTATTAGAACTAGAACCGAAATCAACTTCATTTGCCCACACTGAATATCCATAATATTTACTGATACAATTTTGGTGTGTGGAAAAATTTACATTTCCATTACGACAATAAATCATACAATTCTTCATTGCTATTGCCGGCCCAGAACTACTTAATATTACGTCTGTCATTTTTACGGCAACAGGGCCTGGATTGTTTTGCAACAACCCAAAGCCCTCCACCGATAAATTATTTATATAATTATCAGATTCATTCTTTATGAATGTGAAAGAGGCCGAATCAATATCCCGGGTCTCTATTAACCAGATACCATGTTGAGTAAAGCTCCACGGCCTGACAGTAACTATACCTGGTACGGTATTTTTTATATTAATCAAATATGCTCTTGTGACAAGATTGGCCACACCTTTTGTATTTATTATATCTCCGAATGTCGGTGAAATATTACATGGATCCCCATCAGTGGGATCAAAATAATTAACAAATTGCTCATAGTTAAATGGATCGCCCTCCGATCCATCTCCCAATCCTACACGACTTAAATCGCAATAGTAATTGCCCGGTACAAACGGGTCCCCCTCATCCTTATAATAAGGAGATTGTCCATAATCATAGTTATTGCCGTATTGGGCCATTATTCCTCTGATTCTATTTTTTCTGTTTTATTTTCTTCAATAAAATCCCAGAATATTTCTTCTCGATTTCCATCCCATTGATCTTTGGGGAGGTGTTTTCTTTTAACAGGTATAACTGCACTGAAATCAGGTTCAACTTCCTTATCACCAATATTTTTCATTTCTTCATTAAGTTGCTTGAAGCGTTTATCAAATTCTGGATTTTCGCCACGCACGAGACCTATATATTGCTCTTCAGTAAGAATTAATCTGCCATTGTCATCACGGTTATATTTTCGTGCAATAACCGCTTTTCCATTTTCGTCCTTTTGACAATGTTCAACCTTAAGAGCAACAATTTCTTCATTCAAAGCTGTTTGCTCTTCACTGTAGCCTTCTACAATGGATTTAATTGCTTTTTTAACCGCAATACACATACGATTAAATTCCCAGACTGTTTTTTTTATACCTTGTAATGAAACAATTTCATTAAACAGCCTAATAACCTCATTGGTTCTCAACAAAACCTCCTTTATTTTATTGGTTAAACAATTTATTTGTTATGTATTTTATATAATTCTTGAGGCGTCATATCAATATACTTATCATATGAATCTTTATGTTTATTTTTCATTTTTAACAAATCGATTGCTTTTAATTTATGGGCCTTTGATACATTTGGATTTTTTAATATTTTAATTAATTTTTCCTCTGTATATGTTTTATCCACATTATACTCCTATTTTTATGGTATTATCAGTTGTATCATGCCAGAGCTCATCAGTTGCCGCTCCAGCTCCGCCTTGTGTTGTTCCTGATTTCAAATAATAGGCAAATAAACCACCATCATTTGCAATTCTTATTCTTTCTGCTGAACCGCCTACACCACTTTTATGCGTCCAAAAACCAATTCTTCCAGGAACATCATCGCTTCCCGAGGTACCATCAACCTGTCCAATAATATTAGCAGCATCATTATTAAAATCACTACCATCATTTCCAATAAATCTGATATTTCCTAAAAATTCGTTATCGGCAACAATTGAATTACTATGTATTATTGCTGTGGCGCTTTTTCTAAAATCAAGCATTGGACAATGATTATTGGATTCACTAAAACAAGATAATGCCAACCCACCATGCCCTGATGCTTTTGTTATTTCCATCATATGTGAATATCCAAGTGGATCTGGGGTTGGTGTTCCAACCCCTATTCTACCAGTATCCATATCCATGGTTAAAATATATGGAATATTATAAGATAAATAGCTTGACTGATCATCATTTAAAGAATGAAAGGCAATGACGCCACCACCATTTCCAAGCATTGCAATTTTATTATCAGATCCGGCAGTTCGATCGCACATGACTAAACCGTTTGCTGGTATAGTCCCACCATCAAGCGCTCTCTCACCTTCAAGAACTAAAAATGCCATTTCTGCTTCATCATCACTTACTATGTGTAATCCATGTCCATATGCTGCTAAATCACCATTAGCACTCCCAATATTATTAAGTGGATTTGCTGTCATAACTCCGATATAGCCACTTTGTTTAATATAAAGTGGATTATTATCATTTGGATAAAAAGCGGTAGCAACAGATTCAACCGTTTCATATAATGTAGTTCCAATTTCATGAGTAATTATTGGACTTGATGCAGGCGCATCCTTATAAACAGTTTTTCCAAAAGTATCCCAAGATGCTCCATTATAACCTTCAACAATAATTTGACCAATAAAATCACCACTGGAATAAGCTCCACCACCTCTTGATTTACGAATTCTTAAAGATGAACATGAATTATCAGAGGTATTATTTAACATATCAAAAATAGAATTTGTATCATCCCATGCTAATTTTGTTGAATCGGTAACCGCAGAACCAGATTCGAATAAAACTCTTCCAGTATTATAACTTCCTGGGGTATCAGATAATGCAAGAAATGTTGTGGCGCCGGCGTTATCATCAACATATCCTTGAGTTACAAATTTATCATTGTCAGCAGAACCAGTTGTTACTGAAATGATTCCATCAAGTAGCCCAAGCTCGCTTGTTGTAATAGCAGAGCTCTCAATTATTGCTCCGCCAGAACTAATCATTACCCTATCATTATTTAATGCAGTACTGCTGTTTGTCCCTCCTTGGGCAACTGGAACAACCGATATAAAATTAATACCATCAGGAACGCCATTAACAGCCAAAATTTTATTTGCACTTCCAGTATAATTAATCGGAGTATCAGATAGTTCTATAAATTCATCCAATCCAGATGCGACATCGTCAACATACCCTTGTGTTACCAATTTATCATTATTTGATATTCCGGTTGAAACAGAGACCATATTATCAAGCAACGCTAATTCAGATGTTGTAATTACACTTTCAACAATAGAGCCGCCATTACTAATCATAACCCTTCCATTATTTAAAGCAACATCACTATTTGTTCCTCCAAGATTAATAGGAAGTTTTGCAACTGTTTGAAGTGAACCTGTCGCTAGATTGGTAACAACACCTTCCGTGGTAAGACTCAATATTTGAGCATCTCCAGCGGCACCAATCTCTATACCAGCAACACCAATCGGGCTGTATATTTTATTATGCTGATGCCCTGATACTTCTTTTCCAACGGTGATTGCGTCACCAACAACTGTATCAATAAGGTCTTCCCACGCGCTTGATTCACGCGGGGCCCATGGTTTTGGCGTATCTAAATAATTAAGGTCGAAACCTTTATAGTCTGCCATACAAAGCTCCTTGTTGGCTTATAACTTTTGCACGTTTAGGTTTACAATCCTAAAGAAATCGATTGTCCTTATTGCAAGCTCATCGGTAAATGTACCCATTTCTTGATCCCATTCATTATTCCATTTGGTATATGAAATTTCGATAGGCTCCTGAACATTATTAACCAACTCTTCATTATAGAGATAACTAATAAAATTACGTATCGAAAATACACCATCAATATTATCATCAACATACTTTCTTATCTCAGTTATCAACTGGTCATCATTAATATCACCAGTATAGAAAATAGTAAAACTTAAATCACATGGAATTTTATGTTTAACAAGAACGTCTCCATATATCTTTTGATAAATAGAACCTTCAAAGAAATCTTGAATACGCTCAATTTCAGGGTATGTTCTATATTCAACGGTGATTACGTCTGCATCTGATTCATTAAGAACAATGTGCTTTTTTTCTTTTGAAGAGTTAATCATAATAGGGTCAGGATTTATTATTGTATACTCTGTTTCAGCAAGAGCTTCTGTATCACTGACAGTTGTTCCAATTGTTATTGATACTATCTCTACTACAGGCATTTTACAATCATTTTCAAGACTCATCTCAAAATAAGTATCAATAGGTTGCTTAACAATAGTTGTAGTAACAATTTCATATTCTTCCGAATTGTTTAAGGTTGCCAAATGAATATCAGCTTTATTATTTGCATGATATGATGCAATATTAGCACTTTCAACTTTTATATAATCAATACGAAGCAATGAGTGAATATCATCTCTAACATCCCCATTGTAACGTATCGAACCTTTAGATTTTCCAGTAGTAATAATCATGATAAAAATATTTTTACCGTATTTGCTATCAACGAGATATCTATCGAGATTAGCAATATTGTGACGCAAAAGGCCATTTGCAATACTTTTTGAACTATCAGGATTTGATATCCCATTGGCTTCAGACCAACCGCCCCTCGTTAATTCAGATGACCCGGACGCCGCTGTTTGGACCTCTTTGTCCCATATAAAAGCCTGGTATCCATCAGCGCTTGAGCCGCTTATAGCGCTTCTACCATACGCTCTTAGGAAAATAAAAGCCGGACTTTCAATACCATCCATATTAATTGCATAAAGAGCCATACCGGCAGATGGATTCATATCAAATGCTTTGAGATTATTGACACGCCATACATATTCAGGAACAAGTGTTTCAGTATCAAGGGTCACTTTCATTGTTGTCCCATATCTATTATTATATGGAGAAAGTAATCCGTTTCTATCCGGATCAGAAAATATCCCAAGAACCTTACGTGGAAGTTCAAAATGCAGCTCGTTTTCCTTTTCATCCGGATCTGATGGCTGTTGTTCACTTGTTTTATAAAGATAAAGTGATACACGAAGATCATCGTATATAATAAATTCAAATTCGTATTCGATACCTGGCTGGATTCTAAATTCTTTCTCAGCAAGTGCTCCTATATCTGAAACAGAAATATGATCACTTATATCGAAGTCTGTTGCATATACTTGTGCTGTACCATATTTCTCATTATGGGCAAAATAAATAACAGCATTAGGGGTATCAATATCACCATCATCGTAAATATCGACCATTCTAACACCAAACCCGACACCGGTATATCCATCAACCAGATTGGCATCATTTATACCACCAACCATAATCTGTAAATTGCTGTTTAATATATCAGATTCAGGATCGTCTCCAGGATCAGGATAAATAAATGAACCAGTAAGTTTAACCCCCGTTCTCTTAAGGATATCTCTTCCTAATGATATAGATTCATACGCGCCCCCGGCGAGACGTATTTCATTACTGTACATATTGATTACATTGATATTTTGCGCATCATCTGAAAGACGCCCAAAGTTACCAGGCTTCATTCCATGAGCACCAAACCTCCATTCATCTGAATTTGGAAGTACAGATTCAAACCCTATATTTTCATCATCAATGTTATATAAATCGTTTGTAGATACTTCCATAAGTCGTTTATAATCATTAAAAAATAGACCTTTATACATATCATCAGTGCATTCCTGGTCTAAAGGAAATCCGAGGAATGCCGGATCGCTCAATCTTGGATCTGTTTGGTCTGGATTAAAAGCTGATGATGATTGCTCAATTGTGAGTGGGTATCTATAATCTGATACCGCTGAATGTGGGCCCCAATACCTATCAGATTGAAGGCTTCCAACATTAGGTGGAAATATTCCATACCATCCAATGTGTTTAACTATATTCTCACCATTCAGCTTCCCAAGATAATCAGCTTTTTTAAAAGGGATTGATAGATCCACACCGGTAATAAGATCGCGCTGCATATACCGGTCGCCTGAACCTGCAATATACATTGCATTAATAACCGGAAAGAATTCTGGAAGAAGCACAATCATACTTTTCTTATTCATCATACTGCGATCGTTTATAGCATATACTAAACGATTAAAATATTCTTCATTAGTTTCATACTTTGAGCCACGAATTATATTTTCTGGATTAGTTACAGAATGGTAAGTGAATTCTATATTAATAAGCTGTGTTATTTCATTGGCGTCAGTATTGTATTCGTCACCTTTTGAAACGGCAATAATTGGTATATTGATATAATACAATGCTATCCTGTTTGTTGAATTTAAAAAAGAACTTCCTGATATTTTTCCTGGCTGTGTTGGCCTGTATTGTAAACCGGAATTCGATACAAAACGTGCTATTGTTGATATTTCTATATTCTTTTTTTCATTGAAATAAATTCTTGCCAACCCTGTTGAAAAGTCTCCTTCTATTCTACCAAGAAAAAATTTATTACCAAAGATGTTTAATTCCGCATCAGTCATTGTTTCCCATAAAGAGATGTTATTAATCCTTCTTTGTTCGGAAAGAGCATTATAAAAATCAGATAAAACCAGCCCTGCAGGCTTGACTGCAAGGTCATCAATAACAGTCCCTCTCTGGCCTCTTGAATTTGAATACTCAGACCATTTTTTTCTCAAAAAAGCCCAAAAATCAAACATACTTTAAGTCCTTTTGATAATAGGTAAGTTGAACACTAAATTTTGATAAAGTTCAACTTCTACAGGATGCACTTGTATCTGCGCAAATACAACGTCATTAATTATTTCCAGATTTATAAGTTCAGCGCTATCAATTTTTTCGGTATCAGGAATACCTTCAGGCTCATCATTTTTCATTGATTCAATGGTCTTATCGATTGAAACAGATATTCCTCCTGCTATACTTTGTGGATCATTTAATACCTGTGGCCTATTGATATATTTTTCCGCATCCCCAGCATATTCATCTATAACAAGTCTTTCACCAAATAAATATCTTTTTGTTTTGGTTAGAAATGTTATCTCAAAACGATTAAGTAATGCACGATTTCCATCAATCCCTTGAGGATTGTCACCTATGGCAATTTCAAATTGCTCTCTTAAATCTGTAATGAAATCAATGTCCATAATATTAAAATAGTAATAAAACCCTTATAACGCTATTGATTAATCTATGCTTCCAAAAGTATCCGGAGGTAATTCATTAAAATCTTTTTGCGTAAATTCAGCATTCATATCCCAATTATCTATATATGATCGCGCACCAATTAACCTTCCTTCATTTTCCTCTATAGTTGCTATGAAATTTAAATCTATTTCCGATGGAGGAATACAGGCATTTGCAAGAGCCGCAGCTTCTGCAGCTTCAGCATTATTATAAAGATCAGGGTAGGCCGCACGACAATTTGCGTATGTTGGCATAGTATCATCAAGGCCACCCTTTATTATAGATGTTACAATATCTGCAGTCACTGCTGCAATACTCATTCCAGTTGCGAAATTTTCAAGTAATCCTGCATTTGCAAGAATTCGTGAAAGGTTTCCAGCTTCCGATGACATATATGGAGTATATGAATTTAAAGTATTTAATACTACTGAATTGTGATTAAGTAAAACTTTAAATGTATTATTTAAACTTTTAAGTATATTTGCTATTTCTCTTCTGTCATCTTCATCATTAGAAATAGCTAATGGTGGAACTTTTGCAAGAACTGTTATTGCATCTGCTATCATTTGTATATATGGGCTTATTTTACTATCTGTTGGCGATACCGCCCACACACCAACCTCTCCATCCCAATCAGGAATTTGTTCGAGAGCTTTATAAAATTTTTCAAAATCGTCATTAGCAAATTGTAAAACATCATCAGAATTAATCAAATCAGCCAAACTTTGAGTTATTGTTCCATCAAGTAACGCATCTGCTGATGATAATAATCCATATCCTGTCGATACTGTTGTTGCTAATTCTGTTGAACTTATTTTTGCAGACGGGGTTTCATATCTAGCCACATTCTCAGAAAAATCTTCTTCTGCAACTTCCATTAGTGATTGTGCCGTCTCAATTGATTTAATTGCTGCAGACGCCGAGGCATTTGATGTCTTTCTTAACATATCAATAATTTCATTGATAAGATTTGTAATCAAATTTCTTATATCGTAGATTGCATTACAAAGAGCCTGGCTCCTAATATAAGCAGAATATGCATCTTTTAAATTTTCAACAAATGCTGCAAGATTATTTCCTAAATTATTTATATCATTTGAAAATTCAGCAGCAATTCCGCCAATTGCGTTAAAATATGTGCTTTTATCTATCGCAGCTTGTGCTGTTGCTTCTAATTCTGCAGCGTGTAATTTTTCTTTATACTCTGTATCAAGAACATTTCTTTTTATCGCATATTCATGTCGCAATTTTTCTTCTTCAAGAGCATTTTTTAGACTTTCACTATTTTTACTTATTAATGCAGATTGATTACTATACCATAAAGAAAGTTCTTTTCTACTTTTTTTATAATTACTATCTATTTTTTCTTTTAATTCTTTGTACCGTTTGTCGCGATTTTGTTCAACTTTTTTTGTTATTTGAAATTTTGTATCAACAATAGAATCCGGCTTTGTGATACTTATTGCCTGTTCAAGATTAAATTGCATCTGACGATATTTTGTTTCATTAAAAACAGCATTTCTTGCTCCACTTTCTTCTGATGGATCGCCCTCAAGCTCGGTTATAATATCAATAGAAAGAAATATTGCTTCCTGAATATATGGAAGTGCCGTTTTTAATTGTTCATAATACCGTGAACCTCCAATACCTTGCGTCCATTTAAGTATGATATATAATATTGTACGCATGTTACGTCTTGCCTCTCGTAGCAACTTCCTTTCTTCATTAGCCGCCTTAACCGCTTCTTTATGAGGAATTGCCACGAGAGAAAATATTGCTGTAGGATTTGCTAAAAGGATTTTCAATATCGATGAAAGAATAGATTCAAGTAATGTACTTGCCATTCCTGAAACAGAACCAAGCATTGATTTGGCAATAGATCCAGCTGCTGATGATATTGCTGAAATTGTTTCTGCCGACATTACATCAAGTAAATTAACAATTCCATATTTCAACTTGGCTTTATTTTCTAATAACGATTTAAGTTTCTGCGAAATTTCTCTCACACGCTTAATAATCTTGACAATAGAAATTTGCGTTTTGAGTATTGTTTCGCATGCTTGTTTTTGAGGGGGCATTATTTTTTTTCCTTATCATTCTTTTTATACGTTGCCGCGATAGTATTAATCCTCATTATGACAGTCTGGGGCCGAAAAGCGCACCACCAATACCACCTACAATACCACCTGATATTATCCGCCTCGGAAGGTATTCCCAGTATCTCGCTCTTGCTTTTTCCTTTTCCGTCTCGACACGATTCTTGTAATCTTCAACACTCTCCAGACTTCTTCTTCTACTCACCTTGTGCTTATAAGGAAAGGCAGAGCCAACCGCACCAATAACACCACCCACTGCAGCTCTGGTTAAAACAGGATGCTCTATTGCTGCATGGGTCATCATGGCAACGCCGTCACCTATCATCTTTGAAAGTTTGGCAGCAATTGCCGATTTTGATGACAATTTAATTATCTCACTATAAAAAGAACTATTATAGGATGATTCCTTTTGCATTCCCTCTTCCTTAAAAATATCAAGGAATTTATCAAGAAGTTCCTGTTTATTTTTACTTAGATTTTCTAAGTATTGATCGGCAGATGTGTCAGACTTTTTCCTGAAAACTTTTTGTATAATATTTTTGGGAATTGTCGTTTGGTATTTTATTACATCAACTTTCCTTTCATCGCTTGGGAGGTTTTCATGAGATTTGTATCTAATTCCCCTACCGATAACCTGCTCGATCCTTGATTGGTTCCAGTGCGGCTCAACTATCTGAATAGAACGGGTCTCTTTTAGGTCAAGACCCTCTGAGCCTGCTCCGCTTACCAGAATTGCCTTTACCTCACCTTTATTGTATTTATCAACAGATTCCTTTTTCTTCTTGTCATTTAACTGGCCGGTAAAACGGGCGTATGGTATACCACGCCTCTCCATCTCCTCTGCAATAATATCAACACCAGCGCCAATATAATTTGAGTACACAATACCTTTATGCTTCTTATTCTTTTTTACCTTTTCTTCAAAATCATCAACAACAGCTTTAAGTTTTGGTGAAATCATTTCTTTACCACCATACGGCCTCGTAGTATTGGATACCTGCCTTGCCGCAGTCATAAATGCATTTAATTCTTTCAGCTCTTTCTTTGATAAAGGCATGTTCATACGAATTTTTAACGCAACGACAGGATTGGCCCTTTTGGTAATATATTGATAATATTTAACTTGCTCTGGTGATGCCTCAACTCCCTTCACCTCATCGATACGATCTGGATAGTTTTCTTCACCGGGCTTATAATAATGAACCTTTCCCTTAATAGCTCCTTTAATCTCATCAACGTGCCTGGGGTAAAATTCGACACCCGGCTTCATACCCATCAAATACTTTAATGGTGATAAGCCAATCACCTTCTCTCCAACAAATTTTGTATTAAACATATATGGGTCAAGAGGTATATTCCTCGCTTCTGGAGTCAACGTTCTTATAATTGGCGCAAGCTCATACGGATGGTTCGTCGCAGGGGTTCCGGTTAAAAGTATCCTTTTCGGGTATGATAGTGCAGACCCAACAACTGCCTGCGAAGTCATTGTATCATGCCTACCAATGCGCTGAGGCTCATCGAATACAACAGCTTTTGCTCCTGGAGTTGGGCCCTCTTTTATGAACTTATTATAAGAAACAACATTCCTCTTCGCACCCCCAGGTGTAGTAAATTTATCAAGCTCCTTTTTATAATTCTCTCTGAGAGATGCAGGCACAACAACATCAACAGAGCCACCATCTTCAGTTCCGGCAATTGATGTTATTGTCTTTCCTGAACCCAAATGGTGGAGTAGAAGAAGAGCATTTTCTTTATCAAGCTTTTTTAAAGCTTCAGACTGGTGCTGCAATAACTCGCCTTTAAACTTCGATAATTTTTCAATTTCAGATATAAAAGCTTGTTTATAAATACTATAATTCATAATTTATTCTTTCTTACAATTTTTTAGTTTTTTGAAAAATAGGATTTTGCACCCAATCCAGCTAAACCAATACCGCCAGCCGTCGCAACACCCCTTGCAACAGATGGAATACCTGTTCTTTCCAGATTTTTTCTGGCAAGACCCGTATGATATGCATAACTAATATCACCCGGGCTTCCCATAGCAAATTGCGGCCTTCTCATTCCTGCTTTCGGAGTAATCGCTGCTTTTGCCGCGGCACTATGCATTTGATATCTTTTGAACCGTTCTGCCTTGGCACCTATTGATGTAGGAAGCCTTTTGATTTTTCGACCAATGGTTCCAATTATTTTACGCCCATGTCGTTTAACAATATTACCGAAACCTGATTGGGCAATTTTCTCTATCTCATCTTCAAAAGCAGCCATATAAACATCATAATAAACATTGTTCATAATCCATACCTCACCGATAGGATTTAATTTTTTCTGATAATCGTTTTTTAGCCCTATGCACCCACATTTCATTTTGATTAAGTTTTTGTGCTATTTCTTTATTATTCAATATTGGTTTACCACCAAAGCCGAATGTATGTTCGAATATAACCTTATCAGGACCAGACAGCTCATGGTACATATAATCCGCCAATGCCTTGTCAGGGTGCTCTGTAGTAACAATGTTGCCATAATAATCAAATGACGCCTTTGACGCTGTTGCCTCACCACCAAGCTCATGCTCCATACGAGCAACTTCTTTTCTACTCCATCCAATTTCATCTGCCATTTCAGATGTACTTGGCTCCCTCCCAAGGCGATCCTCAAGATTGTCGCGTACAATAGTAAATGTTGATCTCTTAAGAGCGCGATTCTCAGGAATATGCCCGGACTGAAGTGACTCAGATGCTACGCGCTGAACTTTCTTCAGATTGTTCCATACATGTGTAGTGGGTTGGGTACCCATATTAGGATTGTAACTCTTAAAGGATTTTATTAATTGAGTAGTTGCCTCGGCGCGCAATGTTGCAGGAGGAACACCAACAGTTCTGTATTGGTTAACAACTTTATTAACAACCGGCTGATAACGAACAATCAAATCAGCAAATAGTTGCGGATCTTTTGTCTTTTGCCATTGCAATATATTTTCTTGATCAGTTGGCATAATCACCTTTAATTAACTGTTTACATATTATTTACAGCATTTTGTATACTTTTGATAAGTGACTGGTCAATTGAGCTTATCATCTCTTTTTTTACGGCTTTTTGCCTAGCTAAATTAGACATTATTTTTTTTGTTATCCACTCTGCAGGCACATCTTTTTTAAGAACATACGAACGTTTCATGTGTTTGGGTAAGCTCGCCCCAATCATCAACGCCGCTTTGTTCGCAGGATCAGTTTCTAAATATTCTTTTCTTAGATGTTTTGGTATATTAATTTTTAGCATTGCACCTTTCTTCCCATATTGCGATGCATACGCTGTTCCAACATGCGTTCTCCTTGCTATATAACTTCCAGCTTTTAAACCTTCTTTCATTTTCTTTGCAATACTTTTAAGAGTGTGTCCGTGATAATAAGCTGCTTTTTTTTCAATATTATTACCAAACTGTTTTAATATTTCAGGTGTTATCATTTATCACCTCCTAAATTAAGCTGTAGTTGGAACTTTCTCAGGTTTTTTTACTTTTCCTGGCATTTTAGTTTTAATTTTTTTCGGCATTTTCATAACATTATCAGCACCGGTGTTAATCTCTGATATTGATTCAGCAATTTTTTGAAAATTAATATTATTTCCAAACGATTGTAATACTTCTGAAATTATCATTTAAACCTCACTATTTCTTAATTTTCTTTACTACTTTAAGTATTTTTTTTGCCGTATCCTCGGCGATGTCAATATTAGATAATGCGAGGACTGGAACACCAATACCGATGCCTATATTACGAGCAATTCTATCAGCATCATCTTGTGTTTTATATGTAGCTAATGCAATATCTTTTATAACTTTTTCGCCTTTACCTTTTGCATATGGTGATTTTTCCCATGCTCTTACTTCTTCTTTATATTCAGGCTCAATGGTTGATCTATAAAGTTTTTCCCAGAATCCAAGCCCCTGTTTTTCTTTAAAAGATTCATGATGACCAAGCTCATGGCCAAGAACATACCGATTTATTTTTTTAGGAAGAACAACAACCGGACTTACTTTGCTTGGTGAATATACAGCATTATCTTCAACTGGTACGGTTAATCCTACAATAAACCTTCTAATAGGATTCATATTTTTGACAGCTTTTAACTGCTTCTCTGTTGAGACAACTGATATTTCAGGGTATTTTACAGCAATTTCTTCTCTTAACTTTTTCGCGCTCTGAGGATCTTTTTGAAATTCTTTTTTTGCTTCTGGGAATATTCTTTTTCTTTTTGCCTCAGCAATATCATCAGTGATATTACTTGCATGTGCAGCAGCACCAAGGCCAATAATAGCAGCTAGAACAATTCTAGTGGCAATACTTCTTCCACCTTTTATAAATGGATTTGTAGATAAAGCTCTTTTCTCAATCTCATCACCGAATGATTGTAAAACTTCAGATGTTAACATTTTTTTTTCTTCTAATAAACAGGTGTATATTGAGTTCCACTTACTCTTTGTAGAACTTTAGATGCATATATCTCAACAGCATTTCGACGCTCTTGAATAAAAGCGGTAATCGGCGTGTGTTCACGAATACTGCTAAACTGACCGGCTTCATACATTGTGCCGCCATTTTCCTCTTTCAAACCATCAATTTTTCCACTATTCCAATCAATAGTAGTTACACCATAATATCTATCATGAATATCATGGTCATTAAAAAGTATATCAATACCGAGTGACTCCCCCAGCGCAACATGATTCACATATTCATTAACACGATTGCCCTGGCTATCATTCACTTTATCTTTAACCGAAAGGCCGAGAATTCCTTGATAAAAGGCGTCTGCAGAACAAACATTTCTTTTTACATATTCAATACATGCAGAATAATTTTGAAGCAATTCGGGATTTGACCAGGAAAGCGCATTAAGAGCCTCATGGATTGTATTAAATATAAAATGTATTCGTTTTTTCTTATTTTTAGGATCCGAAGCCGTTCCTATCATGAAATGGCGCTTGTTATGGCGAAATACGTCACGATAGAATTTTGCTATTCGTGTTGGTTCATATTCCTGATCAATATATATCTGATTACGCTCCCCATTAGCAACATCCTGTGCAGTAAGACTCAAAAGATCTTTTGCATATACATATTCACTACCTGGATTAATTGCATCGAGATCATAATAATCTGAATTTAAAATGCGTTTTACAGGAGCCTGTGGGTCAGGAACATGATAACTTAGATTTTTATATTCTAATGTGTCCGGATCAATTTCAGCTTCAACAGGCACAGTTGCTTTCATATAAAGAGGGCTGCCATATTCGTTCATATCGGTAGGTTCATCTTCGAATCGAGCGTTATTCATAACAACTGATGTATTTGCTTCACCAGACTGTGGTGTGATATATATTGTGTGCTTTACCTGCTGAACCATTCCAATAATACTCTTCATAGACTCTCCACCATACCCCATATCATCAGCTACTACAACACCTGGAAAACCGCACATTATATACGGATTAAAAGCCATATCAATAGTTACAACGCGCCCAGCATATTTTCTATTCAAAAATTTAAGAAGAGCATGGTGTTTCAGTGCGTTTTTCGTTTTTTCAGTAATCTTTCTATGTCCTTTGAGTTTATTTCTTGCAGCCCGCTTTTCTTCAATTTTCTTTTTTGCAATTTTTAATTTATTTGTTACATTCTTTAATCCGGATGTATTAGGTGGCAGTGTTCCCTTTTCTTTTAAAGCACCAAGAGCATTATCTCTTTCAGTTTCAAGTTTTGCTATTTCCTGATCAATTCTGTCACGAGCCTTTTTATTTGCATTTCTATCCTTCACTACATTAATAGCGTCATTCATTGCAAGCTCATGAGAGACACTTCCAAATACAACATTGACCCCTTTATATCTTTCTTCGAGAGTAAGTGGCGGTTTTGTTCTACCATATCGATCTGTTCCTTTTGATTTTGTTGATTTAATATTTGCTGCGGCTTTTTTTGCATTATCTTCTTGAATGTTAAGTTTTTTTGCAGCATCTATTTGATTATTAAGATTATCTGTACCATCAACAGTTCCATTTGATTTAGTAGTGTCTTTCTTTTTTTTCTGGTCGGTCATTAAATTGAATAATGCATTTGGAACCTGTACACTTGGTGAGGCAAGCGCATCACCTCCAGGGGTTGAAAGAAGATGAACTTGATCAAAATAACCACGAGTAACATCTGCATCAATATCATATTGCCATTCAACGCGGTCATACATAGGTGGAAACATCATATTACAATTTGGAGGAGCTGTAAATTCAAGTGGTGGAAGCAGCATCGATTCATTAAGTATATATTTTCCACCAAATTCAGCTGAAGCCCTGTCAATCAAAAATTTTCTCACACCTGAATCAATCACATAATTCACTGCGTTATGAGGGGTTCCATCAGCCTTATTTCCAATAGGTATTAAAGAAGGCGTGCTGCATGAATATACCCGAGTGGAAAAAGCCCCTGCTAAACGCATTATTGCAGCCTCTAAACTAGAAAATCTTGAATTTCCCATCAGATGTGAGCCAATGTGAACACTCCCTCTTTGTCTACTCCAGAAATTATATCCTGATTTATTAACCGGGATAAGGAACCGTTTATCAACACGAATACGTTTATTGAGAAACGTTCCTACGGCTGTTCCACCAACAGCCTCCAACCACATACCGCGTATTATTGCATCAAGATAAAATCCACAATTTGCAACACCATTATCTGATGGTGTCGCACTGGCAAATTCTGCTGAGTAGGCATCCTGTCCATTCTGCTGGGTTTTATTCGCATTATTATCAGCATTTATTTTATCAATCTGTTCATCAAGAGTGCCTGTATTCTCTACAGGAGTTGTTTGCTGTTTAGTATTTTTTATTTTATTCGATCTCCTGCTATATCCGGCGCTCCCAGCAATAAGTCCAAGAGTATAACTAAGTGGCGCAAGGCCGGTCTTATCATACACTCTTATATCAGTTCCTTGTCTCTGCGTTTTACCTGGTATAACAAATGTCTGAAATATCCCCATCGAATTATAGAAATTGCGTGTTGTAAGTTTGTCAGCACCTTCCCATGCCAAAGCCGCCGGAGCGCGCCGTATGTCCATACGAAAATCACGGCAAACCAAACCTATACCTCTCCCTTCAGTAGCCTGGTCAGTTTTATAGAAACTTGAAAAAAAGCCGTCAAACATAAGTTGCCATTTCGGCTTCTCTTTACCTACAACCCATTCACGATAGAATATTTGCACAGCAGTCTTCGGTTTTAAATCGAGCAGCTCCTTATTAGAATAAACATTGATGTTCGCCTCCTGTCCATTCGGTGTACATACAATAGTAGCACCTTTGAAAGGAACAGCAACACCTTCCAGAAAGAGTTTGAATGAATAATTAAAACCTTTTTTCTCAGCCATATTATACGTTTTCTAATGGATTTCCTGTAGAATCAGATTCAACTATAAACCCATCAGGTATAGTCTCATCGAGTGCCGCTGTTTCAATTGAGCCGGCAAGAAATTCTCCGGACAGCCTCGCAGCATTTCTCATACCATTAAATTCGTCAACCTGTATATATCTACCAAGATTAGTAGAATAAATTGGCATAAGATTAATTCTTGCCCATGCTGACTTCCTGACCAAAACTGAAAATGTAAATGATTTACTTTGTTCCATATCACCGGTTGCGGTAGTTGAAATGCTAAGCATATATCCATCAATAATTCTGCCATCATATATCATTTTCATTTGCATATTATTTTCGACAGCGCGTCTTCCACGTAAATATTTCTCGTATGCAAGCATAAATTCCTGATAGTATGGATATTCTCTTGTATCGAGAAAGATTCCTGAGAAATTATAGATAGATGGCTTTTCACCAAAGAAAAATGCATTCCATCCATTTGAAAAGTTTTGATGAAGTTTGACAATCTCACCATGTGCTTCTTGCACATTAATAAGTGAGAAATTGTTAAATACACCATAATAATTATTTGGCGCCTTACCATCAAGTGAAAGAAGTGCAATTTTTCCACCAGGAATTGATGGCGGTGAAGACACATCGCCACTTACCGATTCAGCTTCGAGCTCTGTTATACTCATTGATAAATCAGTAAGATAATCATTGGTCTTGAGCGCATCATCTGAAACAAAACCCTGAGAGGTGGTATAAAGAATAATAGTTGCAACTGTTCCTTCATGCTCAGTTGTACCAACCGTATATGGCCTCACTTTACTATCGGTTGGTGATGCTAGAAACTCATTTGGTAAGCGTGGTGGCATAATATTACCTCTTTTACAAAGTCCACTTATTGTTCCAATAATTTAATATTGGAGGTTGCACACTGGTATATGATGTTCTATCTCGAGAAGTAGTGGGATATTCAACTCTCGTCTCTAAATCTTTCAATTTGAATTCAGCTTCAGTTAAACCCTTTGCGATATCAGCAGCCCTGTACTCTTTCTTTCCTTCTTTAATAAACCCATCATTAGTTTGCCTCAGCTGCGCCTCTCTTACTCTCCATTGCTTCAATTCCTCCCTCGCACCGGCTAAAGAATCTTCACCCCGTTTTGCCCAGACACCACTAACACCTTCTATCCAACCTGGCAATTCTCCAGATTCTATTTTTGCTTTAACAACATCAGGAGTCGTTTCGGTATAAGCAGATAACATGCTAAGCATTTCGCCACCACCACGCAATGGAGAAGTTGCTCTCTTTATCTGCGCCTTCGATAAATCACCAGCTACAAGCTGTGTTAAAAATTGTTTTTGTTTGTCCGTAACTTCGTAACCAAGCCGTTGTTCCAGAGTATCTATCATTCGATAAGCGCGGCCATCTCTTATTTTCAAAGCTTCAGCTTCCTGCTCCTGATTACGCTTGGTTCTCCATTCTTTAATTCTATCTTGCCACGTTCCTTCACCTTCTGTATTGAAATATGAAGTTACATTATGAGCAGGATTGTCAGTAAATATCGGAAGTATTCCTGCCATCTTTTTCTTAGCCGCCTCCCCGGGAGTCACACGGAGACGCTCGATTTCCTCAATTACTTCAAGCTGACGTTCTGGGGTATCCATTCGAAATCCAGGACCAAGAAATTTACGAAGAATAGCCTTTCTTTTTTTTGTTTCAGCTGTCTCCCTCATCTCACCGGTTTCACTACGAATACCTTTACGGGTAGTATAACCCATTTCCATCTTAAAACCAAGAGCACTATAACCAGCTTCACGCCTTGCTTTTCTGTAAGGCTCCATATCAACCTGCAGTTGATTAAATGTCGGGCCAACCAGCTCAGACCTCTCTCGCTCAACTTCTGCTTTTGCTCGCTTCGCTACCAAATCACCAGCAGTTCCAGCAGGAATTCCCTGTATCTTTCTTCCGCCAATATTAAACTGCATTTGTGCATCGCCAGTTGCTCTGTATATCTGTTTTGCATTAAGCAGCATATCGTTTATACGCTTTCGAGATTCTATCGGCAATCTTGCAGAAATCCTATCCCATTCTGTTGTAGAATCTTCATACTGCTTACTAACGCTACGCCTATATTGATTCATAGTTGATAAAAGCGCATTTATAGTACCAATCGGTTGAGATTTCAATTGGCCATATAACTCCGAACCTGGAGCTGCTCCAAGTACACGGGTGATTTTGTCATTTTTATAAATATCACCTGCAGTTCCCGAATATAATGCGGTACCAAGTTGCTGATATGCATATGCAACCTCAGTCGGGTCTTTTGTTCGCATTAATGTTCCAAAATCAACACCAACCTTAACCTGTTTTACGTTTCTCAATCTCTGTACGGCGCCTGGAGACATCTGCGCTAGCCTATCTATCCCAGCCTGACTCGCACTTATTCCAACAGAATACATATTCCTTACAGCAGTTGCAGGATCCGCATACGTTGCACGGTTTACGCCGCCATACTCGTCATATATACCGGTCACCTGCAATGCCTTCTCCATCATTCCACTGGCGCCTTTCTTAATATCTAACAACATATTTCCCATACCGGTCATTGCCCTACCTGACTGGTATACAACATCCTCGCCAAATCTGTTAAAAAATCCACCAACAGCTGCATTTGCCCCTGCAATAGAACTTCCAATAGGCCCAAGTGGTCTCTGAATTTGCGATTGATTTAATGTTGCCCGAGCAGCTTGCATACCGGCAAATTGTTCACCAAGACCTTTTGGCCTCAATAGTGACTCATACATTAAACGCTGCTCACGCTGATTATTTGTGAACTGTCCAGCAAATACCCATGCCTTAGCGTTTACATCTCCATACCTGCCACTCCCCCACGCCTGGAACACTCTATTAACCATTTGAGTGCGGCCGACATCTGACATCTGATTGAGCATATCTTCTTTATACCGCTCAAACTGTACACGCCCCGATATTCCCATGGCATATCCACGCTGACTCGCACCAACAACCATTTCATATGCACCGACTTTACCGGACATGAGACGATTCATTCTATCTTCATCTACAGTACCATCTGGCCTCATTGCATAAGCAACTGCCTTTGTGCCCATACCTGAAGAAAGAACATTCATCTGGGCCCGGGCAATTGCACCTCCGGCGGCAGCGACACCACCTGCTCTCTGTACTGCATATGCTCCTGCTGGATCAGAACGCGCAATAAATGATGCTTGTGCAGCACCAGTCTGGTACATTGATGCTCCGACATTAGCAGCCCATGGTGTTCCCTGAACAGCTCTGGCACCTGCTGCTCCTATCTGCATCATGTTCTGCGCCCCGAGGCCGGTTATTCCACCGAAAGCTTTTGCCTGGCGAATCTGATGCCTTACCTGTCGCATACCACCAAAACCGGTTTGCTGAAGCTCTTTAATAACAGACATTCCGCCTTCAATAGTGGTCTGCATCAGCTTAACCACTTCTTCAGTAGTTTCCCGCAATTCTTCAAAATTACGCTCATACTGACGAAGTGTTCCTGACGCTCGGCCACCCCTGGCAGATATCATATTATTTGACAGGGCTATTTTATGTATCTTCGATTGCTGTTCAGTATTAAAAAATCCACCCTGATACATATTCCTCTGCATTCGGCCGGCAAGGTTCGTTGCCTGATTATATGACAATCCACCTCTGAATCCAAGTTGGTCACGATATTGCTCAATATCGGCGGCCATTGAATGCATAAATTGCTGCCTCTGCATAGCGTTATTAATTCCACGCATTGGCATATATAACGCCGCCGCACCCAATGCTGCAGGAAATGCAATTCCGCCAAGCATTCCCATACCGGCCATGCCTGCTATTCCGGCTCCGGCCTCCCAGGCACCAATATCCATTGCTGTTTTAGCAATAGCAGTACCAACCCCCATCCTTCGTAATTCTGCCTGTCTTTGATAATGTCGCGGATCCTGACCGCCGGGAACGCCATATTGGAATCGCGGGTCCATTGCAACATGGCGCTGCATAGCGAGCGTCATTGATGTAGGTTGAACAGTTCCCTGTTGGTATTGTGAAATCATTTGTTGACGAATCATATCATTATATCTGATACGATTGTCGAATGCGGCAAACGGGTCTATATGACCCGGGCGGGCATAATTGACAGGCCCGTATCCGAATTCAGGAGGAGGCATGTATCGCACCTCAATTTCTAAAGTGGAATACTGTTATAATTACAATATAACTTAAAAACACCATTCTTTCAATCGGCATATAGTTATAATATGGAATTATATGGTATAATTATTATAAATTAAGTGGTAATTATTACTTTCAAAAGGAGGATTTTATGAATATCCAAAAACTTTTTATCGGATTGGTATTCGTATCATTATGCTCCGCTCAAATTAACATAAGCGGTACCGTGGTAGATGAAAATGAAAACCCGGTTGTTTTGACAGTCGTGTCACTGTCAAATCATAGAATAGATGATACAACAGACCAAAATGGTAATTTCTTACTTTCAGACGGTGTAACCAAGGTCGGAAAGGTAAACAATTCACCCCGCGCATTTTCTGTAAAAATATCGAAAAGCTCTTTACATTTAAATGCAAATATCAATTCTAATGTTGATATTACAGCGTACAATCTGAAAGGCGCTACAGTATTTAACATTAAAAAAGCGATTCGTATTGGACACAATGCGATACCTATTCATAATTGTTCTGGTATTTCATTTTATCAGATTAAAATGAATGGCAGCAGTATTATTATTAAGCATAATTCCATTGGGAAATCATTCTCTCATTTTAACACACACAATTCGAATACAGTTGCTTCAATACCGTTTTCTATTCAGGCTAAAAAGGGTGGTTATTATGACTACTCTATACCAATAAAGAATCTCGATACTAATGGTGTAAAAATCAAGCTGATTAGAAATCCTGATATTGCGGCCGATGCAGATGGAAACGTGTATCAAACCTTTGTTGTTGCCGGGCAGTGCTGGACAAGTAATCTGAGAACGACCAGGTATAGTGATGGTACAAAGATACCTAATATTGAAGATAAAAATGAATGGAAGGCCTTGGCTTCTCCAGCGTATGGTTGTAACAAGAAAGTCTCAGGAGTTGACAGTCTTGAAAAATTCGGTTTATTATATAACTGGTATGTTGTTGATCCTGATAATCAGAAAAAAATAGCGCCTGAAGGATGGCGCGTTCCGACAACCGAAGACTTTATAATAATGGCGGACTTCCTGGTTAAACACGGTCTAACCTGGGACGGATCGACCGAAACTTATAAACTTGGTAAAGCGCTCGCATCGAAAGAAGATTGGCTGGAACCTGATTTTACATTAAATCCAAATCCTGATTCTCTTGGTACAATAGGAAAGGATTTGTCAAGAAATAATAAAGCAGGATTCACAGCCCCACCATCGTCTTACAGGTGTGGGTATACCGGTACCGATAACAAATTAGGGCATACATTTTATATGTGGTGTATTGATGTAAATAATGATGATTTATCTTATTGTGGAGCGCTACTATACGATAGTGATATGTTCTACCATCAAGCTAGTGCTCATAAACGTTTCGGCCACTCTATCAGATTAATTAAAGAATAGAGAGGTTTAATAAAAAAAAGGAGGATAGCCATATGAACTCAACTACAGTTCGATGGATTGTCTCAGGCGTTCTCGCTGTTGGAGCAGCAACGCTATATATTTGGGACAAAAAAAGAAAAAAGCATCAAAATGAAGAATCTGATTCAGATGCTAATGAGACCCCATCTTTTAATAAAGGTGGGAGTGAATATCGTATGTTTATTTTAAAAAAGCATATTGTTGAAGAAGCAATATGGCGCGGTTTGTCAAAAGATATACCTGGATGGAAACGTGAACATGCGCCAGATATAAAAAAAATAAACGAATTGTCTAAAGCGGCAACGCTCGGATGGGGTCAAATTGTTGTAAAAATATTACAAAAAGCGGCCGGAAGAAAATGATGATAATATCGGGGGCGCATAGCCCCCTTTCCATTTTTTTAAGGAGGGGTTGTGAGAGAAGAAAAAGATTCGCTTGTTATGATTATGAAGCAAGGTAACTTAATAATAACCAACTGCACACTTATTATGGATGCGCTTAAAGCTATAATGAAAAACCAAAATGATATTATGAAAATGTTGCAGGTTGTTATTTCAAATCAATCAAATTCTACCATCAAAGAAGGTGAGCAAAACGATGGAGAGTACGCAACAATACATCCGCCTGTGGATGGAAAAAAGGGAATTACGGAAACAAAGAATTCGTAGAAACAGAATAATATTATTTTTTATAATCGGAGGAATCGCATGTGGATTATATTTATTATTTGGACCATAATATTTATATGGTGCCTTCTCAGTATACTCGGAATATTAAATAATGATAAATCTGCATGGATAGTATCATTTAAAATAAGCTGCATTACATTTATTTTCTATTCTGCAATAGCAGTAATTGTAATGTTGATAAAATTCATCTGGTCTAATTTGCCGGATGGATAATAACACTCTTAATCCATAAGGAGATATTATGGATACTGAATCAAAACACACACCAAGTCATTGTGATTACACAGAATGTTATCTTTATGATATATGTAATCATAAAGATACACCTCATAATTGTTCTATGTATCGAGATTATATAAAATTAAAAAATATGGAAAAAAAATATGTAGAAATTGAAAATTAACAGGGGGTGTATTGGTTTTCGACGTGATGAACTGACGTTTCGGCTGCACGTAGAGGATGATCGTTGGCCTCTTAAATCATCGGTCACTATCAATAATTGGCAAATCCAATATTGATTTCTGCACACTGTTTGGCGCACTTTGCTATGCAAATGCACATGCAGCTGTTGCAGAAACCGCCGTCCTCTAATCAAAGAGGACAAACCCGGCGGCAAGAGGGTCGATTTCCGCCGGGTCGCCCAAAGGCCCTGGCTCATGAAGATGCTTCGATTCATGAGTGAGATTAGGAGCTGGCTGTCATTGTATTCTGTCTGTGGAAGATAGTGGCAGTGAGATTAAATCACCAGACTAAACGTGTAGATGTCGGAAAAGATGGCGTTGCGGACAGGGGTTCGACTCCCCTCACCTCCACTATTAGAGTAGTTTAAAGAAAGGGAAATTATGAAAAGAGTAAAAGTGAACAAGGCTGAGTTGCTTGAAACTGTCAAGAAAAATCGTGAAGATCATCACGCAGAATACAAAGTTGCTTTCCAGGAATATATAGAAGCTGGTAAAGTAGCAATCGAGCAGCTGCTCGATGATTTCAAAAAAGACCCAAATACACCATTGTGTATCGATATAATGGCGCCTGCGTCACATATTGAAGAATATGATGACGCAATTTTAATACTAGAAGCTTCATGTGAAGAGGAGATCGAACTGGACCGGCAAGAGGTTAACCAGCTCATTCTGAATAAGTGGCATTGGGTTGGAGATCTTGATCACACACGGACTATATATGCCAATTATCTGAAAATAAAAAAATAATTGGAAAGAATTAACTCTGGGAGCATCGTCTAGTGGTCAGGATTCCGGCTTTTCAAGCCGTCGACCGGAGTTCAATTCTCCGTGCTCCTATTAAAATTTACAAGCAACTGACAACTAATCCGTAGCTGGGGAAAAATACGGTGTCGGACTACTCGCCCAGCCCTAAAGGTTGAGATATACCATCAGCAAAATGAGCTGTAGTCATGTCAGTTGCTTTTATTGTTTATAAAAGAGACTTGTTTATTTTACTATAAGGAGGTTTTGTTGAAAAAAATAGCCGTTTTTACTTTCATTCTAATTATCATTGGAATTGTTATTGCTGTTATTATCACACCGGTTAAGGATGATGAATACAGATCCCCTCTCGGAATATAAGGAGAATTTATGCACAAAGATATCACTCTATCAGAAAAAGATGACAGAGTTGTAAGCTTAACTGTAAAAACAAACCATAATCAGATATATAATATTGACTTAGAATTTTGTTCACATGAATTTGGGCTTGGTTGTGACGATGTCCAGGTTAATGTAACAAAAAAAATGATATCTGAAGAAGGAAAAAGTTGTCAAGCTATTTTAACACCAAATAGAATATTGCATAGAGAAAAAGTTATTGATGAAAAGCGCGATGGGTATATTATTCCCAATGTATGGTTTGAATTTCATCAAATACCAGATGGGCAAGGTTTACCAGCTAAAATTCCTGCTGTAACAAGTCAGAGTTTTCCATACACAATTATAATGCCTAATATGATGATTGTTCCTAATAGAGAAGATTCAATTTATATGTTCAGTATTAATTTTTTTAATGAGGCTGGAGATTTTGAAGATACTGATGACAATATTGTTTGTATCAATTTATTTACAAACCAAAATAAAATTAGAAAGTTAAAAAACGATCTAATTTACAATCTATCAACCCCTTTTAACCCATTGTGGGATAAAGAGCGTAAAGCAGCCGGTGAATCAGTTATTCTTCAACACTTATCAACCGGTGTGTATGGAGGTGCTATTGTACTTTCTCCGGAAACGTCGAAATGTTATCTTAATATTGATTTAATATGGACGAAAAATGGTAAAGATAATTGGGAACAAAGAACTGGAATTACATGTATACGCTGATAACTAAAAAAAAGAGGTTTGTTTCATTCCTCTTTTTTTAGCTATTACGCTCTTCCCATTTTTTTCGAAAATCTTCGCTCTGTGATTCAATCCATTCATATATTGGCCGGTCGCCTAAATCTTTACCAGCTTCTTTATCCTTTAACTGTTTGTGTTTTTTTATTTCTTCTACCTGATCGTCCATAAATCTTTTCATTCTTGACTTGTCCATTCTCGTCTCCCTGAGAGCGTAAAGCCAAGTTCACATCACGCAAGGATACCATATCTTTAGGCGCATCAGCCACCCTTTTTGAGTTCCATATTGGACAGCACTTAATATTGCATTTAAAATCATTCAGCCTACATAGAACATTAAAATTACCCGGTTTGCCTGCGTATATAAATTTTCTCTCGTCGCAATGGGCCTGGAATACTTGAAAAGGTACTATTTTCTCATTTGATATAATTGTAGCACGGTCTATATTCATAATCAATAAAATAATTAAAAAATTTTAGATCGTAATTTTTTCTTTGGGCATGTAATTAAATATCCTGTAATTGCGAAGTTCCCGTTTGGGAGATATGTTTTAAACCACTCTACAGTACTGCCGGGCTCTACCCAGACACCATATACAGTGCCTGGATAATCCCTTGCAGTAGATGGTGGCGCATGGATAGCTTCCATGCCGTTTTTAATTCTGTTTTTAGTAGGTTTTTGGAACAGCATAACCGAGTTTCACCAGTTCATGATTAAGATTTGTCATTATTGTATTATCCTTTTTCATATATCTGATAATAGCAATATATCTCCCATATTTTCCTTTACTAAGCTTGGTTGTCTGCACCTGCACATATGTACCTTCAATAGCAGTAGCTACGTGCTGTTTCGCTTTTAACCCAAGCGCTTTTTCCTTTTTTCCAGTTTTCTTGCCGAGGCGTGTTTCAAAAGCATCTATCCCATGAAGCCTTACAGTAGTATGATAATGAGACGAGAAACCAAGATCAATATCAAGCTCAATCGTATCACCATCAATTACTCTTTTGACAAACGCGCTATACTTATACTCACCAAGCGAGCATGGTCCTGATTTAATATTCATTTATTCCTCCATTTGATTAGCTATTTCTCTAAGACTAATTTTAGCCTTCTCTTCTTCGGCAACCATATGGCTCCATTTATCCGCATCTTTATATTCAGCAATAGTTCTCTCGATTAATTCGACAATCACTTCTGGCTTTAGAGCATCCAATTCCCAGCTCTCCTGTCCATATTTGATAATATAAGCTTCATACCAAGAATCTTTTGTTTTTGCCGGATTTGGCGGGGGATTAAACTTTTCAATCTGATCGCGATTTAAAGCTATTCTATTTACATCCACCCCTCCCATAAATAACCTCATTCTATTCTCGATATCACAAGTCATATCAATTCCACTTGGATCATGATCACCCAAATGGATAATAATTGGAATCTGGTCATGAAATTTTTTATACTTACGCAATCTTCGAGCAGCTCTCCACATCTCGCTTTGAGACGTGTATCCTCTGCACGAAAAATAAGGAACATCATTAATTCCGCAAATATTCTCGATTACACCAATAAGAGCATCTTTCTCAATCCATACCTCAATACGATAATCCTGATTTGCCCATTTGTCTATTTCGTATTGTTCAGAGCAAGCCCTAACTATTTCTCCGGGACCACCCCAATGAGAGTTCTTACGAACATTGCGTGTTCTATCTTCAATTGCGCTCCAATCAATTTCTCCAGCCAATCTTGCATCATTTATGATGTTTCCGAGACGTTTATATTCAGACTGTTTATTTGCAATAAGATCTCTTGAGACAAACTGATAATACAGCTGCCTGAGAGTTAAATTGAATCCCTTTGCAACGTATTCGTCGATAATTTCATTAGCGTTGTCTATTACTAAACGACTCGAAGCAGAAAATTTTTTTTCTATATATTGTATTTTAGGCATTATTTTTTCTCTAATTGCTCTAGTGGATTTCCTTCCTGCTGTTCATTGTTTTTTATTCTTTTTTCTTCAGCTTCTTTTCTTATTCCATTTGTACTTTCTTGAAATTGAGGGATTAAATTATGATATATTTTATCAGGCAGATATCCAAAATCAAGCATTTCTTTTACAAACATTACAATATCCATCGTATATCCGCCATTTATAATTGCATTGATATACTTATTATGATATTTATCATAATATTTTTTCAAAATTGTCATACACTGTTCATTTGATGGATTCGTCACTTCAACAACAACTCGAAATCTTGAAGGCCTGTGTTTTAATGCAAAATCAACTTTATCAATATGATTTGCGGTCATAAAATAAATTAACTTTTCATTATTTGAATAAGCACCATCTATTACATTTAATAATGTATCAAATGTAAACTTTGCCTCTTCTATAAGACATTTTCTCACATCATATGTTGTATCAAAATCTTCAATTAATACAATACCAGGCCCTTTAGCCCTGGCAAACATTCGAATAAGGCCATGGTTATCAACCTCACGCATCAAAGATAGAATGTAAATTGGAAGATTATATTTACATGAAAAATGTTTCGCAAGAATACTTTTTCCATTCCCAGGAGGGCCATATAATATTGTTCCTGTTTTATCCAAACCCCCATCAATAACACGATTAATATTTTCATCAATTTGATTATATGCATTCCCATAGATAGAATCGAAAAAAATCTTCGGTTTTTTTACCGAACCTATTTTTTCGGCATCCCACCCTTGCATTATATAGATAGGAATATCTTCGCTGGCAATTTTTTTATTAATTATCATATTTTTTAATTTTTTAACTTGCCATCGTAAAAGAGTTATATTAATTATACTATCAGTACCTGCAAATCCAGCCTGAAGCATTCTTTCTGAAATGTCTATATAAAACATTATACCTTTTAATAATCCTATAGCTTTGAATTCTTTTGGCACTGCATCGTCGCAAAATTCTTCTCTTATTTTAAAAAATTTTCCATCTTTTTTTACCATATCGAATAAAATACTTGCACGATGCCCACGTATCCTCATAGTAAAAAAAATCATCGATCTCAAAAATAACCATATTGACATCAATGATCCGGTAACCCAAAGCCACCAACTTTTTAGCATTTAATTTATCCTTTCTGTTTAAATATTAATAATTCCATCACCTATTTTTTTTATTCTTTCAACTAAATATTCAAGAAGTCCTTCTGCCCACTTTTTATTACAGAGCTTAAATGTTGATTTGAATGTTTTAAATGAAATATCATCTTCCCTTATATTTAGTAAAATTGTACCACCCAACTCATCAACATAGATAACGCTAAAAAATATAACATATCTATTTCCAAAATATTTAACCTCAGTTACACGAGCAAGGCCATATTTTCCATTATCAATATTTCTAAAATAGAAATTATTGACGTATTTTTCTCTTAACTGAGTTATTTTGTTTTTTGCCATATCTAGCCTCCTTATATTCTTGTGTTGCAGACTTTTTTTTTCAGCTCTCCAATACGTTCTTGAAGACGCTTAATACAGGCATTAACAATGGATCTGCCCATCGGAGCATTATATCTCTGATGGGCAGATTCCATAACAACATCAGCAAACATGATTCCTAGCCTTTTACTCCTTGTCAATTAACCTCCTCATTGCCATTTTAACGCCAATTCGAAACATTTATTGAAATCATGTTCTTCGACTGTTGCTATCTGACTGTGCCCATTACGCTCAGAGCCAAGACAGATAGAAACAGCCGGTTCATTACCATCAAACTTCTCAATTATTAATGGATAATGAGCACAACTTCTGATTCTTTTTTTGCGGCGATCTAATAATATTACACCGCATTTATTGCATCGAATAACGTTATCTGGCATATTAATCCTTATTTATTTGTTTCCATTCATTTGCATGATCAACGAGAATTTCCTCTGAAACAAGCAGATGTTTTCCCATATTAACCTGGGAAACAATTTTGTCACATATATTAATTGCTGTTTTTGCCTTTTTATCAAGTGTTTTTGCACCAGCCAAAAAAGCTAATTCAAGACGATTACGCAGATATTGCCCATTAGCAATACCTGCGCATGCTTTTTTTCCTTCTGCAGACTTAAGCCATGAATCGCGCGCTTTTGCAAGAGTACTTTTATCAGGCCTGGAGACCACATTTTCCTTCATTGTTATTGCATAGTTTTCTGATAAGTTTTCCATTATCAATACTCAATCTTTCTCCAACAAGGTCGTATTTCACTTCCAAGGTTGTACACAAAATGCTTTTACGTGCCTGAACTTTATCAAGAGCTTTGTTAAGTTTATTTTGCTCAAGCTTAAGCCGCTCAATTTCTGCTATGATTGAATTCCAATCATCAAGCTCATTCATATCAAGATCAGCAATAACTTCGGTTTTGTTATCAGGACACATCTCACATATTTTATCACGAATCGATGCAGGTATAAGGTTCATTGGTATTAAAGCTCCTTTTAATTTACCTGTGTCTCCGATTAACCTGTTTAGCATTTCGCCAAGCGAACCTGTTGAATCATCATTTTCGTCTGGAGGTAAGTTTTTTTCATTGTCATTATCACTCATAATAACTCCTTAAAATTAGATTAACATTTTACCTATAGCCTCAACTATAGCTATGAATAATATATGGATTATATTATCCATTAATATTAAAGACCACGGTGAACATACACCGGTAGCAAACTCTTCACTACCTGTCTTTTTCATAAACCACAATATTAATTGTGTACTATCCTGCAAATAATGCTGTAGGCCAATTAATACAATCTGCCACCAAGCAAAATCTGTGAAAAAAAACACAGCTGAATATGTTAAAGCATGAACAAATGCTGGAAAAAACTTTTTTTTTCTTATTAAGCGCCATCCAGTCATTTTGGAGAATATAATCCCCAATTAAATGCGCATAAATCCAGTGCATTTTATTCCCTTTCTATAGTCCAGTATGCTTCATCTTTTTTACGATTTTTACCTTGCAATCCACCACCCTCTCTGCCAACATATTTCGGTTTAGCAGTCAACAGTTTGGGAACAATATGAGATACAGCGGTGAGAAACAGCCTTACCTGTTCTTTCATTGTATTAGCATACAGATTAATCACAATCTTTGCAGGCTTTGAATACCCCATTCTTCTCCGTTTCCGGACAATAAACCTTTGCCCTATATTTTGGAGGAACCCTCCGTTCTTTGATTTCAATTATTTTACAACCGATATCCGCAAAAAATAAGCAGAAATAAAGCTACATATCCCATAAGTCATTTTCACTTTCTGTTTTTGGACTCCAATTACTAAACCATCTAGGGTCGCAACTGTCACATGGATATTGATCTTTATCAGTATCTTCATCTCTACATGTAGAACAATTTTTTTCTTCATTATTCATATCTAATAGCATCCTGAAATAGTTATGAAAACAAATGAGTGCTCCAATACTATATTATTCATTAAGCTTTACTTCTTGAGATTTGCGTGCTCTTGTTGGCACAGCATTACACATACTTTCAGGCCACCCAAGTGCTTTTTTAAGTTTGTTTCCACCTATTGCTGCCTGTTCGCAGTCTTTAACTGATTCCCCGTATGTTACAACATGCGTTCGCCCCTCAATAGCGTCCCACGTAATTAATATTACCTGTGATTGTTTATAATTACGAGAAATTTCTTTACACACACTAATAGGAATTCTTTTTATAGACATTAGCAAATCTCCTATAATTTTGATCTTCTCAAGCGTTGGGTATGTTGGGTAAATAAATATATGGATTAATTAATTCTGCTAAAGTTTAATTGTTTCATAATGGTCTGCAAATAAATGGCCGTCCATTGCTTCGTCTGCAGATTCTTCTGTCTGAAATTTTATAGGAATTCCATCTGATTCAGATTCAAGAAATCCAATAACACTATTATCCTTTGGCGATCTGAGTATAACATACCACATAGAAAGTTCCTTTATAATTATTATTCCTGATTAATTTCTTTTTTAACATTTTTAGACTCTATAAGAAAGCTTAATTTATTCATACATCTATTCAAATAATCCAGAATATCAGTAAGAGCAAAGACTTTATCTTCTTCTCCGTATCCAAAAAATATACCAACATTTGAAGAATCTGGTTTACACGTCTTTATTCCAGCATCTTCCAGTATCGCTGCTGTCTTCTTTACCGAATTGAGGACTTTCTGTTTATATTCTTCATTTGCGGAGTTTTGTAAAGCTTGATTGTCTGATACTTGGATATCTGCAAAACCATTGATATAAACTATGCAACCGCCAAGTTCATATTTTTCATGTATACTCATATTATATCCTATTTACAGGGCTATGTGTTAATTGGGGAATCTGTTTGAAGTTGTTTTTCTTAAGATATTCATAATACGTTTCCTGACCATCAAATACATATGGAAGGAAAACTTCACTCGCTTCAACTTGATCCATTTCAATTAATGAAAGTTGAATATCAATCCAATCAGACATTATTTTCCATGCTGTGCGCTCTGCTTGTTTTCTAAGCCTCTCTTTATCTTCTTTTGTTTTAGGATGTCTTGATCTATTAGCTAAAAAACGTTTTTCAACTTTGTCAACATTGGCCGGTACTTTATATGTCATTGCTTGTCCATTCGATAAAAGAGCAAAACAAAGACCTGCAGTACAACCATTTGCATCGAACCATTTTGATATACTCGATGCACCATGTATAGCGAGTTTATGTTCAATATTAGATATAGATTGTCTCGCTGAAACGGTTGAAGTATAATTTTTTAAATTAGGCATCGACTAGCCCGCCTTTAATATGGTTTAAATTTTGGTTTGATTGAACATACATACGGAGATCCTCTGTGTTATTAAAAAACACCCACGATTTCATATCAGATATATTAACAACATCAAGCGTTAATGGCAATCCACAAAACCATTCAAAATACTGAATTAAAAAGTCACCATTACCTTCACATGATACTATCATACCTTGGTATTTAAAACAACCATCATCATCAAATGTTAAAAAACACTTCTTTACAAGACTGCTGTGCCTGTCATTAGACATTGCGGCGCCGGCACCCCACGCATCTCTTAATTGTTGAATGTTGTATTTTTTCATAACACACCATCTCCCTCAATGAGCTCATATTTGACATGCATTATTGGACCCTCCTCCATCCAGCCTGAGAATCACGAAACGGTTTTATACGAAGATTAACATCTTTAAGTTTTTCAAAAAGTTGTTTTGCTTTACGCACATGGGCAAAATCGTCATACTTATCTTCAGGAAATAATAAGCTCCGCAACCTTCTTTGTAAACTTTGAAGCTCATCGGGACCGGCTGCGGGTATGAGCGGTGAAATGAATTTTCTTGCCCTTTCACGCTCAAATACTGATATCGCTATTGATTCTTCAAGTGAATCATATTTAAATCTCCGACCAACGAATAAAAAGTACGCCCTGGCAGCACCCGTAGCGGTCCCTAAGATTTTGGGACTACCCCCTTCGTAGTCATAATTTTAAACATTTTTTTATCAAACATGTATTTTTCATTTGATAAAAAGTCAATTAGTGGTGTTGGCATTTGTTGTATACGTCTTGCTCTAATTAACAATGCCTCTTTAAGAGCTTTGCTTATATTATCAGCCTTGTCTTTTTCACCTTGTGTTTCAAAATCGCCCCTTCGTATAATAGCTTTTTTAATAACACTTAAATGCCGTGACCTATCATTGTCGCATAAATCATAACCATTAATACCCTTATATCCCAGGGCAAGAAACATTGAGTTTCTTAACGTCTGTACTTTATTTTGTGGAAGATCGACCATTCCATCATCGGTTTCAAATTTTTTAATTATTTCAAAAATAGCCTCATCAATCAAACCAATTTCTTCTGCATTTGTTGAACATATAACGAATTTCTTATCAGGAAAATTCGGTATTGTTACTTCAGTCTCCGCGTACCCATCAAATATCATTTTTTCAGCAAGTTTTAAATCATCTTCAGTAATTTCGATATCATCAAGATCACTATCTTTGTTATTGAATGATTTATTTATTTGGGCAGCAGTTTTTTCTGCATAAGTATCAGTAGAAGGTTTTGCGTTTTCTGCTCTACTTTTTATCTCAGCAGCCTGTTCGGCAAATGGATCTTTAAAATCCTCTTTCTGCTTTTCCTGGATAGCAGCTGTCTCTTGTGTTTTGGCATATCCGGAATTTGATTTAGCACCAAGCTCAACAGGTGCTTTTAAATTTTTCTTGTCGAAAACTCCGCCTCCGGGGTGTGGTTGCTCACCATCTCTTCTGTTTTGGTTTGTATCACTCACAAAAGCTCCTTTTTTTTAACTATGAGAAATCTCATAGAAAGATAATCTTTTTCATACCTAATTGCAATAAAAAAAAATAAATTGTGATTCTCAATAAATATCTGGCATAACTATTTTGATGGTAGTATTTATTTTAAAAGGAGAATACAAATGCTTGAATGTTTTATTAAGTTTATGGATAAAAACAGGTTTGTAAAAAACCTTTTGATTGAATGTGGAGCTCTTACTTTCTGTCCAAAGAGCTATCACCTTGTAAGAACAACGGATGAACGTTACCTTGAATTCACAGTCGAGCTTGCTCGACAAATTTTCATAGTATGCAGTAAGTTTCAAACAGCCGAAGAACTTGAAAAATATATACGTGAAGTTGCTGGAAAACACGCAATAAGCTGTGATTTCTGCACTGATAAACCGGAACATATTTCTCATAATTTCGACCATGGGCCATTTGAAGCTGCTAAAATGCAATTTGAAAAGGAGATATCTGATGCTGAAATTAAAGGTGAGCAAAAAGATGCTTCTGGACGGCTGGCTTCTGACGAAAGCCAATGACAATCCCAAGCTGATTGAAAAGGGCCTGGGGAAGAAACCGCGTGCTTACTATTATTTTACCTACGGGAATGATCGCGGCTATATTGCATTCTCTGAATACCAAAAGGGTATTAAGGTAACAGTATCAGTTGCTGGTTCAGACGACTGGCAGGATTGGGTAGAAAACGCCCATGCAGAATTTGATGGAATGGGGCGACATAAAGGTTTCCGCGAACCAGCAAAGGTCATCTGGGAAGATATAATCGTTCCGCATGTTAAAGCATGGCGCAACGTTAAATCTATTGAGTTTCGCGGCCACTCTCGAGGTGGTGCGATATGTATTGGGATGATGGAGTTGGCAGCTGACGTCCCGAAAGACTATCCATGGGGGCACAATATAACCGGTATTGTATATGGCGCCCCGATGTATGGTGATGAACGCTGGAAGGTCCGTATTGAATCTGTGGCAAAAGGTTTTCTGCGAGTCGAGGCAAAATACGATATTGTACCGGAGGTTCCGCTCAAGAAATGGGGATACGTAAAAGAGTGTCCGGTATTCGAAATCAAACAGAACTGGTTATGGCGTGTCCTTCCTATACGCAGCCATTTATGGTACAAAATGCTAATCAGGGGAATTAAACAGAAGGTGTTTGACAAATTCAATAATCGATGAGTTATATATACGTTTATTTACATATGCCAAAAACCGGCGGACAATCTCTTCGCGATAATTTCGCAAAAGAGATGGGTCTGAATAACTTCATTTATACTGGTGAAAGTTCTACCCCTGGCGACGGAACCGGTCGTTCGGGTAAGTTGAAAAATACACTTAGAATAATAATGGGCCATGGTGTAAATCATCATACTCATGAATGTGTTGGTAATCGTCCTGTTAGACATATTACTTTCCTTCGATCTCCAATTGAAAGAATGGTGTCACATTATAATTATGATATGTGGCACCATTATATTAACAAAGGAAAAAAGCAAATCAGTCTTGATGACTGGTTTAAAGAGCGTCATTATCCAAATTATATGGTAAATTATATATATGGTAGATTTATCATGGGTCCGGATATTGATAATGAAAAAAAGAAATTTGATATTGTAATGAAAAAACTTGAGACATTCTGGTTTGTCGGTATCTATGAAGCCTTTGATGTTATATCGGTGGCAATGGCAAGGCATTTTCATATACGATATAGGAATTTACATAAAAATAAAACATCTGATTATTCAAATAAAGTTGATATATTAAAATTGAATGGTTATATCATCGAACAATATAATCATTTATTTCAATATGATTATGAATTATATGAATATTGGAAGAATCAATTAAGCTTTTCAATTAAAAGGTTAGGGGAAAAATGAAATCTGCAACATATTTAAAAGTGCTGTTTATACTGTATTTTCTCAATTTATATCACTTGTGTTCATAAATCCAATTAGCTGCATCTGATACATTTTGGTTATTTTTTCTTTTCTTATTACAAACGCGATACTTTATATAATCTGGATATTAAAAAGAAGAAAAGAAGCTCGCTGGCAGTTCGAATGGCGATTGTGGGATATATGGCTTCTTTTAAGGCTAAGAAAGCGATGTTATGAGTGTAATGGAACAAAAGAGAAATGGAAATATAACCAACCAGGCCCGTGTGGCCTGTGTGATGGAACAGGGTATGTTTCGAGAAATATTCGATATAAATTGAAATAGTAGCTATCATGAAGTAGGTAAAAATTTTATAAAATTAAGGAGGTAATGTGGCATTGGTAGAATGGGTAGAATGCCCAGATCCAGAACCTGGGTCTTCAGCAAATTTTATTACATCTTGTTTTTTTGTTAAAAAAAAATCTCCATACTACCCAATAATAGCAATTGATGCTTATAAATCTAAATTACATCCAGGTGCAATCGATATACATATAACACAATGTGAGTATTGTAATAATGGCTATGAGTTGGATTGGGGTAGAACATGTGTTGAATATAAAGCATGGATTAAAATAGAAAGTGAAGAAATAAAAAAAAGAGCAATAGAAAAAATAAAATATATGGAATAAAAATTGGAGTTGCTTATGAATTTTAAGATAGCATTAGAATGGGTAGAAGATCAGTTAAATTTTAAAATAACTGATTGGGATGAACGTAAAGTAAGTGTATCGGTAAACGATGTATAATTAAAATTATAAATAAGGAGAAAATATGTGAAATTTTTTCATTTTGGTTCTAAAATAAGCAAAAATTATGCATACGAATTGTCGTTTATGCATATATATCGATGTTTTGATGATGGAATTGATTTTATTAATTTTAATGTAGAATTGAGTATTTTCAAAGCAGATCACAATCCTACATTTTCAATTCTTTTTGTGTTTTTTAATATTGCCATTATTGATTTTACTATACATAATGTTAACCATTTGAAAGAATGAGGAGATGGAAAGTGTGATGGTAGGCCAGGCTCCAATCAACATTGACTCAAAATGAGCATGGGCAACAGAAGGGGGAATTATGAATGATAATGAGTTTATAAAAAGTCTTCAGGAAATAAATACACCTGAAGAAATGATCAAATTTATGATACAATCTGTTGGTGATGGTATATTTGGAAACGATCCTTATTATGAAAAACTTAAAAATGCTGTAATTAACCGCGCCAGACAGATTTTCGATGGAGTTTCAAATCAGTATCCTGAACCATGGAAAACTATCAATGTCCGTATTAATAAAAAGACTGGCGAGATTCATTGTGATGGTGATGAGGAAACTGTTCAATGGTTTCAAAAAAAAATACATGCAAATGGAAAAGTACATGATACTTTACAAAGTGTTGATGCTCTTGATAATTTATCACTCGTTGCAAAAACTGCAGATGAGTTTGAATTATTGGAATATATTCAAATATTGGTTAAACAATGGGGAGAAAATCGTAATAATATAGTCAATACTCTTTGCACAGTTTGTGGAAAATCTGGGGGTTTAACTGATTCAGAGTTGATTCATAAAAAGTGTCTTAAAAATATTAAAACTAAAGGAGAATAAGTTGAGTTACCAAGTTCCAGGCGGTTCTGGTATAGGTACTGAAGATATTAAATCAGCTTGCGAGAATTACGGCTATGGTAATGTTATGTCAACTGCTTCTATTTTATGGCAAAAAAAACTCGGAAGAAATGCAGGAGGCGCTTATTCTGTTGGGCCGTGTATAGCGTCTCTTGTACCATGCGGATGTAAAGATGACTTTAGAACAAAATGTAACTGGTGTGCAGGTACGGGCAAATTAACAAAACATGTTAAATCGATTAAAGATTCAATGGAAAATAAAAAACATGAACCATTGAAATATGAAATAGAAAAGTTTTTCGTTGTATCAACAGCCCATATATCATCCAGTGATAATGATGGTCTTCAATATGCTGTTAATAAAAATAATACGATTGAAGATCAATCCCATCCTTGTAATATTGTTGTTTATCAATATGAATTTGGGTGGTTTATATGGATAGATCCTCAAATGACTTTCAATGATTATAAAGGGTATTCAAATGCATTCAAGCGTTTAATAACCATGGCAAAGAAACTTAAATGCCAATATCTTAAAATAGATCGGGATGGGCCACAATATAATAATCTTGAAACATTCGATTGGTAAAATATGAGAATGTGGATGGTTCCTCCGCAAATATTATGCAGAAAACACCTTTTTGGAGAACATGGTGAAATTCATAAACACCGTCATAATTTTGTTAAAAAATATTCTATAAATGGTCGAATATTTCCAGTCGTTCAAATAGAGCCATCATCAATGTTAATTCGGCATGATGAATTGGCAGAAGAGATGTTGCGACGAGGATATAATCATAAATCACCTTATTATATGCCTGATATCTCATACCTTCCTGAAGAAATACGTAATTCCAAAGTTGATATTAATAAATCGATTGAAGATCTTATTGATAGGTGTGAAGATTGCAAATTAAGAATAATGAATATAGGGGGATAATGTGAAACCAAAAGATATACCTACCATGATACAAATCATGAAGGCTTCCCGGAAAAAAAAGTGATTCTGTTACAAGACGGCCTTTCTATACCTCATCTGAGATGTTGGGGTATTCGCCAGCGAGGCAACACTCTGGCATTTTTTACATGTATTGACAGGGTTCATTCAAACGGTTGGAAAGAACCGGAAGATTGGCGCGTTTCATACAGAAAAATGTTCGGTGCTATGTGGTGGGATGATAAAATTGAGCGGATGCTCGGCAACCCAGTGATAATTAAATACCGGTATGATACTTTCATGCCGTGGTCTACTCAGCACTTTTTCTCAGTTCGTGTATATATGCAATATTTTAACGAATTTGAAATAATTGATTAAGGAGGATAAATGAGTTTATATAATCAGATACTTGGAACACATCCATTTTTACAACACCTTTTCGCGTTACTTGGCCTTGGTGTAAATGAGGATGATGAATATTATGTCGGAAAGATACGGGATTTATACGTGATCAAGATTGAAGATATATTCAAAATCATTTTGTATACCAGGAATGGCGGACCAAACAGAAAATCTTTTTCTTTGGTTTTCAAGAAATTAAGATCGCATCCGAATTACATCAAAGATTATGATTGTAATATCGATAATACATATGCGTATTTTGAATTCTCACCACCAAAAGATTGTTTAGATATCGTTCAGGAAATATATGATATAGCTCCTGAAGAAAGAGGTACCAAACTCTTTATGCGGGTGTGTGATAATATGAGGAAAGGTAAGAAAGATCCAATAACAAATCGTGCCCTTGAGGTTGGCAAAAAAAATACTGAAACCAATTTTAAATGGTGATATTGAAAATAGTGGTATTGTAGAAGTATAATTTCTCAAACATAAAAACGTTATAATTTTGGCTTTTCTGGTATAATAATAACAGTAAATAGCTTTAATAATTTATTAAAGGAGGGCTAGATGGCCAAAGTTAAAAAAGCTAATACTGGCCTTAACAGAACGGTTGTATTTGAAGTCAGTGTTGCTAATAATAATATTAAAAAACAAGTCATGGCGTCTATAGATAAATATAGAGCAGTGGCACGAAAGATGTATTCATCGGTTGCGATGGCAGCAACTGCAGGAGCAACAATCGAAGTAAAAAATGGTGATGTCAGGGTTAAACCTTATACTCAAAATTCAAAAGATATATTGTCAAAAGCATATAATGTGTCTGGAAAAGCTCAATTTTATGAATTAAGAAATTTCGTATTAAAAGATCATGCTAATACATGGCAATCTGTAATATGGGATTCTTGCAGACTTGCAGTGGCTGGGACATGGAATCATGCTGATCCCGAATTTTCTAAAGGTGAAAAGAAGGTTGGACGTGGCTGGTTATCACTCCAAGGCGCAAGAGCTTTTGGATTTTTCAATCGTTGTGGTATAGGTTTACCAAATACAAAATCTATACAATTTGGTTCAAAAAGTATGACGATGAAATGGGACAAGGAAATTGATGATGTAACATTTTTCGTTGACAGTAAGCTTCCCGGGAATACATTCTGGAAATTTAAGAACATAAGAGATGGTGTATGGGAAAGGGGTACATGTTACATTGGGTGGAAGTATAAAAATATCGGTGGTGGTAAAAAAGTAAAAACACTTTATATAACAATGACCTATAAACTTCCAGAAAATTATTTCAATGAGGAATCAGGTGAAGGTGTTATGATTGTTGAGTTTACAGATGATCCTGAAAACGGAATCGTCATGTATTCTGATGATAAGTTCCATTATTCCGACAAAATAAGTGTGTATGAGGCTATAGCATGGAATAAGCAACTCAATGTTGTAAAGGATTACTACAAAAAACAAAGAGCATCAGTTGGTGGTAGAGATAAGCAGTGGGGTCTCAACCAAAGTCTCATGGTTATTAGTAACAAAAGTGAAAATTTGACCAAAAGGAGAATTAACGGCAAAAAGCATCGGAATCATATATGGGCCAACAGAATAGTGGCGAGAGTTAGACAATGGGGTATGGGTGTTGTTGTACTCAAAGATTTTCCTGACGGCCTATTAATTGATCAGGAATGGTCTATGTTTGAGCTTAAAGAAATATTGAAGTACAAACTTAGAGAAATTGGGTGTGAGTTGAAAACCTATAATACCCCAAAAGAAGAAGAAGCTGCTTAGGAATCTAAATAGCGCACGGGAGAAATTAAAAATATAGGCGCTATGGAAATTGTGTTATACTAGGCCCTAAAAAAAATATCAGAGTAATTTTTTCATACGAGTGAGGGAAATTGATTAGGCTACAGCGCCATTCTAAAAGATTTCTGAACTTATTTGTACATAAGGAAAGCTGAGTGGTGAGATTTTGGATGTTGTATCAATTATTGTTTCTTCCGCGCGCGCGAGGGAAACTGGGATTTGCATTTAATTTCAACTACCTGCGCAAGTATGCTCCGCGCGCGCGGGGGAAACTGGATATTCGGCCGGGAGAGGGCGAAACAGCTGTAGTATGCTCCGCGCGCGCGAGGGAAACTGGGTTACTTCGTACCTCTATTCCATCATATCCTAGTATTCTCCGCGCGCGCGATGGAAACTGGGGAAATTTCCAATCATACTGGCGTGACCATAGTATTCTCCGCGCGCGCGAGGAAAACTGGGTTTCTTTTATATACAAAAGGGTGCAATATTGTATTCTCCGCGCGCGCGAGGGAAACTGGCCCCCCAGCATTTGAACTTGCCGTTATCGTTCGTTTCTTTCGCGCGCGCGAGGGAAACTGGTTTGGGATATTTCGGTTTTAAAAATAAATTTATATCCGGAAATAGTAAGGTGAACACCCTTGCATTTCTTTACAAGTTACAACTGAGGCTACAGTTTGTCTCGTGGATAGTAGAGTGCTATCTAATGTTCCGATGGAACACCCTCGCGCGCCTTTTTATTAATAAATCAAAGGATATAATATGACTAAATTAAAACCGAAAATATGTCCACACTGCGGGGTATTATTTACCCCCGCAGTGCCTGGACAAAAATATCACAGTCCAAGATGTCGGAAAAATGATTATAGTTCCAGAAAACAATATTTTCCACGCTTCGGTAATGATGCAAAAATGAGACATGTCTTCAGAACAGAGAAAAACGTTATAACAAAATACTCAAAGGAGGTAGAATTTGCCAAAAAGTAAAATGGAGGAATTCCGTGAAAATGGAAAAAAAATACAGGAAGGATGTATTGCTGAAATGGAAAACCTTCGAAAGTCGTGGATAGATTATAAAGCTAATAATGAGACACATGGTGACGCCATGCTCCTCATACGCCAATCCAGAGCGCATGCATACAATGCGTCAGCGGCTGTCCGTGAAAGGGTAATAGAGATGGGTCTCCATGTGGGTAGCGGCTATTACCATCCTTAAAAAAAAGTACTAATTAAATGTACTTTTTTTTATTTATTTATAATAAACCAGTTTAAGAATTGAGGATTAACATGGGCTATATATTGCAATCAAATTTTGATGGTTTAATCGGAAAAAAGTGCAGAGTTGAACCAGGTGATCGACCGGGTATTGATAAGTCACATAGTGTATCTGTAAAAGCAGGAGACGAACAGAATGGTGTTATTATTGGATATGTTGTAGAGCTTAACAATGAAATGTTTGAGAACGATCCTGTTGATATTGAAACTATGCCATTAACTGTTTTTCTTTATATTCTTATTACGCATAATAATGGTGATGGAAACCAATGGTCTGAAATTGTTAGGGAGGATTTTTCATATGTAACATTTAATTAAATATTTCTTTAACCAAAACGTATATTATTAGTAAGGAGTCAAACAATGTTACCAATATAGGTTACTTCAATTCACCCGCCGTAGATTTTTTACCGCAAGCGCAAACCGCCGTAATCTCTATTATACCATTCTGTATAATACCAATTAGTATAACAAATTTTATTTAATTTATTTTTAAGGAGATTACATTGAATATTTCAATTGAACAGATTAAACTTATCAGTCAGTTCAAGAAAGAGCTGAAATTAGAAGCGGCTGCGCTTCAACGCCTTAAACAGGACACTAAAAATGCCCAGAGAGAAGGTGATGTTGCTACTGGAGACCTTCAGTTTAAGATTATCAAGAACAAAAATAAATTTCGGCATCGCCACATTGCATACTGTATGTTGCGCGGAAAGAAATACAATGAAATCGAAAAAAAATGCAGATGTAATCCAAACTTCAAAACAATCGAACTGATTAAAGGTAAATATACATACCATGGTACAGAAGAAACTATATCTGCTGCTGCGTAAAGATTTAGGTACAATATATAGTATGGTTCAGGCCGGACATGCTATTGCAGAGTTCGCATTAAACGGCAATACTGCAGCATTTAAAATATGGGGAAACGGAACCCTCGTCTACCTCGGGGTTCCGGATCTTCAATCATTAGAGTTCTGGCAGGAAAGGCTTAAAGTCCGTGAAAAAGAATTCGTGTGCTTCTATGAGCCTGATATAAATAACGAATTAACAACCATCGCATGTATCGACGATGGAAAAATATTTAAGAAGTTGCGGTTGGCTTAAAAAGTGCTAAAGGAGTATGTATAATGGATTTTAAAATTGAAATTATTGAAGATATTCAAGATAAGTATGTAATATTTGATACACATCCTAATGTAAATTATTATACCGTATCAATGCTGCTTGAAGGTCCATCTGTGGGGGATTTTGTTATAGATTTACAATTTGGAATAAACAGCCCAAGGTTTAAATTATATATGTATAGTATTGAAAAGGTTTTTGATTTATTTTGTTGTATACATAAATATAAATTAGACCATGAAAATGATTTTGAATCTATTACTCTTGTAATAAATAAGCACAACAATACAATTGGCGCGTTTTTTACACAAAGTTTGTAAGGTTTTTAAAAGATTCCAATTAGCATAAGGAAAATTATTTTATATGACTGATGACGAAAAAAAAAGAATTGATAATATGACACAGTATGAACTATGTTATATGTGGAGATTCGCAAAATCTGGAGAATCACTTCTGCAAGGTGATACTGGTAAGTATTTTGCAGAAGTTTTAAAAAAGAAAGGCGGATTTACTCCTGAAATATCAAAACATCTCGGTTGGAAAAAATAATATGGCAGGGTGATGCAGTGTTTAGACGTTCACGCCAACGATATGGTTCCGTGATTGCGGAGGTTCAAATCCTTCCCCTGCTACCATAAATTAATGAGAACAATGTTCTCATTAACCCAACGTCGCAGCCCCTGACGGTCAGGTCCGGTAAAAGCCCGGTTAAATCGGGGAGTGGTTAGCGTAAGCGCCACCTCGCGTCTTAATGACGGGGTCTTCGAGCAGAGCCTGGCAATAAATTATGGTGTGGGATAACGCTGATATTTCCCGAGAATGAGCGATAGTGATGGGGTGCTCAAATATCAGCGGGCTTCCCCACTACAATGCGCCTGTAGCTCAGTGTTAGAGCAGTGACCTCTAAAATCACTGGTCGGTGGTTAGAATCCACCCAGGCGCTCCAAATTATGAGGGTTGGTATACAACTATATTACCTGCATCCTCGATCAATTCATCGCAAATACTCTTAAAAGGAAATCTTCAAATGCGACCTGAGAATCTCTTCCTAAAACGTATTAAAGAATTACAGGGCACTGCAGAACAATATTGTGGCCTCTCTGCTAATACACAGGACAAATACTGGCCTTTCTATGACTCCTATGAAGCCCTCGAAAAAGACTGCTTCAAACGTGAAGATGGCATCTGGCAACTTAATTATAAAATAAATACCCATATAAAAGGAGGCAGTACCGTCCTCTTTATATGGCGTATAGCTCCTAACTATTGTTGCCACGGCCAACCTTTATATACCGAAGACAAAATACAGGAATTCCTGAAACAAAGCGAAACCGAAAAAGTATTACTCATCCACAAAGACTATGAATTCGTCTGGACATGGAATGAATTCCACAGACCTACAAGAAATATCTGGGGCCTGAAAAAAGGCCCAGACTATCTCGTCCTGCGAAAGAACGGAGAAATACTGGTAAAAACCCAAGTGAAAAAACATTTCCTGGAAACAGTCCATCGAATCTTAACCTCTTAAAAATCAGTCTGGAGTAGAATGTAGTACTCTTTGTGGCTGCCAACGGTTGCGAAAAATGTAAAAAATCACCCCCGATTTTGAAACTGCACCACACCATGGGCCGAAGAATTCTTTCTACGCAATAATTCTTCGGCACCATTCGGTGGCTTTTGCTTAGGCTTTTCGCGTTTCATCTCACCTTAATAAATCTATCTTAGTTATATATTAAAAGGAGAATGATTTTGAGTAATTTAGACAGTAAAGATGATTTTTCAAAAATAAATGATAATTTGTTGTTATCATTATTTGAAGATCTTGTTATAGACTTTAAAATGTTACCGTGCACCTCGTGTGATGCAAGAAAACAGAATGCGGCAATAGTTCTAAATAATGTTAGAGCAGAAATTTTAAAAAGACTGACAGATAAAACACGTATCTTAAGAAAAACATTAACAGTAGAACAAATAGAAGCTGGCAATAACGTTGCATCTGAAATGTATACAGCATCAATTCAAAAAGCAATTGGACTTGGCGGTTGTGAAGAAATTGATATGAATAAGTTTAAATTTAAAAATATAGTCAAGCGCTACTTGGATGGAGATATTGACAGTGTTACCGGTATATGGTTGGCTATGGAGGGAGAATAAATGGAAAAAAGAGTTATTGAAATATTAAGAGAAATAGAATTAATGGAAGATGTCAAAATTATCTACGCCTGTGAATCTGGGAGTAGGGTGTGGGGTTTTGAATCAGATAATAGTGATTATGACGTCAGGTTTGTCTATATCAGGCCAATAAAATCTTATTTCTCAATTAGTCCTCTCAGAGATGTAATCGATCGTAATAAGGGTAAGGAAAAAACCAGTCAGTATATCAGACAGCTTGAGAAAGATGGTATTGATATTGTTGGATTTGACATAAGTAAAACCCTCAAGATGATTGCTGATGGAAATCCGGCTCTTGCTGAATGGCTTCACTCTCCTGTAGTGTATATGGAAAAGATGTTCGTCGTTGCAGCGCTGCAGAGGCTTTCTGAGAGGTTCTTCAAATCAAAAGCCGGTATTTATCATTACGTACATATGGCTAAAAGGAATTTTACTCAGTACATCAAAAATGTTGATGGTGATGTAATAATTAAAAAATACCTGTATGTTCTCAGGCCACTCTACGCCTGCGAGTATATTATAATAACAAATGGCAGTGTTCCACCAATGAACTTTAGTAAATTAATAGATTGGTCTGAAAGCTCTGGTACTAAAGAGTTTAGTACAATAAAAAGATCTGTTGAAAATATTATTACCAGGAAAAGAGAAGGGGAGGAGCTTGGCCACGGTCCACATGTTGAGCTTTTTGATGATACATGCGCAAAACTACTTGAGTCATATGATGGATATGCAAAAACACTTGGTATAGAAGCGCTAACTGAGGAAGAATGGCAAAGTCTTGATGATGCGTTTTTTGATTTAGTTTGCAAATAAAGTAATGTATTATATCAAATAGAAAATTCTATAAAACAACATCCTCACTTGAGGTTTTTGAGCGATGTTGATCTTGAAAAGTATACACAATATATTATTTTATATGTGTGTAAACAAAAAAAAAATTACATTTAACCAAAGGAGGTCAAATATGCGTGCTGTTTTAAAGCTGTGTGGCATATTTGCGTGTTTGATTGTAATATTATTATTATTTTACACATCATATCCGGATAATGTTTCTATCAATGGCGGCAGAAATACTGAGTTGAGGTCAGTAGAAATGGAAGTAGATAATACTATCCCTGACGAAATTACTTTTCAAAAACCAAGCATTGTTACAGAAAATACAATTCTATTCAATTTTCAATTTCTGGATAATCTGGAAAATCCAATATTTATCAATTTGAAAAAGTCAATATTTAATAATAATCAAAAGCGATATAATTTTAAGTTTGATAAGAGTGTTACAAATAATAAAATTTATTTAAGCAATTCAATATATAAAGAAGAGTCCCTGGGAGTATTCACGCTTGACGTGCTTAAACTACCAATTAATCAGTGCTTAAATATATAAATAAATTTCTTTTTAAATCAAGAAGCCTCCATAGAAATATGGAGGTTTTTTTTTATTTTATATAATACTTTTTTTTTAACTGTTATTGTTTTATTTATTTTGGTATAATAATTATGGATAATGTAATTATTTTTTTTTAAATAATTAAAATTCTAATAAATATATAAGGTTTTAGATGGTGTTTCGCCATCAATATTTTGTAATAAGGCCTCGATAACCTGGGAACGGCCACAGTCCGCCACGTCGTTGGCCTTGACCTCTTCAGCAAGCTGAAGAATTCAAGGCCACTCGGTGGCTCCCTTATGGCCTTACTCCCTGGTTATCTCACCTTCGTGTCTCAATATTAGTTATATATTAATAATTTCGATTGGCGCCATGTCGTACAGCCAAATTGCCGGCTTCCGGGTCTGTACTTCTTATGGCGCCAACTCGATCTACCTTTTTTTTTTAGCTGTTATCGCGTCACCAAATGTGGCATAACTATTATGTGAGTAATAATTATTAATTTTAACAAACGGAGAAATAATATGTGGAATAATAAATGGTGGAGTTTTTTATGTCAAGAATGATTTATCAGACACGCCCTGCCGATGTTATAGTAGCTGTTGAATTATATAAAAAAGTATTTTCCTGAACACTTTTTAGTTATGATGATAGTGAATTAATAAAACTTGCCTATAAATGTGAATATGGTTCTATTGGCAGTTATCTATTAGATGCTTTTGATAGTTTTATAGAAAATATGCCTGACATTCCTCCATACTTAAGGAGGTATATTAAATCAGATGAGCAATTAAAAGAAATGTTCGAAATAGAAACAGAAGAAACCATTGTCAAATTATCTAATTCAATTTTTGATTTAAGTGCTATTTTTGATAAAGAGTATATATCAGATCACATATTTGAAATAGTAGATGATATTGAAATTTGTGATACTGATTATTTTTAAATTCAAACTGTTAAAGGTGAAATATGAATAGTTGGAGGAAAGATATGTATGACAATTGGCTTCGTAAGCTGCTTCAGAAGGCTGTAGAGGCCAAGAATATAGCAGGGTTATTTATGATGGACTTAGCACCGGAAGCTCAGAAACACATAGATAAGGCCGGCCTTAAAACGAAACCTGAACAAGAATTAAGAACGCTGGTTGTCGAACATTTTGGAAAAGAGTACTTCATCGCATTTATTGATGCGTTTGATGGAAATTTATATGCAGGTTTTTTTTTGAGTTACAACAGGTCCCATCGAGAATTATACCAGGCTCTGCAAATTATAAAGGTAAATGGATTGGATATTGCAAAGTTAGTAAATAAAGGTGATTATGAAGTGTTGTACAACATAAACCGCGCTGAGATTATAGTTCGGCGCACTGGAGGTTAAAATGCTCGGCTCAATATGCGGGGTTCCATTTCATGTTGTAGAAGCGACACTTAAACAAGGTGATACTCCTGAAGAAAAAGCAGATGCATTCAACCTTATTGCTCATATCGCAGATGAATCTGTGTCGCTTGAAAGCATTGTGGAAAATGTTATGAATGGTACGGTGCCAAAAGTTGTGGCGCCGAAAGAATAATATTGAGGCGCGATTTACGTCGCACAACAACCGTATGTTGAAATGGGATAGAGGCATGCGGTTGTACCACATCAACATACTATCCCGTTGTGAGCAATACCGCCCGGCTCTTAAAATTATAGGGCGGCCATTTATAACGAAAGGAATTTGCCATGAACTTCGGGCAAGCCATCGAGTCGATGAAGCGCGGCGAGAAAGTCTGCCGTGCTGGTTGGAATGGAAAAGGTATGTTTATCGTTCTTATGGGAGCGTTGAGCCTGCCGCCGTACAATACACAGGGTACGGAGCGCAAGGTTAATGACCGCACTGCAAAGTGGATTGGCGAAGATAAGCCGCTGGACAGCCAGCCGTATTTCGCCATGTACACCGCGCAGCAGAAGTGGCAGCCGGGATGGCTTGCTTCTCAGGCCGATATGTTAGCCGATGATTGGGAAGTGGCCGCCTGAACACTATGGTAGCCGGGCGGTACAGCTCACAACACCCGTATGGATGCCATGCGGTCAAAAAATATGTGGGCGTACCGCACAGCACCATACTATCACGTTGTAAGATTCATTTGAACCATTTTTGAGGCAATTAACGATTAATGGAGGATAAATTTGATATTAGTTAAACATTCTATTGAGGAAAGGATTAAAATTGGCACTCAAAGTAGATATATTAATTTTGTTTCACAAATTTGTGGAACATATTCATATGAATTTAAGACTGCTTATTTTAACAATGCTTTATTTAATTATTTTTGTAAAAAAATATTAAGAAGATTCCCTGAATTAGATGGGTTTATACAATTTCATATTTCCAGTAATAAAAAAAATATATATTGTGCTAAAATACCTACATCATCAAAATTATGGTTCCAAATAAAATATATGATTGTTACAATAAATAATGCCACATGGTTAAATGATGGCAGGAAACATATTTGTGTAGATTGCGATCCACTATGGAGGCTTTGGGGGCAACGGTGCTTAAATTGCCAGGCTATAAAATGTGATAAAAGCTTATGGGATAATTCTATAGCAGAACCATCAATAGAATGTGAATTTAATCAATTAATGTTTGAAACATTCGGAATATAGATATACTGCTCCTGAAAAAAAAATAGAAACATCTTGCATCAGAGTTAAAAAAAAATTATATTACTTTTTACTGATTACCCTCTAATCAGATAAGTAAAATACACCCTTTTTAAAAATTTTGTAATAATCTCCAGATCTCTCGTATGCGCGAGAAACCCCCTATAGAGTTTTTTTAACTTTTTGCTTGCATTAATGTCAATAATTTTTTAAAAATTTAAAAAAAATTTTACGCACATAATGAGGGATTATTACATAATTTTATAATATTATATATAAATTATATTATATTAATAACTTATATAGATATCTCTCTTAATGGCGTGAGAGCTTTTTTATATATATATTATAATATTATACTTCCTATATAGCTTGACAAATGAATACATCCGTGACCATCGAAAATCGAATTTTTAGTGAAAATACATGTTAATAACTAATGTATAGTGACAAAACAGCAATCTTTACTTTCTTTAATGTCACTTTTTTATTTTTTCAATTTAACCGATTAAAATAGCATTAGCCAAAAATACCAAAGGTCGAGGTTTTATTCATTAGTAAATAAAAGTTAGAAATATAAAATATTCAAAAATATAAAAACGCAAATTTTGGTTGGAAATGTAAGTTATTGATTCAGATTTAAGGAGGTTTTCAGTTGGAGAAAAAAAGAGATAAAAGTAACAGATATTATTCCTGCCAATGCATCCGTATGATAGTCGGTCCAATTAATAATAGTATGATTCATATGAATCTCGCCGGCAGACTGAGAAGGTTTGTTGTCGATGTTTTTGGTATTGATGCTGGGGATACTGATAAAATAATTGCTGACTTCTACTGGAGTAAAGGTGGAAATGTTGGTATTGGTGATTTTAACGAATTATTTGAGATAATATATAGAAAGCATAATCCACCAATAGTAATCAGAGATAAATTTGCCCAGAAAATTGAACCTGTTATTAAATTATTTCAAGAAAACGGGTGGAATGAAAAGGAATTCGATATGATGCTACTCAGTGGTACCAAGTATGTAATTAAAATGAGAAAAAAATGGAGGAAATAATTGGAAGATACTTTTGTGTATAGTGGAACTCAAAAAATATTTGAAGAATTAAGGAATATGCCGTGTCCTCATCTTGAATGTGATAATGATGATCCGGAAGAAATTGATGCAGCTGGTTGCATCAAATGCTCTCTCGGGAGAACATGCGACCCGGGGAAGCCTGAAACATGTCCTGTTATTGAAGCGCTCCTTGTTTATATACCATGGAAAAGAGATATGCTTGAAGAAGAGGAGGATTATAACGAGTATATGTATAACAATGCCCAAAACGTGCTCAAGCGCAGCGGAACAAGGCCAAAATGTATGTGGGATGACGATGATGAAGATTTGGTTGATAATTATGGTTTTTACAAACCACGTCATGACAAAATAGATCCTGATGGTGATATTTATACTATGGGTGTTGTTAAGATTGGTCAGATACGATTGGTTCCTGGCAACTATTATATAGTTAAAAGAGAAAACCACAGTGATGATTATATCGGATCTTTTTATAATATGAAAAATGGTGAAATTCTGAGATTCACTGAAGATGATAGCTTTTTTGTTGAAATTGATATCAAAACAATTGATTCGATTGAATATATTTCATTTAAAGAGGTTCAAGAATACTATGCCAAAGATATATGTGGTATAGATATGGAAAAAAAAAGAGTTTATACCGTTCATTTTAATAATGGCCAATGTTTTACCGGGGAGTTTAATATTGCTATGGTGGATTGTATTTTTATGAAAGCAAATGGTGAGCAGGAGAAAATATACATTGATGATATTACCGGTATCGAATTAATAGAATAAATATATGAAAATTTGTTTGACTTTTTATATTATATATTATTATATTTAATATGGATAAAAATATATTATTTTTTCATATATAAAATAAGGTAATTATGGCCGAACAGAATTTAGTAACTGTAAATCTTAAACTCACTCGCAGAGAGAGAAATGATTTCAAGGAAACTGCTAAAAGAAAAGGCCATAAATCGATGCAGTTGGTTTTATCAGCATTTATCAGCTCATATATACAAAACCCAGACCAATTCGTTATTCAGTTAGGAGTTAAAGGAAATGGATCACCCATTCGGAAAGAGTCTGCAATTAAATCCTGAGAATATTACATATGGATATGAAACATTCTCGAGGTTTTCAGTTGAAACAGTCTATTTAAATGGAAAACGAAAAAATGAATACCATCTGAAGGCAGAGGGTGATTTAACAAACGAGCAATTGCTTATTGTTTTAAAAAAACAACTGCAAAGAGATTGTGAAGTCGGATTTGTCGATAGAACCGGGATAATAACGCTTGAATATCCGATATACATTATTGTAACAAACCCGATACTCGTCGACGAAATGCATAATATATTCATAGATGTTGAACAAATTATTAACAAGGAGTAAATTTGAGCGATAAAGACAATCAGGATTTGAATGCCGGAGAGCTTCACGTAGATGGTGAAGGTGAATATACTCCCCCAACCGGGGAAGGAATTAAACATATTCCTCCAATTGATGAAGGAGGGACGGAAGAATCACTCGAAGATATGGTTGATGGTAAAACCAAAATTCAGGGAGATGATTTTCAGGTTGGTGGAGATAATGATATTGATGAATCTGATATCGAATTGCCGCCATCAGAAGGTGTTGAGTATGGTGCGCCTCCGGAGCCTGATGAGGATACTGATGATACTGCTGTAAGTCTTGAAGAGGCTATTGCTGAGCCTGATAATAAAGACATACCGGTAAACGAAAATGGTGCTATACAAGCTTCCACAGAAGGCCAGGTAATACAAGAACAGGCTCAAACATCAGATAATACCACAGCTCCCGTGGTCGGTCAAAATGTGGATGAAAAAACCGGTATAAATCTCGACAATGTTATTGAGGAGCAAGAACTCACACAGTCTGATAAACCTGGATTTAATCCAGCGGATACACAGGATGCCAGGAGTGATCATGAGGTTGAGGGTGGTATAGCGCGCAACAGGACGACAGGCAATCAATTCCACAGCCGCGGAATGCCTGAAGGGCATCAGGTGAGACCAGACATATCAAAACCGAAAGATGTAAGTGAAATGTTCGAAATATCTGGGTTTACCGTCTCATTTGAGAAAAAACCCGGACAGGGTAATGTTAATGTCGAAATAACTGACCACTTTATCGATCTCGAGACTGCGCAGGCAAGTATAAACGGAGAGAAATATTTGATGCCACTCCCGCAGACAGGATTTAAAATTGTTGATATTGTTTCCGGAGCCCCGACAATCAGTCATCATGACAGGGTATTATATGAATATATTAACAATAAATGGAGGAGAAAATAAGGCAGGGGATGTCTCTTATAAAGGTGACGCAGGTTTATTCCTATATTCCACCCGGGGTATCATGGTGTGAATAAGTGGTAAAACCATTTCCGGAGAATAACCGGATAGGAATTCCTGCTACGCCTGCTGAAATGGAAATATTATGATTCGATATGTATGTGGTTTTATGTTCAATAATTTAAAATCATCTGTTGTTCTTATAAGAAAGAAAAGACCTGAATGGCAGAATGGTATGCTCAATGGCGTCGGCGGAAAAGTAAATGATTATGATGATGACGATATTGGGGCAATGATTAGAGAATTTCGAGAAGAAACCGGTGTTCATTATGAAAATTGGAAACATTTTGTTACAATTACAGACCGGAAAGAATTTGAAGTTGTATTCTTCGCTGCAGCAGACACTGAAGCATTTGACAAGGCCTACACAGCAACAGACGAAATTATCGTAAAAAGTATTATTACAGGTCGTGGAGATATATCATTTGCAATTGATGCATCTTGCGTCTTTAACCTCAATTGGTTAATCCCACTTGCACTGGATGAAAAAGTTATTAAACCAGTGACAATAATTTATACCGAAAATGGACTATCAATCGGTAATGGGCCATTTACTGCGTAAGAAATTGAAGAGCCGAAGCTCGAACCACAGTTTTATAAAGAATCCAAAAAAAACAAATTAGTGTACAATATATTAAGCACAAATTTTTTTTTATATCTAATATTTTTCGGAAAATGACACTCAAAGGTATGTTATGTCTGGTAATAATCAAGGAATAGAAGTTGTATATAATAATAGAAGATATAGAGCAATAGGTGAGGCTATGTGGGCTTGTTTTTTTGACATAATAGGAATAATTTTTGGTTATGAAGTAAAAAACATCAGCGGTTGGTTGGTTGATTTTTATTTTTCATATATACCAGGATTATGTATAGATGGCTTTATTGAAAAGAAAATAGCATGTGAAAGAAAGGCTGCTGAATATGATAATGATGCTCAGTTTACTCCATATCTTTCATATGTATACGAAAGAGGTGATCCAATTCTATTTATAGGGCATATACCTGGGTTTGCAAAGTATAAAATGTGTAAATATAATAAAATTCATTTTGCAACAGCTGTAAATCCAAGGACTGGTGAGCGAACTAAGTTGTACATTGGTTACAATCTTGACAAAGAAAATATATTTGGACTTTACAGTAATAATGATAAAGTTGTTAAATGCACTGGTGAATATAAGCCGATTGACAGATCTGATATATCAATTGGTTTAAAAATGCTTGTTGATGACGCAAAAATAATAATAGATAAATTTTGCAGAAAAGGTAAGACTGGCCAAACAAGTAGGTACTTTGGAAAAATTAGATATTCATATAATGAAATAAAGAAACTGCTTCTTCTAAAAAGAAGTGGAAAAAAAATTCACATCAAGAATGTGTTTAGATATCCTGATCTTAATATAAAAACACTATTCGACGCAGAATATGAAGAATTAAAAGGAAAGCTTGTCGAATCCTGTATTGATGTATTTGATAATGAATGTTATTGGAAAGACTGCTGCACACTATCATCTACAGAATGTGTATCAAGGATATGTTATGCAAAAAGAAACCAGCTAGGATCATTTGTTGCTCTTATGAATCAATATAATAAAAAAATTGAAAAATGCGGGTTTATTCACGGTTGTTTTTATTGTAGATTTAAAGGTGGATATGCATGTAAAAATAAAATTGAAGATGCTGAAAAATATATTAGAATATCAAAAAAGACAAACCCTTGTATATATGTTTCAGTATGCAAAAAACTTTTGCAATGCGACCCTAATAAATGTGTTCAATATCATAATAACTGTGATGATATTAAGCATGTAAAATCTTCACCATGCATCATGGGTAGTAATATGTTCGCATGTGATTTTTGTAGGATATATTCTAACTGTAATTGTGATTTAAAAAGAGATATATTTGGTTAAACTATTAATATTTTATAAGGAGTAAATAAAAATGAATTTTAAATCAACAGATTTTGAAAAATCTGAATACAATGAGATTTCTGATGAGAAATATAAGAAAACAATGGATTCATTTTTTAAAGAAGATGATAATATTTCTACTGGCTATTATGGGTTTAAGATGAATGATCCATACAAACCGAAAATAACACTACCGAATGACGGAAATCCTCATAATAAAAAGTTGTCAATGTTTCCATTTCCGACATTTAGAAAGTTTCAAAAAAAATTACTTCAGAGAATGTTTGAGGTAGATGAAAAGTTTATTCTATATCAAGGGCCTTGTGGAAGCGGTAAGTCTGCAACAGCTGTTACTTTTGCTATGAACCAGTCTAAAACATTTATACTTACTTCACAAAGAGTTCTTGAAGATCAGTATATAAACGACTTCGGGTGCGATGATTTCGCTGTATTGAAAGCGAAGAGGCATTATCAATGTGAAGTGGATGATGCGTGTAATGCCGCAGAAGCAAGATGTTCACATGGTTTTAAGTGTGATGAGCTTTGTGATTACAGAATAGCAAGAGGAAAGGCTATGAATGCCAAGGTTGTTGTGATGAATTATACTTATTTTCTTTATGCCACATATTTTGGTGATTATTTACCAATGGCAGATCTTATAATATACGATGAAGCTCATAATATTGAGAAGCAGCTTATGGCATTTATTAAAATAGATTTTAAAATTGGACATCTACTAGAATACGGTATTATAGAGATTCCAAGATACAAAAATGCTAATAATTATATTCAATGGATTAATGAGGTAGTAGATCATTATAAAGCTGATGTTCTTGAATCTAATAATTTATTAAAAAATAAACAAAAGGAGTGTAGTGATATTGAAGACAGAAAACCACCAAGCAGGTTTATAGAAAAATTAGACAAATGGAAAATTGAACACGAGAAGATACTTGTTTCTATAAAGAAACTTGAGAAAAAAATAGAAGTTTTACACAAAAGAGTAATTAAAGTGGGTGATTTTATTAATTCGTTCAAAAAATATAAATGGGTTTATAAATTCTCATATGAAGGAGATACTCTAAAGGAAACAATAACATTCAAACCTGTATCAGTTTCACAGTATGCAAATGAGATGTTATTCAAACATGGTAAAAGGCACCTTATGATGTCTGCAACAATACTCGACAGTGAAATGTTTTGTTATAATATTGGTATAGACCATACAAAAGTACATTACTTCGTAACACCATCTACATTCCCACCTGAAAACAGAAAAATATACTTTGTTAATGCTGGAAATATGTCTAATAAAAAAAGAGATAAAAATATAGATAGTGCAGCAGAGATTGTAACGAAGATAATGGATATGTACTCGAATCAAAAGGGGCTTATATATACTAAAAATAACAGTGTTAAAAATGAAATAAAGCGTGGACTTCCAGACAGGCACTTGGTAAGATTAAAAGACCACGAGAGATATGCTGATAGAAATGAATGCCTTAATGAGTTTTTGACGAATAAAACTAATAAAGTGCTTATCTCCCCATCGTTCAGTGAGGGTATTGACCTTAAGGATGATAGAGCAAGGTTTATAGTAATAGCCAAAGTTCCATGGCCAGATAAGGGAGACCCACAAGTTAAGACAAAAGACCAAATGGTGCCGGATTGGTATAGATTTCAAACCGCTCTCGATTTCCATCAGGTTTTGGGAAGGGGTGTTCGCCATGAAAAAGATTGGTGTGATATATATATACTCGATTCTGCTTTTGAAGGGTTAGTTTACCCAACAACATTTACAGGTGAAAGGCTTAAAAACTTTTTCTCTCATGATGTTATTGATTGTCTTGAATTAGATGAAGCAGGGTTTCCAGTTACTACTAATATTGACGATATAACACCATCAACAGGACCATCTGTAGTAAAATGATAACAATGAACTGGGCTTTACCATTAGATCAGCATGAAATTGAGGAATTAGGAGAATATAATATAGTACTGTCTGATGTTGGCATGATTAATAAAATGCTTCTAATTCCTACACATTTTTTGTTAGGAAAATATAATGTAAATAAATATAATTTTGATTCTGTAGGCTATGAGACACTTTTAAGAAGTATTAAAAACTCAGGATATGAATTTATTTCATTTGGGGTTAAGAATGGTACCAATTCTTAATAACTGGGTTGAATGTCCTAATGGTTTCTGTCGTAAAGATGAAATACTAATTAATAGTGTATACGATAGTGAGAGGTTTAAACACTACAGACAACAATACCCCCTCTACAATCACATCCTCCAACATCTCGGAGAATTTACTATACCTGAATATGAGCAAGGTTGGGCGCAACAAGAGGGAAGATTATTCCAGATGGTTGTTGATGAAATTGAGGATCTTGAGCAACCTCGTACACCTATTATTGATACACCTATGTTTCCAGGTCTCTATATACAAGAGAATGAGCCAAACCGTAATAATCAATTATTTGTTGGAGGATGTGATTTTGGAAGGGATAATGACCAAGTAGGATTTTATATAAGTGGTAGTAGCTCTGGTAGCGGTATAAATATAAGCGCATCAAGTAGTGGCGCAGGTGTTGAACTTTCTACAGGAGGTACCAATAATGCATCTCATATCCACTTTTTTAATCCACCTTTATCCACTGGCGGAAGTGCATAAGCGATACCGTATTTTTCCCAATACAAAACATGAATTTATTAAATGTCCATACTGCAATTCAATTTCAAAAGTATATTTTTTGGAGCTTCTTTTTATCGGTAAGTACTGCATAAATTGTGGAGCCAGACATATCGCCTGGAATGTAACACTTCCTCCATTTTATCGAAAAATAAAGAAACGATTGTTATAACCAGCACAATTCTGGTATAACCATTTTGTAAAATTTAATTAACATAAGGGCGTGCACACCCTTTTTTTTATTTAATATTAAAAACCGCGAGGTGGTGATGAGTAAATTAATCTTTAAAGACTTTAAAGATGCTGTACAGAAACAGTTCGATACTATGAAGAATAGGCCACTCTTTGTAGTCGAAGTGGAAAAGAATTATCTATGGAATATATATCTCAATAGCTTTCCCGAAGGTTACAATAAAATGTTTCGTGAAAGGCTGGAATATGATTGCCAGTCATGTAAAACATTCATAAGGGCATGTGGCCATATGGTTAAAATCGTCGATAATAAAATGGTTTCAATATGGGATATTGATATTGAAGGTCCGTATAAAATTGTCGCCGATGCATTATCAAAAGCTGTTAAGAAAAGGCCTATCAGGAATGTATTTCGATATTTTCAGCAGAATGCAGGAACAAATAGTAATATGCAAATGCTCGAAGATGGAAATACAATTAAATGGGAGCATTTTTTTGTTAAACTTCCTGCACAGTATGTACAAAGTGGTGATGATATTAATGTTACTTATTCGAACTGCAGAACACAGAAAGAATTATTCTGCCGGGCAATGAATGAGATAACTCTTGAATCAGCAGAAACTGTTCGTGATCTTATTGAGCAGAATTCTCTTTACCGCGGTGAGGAGCATTTACCGACAATTAAGCTCTTCATAGCAGAAAAGAGTAAATATGATGTCGTTCCAGAAGAGGGCCGTGATATATATGAGTGGACAACCTCTTTAAGACTTGGTGGTAATTCAAGAATGAAAAATTCTGTTATCGGAACGCTCCTGGTAGATTTATCGAATGGAGAATCGCTTGATAGGGCCGTTAGCTCGTTTGAGTCTAAAGTTGCACCCGCTAATTATAAACGACCTACTGCTCTTATTACAAAAGGTATGATAAAGCAGGCTGAGAAGAAGGTAGAAGAGCTCGGCATAGAAAACTCCCTTTATAGACGGTTTGCTGTTACTGAAGATATAACAGTAAATAACGTTCTTTTTGCTGACAGAGAAGCAAAAAAGAAAATGGGAGCATTTGACACTCTTAAAAGCGAAGTTGCTGTTAATGAGAAAAAATACAGCAAGGTTGAAGAGGTTTCTGTTGATAAATTTATAAAAGACATTTTGCCAAATGTTGATTCTGTTGAAATGATATTCGAAAACAGACATATCAATAATTTGATGAGCCTTATTGCCCCAATGCAGCCTGATACAAAAAATATATTCCAATGGCACAATAATTTCTCATGGGCGTATAATGGTGATGTTACCGACTCAATTAAAGAACGTGTTAAGGCCGCCGGCGGGAGTGTTACCGGCGTTCTACGTTGTTCGCTCGGGTGGTTCAATTATGATGATTTGGATATCCATGTAATCGAACCTTATGGCAATGAGATTTATTATGGAAATAAATCTTCTAGTACAGGTGGCTGTCTCGATGTTGATATGAATGCCGGTGGGTCACAATCTCGTAATGCTGTTGAAAATATTACGTGGCCAAGACTCTCTACAATGAAAGAGGGTAAGTATCAAGTATTTATCAACCAGTATAACAAGCGTGAAGATGATAACGTTGGATTTGATGCAGAAATTGAATATGGTGGTGAAATTCACCGGTTTCATTATCCGCGTCGTGTTTCAGGAAATGTTCATGTTGCCGAATTTACATTTTCTAAAAAAGGTGGTATAAAGTTTGGCAAATCAATGGAGTCAACTACAGCAAAAAAAACCGTATGGGGAATTTCTACCCAACAATTTCACAAGGTGAAATTGATTATGAATTCTCCAAATCATTGGGATGGTCATAAAACCGGTAATCGTCATGTGTTTTTTATACTTGATGGATGTAAAAACGACAAAGACGCAAGAGGATTTTTCAATGAATTCCTCAGTAATGAGTTGACTAAGCACAGAAAAGTGTTTGAAGTGCTTGGATCTAAACTCAAGGCCAAAGTTTCTGATGAACAATTAAGTGGTCTTGGTTTCTCAAGTACAAAGAGGAATTCTGTTGTTTGTAAGTTATCAGGGAATTTTTCCCGGACTATCAAAATAAACTTCTAAGGAGTGTGTAATGGATATTTTCGCTTACGCGACTCGTACAAAACTGAGGTTTGAAACGGACAGGGGTAACCTTACTGTAGAAGATCTCTGGGACCTTCCATTAACCGATGAAAATGGTGGGTTGTCGATCGATTCCATCGGTAGAATTATGACAAAAGCTGTGAGAGATAATGAAGGTAATGAAGCTTTTGTTTCTACAAAAGAAAAGGATGATGAAGGCCTACCGTTAAAAGTAAAGCTTCAAATCCTTGAACATATAAGGGATCACAAGGTTGAATATGCTGCCCGGGCTGAAAAAGCTGTATTGACCAAGGCACGGAAGCAGAAAATCCTTGAGATTATTGAACAGAAAAAGGTTGGCGCACTTGAGGAAAAGAGTGTGGAAGAGCTTCAAGAGCTGCTTGATTCAATGTAATAAAATGACGGGCTTGTTCAGCCTCTACGTGATTATCGTATATTATCTGGTATAATGATAATGTAAGATAAAAACAGCCCTCGTGCAACGAGGAGAAAGGGGTCTCATATGGTAAAAGAGATTCTTAAAATATCTGCTGCATTAGTAGTAGGTATAGTCGGGACAATTCTTACCCCAAAGGTTATCAGAAAGCGGGGTAAGAAAGCTGAGAAAGCTCCCGAAGAAAAAGGTGAATAAAACGAAATCTCAGCAGCTGAGGATAATAATAAAGTCGGGGTAACTTTCTTGAAAACATCTTAAAATCCTATTGACATTCCGACATCAATAGGTGTCCTCATTTTCGAATGAAGGCTAGGTTATAATTGTAACCTAGTCTTTTTTTTTAATTATTAATAAGCAATTTATTTAAAATATTAGTAAAATAATGTGATTCTTTTTATATTCATGGTATAAATAATATAGTAAGTCATATATATTAATTTCACAGGAGGATTATATGCCATTCTATGATGATTCTCTTGATGAAGAGATGTCATTTCCTGAAGTCAGAAGTGCAGAGGAATTAGACGAAGAGGCGTTTGGGGATGTAAGAGGTAATTTTTCACAGCGCCAAACCGTTGACGATGATAGTTATTACGGGCACTTATTGGACTCGTAGCTACGAGAAGGTGACTGGTAGAGAAGTTATTAATCACCATAATGTATTGTGATGTTAATAATGGATCCCGGTCGCCTTTTTTTTTAAAGGCATAATAGTGTCAGGGGGTTAAACCAATGATATGGAAAATATTATGGTGGACTGGGATTGTTCTGTCCCTGTTCATAATTAATTTACAGACTACTTTATAGGCGCTTTGCAGCGCCTTTTTTTTAAATCAGGAGGATAGCTGTGAATATATTTAGAAAAATTGAAGAAACAAAAGCCCTTATTAAAAAAATGAAAGACAGAATGCCAACCAATATACAGGCAGTAAATGTTGCTTATGATTTTATAACATTATATGAGAAATTAAATCTCTGGCAATCATTAGGTTCAAAAACATTCCGTTTATCCAAAGAGCTTATTGATGCTTTTACACTTACTGATATACCTCTTGATATTACTCCGAACGAATTTAAATATCCATTTGATACATTTCTTATTGAGGGCGAGAAGCCTTTATACCAGGTTCAAATTCGCAAAAACGATTATGCAGATGTGCACTGTCTGCTTTTTATTGACAAAAGAGCAATAATAAAACAGCCTGGTGATAGATACCTTACACGCAATGGTGAATGGCTTGACGATCTTGAATGGGATCTATCTGTATCAGGATTATCTCCCGGCCTTGACGGATATGGGCTTGATCACATGTGGTTAAATATGAAAAATCATGAAACAATTGAAAACGCTCTTAAAGTAGAAAATCAAGCAAAAGAATATCGTGATACAGTATCGATACCTGAAGCCAAAAGGGCTTCGAATATTTTCTTTAATACGATAATGTATATCAACGATCCAACAAGGATACCTGTGGAGACTGAGTCGAGAGGGAGAGCTAAATATAAATTAAGCGGTAAAAAAAGAACAATAAAGAATGAATATATTTTACTTCGTCCACCGAGAAATTACATTTCAATTCCTGGAGTCGGAACTGGTAGAAAAGTTGATAAGCGATTTATTGTTCGTGGTCATTATCGCAACCAAGTATATGGAAAGGGTCGATTAGAACGAAAAAGAATTTGGATTATGCCATTCTGGAAAGGACCTGAATTAGCTGAGATTGTATCAAAAAAATATAAGGTGGAATAATATGGATAAATTATTGGAAGAATTAGTTAAAGCTGCTATGTCGGAAGCTTACCCTGAAGGTGATGATAGTAATCCTGATGATGATTTTGTTAGTTGTAATAAAAATGGTTTTCGAGTTGCCTTTAGGAAAGTACTAATCCAAAATTCTCACACTATGGCTAAAAAATCCATATCGAACAATAAACAAATTGATGCCATTGCCTTGAAAGAAGAGATTCAAGAAGTATTGCGCGGTTATATTTTTTCAAATGAAGTGTCCAGAATAACCGATTGCATAATGAAAAAAATAGAACAAAGGATACATATTTCGTAAATTATTGTATTTAATCCAAAATTTTCAAGGATATTTTATATGGCAAAACGATATATAATAGTTGAAAAATGCAGTGAAAAGACGTGTCCGTATTATGAGATTCATCCGATATTAAAAAAACGATATTGTAAATTAGTTAGTAAAAATTATGGCGACATAATTGATTCTAGGGTTAAAACATTTCCAAGGTTTTGTCCATTGGATAATATTAAATGTCCGCATTGTGGAGGTAAATTTTATACTGAATAACCTTATAGGAGAAAAAAAAATGTTTTTATTTGAATGTTTGTTAAAGTTTCCATATCACTTACGTAGATTGCCTGAAAAGGTATATGTAATTGCTGAATCTCCCGACGATGCCAAATTGTTAATAACAAAAGGTCAATATAAGTCAATTGACATTAAAATGTTATGCGAGCAAAAAAACATTCTTTCCTCAGATAATAAGAATTCTGACGATGATAAACCAATAACAAACAGATTCCTAAGATATACAGACTAATATTAGACATTACAAGTTGAAAGAATAATAATATGTAAATTAATAAAATAAAATAAGTGAAAGTCTCACCCGAATTGGATAGAAATATCTGCCAGTAGTACCAGCAACTGTACGACTGGGGCTATCTCCGTGTTCACCAGGAGACTTGGTGAGACTTTCCTTTCTTTTTAACAAGAAGGGGGTCTAATGTAAATTAAATGGAAAAAAAGGCTAGTATTATAAGAGATAAAGAGCAAGAGCGCATATACCATTCTTTGCTCAGTGGACATTTTAAAACCGTAACCCTCGAGAAATATAATGACGCAATGATGAATTTAATGTTTCAAGAGGCTTGTGACAAAGTGCTTGGTAAAAATTTTTCCAAGAATCGAATAAGCAAACGTAAAGAAAAAAAAATAAAAGATTATGTTGCAAATAAAATTCGAAAAAAGTATGGTAAGTGGGTTAATCTTACCAATGTAAAATTAAAGAAAAATGGCCAAATGGCTTTTAGAACAAATCTTGACAGAACATTTATTGTTCCTGACAGAGGTAGATTATACGGTGCTTACTATCATACAATAAGTGGAAATGTATTTTTTACTGAACATTGTCTTGAACGGTTTGAAGAACGGGCAAATATGGAATTTCTTGATGGTATAATAAATGCTGCCAGGAGAGGTCTTAATGCAGAGCCAACTGCAGTTGATATTTTATCATTACTTATAAATTATGGCCCGCTTGATTATGGTAGAAATAAAGACCATCTTCATATAAGCGTATTATCTGGAATAATTGCGCTTGAAGATCTTGGAGATGTATTTATAGCAAAAACATTTCTTTCTGAGAACATGATTAAAGATATACAATGGTATCGACCCGAAATTGGAAATCGCAGTGAAGCAATGTCATTTGTCAGTGTATTACAATCGCCGTGTAAAAAAATAGATAAGCCCCTTTTATATACAACAGCAATAGAAGAAGCTCGTAAACTCTACAATGAAAGCGTGGATTAATAATCTACGTTGCTTGACTATGAGTTGAGCTTCTTTTTTAGTTATTAGATATTGTTATAAAATATGAAAATCTGGTATAAATATATTGAATGGCGATTTATATTTAAATTGGAAGAAAGGTTATACCGACCCCACCATGCCACAGGGTAGCGAGAAAACCGTAAGGGTAATCGTCCTGCTATATTGGTGCCTTCGTCGGTCTTTTCCTTGATTTGGGACCTTTCTTCCTTGTTAATATAATATTTCTTTATTAAAGGAGAATTTTATGGAAAAGGGTGTGGATATTGATGCTGGAAGAATTATATTCTTCCAGAATGAAGAATATATTGATATATGTCAAATCGGTTTTATGCTACACGGATTTAGTGCATGTCATCATTGTAAAATGATGACAGTGTGTAAATTAGCAGTTACTAATATGGAAACAAGTAATACATTATTAAATATATATAATCAACTGTCAATGAAATATCAAAATTCCTGGAGCTAACCAGGCCTTATAAATGATATTTTCTTTTCAAAAGCGGCTCGGTAAAACGTGCCGCTTTTTTTTACCTATTACTGTTAGAAAAACAGTAAATCTGGTATAAGTATAATGAAAGGAAAATTAACTATTCATTTATAATGGGAGACGTTATGGAAAAAGTAAAAGTTATCGATGAACATCCAAATAAAATACACGATGGAATGGAACTGTTCCTTGTCACCGGAAAGCAACTTACTAATGCCGGTGCTTTTCTAAAAGGCGAGACATTTTTAACTGGATTTCAGGAAAATAACAATGTCCGTGGAATGTTTAGTGAAGATTTCGAACCTGTTCAGATTATCGCGTTTGATAATGGAAAATATATATTCACGATGTTCAATGTAACAACTATTTCGAGAGAAGGTATTTCAGAGCTAATCAAAAAAGGCGAATACATTCTCGATAACAACAAATGTATGAGCCAATCCGAACGTGAAGAGTTTGGTGAATTATATCCTATATATAAATTTACATTATAAAAATAAAAACTATTCATTTACAAGGAGGAGATATGTTTAAATCATTCACAGACTTATGAAGAGTTTCAGGAGTGGATTGAAATGTGCAAAAAGGACAAGGAAAAGTTTAATTTTAAAACTTATGCAGCATTCATGATGATGAAGAGGGGTGTCATTGGAAATAGCTCTATTAGACAAAGGATTATTAATAAATTATTATAATGATATTTTCCTTTATACAAATTTACAATTTACAAATAAGGAGAAAAGTATGTATAAAAATTACGCAGAATATGCAAAAGCCCGTGTTGAAAATATAAAGTCATTGATCCAGTTTATTCCTGAACTGGAAGCATGTGTCGAAATGATGGATGACTTCTTATCCGAAGCTGTCAAATGTGGTCCAATATTTGACAAAGTCAAATTGGCAATTGAAAACGCACTCGGCAAAGAAATTGAGTTTGCCGAGTGCGATACGATATTCGCCGTAATCTCGTCAGTCATGACAGGTAAAATTGACTATTCGCTGGTTAATGAACCTGCCGACATAGGCAGGTTAACAATTATTGAAATTGCTAAAGTGCTGCCTGGCACCGGTATCGAAGGTGTCTCTGAGAGTATTGTTGAAATAACAAATAAAATGTTAGGCCACGCCAAAGACCTAATGTAGACTGTTATTGGTAAGTGATTATATACAAAAAAGAGCGCAACTAAATAGTTGCGTTTTTTTTAGCTGTTATCAAAAAGATAATTCTGGAATTACTATAATGTGCACGTTACTATTAACTTTTTTTATGAAAGGGCATGGCATGCCAAAATTTTCCAATCCATTTGTAGAAGTGAAACAAGAGCCCGTCGAAGTCGGCGGTGATAAAGTCTCCAAAATAGGAGTTCGAGTGCAGGATGACGAAGGCAACTGGCAGTTAGCTGGAATCCAATCGGCTGGTTGGAGCCTGATTAAAAACAGTATTGCAAAAGATGTTGGTGATAATATTATGAGTCGCTCACCATATGACTGGGAAGAACTCAAAATCCTTTGGGATGGAAAGAAGTATGCACATTATTTTATTACAAAACAGACTGTTGCTGAAATTAATGCCGGCGGTAGTGAAGAAAATGTACGCGATATTCGTCTTGGTATGATGATGCGAAATGCATATGACGGAAGTGGTAAATTCGGAATGGAAATGTTTGCCTGTGATTACGGGTGCACAAATCAATTTGTGTCCAGGAAGAGGTTTGGTTATTTTGCTATTTATCATAGCGAACAGGATTCGTGGAAGATTGATGATGCTCTTCAAAATCTCCAAATTGGTGCAGAAAATCTTATTGCAATTGCACCAAGAATTCAACAGCTCGCAGAAACACCACTGGAGACTCAGCACCTCATAAGTGCTTATAAAAATACAAAAATACCTCAAAGCAAATGGGGTGAAGTTATTGAGCGTTTATCCATCGAGCAGGCAACATTATTTGGGCTGTATTCAGCGCTGACATATATCACATCTCATCAATTGAAAGGTTTTAATGCGATTACCGTTGGCGATACAATCACTGAGCATATGCTTAGTGATTGATGAAGTTATAATAAAATAAAACATAACCAAGAGGTAGTTTTTTTCTATCTCTTGGTGTTATTTATAACAATTTTTATTTGGAATCAAATTATGATTTTAATAAAAGCGTCAATAATTATAATGTCCAATCTTGATATAGATGCAATAGGATTGACAAAACAAAATCTTGCAAAATGTTGTCCGTATGGAGAAATATTAATAAATAATGAGGGAAAATATAAAGATACATTTTCTTTATTTAAAAGATTAATAATTTGCTCTGATATAACCAATATTTTAATTCATGTTCCATATGCTGAAAAATTTGAACCACACAGCAGAATATTTCGTAATAGAAAAGATAAACCATATATAATTTTAAAAAAAATGTATACTGATATGGATGAGGTTGAAGAATTAATTGAATTTTGTTTCTGCAAAAATATAATTGTAGAATCACATTGTATAATTGGTGAGAGTAGAAATAATGAGTAGTAATTATTGGGCAAATAGTGGATATATACTTAAAATTACAGATGAAGTTTTAAAGGCTTTTAATATAACAAAAGAACTTCTAATTCAACAATGGTCTGACGAACATAATATAAAACATTGCGAATCAATAATGGATATGATTCGCGAAGCTACATATGGTGGTGAAAAGCTTCATCTGGATTTTTGTGGCAATAAATTTTCTGTTGATATATTCTGTGTTAATGATGATATTGAGAGTGCTGACGCATTACTTGATAGGTGGGAATATTATATGATTTTTGATCAGAGTGATATTTGTACTATTAAACCTACGCCCTTTTTACAAGCTTTACAAGATAGAAATATTGCTCCAGAATTTAAACAATGGGTGAGTTATGGGTAAAATTGCTCGATGTTGTTTCTTTAAAATTTCTGGCATAATTATAATAAAGGTTGATTAACTATTTGAATCGATTAAATCGACTTATAAGGAAGGAAAAATGTACATTCAATTAACTTATAAACATGGAAACGGAATATATGATTCCAAAGTCAAAATCGTCTCAGATAATGAAATAGATTGCAGCTCGATAGACACTATCGAGGATAATGGTGTTGTATACTGGCAAGATGGAGACCTAAACGGAATAGCCATACCGCTTCCTGACAATATCGAAGAGGTATAATATATGAATTCTAAAGCAAATACTGTAACAATTTATGCATTTTTTACATTTGTAATAATAGCGGTTTGTTTAATAATTGTGTGGTGCCCGATAAAATCGAAATATAAAAAAATATTACCAGATAAAGATACCGTGTATGTTGATAAGGCTATAGGGATTGACACATTATATATTGATACCGGTATTATTACCAGACTTTATCTCAGAGAAGATAGTTTGTACAAAGAAATTATTATAACTCGTGATAGTCTCAACGAAATTAAAAGGAGGATAGCGAATGCCAAAGAAAAAGAAGCTCCCTAGAATGTTCATATACGTTGAGGGTGGTCTTATCCAGACCATAGCGGCAGATATTCCAATGGAAATTCTGGTGCTCGATGGTGATGTTGATGGTATCGAATGTCCGGATAATTATAAAGATATTGATGGTAGTGAATTTCGTGCTCGAGTTGCCTGGGAAAGAAAGCCGTACCAAAGTAAGAGTACCGTTAATCATTATTTCAATGAACAAGCACGAGTAGATAAGGAAAACTACTGATGGAAAATGAAACAATCGAATGTCCAGGATGTGGATACGCAATATCCATAAATAATCTTCAGTGCCCGGAATGCGGGTACGAAATGGATGATGATGAGCGTGAGGAGGCCGGAAATGAATCCAGAACAGATAATTAATCAAATATGGACAATGCACTGGTATGAAGTAATACAAATCGCTTTAATGGATGATTTGATACTCCTGGTGAAAACATGGCCATTTTTACTTGTATCAATTTTTATTTTTTTCGGAACACTTCTATTAATAGAAAAGAATAAAAAGTATAGAATTACATCCCTTAAAAGCAAATGCCTATTATGCGAAGGTAAAATAGAATGCGGCCTCCCCAATCATAAACCGTGTGGAAAAGTTATAATAACCATATCAGATATTTCAAATGAAGATTTCTGTATAGTTATGCATCGCAACTGTGCTAAAGAATATATGAAAAAACTTATCGGTAATGTGGAAGGGCTTCCACAGACTGATGAGTTTATTGTCGGTGTAATAGCAAGCGAGCTTGTTAATAAAGGCGATCTTATCAGGCCGCAATGGGAAATATTTCAGTGTGTATCAAAGAATCAAGGAGGATAATTGTTAAAAAATAAAAAATTTGTAATACCTGTAATGCAATTACAGGATTTATTAACAAGATTTGTCGAAACGCCATCAATAGGAAATCCTGATTATATTGATATGATACTCTGGCTTTATGCATGTGCGAGAAATAATAAAGATAATTGGGGGCTAAAAGGTAAATGGCCTTATTTCAGGATTAAAATCGATCTCGAGAAGCAATGGTACCCGGTAGTTATAATATATAACCGCTGGTTTGCCAATGCATTCATTGAGGGATGGTTATTTAATTACATTAAAAAGAAAAGGAGTAGTAAGCGTGGCAAAAAAAATTGAACACTGGGATCCTGAATTTTGTCCGGAAGAGTTAAGCGCATTATATGATTTTCTTGATAATAGGGCGCATGGTCTTCCGGAAGATATTGATCATTACATTATATCAAAAGAGTACTTTAAAGAACTTGAGGTATATACTTGCCCGGAAGATCATTATGATATTAATGATTATGTGGATGTCGAGTACGTTGCTCATTTTGCAAGTATGTTAGAGCGTTTGAAAGATATTCCTGATGACGCTGTGCTTGAAATAGATTTATCAAACGCCTATTAAAGGAGTATCTTATGAGCGAGGTGGTGAAGGTTGCGACTACGCAATCGTATGAATTCTGGCTGTTAATAACCGGCCATGGTGAAGGTTGCGACTACGCAATCGATTGTAACAAAATCTGGAAGAAGATTGATGGCTGCACGAGCATGGAAGACGCTCATATTATGGTTGAGACAATGTTCGAGACCGGGAATCTTTTATTTGAAGGTGAAAGAGGTGTGAAGAGCATTTCTATCCTTCAGGTAAAAGATGCAGCAATATTCAATGTTCAGCAAGCCAAAACGAAAATCGAAAGGCAGGCTAATGTGGAAGAGAAGCAGAAAGAAGAAGCCGAAGATCTTGCTAAAATGGCTGAGCTAAAGATGAAATATCCTGAAAAATTCAAGGAGATGGCTCAGTGAGATATAAAAAACTGAAAACGCTCTGGGCCGCAATGGAACGCAATATTGGGTTCAATGCGGCCCATTATGAGCGCGCTCTCGGCCTCGACCATGGAATTATTGAAAGAGCCCTTAAAATTGAGAAGAATGGTGGTCAGTGCCCGCAAGAGTTGTTTGCTGTTATGAAAATAGTATATACATTTCCATGGATACTTAGGGTTGCTGATCAAAATTATGATCCGAAATACGCAATGAAGGAACTCTGCAAACACGCAGTAGATATCCTTGTCGAAACAACTTACCCTTAAATACTAAAACCTACTAATTTGTCCTAAAATTAGGAAGAAGGAGGATAATCAATGTATGAAAATACCACTTAACCCCAATGGATTCATATGCTGATAAAGGAAGAATTACTTACTATGATGGCTAGAGCTGACATTTTAATGCAGGAAATATCTGATGCTGCAGAAGAATGCACTGCGACCCAAATGCCAGCACAAAACGTCGTATCAGTTCTCACAGCTACTCATGAATTTAATAAATTATTAAATGAGTTTGTTGAGGCTCATTCAAAAGATGAGACCTTTATCGTATAACCACTTTTTGTCGGAGGATAAGTTGCCTACCATCAGAGAAATACTTGGAAAAGTAGTAAATTATGTGCAACCGCAGCCTAAAAAGAGGCGGATTAAAGCTCCTATAACCCCGGAAGGAGCAATTTGCACTGATATGTTAGTTATTTATGAATGGCTGGAGCAGAATAAGCACAATGCTCCATTTTACTGCCTTATGCTTCAGGAACAATTTGATACATCATTCTTTCTCACACCGGATGGAACACCTGCAATCTTTAAAAAATGGGATGAGGTGATTCGTGAAAAAGAGGATCTTAATAATCCAAATGTTTGGATACTTGAGTTTACCGGAGTTGCAAATTGATTTACCCTGAATGCGGTACTATAATTAAACCGGGGATTATGTTTTATCATTTCCCCGGTTTCATTTTCAAAATAGGAGGATATGGTGTTAGGATTTTATTTTATTTTTGAATGTAAACTGTGTGGAAAACAGTTTACTTTAACTCCTGAAGAAATGATTGAGGAGAAGCGTGTTGTGAGTGAAATGATTGAAAGAGATACACGTTATAAGTTTACTAATTTAGATATGGTAACACGAGTATTCCATAAATGTGAAATTGAATCGGTTCATGAGAACGTTTCATTAAAAGAAAAGGGTTTAAAAAGTTATTATGGTATTGCTGAGACTGTTGGTTTTATGATTGTAAATACGTAAATCCGGAAGGGTGGCGGTATATAATTATACACCTCTTATCCTCCGGCGTATAATTATTTATACAAACCGTCACCCGACTTTATATATATAAAATAAGGAGAAAATTTGATACAAGAAAATATTATCTTGTTCGATATGGATGGAACACTGTGTAATTATGAAGCAGCTTTATTAAATAGTCTTAATGAGCTGAAAGGTCCTAAAGAAAAAATGCTTAAAATACTTCCACATAAATCAAAAACTCCTGCCTATCTTAAAGCAAGGATGGATTTAATACGCGATAATACAAAATGGTGGATAAATATACCACCACTTTCTTTGGGAATGCAACTGTGGAGAGTGGCAGGCGAGATAGGGTTTAGAAGAATGATACTTACACAGGGGCCTAAAAGATATCCAAAATCATGGATGGCAAAGAAAATGTGGATAGATAAATATCTTGGAAGCGATGTTGATATAACAATAACCCGGGATAAAGGTCTTGTGTATGGAAGGGTCCTGGTTGATGATTGGCCTGACTATATAATTAGATGGGCGAAATGGAGGCCGAGAGGGCTTATTGTAATGCCTGATGGTAAACACAATCAGGGTTTTGAACACGATCAGGTCATCAGATATGATGGAAATAATTTTGAAAAAGTTGCTGGTGTGCTTCAGGATAAATTTGATTTCATAAATTAATTTTGGAGGATAAAATGAAATTAACAATTAGAAAGATAATTGATATTCTTGCATATCGGCCGGATATCGCCCAAAATGACAGGAATGAGTTGGTTAAAATTGCTGAAGATGAAGGGTTATTCATTGATACAGAAAAAACCTGTATTGATAGTGCCGAACGCAAAATATGCAATTCTAAATATCTTGGTATAAAAGCGAATACATGGGATAATAAAGAATTTTATTTCTATACAATGGAACAAAATCATGTAGATAATGCAATGCATATTATGGGTTATGATAGTCATGGATATTGGTTGAGTTTTTTCAATAACCCTCTGGAGCCTGAAACACCAGAAAATTTTGAATTCAAAGGTGGTAAGCATGGTAGATAATCTTGGATTTATACCAAAATCTAAAGCAAATGATATTGCAGTTAAAATATGCATGGAACTTCTTCCTCATTGCGAACAGAAAGGAATAACTGTAGTTGGTGATTTAAGGCGCGAGCGAAGCAAGGTTGATAGTATTGATATAGTATGCATTCCGAAAACCCATTATGCACAAACAGATCTTTTGACATATGGTCCGATAAGAACCAATGGTTTTATTAAAACTGTTAATTCATGGGCAAAAATGAAAGGGGATCCTGTTGGTGGGAAGTATACTCAACGGTATCATCCAACCCATATGATAACTATAAATCTTTATATGGTTACCAGGGATAATTATGGATTAATGGTTATGTTTCGCACCGGGCCGGTCAAATATTCAAAGCGCATGATGGAAAAGGAGACCAAAAAAGTTGGAATGAAATCTAGGGGTGGATATCTCCGCTGGGAAAAAAATGATGAGATAATTCCAACACCTACTGAAGAAGAGTTTTATCGTCTTGTTCAGGAACCATGGATTATACCAATGGCACGAATAAAATAAAGGGGAATTATGGCTAAACATATATTTAAATGTTTATATTGCAATTCGCCAATGAAACTGGAATCAAAACCATGTGGAGAAGTTGAAGAAGGTTTTAAATGGCACTATCTACAATGCACTCAATGCCTGGCTACAGGTCCACAGTTTTGTGATTCAATAGATATATCTAAAGTCAATTGTATCAGAAAGGCTTTTGAGTCTATGACCATACCACATGGTTACAGAATCACACTTGTTTGCAGCAAATGTATTCTTGAATGTTCGGGCCAATTGGAAGATATACATAAAGAGTGTCCATTGCCTGATTGTAATGGCACACTACACAAAATACCAGAAGAATATATACATTAAAAGGAGGGTAATTGGACGATGCTGCATTTGACGGCCTTGTTCGTCAAAGAATACAAAAAATAAAAGATGTTCTGGCGTCAAAAGGTAAAGATTACGGGCGCGAAGATCGGCTTCACCAGTTCAAAGAGGCTGGAATGAGATTACACTGTACTCCGGAAAGAGCTCTGCAGGGTATGGCTGTAAAGCATGATATATCAGTAGCGACAACTATTACTGATATTGAAAACGGTACTTATGATTATGTTACTCATGAGTATATTGATGAGAAGATTGGTGATGCAATAAACTATATGATACTTCTCGAAGCATTAATTAAAGAGCGTCTTCTTAAAGACAATTGTACTGTTGAAAGTGAGGGGGCTTTAAATGGAAAATAAAAAATCCGGACTACGGGATGAATTTGAAATGCGCCAAGATGCTGCTGAAATTGAAGCTGAAAGTCGAAACTTCAATAATGAAGAACCGCCGGATTGTCTTACATGTAATAGAACTGGCGTGTGCTTTGCCGGGTGTATTGAAATGCTTGGAATTGATCCTTTCAAGGTTAATGAGCCGACGAGCAGAATAATAAAGGCTTTGAAAATAGCCATGGATTATGGTACCGCCCAAGGAGACCAGCACAGAGCATTTGCTATTGATCAAATGGTGCGCGCCCTTTCTGGTGATCAATATGAAAATTTTACAAAACAAGCTGTCATCTGGGATAAAGGTGTCGGTTAAATAACAAAAAATTGGATTAGAAAAAAGGCTGAAGTGCTAATTTCAGCTTTTTTTTAGTTATTATCAATTAGTTTATGAGATAACTACTATGTAAATGATAATTATTTGACAAGGAGAAGTAATGCCAGAATTTGATATTTCAATAGTAAAAATAGCCCAAACAACTGAAGATTTTCATATAACTACAAAGAATAAAAAAGAGGCTGAAAAGCTTGCTATACAAGCGGCTAAGAAAACTGAATTTAGTCATGGGGAGCCTGATATAATTACTGATATGATTATTGAGTGTAAGGGGGAGTAATGGATATACGAGATTTTTGTGAATTGGTATACACATCTTATCAGAAATATGAAGAATCAAGATTGGAAAACTCTCTTGACATTCTTGAAGAAGAAATACAAGCAACTGTTTTGGACTTTGTTAATGATGGTGGGATCAATAACTGTTCAGTTGATGCGCTTTGTTGTGATACTTCATCTCTTGTAAATACTATGTATGAACTACTCGGATTGAATAAAACCCCTGGGATTGAAGAAGAAATTGATGATATATTCTCTGCTGAAGAAAATAATTTATGATTTACATTGATGAAATACGCGATTATACCGGTATGACAAATTTAAAATATAAAAAATGGTCACATATGTGGACTGATGGCGATATTGAAGAATTGCATAAATTTGCAGAGAAACTTGGATTAAAAAGAAGATGGTTCCAAAATAAAAAACGGTTACCACATTATGATTTAGTTCCTACAAAAAGAGCTATCGCATTAAGAATGGGGGCGAGATTTATTCCGCTTAGAGAATGGTATAAAAAGTTGAAATTAATGAATAAATAAATCTATTTTATATAAAATCATTACGACATATTGCAGGGTAGAGCAGTTGGATAGCTTGCTTGGCTCATAACCAAGAGGTCGGGGGTTCAAATCCCCTCCCTGCTACCAATATAATAGAAACACATCATAGGTGTACGTGCTTTACACTTGGACATTGATCGTGGAGCCGTATAGCTTGTACGATTCGGTTCTTGTGCTACGAACACGAGTACAGAATAAAGCACACGTACTGGTAAGCGGGGTGAACTTCCGTGAGATATCTGTTGTGTTTCTAATTCGGGTAATATGGATGATCTGAGAAGGTGTTTTGTGTCTCCCATTAGGCATCTTTAATGTAATTCCATATTACCTTTTTTAATTTTATAAAGGAGGATAAATGGATATACGTATCATACTTCTATTTGCGGTTATTTTACCAATAATATTTATATTATTATGGAGAACATTCTGGGAAACGTATGGCAGACCCAAATGGATTCCATGGAAAATATTCTACCCTATTCACCAGGTGGAATGGTGGATATTCGAAACTTTATGGTGTAACAGGTTTTTGACACAGTGGAGGTGGGATAGAAGGAAGGATAAAAACACTCTTCCGATCCAGAACTGGGGGTATAATGGATTTTCCGGGAGCCTTAAAGAAGGCATGGCACCATTCACAGGCCAGTTTGTCAGGTGGACAGCTGACCCTGGTGTAGCTGAGATTAGATGTTCTGATGGCAAGACCAGATACATACCTTCTTATGCAATTCATGGGCACAAGCCGCCTGAGCCAGATTATGAAAAAATGAAAAAGAATGGACAGATGGCTTACTTCGGTAAGGCATCAAGCTCTGAAAATTAAATAACTGAGGTAGAGATTATGTCACAATTACCAATAGCGCATATTGAGTTCAGAGGTGATGTTCCTGCGATTTATCACAATATGCCATGCCCAATATGCTATCATAAACATGCAGTTTATCAAACCAATAATGGTATATTTTTACCATGTTGGAGGTGTCAGGAAAAAGGATTCAAATTAATAAAAACGAAAAGTAAATTTATATTAAAAATCCTTCATTGGCTTGGCGTTATTAAATTACCACAAAAGGGCAGTGTTTAACTGTCCTTTTTTTTAGTTATTAACTTCATAAATGTGGTATAATTATTATGTAAAGAATAATTATTAATTTTAAGGAGAACAAAATGAAATTTAATTTTAAAGATGTTTATAACACAACGGTAGATTTTGCTGCCGAAGCAATAAATCAAACTATTGATTTAGCGATAAACACATCAATCAATATATATGATTTTGCCAAAAGGCTCGGTTCAAAAAACGGTCGTGAAAAGAATTGGAATGATATTAAAAAAAAAGCTAACGACTTTGCAAAAATTGTTTTGAATGAGGCAAAAAAGATATTGAAAGATGTGGTCGATAATTGGGAAGCGGCTATAATATTAACATTGTCGTCAGTTGGATTAACTCATATCATTGGCAGCCTTCCTGAAACAGTTAATTTACCAGCATTTATTGAAATCCCTATGGTTGCTCCGGTAATCTCTGTATTAATAATACTTTTTCTTGTATTTCTTATTGAAAGAAAAATGAAAGGAGTCAATAATGAGACTTCTGGCGCAAGGATTAGTTAGAGGGAAGGGCCTTTATCAGTGTATAAATCCAGCTTGGCCAAAAGTTTTAAAAATTGGAAAAGTAAAACGAATTCTCAAAATAGTTAAAATAATTTCACTGATTGAAAAATATCATAAAGCAAGATCTATTGATGACATAGTAGAAGTTTTTTCAAGAAGAATGATAAAGTGGTTTGTTTTTGGGTTTGTTAGCAAAAAGACAGAGAGTGTTTATCAAAAAGCGGCATCAAGTAGCAATGTTTTTAACGGTACAAAAAAGAGAACATGGTTAAATAGAGGTAGTAATTCTTCAAGAACAGTAAAACGAATGAGGGTTGTATTCCACCATGCAACCAACCCTCATTTGGACATTCATATAGGACACTTGAGTCTTGTAATAAATCTCGGAAACAAACCGGTAATGAATGATATCAAGTTCAATAAAAATGGCGAACTTACTGAAAAGAGTAAAGCTGCAATTATGGAATTCCTGCGTGAAGAGATAATGAACAATTCCAGAATGGCACAGAATCTTGATCACTCGGTAAGGAACGCAGCTACATCATGGAACGCTGGTGAGGTTGGAATATCTGGTTATGGCTCTGGATTAACCAGGCAGACCGTTGTAAATGAACCAGTTGAGATAATGTCTATAGATGATGGAGATGGTAAAACGATAAAGATGTATTGTCCGATTATTAACCGACACAGATTGCTCTATTTGCATAAACTATATAATGGAAATAAGAAAAAGGCACCTATAGTCACTTGGGGGACAATCAAGAAGCCATCCCCATCGTTTGAGAGCAGGCTTCATCTTAAAAGCGATAAGGATATCAATTCTTTCAGGAAAAACGTTGATCACGAAACAGTTACTAAGAAATATGATGGTGCAAGCGCATATTTTGATACCGGTGAAAAGGAGACGAGCTGGTGGTCTCCAAGAGTAAGTAATGAAACCGGAGATCGTATAATGTATTCAGGAAAGGTTCCAGAGCTGTTTCGAATAAAAAGTAAAGAGCATCCCCGTGGTATTGGTGAGCTGATGTTTATCAGGAAATTTAATATATTTAATCCGTTTGCAAGAAGAATGCTAACCGCTGCGGAAACAGGCGGGATTCTTAATTCGGATAAAATAAGGCCGATGAGTATAATTCCTGTATTCATAGTTTACCGAATTGATAGATGGGGCGGAAGCAGAACAACAGAGCTGCCATTTAAAGAAAATCGAGTTCTACAAAAGCTATTTGCTGATATGAGTGAATATGTCGAGATTCCAGAATTTGTTTCAATTGCAATCCACAAAGGTATTGAAGGGATTGTCGGTGTCCCGGCCGGAAAGAGTATAAATGAAGGAAGAAAACATAGATTCTGGGGAGATCCTCATGACTGGCAGGTTATTTCAGTTGATCTAAAATGGGGTCCAAAAGGAAAACCTGCTGGAATGGTTCTTTTTCGGTCTCTCGATTCAGAAAAAGTGTTTAAGCTCGGGCCCGGACAGCTCGGAAAAGAAAATGAATTCATTGAGCTGCTTAATAAAGGTAATTCGCTTATTGGGATGGTGGCCAAAGTGAACTCTCGATACGGTCACGAAGGCAGAGCGTCTAAGCTGGCTGAATGGCATTTGGATAAGGGGATCGGTTAAACCGGTCCCTTTACTTTTTTTTAGAAAGGAGAAATATGGCTATCGATGGGGTAACAAAAGCTCATGTAATATGCTGCAATGATGGCGTAATGGCTGTTGTCCTTGGTCCTGAGAAAAAGGCAAAAAAGAAATGTGAGCAAATGAAAGAGGAATATATAAAGAAGCATTATCATTATATGCGTGAAAAAGAGCTCGAAGAGCAGAAACAACTTTTATATTTCCATTTGCATACCGTAGATGTATTTTTTATTAATTAATATTTTAATCAAAATATAGGAGGTTCAGTGAGGATTGTTATTGACGTCAGAGATGATGTAATTGCCAGATGGGGTTCGTTATTCATTCACCCACTGAGTTATAATACGCAGGAAGTGCGTATGTATACGCCTGGTTTTGAAATGGTACAAGGTATTCAACCAAATCAGGCATTTACTGTAAGTATTTTACAGAGTCCTCAGCAAATGCAGGTACAGCAACCAACTACACCACCTCAACCTGCAGCACCGGCCGGATGGCCACAGCAGCCACAATTGCCAAACGAGTATCCGCCGCCACAATTGCCGAAAGCGTATGAACCACCAAAGCCGGCACAACCGCCTACAATGCAGCAAACTCCACCTTCATATGTTCCGCCGGATAATCAACCTACCCCGCCTGCAACGCAAGACAATTCGTCTTTGCAAAAACAGCAATCATCTTCACAACAGCCGACACCAACCGATAAACCACCACTTTCATTGGTTACCCCGGATGAACATAAAAAAGATAATGATAATTTGCAAAATAATGAAAGTGATAATAAAGACGCTAAAGGAAATAAAGGTGAAGAGCCCGAAAAGGAGACTTAGTGTCAAATATGATATTTTATAGTATATTATAGGTAGTGGGGTAAAATCTCACTACCTTTTTTTTATCTGTGATATTTATAAATTAATTGTAATAACTATATTGTAAGGAGTAATTTTGGCATCAGATTCAAAGAAAAAAAATAAGCGAAAGATGGCCCGTGCTTCCCGTCGTCTTAATCGTTTCAAAAAAGGAAGAAGTAAAAAACAAGGGAAGTATTAAGGAAGTATTATGCTTATATTTTTTGAAACCGACAGTGATTTAAACCTTATGACCGAAATGGTTAAAGCATATGAAGAAAAGCGTGCAAAAGCGCTCCGCAGTGATGACCTTATTACTCATAATATTATTGAGATAATAAAAAAAGAAATTCGTCTACAGAAATACACACGAGCAGGCTATCTCACCAAACATGTCCGTTGTCATAGATGTAAGAATGTATGGCTTGCGTTATATGATGACGAAAGGGCGTCAATTACATGCCCAACATGTAAAGAAAAAATTCCAATTGTTCGACAAAAAAAGAACAAGGAAAAATAGTGTCTCAAAAATTAGATAATTTAATGATGAATTTTAACAAACTGGTAGAGTTAAAATTCAAAGAATTTCTATATATATTTTTAAAAAATTATTATCATAATGCAACTTGTGAAAAACTTACCCACATATTAATGAATCTACCATTAGGCTATTTTTTAAATGAAAAAGATATTAGTCATATATTTAAAAATGGGAAACCATTATCATACAATGAAGTAATTGAATTATTATCAAAAAAAAACATTAAATCAATAATCGAGGAGGATGAATGCCATACAAATGGGTAGATCCGGATTTGTATCTGGAATATTTTGGTATACGCATCTTCCGTGCGTATGATGATGAATGGTATGACCAACCATTAACCTATTGGTTTACAACATCTAATTTTGACGATAGTCAAGATTGGCAATTTGATGCTAGAGAGCATGTTAGTATAGTAAATATAGCAGCTGGTAGAGATGCGCATTGTAGTGATGATATTGCTCTAAAAGAAGGAATAATGCGCGCAATAGAGCTTCAGGAGCTTAAGCTTCCTGTTGATGAAGGTGTTGACTACCCATTCAAAAGAGGGACGTTTAACTGGTATGTGAATCATCCGGGTGAATTTATCCAGTCACTTTCAAAAGCGATAATGAAAGCTGATATGGGAAACAGGTCAAAGCTTAATAAAATATACAGGCATGCAATGTTGGCAAATGCAATAGGAAATTGGGATAAAATTGTTGATGGAAATATAATTGACGAACCGCTTGGTGATAACACTAAGGTTTCAGTAATAAACCCTGAAAATCCTGTTCATGGGTGCTTCTTCTGGTATCTGCATCATTCAGGTTCATTTGTAACGCATATGGCAAATACAATAAGATATGCTGATAATAACAACCGTGAATTAATAAGAATAGTTTATCCGCAAATGGTTGCTGCATATGATTTAAGTAATTGGAATCAAATTCCAGAAAATTTTACCCCAGTATATAATGCGGAGAATGTTGGTGAAAGAGGGTAGATTAAATATAATTCTATCAATTCCAGCCGATTTTCTCGAAAAATTTATCCATTTCATAAATAATATAAATGCTTTAAATAGCGATAAAGGGCAACCTGTAATAGTTGAAAAAATTTATTATAACAAGGAGGATTCTATTGAGGATAAGGCTGAAAGTGAATAGTTATAAACATTATGGTGGTAACTATTCAGAACAATTAGAAGCAATAGATGGTCAATGGGTTAATATTGATACAACATTTTTACACAATGATCAATTAAATACAATGCCAATAATCGGGGTAACAAATATTGGTCTTAGAATATATCAAAAAGATATAGAAGAAATCCAAAATGATGAACGTGTTGGCAGATGGAGGTGCGATTATTGTGGTTCATGGACTGATACTGGAAAACCCTGTCAAAATTGTGATAAAGGAACTTCTTATATGAGTGAATTTTTTCCTGGAACAAAAAGAAGTCCAAGAACAGTTCAGGAAGAAGTTGACGGAATGTTAGAAGATATATTTCAGGAAACATAATAAATTAATGTATAAAGTCTTAATGTTATTTTATATATAAAAAAGTAATAACTATTATAGTTGATGGATTAATTATTTATTTTACCCTTTTGTTTTCTCAAAGAATATAAATGCGGCGTTGTTTCGATGTCGTTTACTTATATCATTTATACTCAGCCACGAAGCTCGCTCTTGCAGAGCGTCGCTTCAGGCTGGTCGCTGATTTACTGAAGTAAATCAAAACGCGACACGTATAAATGATACTGGGCGCTCGGCCGACCGCGGGTCCGGATGCTGTTGCGGTCCGGGGTTCAAACCTGTGACCGATGCTTGTTGAGGGGAACTTTGGCACCGCTCCCGGAAAAGTTAGAACGGTAAGAAGTTTAATATCGGTATGATACTTTCCGTCGGGCCTCGCGAAACTGCTCGAGCAATAGTTTGAGAATTATTTTCCAAGTATGCCCCAACATCGCCGCTCCGGCGCTATGGTGGCCCTTGAAAAGTAAAAAAGTTTTTTACTACTCAAGGGTAGTTGCAGGGGCACATACTGCATTAGAGATGCGGGGTAACCCTTCCCCGCATCTTCTATTAATTTGATATTTAACTCCAAGATTTTACACTTGATGTTTCATCAAGGTATAAAATACCACTTCGTGGTACCGTCGAGGCGGGCTCGAGCGTGGGGCGTCGGAGGCGATGGTAATTCTGCCGCTCCATCCCCCGACGACTGCAGGTGCATGCTTGCGCGGTTACTGGGATCTGGGTCCGGATGGGCACGAACGTACGCGACGGACAACAAGATTGAGCTATATTTAAGTTGGAGTATTTTCTTCTAAGATTTTTAAATTCTATTGTTACGATAGAATATAAAAATTTTCCTATTATTAGCCACCAGTTTCCTACTGGTGGCTACAGCTCGGTGAATTCATCTCGAGATACCATGGTCTTGGACTGCAGCTGTAGCTGGATTTACGGTTACTAAACCTGGTCAAATTTAAGTTAGAAGAAATAAAAAAAAAGAGAGTAAAATTTAACTCTCTTTTTTTTTAGCTATTAGAAAAATTATTGAATTAACCGTCGATTGCTGTTTGATCCCAATTGGTTTGCTCAGATACGATATTAAGATCGGCAAGATTCTCACCTTTAACATAATCTTTCGATGCAGCTGTATTAATAGGTCTACAGCGAACAAATTCCATATTGATTGATTCTGTAAGCACATTCATATTGGCTGAAATACCCATATTCAATGTGCTAACACGACATCCTTCAAAATATGTTTGTCCAACAGTATCATCTTGTTGATCTTTGAAATAAAATGCGAGCCCAACGGGCTGTTCAAAGAAAGAAGAGGCTAGATTCATGGCAAGATTTCCAGAACCAATATTGGCGAATTTTTGATATGTTTCGGCGCCATCAACATAATAAGGGTTTGAAGTAAATTTGGCAAATTTCTTATCTTGTGTAGCAAAATCTGCTTTTACCTCACCCATATATATTGCCTTAAGAAGGCTTGGTCCGTCAAAAAATACACGACTTAAACTTATTCCACCCACGGTACGACCAGGTATGATATAGCTGAGCTTTGATCCAATTTCAAAAATACGGCTCAAGGGCTTGTTCATACTTATCTGAGCTGTTTCGATAAGGCCGATAGGTACAACTCTGAACCCGTCAGGGTCTTCCGAAGCTTTATCGAGATCAGAAGGGCCGGCAGCGATAAGAACGGTTCCCGATTCAACTATATCATTTATAGCAATCGATTCTTTTGTGTCAATACCATGAGGGGAAATATAAGCCTGAGATACATGAGCATCTTCCCAGTCCCAACCGCCAGATTGGTCTATTAACTCTTGCAAATCCACTTTAGGTAGAGGTGGCATATGCATTTCCTCCTTTAATTAATATTCTATATTGAATTGATTACCATTTAACGAGAAACGACAATCAATGTTACGTCATAGTAATTACCAGCGACAAAGACAGTTGCTTCCATTGTGATATTAATCTTGTCAGCAATAACCTCATCTCGGGCAATTTTTAGAACAGAAAGCCGAGCAATTACCCCTTCTTTTACAAGTTTGGTACTTACAATAGCACAGACTTGGCCAATAAATCTGAACAAATCAGGGGTAATGTTATATTTACCAACATAAGGCGCAATCGCATTTCGAATTGTTTTTGCAGATACGTCAGCCTGCTTTGTGATTGAGCGCTCACGATACTCAACTGCATCCATATTAGATGTTAGATCGTGGCGTGATTTAACTGTTTGGCTAATTCGTGCATCTTGAACCATAATATCAACACCGCCGCCACCCATTTCATCGAGCTGTAGTTTGCGATAATAATGATTCGTATCAAGTTGGATGTTTGACAACCCTGGAATAGCAAAGGTGTAATTGGTGAATGACTGAGATGCGATGATTCCACCATCCATACCAGTAATTGCAGCAGACAGATAATAAGGTGGCAGTGTATAAGTTTCTCCACCCCAGTCAGCCTGGAACCATCCTGGCCAAACAACAGTAACACGACGATTTCCATATTGGATTGCTCCAATTCGAACTGCCTGATCGTCTTTACGACCGCTTTGAAATCTGAATGAATGCCCCGCTCCGAGCGCTGCGCCATCATAATCAGTTTGAACTTCAGTGATAACACTTGGAGTTTCGGTAACATTTACCTCATCAACAAAATCACCACTGGAATCATATATCTTCACAATATCACTAACGGTAACACCTGAAGCTATAGGATCAAATGCACCGTCAATTGTGATAAGGCCTGTGTCAGCAACAGAGCCGGTATCAGTTCCTTGAAGGAAGATATCATCAGCATCATATACAATAACACCAATTCTTTCATGACCTTCATATGGTTCGGATTCTCCATCAACATATGGTCCAACAAGAGCGTTTACTCCACCATCTGTTGTACCGAAGGCGTGACTATATACATCATATAGTTTAAGCTCTTCAAACGCATCAGCATACTGCTGTGCTATATTTGGTTCTGTAGCATCGACATTAACACCATACAGCACTTTTCCACGGTTAAGACCGAATTGTATTTGGGCCATAAAAGCAAGCTCATTATGAATATCAATATCATTATCTTTTGACCATGCCGTGGTAATATCTTCCGGACTGGTGATACGTTTAACAACACCAAGCTCTTCTTCGCGTACTGCACGAAAATCACCGAGAATAGGAGTTTCAACCTTTGGTGCCCACATATGAATGAATTCTCCACCAGAGAATTCAGTTTCAGGAACAACTCCTGATTGATAAATTGTTCCATCAACTGTAATTTCATAATTAGCACCAGAAGTAGTTATAGTACTTATTCGATACGAACGAAAATTGGTTGTTGTTCTTTCGTCGGTACCGGCGGCAATATTTATTGTAGTTAAAATGAAAATATCACCTTCATTTACAATTGGAAATCCTGAAATTGGAACGGTAAGAACGCTGGAGCTCACTTTCGCGACGGCGACACCAGCGCCGGCGTTGAGTAATTTAATACCATAATTTTGAGAGAATCCGCAGTAACGCTCAATCCAATAGGTGCGAAGTTGCAATGTAGAGCCTGGTGTTTCAGTAAAATCTTGATACTTAAGATAATCATAATCAACCTGACCGGTAGTAAGAGTTTCAGTATTGAATTTCAACGTGTTCTTATCTATAATTGATACGACTGATGCGGCTATAGGATTTGCAACAGATGCCGCAATGGCCAATGTAGAAATATAGACGATGTCACCAACTCTTACTTTTGCAGTAATAAAATCTGCATTCGGGTCATAAAGAGTATTTGGAATATCGATAAGAGAATCAGATACCGCCCCGACAGCGATACCATCACCGTTTGTTATTTCAGTTGTGTATGGCGTAGCAAGGCGTATTTTTGTTTCATCATTTCCAATAGAACCAACTGTTCCAACAAGGGTCCAGCTTGTACCGCCATCATCAGTGATAAAAACTTTTTGTCCAGGCTTTAATTGTGCAGTAACAACCGTTCCGCCTGTAATTACGACAGTCCTTAAATCGGCAGCAAGAATCTTAACATCACCTGCCGTCAGAATTCTTTTATAATATGGAATAATTCCCTGACAAGAACCAACAGCCTGTTCAGTATCAGGAATTTTATATGCTTTATCCTTAAGAATCGTAGCCCCTGTGCTCGAAAGATTTGCATCCAACAGTTCGAGGTCTATATTCCCGAACAGCGAATTGACAAATACTTTTGCCGGATAAAAATCAAAGGCTTTCTGATCTATCACATCTTTATCGAAAACAACTTTATCTGTAACCCACGCAAACTCTCTGTCAACGATACCGTATGATGATCCGATTTGCTCTTTTTCAAATACATCGAAGGCAGTGCCAACAACAACTGAAGGCAAGTCTTCTAAAGCAATTGCACCGGGGCTGGTAACGAATTGCTGTGTTACCGCAACATGCGGTCCTTGATATGTAGGCATTTTTATTCTCCTTGCTTAAGTATTATTGTTCGGAACATCCCCGCGTATATGTACACAATTCCAATACAATTGATATCCAAGGTCAACAGCGCTCGCAGGCGCTGAATAAGGTATTGGGTTCCCATCTTCATCATGAGTAAGTAATTGTAAAGTATTTTGGTCCACAATATCTGCAATAGGATACAGTTGATCGCCATCTACGAACTTAATATAATAATACCCTTCTTGCAGCTCTTTTTCAATAAGTCTCGGGTCATTTGTTTCAAGATAGCCGAAATTGGCTGTAGAATCAGTTAATGTATCGAGACCTTCAGCAACTATGCCGCTATTTGAGGTTCTACCCCAATTTGAATTTACTGCATATATTGAAACCTTATTCCAAGGCTCCGGCTCCCGTATAGTTGTTGCCCATCCAACTTGCATAGAAACCATTATGCGAATAGTTACTTCCCATCTTTTAACTTCTGCGTCTTTAAATACCGGTATTTCCGGGCCAATATCAACATAATTAAAATTTCTTAAGAATTTTAATTGGTCTATAATTCCATGCCTGTCGGCTTGATAGTTGATAGCTAAAAAATTTGCTATATTTGATGCTTCTCCTGCTGCTCTGGATCCAACAATTACATTTATGTAACCATCCATCCAATCTACTTTTTCTTTTGTCTCAAATGTATTTGGAGTAGCATTTTTTAAATTATCAATGGTGCTATTATTGAAAGCAAATGTTCCTCTTTCTACAACTATAAATGGTACACTCATTGGTTTTTCATTATCGATAACAAAAGGCCCCTGAATTCTGAGTTTACTTTCTCTGTCATTTTCAGAATAGCGATAAGATGGTGGAGTAATCTCGTCATTGGTAAAAAGAAATTTAGTATAACTGATTATACCATCAACTATTGCTTTCAGAGGAAAATTTAAAAAAGGTACTGGCATAATTTATCAACCGATTTCAAAGAGCATTACCTATTCATAATATAAGTCTAAAAGAACAGAAAGGCAAAGGTAAGCTCCTAAAATCATAAGTTTATGTATGTAAAAATTCGACTGCATCTTCTTGATTTTCAAAAATTGGTATTATATTATTCATTTTACACTCATGGAACATATCAATATGTTTGTTGCTTTTATTATAAAAAGCCATTTTTCCACCACGACTTGATACTGATTTATAAATTTCAAAAATCTGACTACAATGTGATGTTTCAATATAATCACGATCTGGATACGATACTATAGCTTTATTAATGCCAGATTCTTCACATTTTTTTATTAATCCTGATTTGCTTTCTTCTGATAAAATTCTTTTAATCTCTATAAAAGCTATATCATTATTAATTTCGAATGAATATCCATTTGCGCTTATAACAGCCCTATTTATATTTTCATCTTCTGCAGCGGCCATTTTCTGAAGCCTGTATTTAGTTTCAAGATATTTCAATTTATCTATTACTCTATCAATATCATTTAACAAGACTCCATTGATTAAATCGTATGATATATCTGTTTTTGATAAACAATCAATTGAATCACATAATAAATATAAATCAGCATTTGTTTTTTCACGAATTGATTTTAAAAGCTCAATTCCCCCTATAGGTTTTGTTTCTGAACATGCTATAATTGCATTAAATAATTTTATTTTTATTTTTCCAAAATCATGAGAATTATTAAAAAAGAATATATTCCAACCATCATTGTTTATTTTTGCCAATTCTTCTTTTAAATAATAGATGAATTTATTATTACCACCTATAATTGCTATTCTCATTTGTAATCCTTATTTGAGATGAACAAAGACGGCTGCCAAGGCGCTTATTACCGACGCTAATGCACCAAGTATTCCAGCAAGAAGTTTGGCAAATTTAACTCCAGCCCTGATCTCTGTTTCAAATATAATTCTTTTGTCTTTTTCAGAATCTATATCTTTTATATTTTGATTAACTCTATCTCTTAATTCTCGTATATCAACTTGTATAGATTCTTTTTCTTTTACATCTTTTGTTTGATGTATATTAACTTTTTCACCTATACGTGCAATTTCTCTTAAATGATCTTTTGACTCTTTATCTATTGTTTGAAATAAACGGCCCAAATCATTTCTCATTGTTCCAATATTTTCAGATGTACTTTCAAGTTTTTGCTGTATTTGTCCTAATTCCCTGTCCATAGATTCATTCATAATAATTCCATTTCTTTTTTTTGAACAGGATATTATACTTTTAATTCTTCATAATTTCCGTCAGTATTGACAAATATAGCCTTATCTCTTCTTAATATACTGATAAGTTCTTCAATTGTTATATCTGCATATGAAAACCACCCATCAATGAGAACACTGTCATCAGGAGCAGATTGACCATCATCACCAAACCATCCACCAACAATTATTGACTCATTATCTAAAAGGGCCATTTTAAACTCCTGAAATGTAGAAAGCCAGGTTTAGAACTTTTTTTCTTTTTTTTGTTTTTATATTTTTCGTTGTATTTT
>Ga0180432_10000034_pt1 | contig 186651 bp, 190 predicted proteins | sample SS_ome_10_FD_132414 | JGI IMG/M metagenome (GOLD analysis project Ga0180432, IMG submission 132414) | Hypersaline lake sediment archaeal communities from the Salton Sea, California, USA - SS_1_MS_2 metaG | ecosystem: Environmental > Aquatic > Non-marine Saline and Alkaline > Hypersaline >... | reverse complement strand
TATATCGTCCTTTTAACGATATTAATTGCATTTGTTAAATTATATTTTATTATTCTTCCTTTATATCAACTTGTATAATCTAACTCTAATATTTTAACTAAATTTATAATCTCTTATTTTCAATTTATTAATAATAACATTATACTAAACAAAATCACCTCTAACATTTATTCTCTGAAGAAAAATAACAAGTTCACTACAATTCCATCCTATCTCATAAATGATATACAAATAGATACGCTTTTTTCAATAAGAATTTTTTTAAATACATAATATTTAATCTAATTAACTTTTCAGCAACTTTTAGACCTCTAATATATCTAATATATAACCTACAAATGGTTGCAATATGTTATAATTAAGATAAATTTAATAATAAAATTATCCATAATGAATTAATTTAAAACTAAACTATGTTTATATAATTCAAAATTTTTACACGATATACTATCTATTATAAATAAATTTGTTATATATTATTAATATCAAGATTTAGAATTTATCCAATTTAAATAACATTTATATATAAAATATTACCCTACCCAATCCATTTGTTAGATATACTAACTTTCGAAAATTACTATCTTATCTATTTATCTATCAAATTAATAAAAAATGTAATCTTTTATTTTATAACATATATATATCGGTTATATTCCCTCTTTAATGAATACTAATAGACATAAATCCTCTTTATCCTTAGTTAGAATGTTACATAAAATAAAAAGATACTACTGCAATTTCATTTATATTAAATTAAATTACCTTCTTTATCAAAACATATATTTCCTCTATAATAATAAATTTTATTGCATAAAAATTACTACTAATATATATCAAATAAATAACATAATAAAAATCTATCCAAAGCAACTTTTAAATTTCTAATATGTGTATTTATCTACTAACTATTCGAAAGAGGACTCTTCTTTGTATCCTTTGACTTTACTTTCTCTGACTTTCTAAATACATTTTCTTTCTTATCCTTTCTATATCTAATAAACTTTTTATACCCTATATATCCTAATAAGATAGAAAATGATATTGCAAACAATATAATTATATACGCTCTTATTTTACTAAATATATCTTTTGCCGCAGAAAATACACTCTTACCGGTATCTATATGATCTTCTATTGAATCTGTTAATTCAACATCCATTTCTTTCTCTCTTTCCTTTTCTTCCTCTTCTTCACATACATAATCTTCATCTATCTCTCCATCACAATCATTATCTAAATCGTCACATATTTCTTCTTCAAGTCCTTTTCCTCCTTCACATTCACCCCATTCTTCATCAACACATGTTTGAATTCCTCCTTCACATTCTCCAGTATCTATACCGCATACTCTTTCTTCCCCTAACTGACAAATACAACCTTCATCAACAGCCCCATCGCAATTATTATCGAGACTATCACAACTTTCATCTACTGCCTGTACGCCTCCTTGACACTCTCCCCACTCACCATCAATACAATACTGAACTCCTTTCTCACATTCTCCGATATCAGAACCACATGAACGATTAAGACTTTCATCAATATTACCATCACAATCATTATCACGTCCATCACATATTTCAAAACCAGGATCGATATTACCATAACATTTCCCCCAAGCCCCTCCCTCACACCACTGTGTTCCAACACGGCATATACCAATATCAGTACCACATGGCTGTGTTGTACCAGAATCACAACTACATCCCTCGTCAATTATACCGTTACAATCATTATCAAGACCATCACAAACTTCCTTTTGAGGCTGAACACCATTACAATTTCCCCATACGCCATTAACACATTTCTCTATTCCTTTAGTACATATTCCTACATTTGTACCACATGATCTTATTAACCCCTCATCAGTACTACCATCACAATCATTGTCAACTCCATCACATATATCTGAAACTGACGGATTAACTGCACTACTACTATCATTACAGTCTCCATCACAAACTTTATATCCGTCACTATCAATATCTCGTTCATTATTAGGCACTACTCCATCACAATTATTATCTAAGCCATCACATATCTCTGATGCTAAAGGATATATTAAATTATTATTATCATCACAATCACCATCACATACTCTATATCTATCACTATCACCATCTCTTTCATTATTAGGTACTACACCATCACAATTATTATCCAATCCATCACATATCTCTGGTGCTGATGGATAGACAGCAGAATTACTATCATCGCAATCGACATCTTCATTATACCCATCACTATCACTATCCTTTAATACTTCAAAGCAATATAAATGATTACTTTTATTACATGAAGCTAATGCATCATCATACCAATCATTAACATCATTATTTATCCCTTCACCCCCTCCGCCAATATATGTTGTTGATGTCCAATTATTACAGCTCTCTGAAAGCCCTATTCCATATCCAGTCCAAACCTTCGCATCGGATAATACCTCCCCATGTTCATTTTTATTTATATTATTAGTTATTGCTCCTTCAACAATACCACTACTCCAATCAACAACTACTGTTGAATTATCCATTAAATAATATATCGTTTCTTTGGGTCTTGAAAAAGCCTCTTGATCATCTGTACCTATAAATGCCACCCACTCACCAAATTCTCCTAATCTATCACATTCACTATCTGCAAAATTTCTTCCACCAAAATCACCTCCATAAGTAGCTGATGTAATAAAAACATGGTATTTATCTTGATCTCCCGTTTTAGGCAGCTCAGCTACTTCTTTTTTATAAACAGAATATTCACTGGAAGGATATAAGATAAATAGATAAGCAATATATGATAATGAAATAACTGATAATAAAGATATAAAGACAATTATTGATTTAAATAAAAGTAATGATCTATTTGAGCCTTCTTTTTTCTTTTTCCTCATTAATAGGCAGAAGAATATGCTTATAAAATTTATATTTCAAATACATAATACAAATTATATCAATGTATTTCAACTATAAATAATTATATATTTTTACCGCAGCATTTTTTATACTTTTTCCCACTTCCACAAGGACATGGATCATTTCTTCCAATCTTATGCCCCTTTACTATAGTTTTCTTTTTCTTACCTTTCTTACTCTTTACTGGACTTTGGCTCTTATTTTGAAGATATTTTCTTACAGCATTGGTCATCTCACGATTTCCTGTCAGTATATCTTGAATTTGGCCCACATTTGTTCTGATATTCGTCTGAGGTCCTCTTTCTTTTATTCTATGAACCTTAAAAATTCTTCTTGTAAAACGTGCTGATATAGATTCTATTAAATCATCAAAATATTCAAATCCTTCATTTTTATATTCTACTAATGGATCTCTTTGAGCAACTCCCCTTAATCCAATACCTTCTCTCAAATCCTTCATTACATCCAAATGGTCACTCCATAATTGATCCATAACTTGCAATTGCAACAAACCTGATATCTTCAAAAATTCATCTTCTCCTAACTCCTTCTTTTTAGACTCAATCATTCCTAAAGTTACATGTTTTAATAATTCGCTTACTTCCGACCTTTCTTTACCTCCTAGTGCTTCTTTCAACTGTTTTTTTGGCTCAAATTTCTCTATATCTTTTGTATTTATATTTAACAACTTACTCTTTTTAGAAACACTTAAAAAAGAACTTAAAATAGCTCTATCATCAGCTAAATCTAGATAATCATCTATCATATTAGATACTTCTACATTTTCCTCACCAACATAATGATTATTTATTATGACTTCGACTTCGCCCAAAATATCTTCTTTGTATTTCTCCATTAGATCCTTCTTAACTTCTTTAATTTCTTCTTTATTTACTTTATCAGCCTCTTTAGAAATTAAATCTGAATTCTTCAATATATTTCTTCTCTTTGTATAAAAAATTTCTCTCTGCCTATTCATAACGTCATCATATTTCACAACATTGTTTCTCATATCAAAATGATACCCTTCCATTCTTTTTTGTGCTCTTTCTATGGCATTTCCAACCAATTTTGACTCAATTGGCATATCATCTGGTATATTCGTCTTCTCCATTAAAGACTGTATCATCTGTCCCCCCTGCAGACGCATAATTTCGTCATCTAGTGACACATAGAACCTACTCGAGCCTGGATCCCCTTGACGTCCACTTCTACCCCTTAACTGATTATCAATTCGTCTAGCCTCGTGTCGCTCTGTTCCAATAACATGTAAACCACCAAATCCAGTTACACCCTCTCCCAACCTTATATCTGTACCTCTACCAGCCATATTTGTAGCTATTGTTACAGCATTTTTCTCTCCAGCTTTCTCAACAATATGAGCTTCTCTCTCATGATACTTAGCATTCAACACCTCGTGATCAACTCCATTCTTATCTAGCAATTTCGACAAATATTCACTTTTCTCAACAGAAGTAGTTCCAACCAATACAGGCTGCTCTTTCTTATTCTTCTGTATAATTTCTTCAACTACAGCATTGAATTTTGCCTCTTGATTTTTATAAACTCTATCAGTCATATCCTTCCTAATTAAAGGTTTATTGGTTGGTACTCTATACGAGTCGAGATTATATATTTTATAAAATTCTTCGGCCTCAGTTATAACTGTTCCAGAACCTCCACCTAGTATTCTGTATAACCTGAAAAAATTCTGGAATGTAATAGTAGCTAAAGTCTTTGATTCCTTCTGAATTTCAACATTCTCCTTAGCTTCAATAGCTTGATGTAACCCCTCACTATATCTCCTACCAGGCAATACCCTACCAGTAAATTGATCTACAATAAGTACTTTCCCATCTTTTATAATATACTCATCATCTTTCTTATATAATGTATAAGCTTTCAAAGCATTTTCTAGATGATGTGCAAGTTTATAATCTTCCCATAAATTTTTTACATTAAGCATTTTTTCAACTTTTACTATACCTCTATCTGTCAATACAGCACTATGTGACTTTTCATCAATTGTATAATCTTCTTTTGAATCTAAACGAGGGACAATCCTAGCAAATCTTAAATACAATTCATTTGATTCTTCTGCTGGTGCAGAAATTATTAATGGTGTTCTAGCCTCATCAATCAGTATCGAATCAACCTCATCGATTATACAATAATATAACTCCCGCTGAACCACATTCTCTAGTCTTGATACCATATTATCCCGGAGATAATCAAATCCAAACTCATTATTAATTCCATAAACAACATCACAATCATAAGCTTCTTTCTTACTACATTTTACTAAATTCCAGCCTCTTACATCACCAGGATTTTTTATATCTACATCCATTCTTTCATTGTACATATCTTCCCCTTTTACTTCCTTTAATTCAGTATCTGGAACAAATTTATATGATTCTCTTGGGATAATCACTCCAACTGATAAACCTATCTCACTCAGTATATGCCCTGCATACTCCCCATCTCTTCTTGCTAAATATTCATTTACTGTTATAACATGCGCACCTCTTCCAGTTAGTGCAAAAAGAGCTGTAGGTAAATGAAAAACCTGTGTCTTCCCTTCACCTGTTTTTAATTCTACTAAGTTATCCCCATAGGCAAGAATAATTCCAGCCAATATTTGTACATCATAATGCCTTCTACTATATTTCCTTTTAGTAATCTCTCTTACTATGGCAAAAACTTCAGGTAAATACTCTTTAAGTTCAGAAGTAATTGAAATTTCATAATCAGGTAAATCTTTCTTATAATCCCTAACCTTTATAGATGATTTAGCTTCTTTTGGAACCTTCTCAACTAAGATCTCAATTTCATTCCGAATCTCACTAATCCTTTTCTTCATATCTTCATTACTCATTGCTGATACTTTCTTCTCTAAGCCATTAACTTGTTCTACAAACGGCTGCATCTTCTTCAGCTGTCTCTCATTACTATCAAAAAACTTCTTTATAAAATTAAACATTTTAACTCCTAACCATTAAAAATAAATAGCTATAAATTTTATCATATATATTCCTAAGTAGAAAATAAATTAAATTTAAAAATTCCTCTAAACTAAAAGATTCTATATTTTTATACAAAGGTCCATTATTATCTAATTTACTACTTATTAGTCCTAATTTATTTACATGGAAACCATCCCATAGATCTATTTTTTCTATTCTTTTTCTAATATCAAGAATTACCTCCCTAGTTAAACCTTTCTTTGACCTAGCTAAAGTGAAATGATACATCGATGATAAATCATATTTTTCCTTATGTATATCATTATAACAATTAAGCTTATCGTTTATTTTACTTAATATAGTATTCAACTCTAAAGATCTATATATAGATATATACATTATCCGCGGCCATCTTCTACCCGGAAATCCATATCTAATACTTTTTAATCTAATATCAAAAGCCTCCGTCTTATTTGTAACTTTTCTAACATCTTTAATAATTCCGTTTAAAGAGTCTTTTGAAATATCATCCCCAAGATACTTCACAGTTATATGTATATTTTCTTTCTTAGTAAAACGTATATAGTTCTTGAATTGATCTAATCCATTTTGAATCTCAACAAAAGAATCCAATATCTCCTTAGGTGGGAATATACCAATAAATAAACGCATTATTATAGTATTTATATTATGTAATTACTCTCCTATATTCTTTCAGTATCTCCTCTCCTACATTTTTCCATGAGAATTTTTTTACTTCTTGAAGACACCTATTCTCACATTCTTTCCTTAATTTATCATCTTGTAATAAATCAATTATTTTCTCAGCAAGTTTATCTATATTCTTATTTTCAACTAATAAATCTGGAATATCCCTCAAAACATATCTGTAACCTTTATTTGCATAGGTTACTGTTGCTTTGCCAGATGCCATAGCCTCAATTAATACTACTCCGAAAGATTCCCCATATAAAGAAGGGAAAACACACAGATCAGCACTTGCATAGTAATTAGATTTTAACCTTTCAGGTATATATCCAGTAAGAACTACATCATCCAATGCTAGATTATCTATAGCTTTTTTAATTTTTTTCTTTTCAGGACCGTCACCAATTAAAATAAGCCTTGCATTTTTTACTACTTTTTTAACTTTCTTAAAAGCTCTAACCAGATAAATTTGACCTTTCCTTTTTTCAAACCTACCTAAAGACACAATATTCTTCATCCCATCATTGCTGTATTTCCTAATTGATTCAACACCTTCATTATATTTATCTAAATTGATACCTATAGGTATCAATTTATAATCACCAGGAATAACAACTCGTGCTTCTCTTTCTGCTGCATCTGAAACTGCTATAAAAGAATCAATCCGCCTATAGACTCCACCTAATACAATTTTTAAAAACAGACCTCCAATTCTATTAAAAAAACTTTTCCCATATACTAAATATGTCGAGACAATTGGACAATTCGCTTCTCTTAAAATTTTTGCACCTAGAAACGGCGAAAAAGGCGCGGCAATATTTAATACATCAAACTGTTCTTTCTTTAATACTCTTCTTATCTTGCTCTTTCTCGTAAATATTACTGTTCTAACGGTATTTGCATTTCCTTTCAAAACAATCTCTTTACCAAATGATACTATCCTGTCTTTGAATTCTTTATTATTTTGTGAAGGAGGAACTAGAAATTTAATATGGTGTCCTTTACTGATCAAAAACCTCGCTAATCCCTTAAAATATTGTTGTACACCGGCATCACTATCTAAAGTTGTATCGAGTACTAATCCGATTTTCATATTTCAAACATTATTAAAAATCTTCTTTAATCTAAAAACTAATCTCTTTAAATTACTTTGTTTCTGCTCAACATTACCTTCCATACCTCTTTTACTATTCAAAGATTTACTATATAAACTTATTATTTCATTAGTTACTTTAGTCCAAGAGTAATTTTTTACTTCTCCTATCCCCCATCTTCCCATAAAATTTCTTAATTCCCTATCTTTAGATAAAACAAGCAGTTTTTCTTTTAATCCTTTTATATTCTTGGGCTTCACAAGAAATAATGAACCTCTATTTTTTAAAACTGTTTTATAACCTGGATTTGCATAAGCAACAACAGACTTACCAGTAGCCATTGCCTCTAATAATACTATACCTAAACTCTCACCATACAAAGCAGGTGAACAAAAAATATCACAGCTGGCATATAATCTTGGTTTATCCTCCTCTTTTACAAAACCTAATAGCTTAATATTATCCAATTTATGTTTTTTTACATAAGATTCTAATTTTTTTGATTCATCACCCTTTCCTGCAATTATTAGTCTTACATTCCCGAATTCTTTCTGTAGCTTCCTAAAAGCCTTAACTAGATAAATCACACCTTTCCTCTTATCAAGCCTCCCTAAGAATAATATATTTACCTTACCGTCTAGGTATTCCTCAAACGGCCTATTCTTCGTATTGAATACTCTTAAATCTATACCATTTGGAATAATATTTATCCTTCCCTTATACATCTTGGACAAGCGTTTTGCTGGAACTTCAGAAACAGCTATTATTCCATCAAGTCTATCAACTATTGATTCTATAAAAGCCATTGATGCCATTTCTATAGATTTTCCAACTATTGTCTTAGGTAAAGCTGCATGAAAAGTAGCTATATTTATTGAATTTGATTTTAGTAATACTTGTATTGGTAAAATAGGCATCTCTGGTTCATGGAAATGCAATATATCAAACTTTTCTCTCTCAAGCATTTCCTCTATAAATCCATTTAAATTTCTACCTGCAACACTAAGCTCACCTTGAGTTCTATTAATTGATACTTTTAATGATGAACCCAAAAGTATAACATCATCTCTATTATTTTTTATCCCTTCAACTCCAGGAGCTATTACCTTAACTTCATGTCCTCGATTTCGCAATTCATTTGAAAGGAATTCTATATGACTCTGAACTCCTCCTGATCTAAAAAAATTGTAAGGACACACTTGAGCAATCTTCAATTTATCAATTTAATAATTTAACTCTCCTTAGGTTCTACTAAACCATACGTACCATCACTTTTCTTATAAACCATAGCATATTTCCCATTCTCAATATTCTTAAACAAAAAAGCTTCATGTCCCAACAACTCCATTCTTTCTATAGCCTCAGCCGGATACATAGGAGAATTTTTACTATATTCTTTATATCTTGTTATAACTGGCTTGACGTCTGAAGCACCAACATAATCGTCTTCTTTTATATTCTCTATTTCTTTCTCAAATTTTTTATTCTCTAATGTTCTCCATGATTCCTTACCCTCAAGTTTCTTCTCATGATCATGATATCGTATTAATCGTCTTCTTAATATTGGGTCAATCCCATCTACAATTGTATATAAATCACTTCCTTTTTCTTCTACTCTTATTAATGCCCTAGGCATAGTAACTGTAATCTCTAATTTAATATCCGTATCAATACCTCGATGCGGTTTAGAATGCTTCAACTCTACATCAATCTTATTAACTTTTCTGAGCAACTTTTTATGTTTACTCATCATTTCTTGCACTTTGGCCCTTATTCCTTTTGTTACTTTAACTCCTCTTCCAGTAAATATTATTTTCATAATTAAATATAAATAAAGTTATTTAAAATAACCCCCCGAATAATAATAGTGCTAAAATTAATATTAATAAGTACTCGGTAAATACTTTAACTGTTAATGTTCTTTCTAATTTATGGTGTAAAATAGACAAAAAGATATAAAAAAGTAAAAAGATAACTATATTAATACCCAAAAAGAAATATCCTGTTATATCTAGAATCATATATAAAACGGAAATCACAAACGAAACAACAATAACATAAGTAATAGTATTTATATTAACCTGTATTTTTCTATAAATTATCAAGATATATAATATTAATGAGATAAAACATACAAAAACACCTATAATCCAGGAATTAATCTGAAAGATCATTCTTATATGTAGAATAAGATTAATACTAAAAAAGAAAATTATAAGTTTAATCACATCATAAATGTATCTAGTCTTCTCTTCCATTTTAAATTTATCAGAATAATATGACCTTACATTTATAAAAAAGATAAGGTTAATCACAATTAGAAATAAAATAGAAATTATCCTAACTAAATCATCACTATTAAAATATATAAATCCAGCCACAGAATAGAATAAGAGCAATGGTAAAGTAATATGGTTAATCAAGTGTCCCCACAAATTATATACATTTATACTTGGCATATCTATTTGTCTCAGTACTTTTGTAGCGAAACGCCAGTTTAAATAAATTTCTAGGAATAATATTAGGCTTGTAGCGACTATAGTTATAATAAATTTCTCATTTCCATAATCTTTTAACAAATGTATTGATAAGAGCAATCCTAAACCGGTTGCAATTGCATGAAAAATAGTTCTTTTTCTTTTATATATAAAACAAAATAATTTCTTCATCAAGAATAGCTTTAATATATTTTATAATATTTCACCTCCGCCTCCTAATAATCCGACGAAGATTAATATAATAAAGACAGGTAAATGGAGCAATGAACTCGATCTATCTTTTGTTAATCCAGTTTTTCGCAATAATAACTGCTCAATAGATAATAATATGATCATTATAAATGCAATTATGAAATTAACCCTACCTTGTAAACTTCGTGTCATTATTCTCGATAATATATTTTCAACTATCCATTTATCAAAACTAAAACTTGCCTTTTGCTCTAATAGCTGGCTGTCTATTAAATCGTTCAACTCATCACTTCTAACTGACAGATTATCTTCATTCCCAGCATCATCTGAAGCGGTAACTTTTAAATCACCTAACACTTCACTATTCTCGTTTATTACACACTGCCATTTATCATTAACATAACTGAAATTTATTTGCTCTTCAATATATTTCCCAATCACTTCAGTTGGATTATCCTCTATTTCGACTGAAAAAATATAATTTTTAAAATCTGAACCAAACTCACTATATTCGAACCTTAATGAATCTCCAACGATCCTAGGGCTAATAGTATCTACTGTCACATTAATATAATTTGAATAATTACTATAATTATTATCATTATCATATGACCTGGCATAAATATTATGGCTTCCTTCCGTATAATCATCTTCTTTCTCAAAAACAAATCCAGAGGACTGTATTTCTGTTCTATCAATAACATCGTTGTTATCATAAATTTCAACTTCATTACCTTCGTTAGCTACTCCTCTTACTGTAAAAGCTCCTGAATTCAATATTTCCCCATCTTTCGGATCTGTTATTATTGGAGCCTCTAAATCTCCCTTCTCTCCTGTCTCAGGTAATGATACCTCACTCTCAGATAAATAATCTGCTGTGCTATATTCCACCTGAGTTGTTCCAAACATCTGAACAACAATTGTTGTCTCAGAACCCTGAAATTCTCCTGTTACTAAAGATATACCTATATTTTCAAAATTTGAATTTATAATATTATCTCTATGTGATGGGCTAGCCATCCAAGCATTATGAATAGGAACTGTAGATGAAAAATCCTTTGCTAAATTTTCCCCAGCATATGTATATTCATACCCAGTAGCAATAATAAAATCCCAAGGAGATTCTCCATTTGGTCCATAATGAGACCAATAATCTTTAGCTATCATATCATCTCCTTTTGCCTTTGCAGCATTAATTAGACGTGAATCTATAATCAATGGATTCAGACCCCTAGTATTTCTCTCAGAATTGGCAAGATTAACCAGTTCGTTTGTATTTATATCTGCAGCATAAACGGATACAACATTATTTGGTAATATCTTTACTCCAATAATATTAAAAACTGCAACTAATAAAATTATCACAGTAAGAGACTTAGACCTTACAACTCTTGGTAAGTTTCTTTTTATCCGTTTCAATATCTTTATTTTCTTCATTTAATATCTAATTAATAACCAAATCTTTTGTTTTTACAACTTTAAATTTTTCACTTTCAACAAACACTTCTACATCATAAACCCCCTTAGGCAATTCTTTTGTAAAGTAACTAGGATTTTCGATACTTCTCTGAGTTTCAACCTTCTCAAATGATAAATCTCCTGTTACTTTCCACTTTATTTCATACTCTTTATCTCTCCAATATTCACCGTTTATCGTTGGAATCGCCATAAAAGAAACACTATATATACTTTTAGTCTTCTTTTCTTTATAAAATTTTACTACCACATCCTTTTCAGCATTTGCTAATTTTATTGTTTCTATAGAATTTTGCGAAGCATAGTATGTCAAAGGAATTGCTATGATTGTAATTATAATTATAAAAAAAGAAAAAATAGGCTTTCCTCCAAAACCATAACGAACCTTACTTAAATCTTTTACCTTCTTAAATAAACGAACTACTACAAATGAAAGAAATATCATCAGAGAAATACTTACAGCCCCAACGATTATCAAAGTATATAAAGGTACATTTATAGAATTTATTTTTTCACTGACTTCAGATAAATTCATTAAAAATATTACATTAAATTTCTAATTATTAGATAACTTTTCTCTATCTTCTCTTGCTTGTCTTGCTAATTCTTCAGGGTCAGCTGTAATCAATTTATGCTCACTTTCCGAAGCTATAACCTGTATAGCAACATGGCTTGGTCCTGCAAAAAATAATCCTTCACCAATTCCAGCTGATAATAGAAAATTTTTCTCTCCATCAGATAAATAAAATACCTTTTGGATTCTATCTATAGCAGCTGGGCTTTGTTTTAATAATATCTGAATAGCTGAGTTAGTTATTATAGCTTTCCCATAATCAGTATCTAAAAAATCCTCTACATCCTGAGTAATGGTAGTAAGTCCTAACCAGTATTTTCTGGCTCTTTTTGCTATAGAATGAATAAATTTGGCAGCATCTTCAAACTGCATCATCAACCATGCCTCATCAACAATTAGCAATCGTTTCCTTCTATCCTTCTTTACCTTACTCCATATAAAATCAAGCATCATATACATTGCAATTGGTCTTAGATCGTCACTCAATTCTCTTATACTAAATACTGTAAACGTATTTTTTATATCTACACTACTCTGTCTATCAAATATTCCCGCAGCACTCCCTCTAATAAATTTCTCAAGCCTAATTGCAATTGAATGTGCCTCCTTTTCAGCCATTGCCTGTAATACTTTATATAAATCTTCCATTAAAGGTGGAGTGTTTTTATGAGTCTCAACATCAGGTGTAATTCCTTTTTCTTTATATGTCAGTATTAAAGCTCTATCTAAAATGGCACCTTCTTGCGGAGTTACTTTACCTCCAAGCATTATTTTTAACAAACCATGTAAAGACTGTATTTTCATACGCAATTCATCTTCATCCGACTCTTGTACACCAGACAATTCAAAAGGATTCAACTTTTTGTCTCCATCTTGTGTAAATGAAATATACTCTCCCCCAATTGTTTTACAAAGCTTTTGATACTCTTTCTCAGGATCTATAATTATACTCTCAATTCCAAACATCAAACCTCTTAATGCCTCAAGTTTTACTAAGTAACTTTTACCAGCACCCGAAGTTGCAAATATAACTGAATTAGCATTTTCAAGTTCAAATCTATCAAATATAACTAAACTTTTATTATGTTTATTAATTCCATATAAAACCCCTTTATTCATTGTCAAATTTGAACTTACAAAAGGGAACGTCGTTGCTAAAGATGTAGTATCCATATTCCTGGTATAATATAATTTGTCCAACCCTACAGGTATAATACTTTGATATCCTTGTTCTTGCTGCAAAGTTGAAGGTTTAACAATAACCCCAATAGCACCTAATGACTGCTCAAGATTTTTATATACTTTTTCCAGCCCAGCAAGTGATGAAGCATTTATAGATATATAAAGCGCAAAATGAAAAAATTTCTCTGTCCCCTTTGCTAGAGATTCCTGCAAATCTTTTGCATCAGCAAGAGCAACCTTTACTCTTGGATCAACAACTTTTCCTGCTTCAAGATCAATATTAATAGTTGCTTCCATCTCTCCTATTTTTCTTTTCAACCTCTGCATAACAAGCCTTGAATCTACTGGATAATAAAACGTGCTTATATCTACAGGAAATTCGAAGTTAATTAATGAAGATAACCAATTGGCTCCAACAAACTTTGGATAACCAGTTGCAAATAATACTCTAAAAAATTTAATCCCAATTAATATATGATTAAAATCAACTTCAATTGCAGGTGGTGCAATTACATCTTTTATATCAACTAAGCCACCTGCAAATCTTTCAACAGCTTCCTCTTCTGAATCAATATTTAAACCTTTCTTCTTATTTAAATATTTGGACCTCCTTTCTAGTTTGTTTCCAGACTTAACTTTTTCTCCAACAGATTTTGCAGCATTATCATTTCTAATTGCACCTACAACTGGTACTCCGGTCTGCTGACCTGCTTTCTCAGCCAATCGACCATCCTTTGTTTTTCCTTTTGGAAATTTATTCTTTTTTAAAAATGAGAATAGACCTGCCATATATAAATTATATTATTTATTATCTCCTTTCTTTGCAACAACCACAGGGGCATCTACATCAGTCCTTGTAAGCTGTAATTTCTCAACTCCACCTCTTTCAGGATTATAAACACCATAAAATAATTTAACTAATTCTGATGTCGATAATTGCCTTGCAAATAAACCTATTTTTTTCAACTGTTTAATTATGTGATCCCTTCTTGGATACAACTTAACCTTAACTTTCTCTAATATATTATCGACATCTACATCCATATTATCTTTTCCGCCAAATAAGCTCTTGAATATTCCAGGTCTTAAAGATATCCCGCTACTACTAGGTATAATTATAAAAAATCTTTTCTCAAGCACCTCATTTGTTACCGTAAGATTGCGAATAAATTCTATATAAATTTCCATCTGTTTTCTTAGTCCATCAGAAATTTGTCTTTCTTTCTGATCTTCTAATAATTCTACATAATCACTTAAATCTGTCCTATGTGTCCTTATCACAATTTGAATATGGAAAGTAAGCGAATTCAACAAACCAGCAAAAGCTAAAATTTTACTATCCTGCTCATCTTCTGACAAAAGATCAAAATTTAAAGAAGTTGTCTCCAATACAAGAGATACAACACTATTCTTCAAGATAACTAAATCTTGTTTTATATCAGCTATATCTAAATGCTGCTGAGTTGAAGGTATTCCTTTATCAAATAATTTCACTATTTGTTATATAAAAAATTTAACCAGCTATAAATTCGTATGTTGGCAATACATCTCCTGTCAAATTAACTTCATATCGACCAAATGAATAATTGTTACGTGATAACTCAATTGTATAAATTCCATTCTCTAATGCTGTTGTAGTAATAAACTGTCCTAAAGAATTTGTCTTTATAGCACGTACTGGTCTAGCCTTCTCATTCTTAACGATTACAACAACCCCAGGTAACAATTTACCATCTTTTGTCCTTACAATTCCACTTATAACATTAGGCTTTTTTGACAATGATGGACCATTATATATTTTTGGAGTTAATACTCCTCCCCCATCTTGTACTAGTTCTTGCACTTTTAATCTATCACCTTCATCTATAGTTTCTTTGCCTTTACCCTCTTTCAACGATTCCATTTCCAATTGTAATTCCTTTAACTGACCTACAATCTGTTCATTCTGTTTTTGTATATCTTCATACATCCCCTTAGTCTTTTTTAATTCTCCCTCTAAATTTCTTTTATCTTCAGAAAATTCTACCACCTTCTGCCTTAACTTTTCATTCTCTTCTTTTAATACATGCGGAGAATTATTATCCCTTGTTGGCAAAGATGGTGAATTTTGAACTTCTCTCTCTACTTGCTGAAAAGTCTGATTCTTATTTGGCACTACATCATTATACTGGACTGCTTTATTCATATGTTGAGCTTGCTGACTAGTATTAGATTGACTTCCCTGATTAGCCTGATCTTGGTTTCGATTAACTGTTTGACTCTGTGTATTAAACTCACCTTTGTTATCATCAACTTGAGGTTCAGATTGCTTTGGATTTTGACTTACACTTCCTACCAAGCCACTAGTATTTACATTGCCTTGCTTAGATTGCATATCAACTATTGGTTTATCGGTTTTTACACTGTTTGTATTTTGATCCATGTTCTGTTTATTTAAATAATTTATTGGACGATTAGGTTCCTGATTTGATGTTATTTTCCCAAACTTTTGTGCACTTCCTGGTATATAATATGTATCCCCTTGAACTCCTTGGCCAGCAATTTGATTATTTAATTGCTGAGCTTTTACTACATTACTCTGAAGATTCTCACTTACTTGAGAATCTTGCTTTTGTGAAGTTAAATCCTTAAAAGGATGTTTTGGAACAGATGTTTGCTTCTCTGTAAAAGATTCTTCACTAACAGGTGTATCTTGTGTTTTGGCACTCGGCTCACTTCGAATATCTGGCTTCACTACTCTTTTTGTCTTTACAACTGAAGTAGGATTTCTATCACTTAAAGCTTGAGGAACTTTTTTCTTTTTTCTCCATACTCTCTTCTGAGAAGAAAACATTGCTCCTAAAAAATTTACCAACCAAACCTCAAATGGCTGTTCATTTATTCTTACCAAGGCAAGCGATAATCCTAAAATCACACTAATTGCTGCAAATATCCAACCTAATAATGGCGATTCAAGAGATTTAAAAAGATAATAAAAAAATAAAGCTATACATCCTCCAGCAATAATATAACCGAACTGCTTAGCACTTAAACTACCAAACAGTTTAAATTCAACATCCATTATATTTTCAGGCACTGAGTGCTGTTTCATTTACTAAGAAATCAAAATTAAACAAATCTATATCATATTGTTACTATTTGATAGTTTAACATGTATAGATTTGTTTGAGAAGTATAGAAAACAATCTACTCAGACTTTAAACTCGATTTTACCCAGCAATACGGTAATAAATTGTCTATTTAAAACTCTACAATTTTTCCCGAAATCAAATATCTACCTTACTTCTAATATCTCATATTCTTTTATTCCAATAGGTAAATCCAATTTTACTCTTTCTCCAACTTTCTTGCCGGTTAAAGCAGATCCTAATTTAGAATCAGAACTAATCTGTCCTAACGAAGGATCGCCTTCTCCAAGACCAACAATTTCATATTCGATAATTTTATCACTTTTAATATCTTTTATTCTAACTTTATCTCCAATGTCAACTTTAGAATCACCTCGTCTATTTGGTGCTACTCTGAGACTACTAATCAATTCTTTTAATTCATCTATCCTTAGTTCATTTTTCCTATAGTCTTCAAGAGCAGCATGATATGCAGAATTCTCAGACAAATCTCCCATTGCCTTTGCTTCATCCAGCCTATCTGCGATATCTTTACGATTAACAGACATTCTCTTTTGCAATTCATCTTTCAGCTTTTTAAGTCCTTTTTTTGTTATTAACTTCTTCTCTTCCTTCATAAACAACAAAATAATAATATAAATAATACCTAGGAATATTAATTTAAATTTTAATCAACAGGAGAAAAATTATAATTGAATAAATAATCTCTATCAGAAACATTTAATAATTTAACTGTAGTATCGATAATGACACTATCAGATGGGGCCTCATTCAAAATTAATTCGTCACCATAATCAATAACTACCTCATAATCATAGGATAATCCTAAAGCCTTTTTAAAGATAAGTGTATAATTATACCCTTCATTTTTACTAATTACAACATCTGACAAACTTTCTTTAATAACTAAATAATCTTCATCATCAGGATCTAAATCGGCAGTAAAAAAAACTCTACTAGAATAACTTGATGATAATGATATTTTTGATGAATGTGTCTGAATATCGTCAATTGTAGAGTTCTCAAAGTCTAATACAATTATTCCTTTGAAATTTCCCTCAGATTCATTCTCAAAAGTTAACTGATACTCTCCATTAGTATCAGAATTATTTATATTAATTTTTGTATCTACAGTAACTCTAGGCATACTTTCAGATTCGGAAATGATAGACATATCAAATAATCCATAATTACTATCAACTTTGTCTATGATAGCATCATTGTAAATGAAGTATCTTTTAAAATTACTATCATTTGTATATATATTAATATCTTTTGTAGTTAAATTACTTATAACTAAATTTTTAAATAACGAAACCTCTCCACTTTTAAAATCGAATATTCTACTCAAAGCCTTAGAGAGTACTTCTTTAAAAGAAATTTCTCCTTCAGATAACTTTTCATCAAAATTATCTGAATTAATAATACCCACATCTGTAACTTCAATTCCACCAGTGAACGAAAACATATCCTTTAAGGAACTAAAATTCATAGTTACAACATGTTCAACTTTTTCATCTAATCCTTCAGTTAATACTGATTCTATTAATTCAGTAAAAATCTCATCGTCATTCATTAACGTCAAATCTTTGAATTTTAAACCATCTTCAGGATATAACATTTTCAAATCATCTCTAACGAATTTATTTTGCTCATCAGACAAATTAATATCTATCCCATTGACATCAAAAACTTCAATATCTACAACCTTTCCCTTATTAACAGTAAAAACTGAAGCAGCTACAATCTCCCCCCCCTTAGTATTCATTTTATTTTCATTAAGCAATAAGAATCCATATGTTTCAGGGTTCTCAACAGCTAAAATATCGGGAATAATAACAGAATCAACTTCAAAAGATTCTAAATTTAGCTTTATACTCTCAATATTATCATAGAATTCTTTCAAATAAGAACCAACAAATTGCATTTCAAAATCAGAATCATCAAAAATATTTAAAGAATTATCTATCAAAGTTTCCCCTCTATTTAAATCATCCTCTAAATTAATTAAGCTATCTAAGTCGTAAGTATTATTATCAGATATCTCTAAATTTCCATTGCTATCTACACTTATATTTGACTTATAAGAATTTAGATACTCTTCAATTGGAAGGAAAGAACTAACAATAATATCAGCTCCTTTAACAGTATTTTTTGCCTTAATAATTTTATTCTGGAAACTATCAATATAATCACCAATACCAAACACATCTAAATATGATAATTTACCAATATTCTCATATACACTATCTAAAGATTTCCAAGTCCTATTAAGATCATAACTAGCATCAGAACAATTTTTCTCCTGTAATGACTTATTAGCCGATTTCACACGAATACTTGCTACTCCACCATAATAAATTATTCTAGAAAACGGTACTACAAAGAAAAGATAAAGTAATAAAAACACTATTACGATAAAAATATATAAGCTAAACTTTAATGGTGTCATAGATTTAACAGAGTCTTTAATATTGCCAATAAAATCAATTATCTTCCAACTGACAACTCTCAATTTAGAACGTTTAGGAATTTTCTGTTCCTTACGGTCACTTAGATTCACCCTGCTTTTTTCTTTTGAAGCTTCAGCATCACTAAGGACATTTTTATTATAAGAATTATAACGCACATTATCTAAAACAGAACTTGGCTCCTTCTCTTCCTTTACTTCAAAAAAGAAATTTATTAACAAGTCTTTGATAGATTTTCGTTTTTTACTCTTTGAATCTTTGATATCCTTTGGCTTATCTTTTTTGTCCTTTTTAATTTTACTTTTTCTTTTTCCATATACTTTATATGCATAATCTATAGTATTTGCCAAAGCTCTTTCGAACGATATTTTAGGTTTCCAGCCAATAGTTTTTAAATTCTTATCCGGCTTATATATATTTACCTCTCCTTTACTTTTTTTATCAAGAAATTTTATTCCATCAGCTCTTGGTTCTAAATCAAGTATCTTATAAGCTAAATTCAATACTGTTATATCTCTCGGAATTACTAAAGAATAGATATTTCCTGAAGTCTTTTCAGTAAAAAGAGCTTTTATAAGACCATAAGCAGCATCTAAAACATGTATAAAATATAAATGTTCTAAGCCATCACCAGCAACCTCAATCTTCTTCCCAGATATAGAATCCTTTATATACTTCACAAGTAAAGTATCCCTATTTAAATCAGTACCCTTTCCCATAATTTCCCCAACACGAATAATTCTAGCATCTAATCCGCCCCTCTTATAATATTCCCAAGTTAAATTCTCGGTATACCTTTGGACCTCTAAAACTGTATAACTTAAATTCTCTTCATCTAGATCAAAATCAGATAGAACATCACTCTTATCTTGTAAATCTCTATGTAACTTAATTGACGATGTTAGGAGAAATTTACTGGATTTATCTACACCTAATTCTAGCAATTTATCAAGAGTGTTAGATTCCTCAAGAAACTCACTTGTTGATATCTTCTCGTTAGGATCAAATGCCTCATGATTTAGATAAAATATATAATCAAGCCTTTCAATCGATTCAACTAATGACTCTGTTCCTGATACATCAACAAAATTAAACTTCTCTTTATTTAATAAGGAACTTACTAATTTCCTTTTCTTCTGCGTATATTCATCAATCAGAATAACAAACGAACCTTGCTCTATTAGTATATTAGCAAGTTCAACTCCTAAATTACTTGCACCTTTAAATATTAAACTGACAGGAATATTTTTGTGTTTCGACAATCTCTCTAAAATTGGCATAAATATTACAGTAAAATTAAATTGGTATTTTATACAAATTTACTTCAAGAAATAAATCATATCCTCCTAGTTTCAATCTTGCTTCCTCTTCTTCAGGTAAGATCTGAAATTCTAAATCTTGATAACCATAACCTGAAACTCTATATGAATGTCTACTATCTAAACTTAACTCTAAATCACTAATTGGTGCTTCCATATTATCACCATCATTCTCCTGTAGCGAACAATCTTCTGGTTCACATCTAATATTTAAATAAGCATAATCTTCATCACCTACCATTTTTTTAGCATATAGTATCCAGCCGGAAGAAGAATCATATGTCGGACCTATTTCCCAACTTATTACTGTTTCAAATCCTTTTTCAAACAATATTACTCTTTTAAATCCCGGATAAAACTCTCCTTCACTTTCCTCCCTAATCAATTTTACACTGTGTTCCCCTACTTCAATTGGAAATACTTCTAAAAAGGAATCTTGAGCTCTTACAATACCCTTAGATTCATCATCTAAATACACTTCCATATCACCTCCAAGAGAATAAATTTTTAGTGAGGCATAACTCTCCCCAATTCCAAGTATATTATCCCTTATTACATATAAATTTTCCCAAGGTATAAATATAGCTGCAAAAACAGCTAATATAATCGCCAAAATGATTAAAACAATCTTTTTCATGGACTTGAGCAGTCTGTAAGTATCAATTAAGTTATAACTATTATACAGTATATTTAAAAATCTACAAAAAGAAAAGGTACTAATTCTTTAAATTATGAATACACAAATGAAATAATCCCTCTAAAAAAGGGGACAAATTTACCTTTTTGAAAACTGTTCTTTCTTTCGTGCCTTCTTTAACCCAGGTTTCTTCCTTTCCTTTACTCTAGAATCAACAGTAAGAAGTTTTTCTTGCTTTAAAACTTTTTTCAAGTCTTCATTATATTTTACGAGTGCTCTTGCCAGTGCTAATTTTAAAGCATCTAATTGTCCTGATCTACCACCACTGTATATTTTAGCAGTAAAATAAAATTTCCCGACAGTTTCTGATACTTTAAATGGTAAATTTAGTATTTTTTTATCTCTAGGCTTATTATAAATCTTTTCAACATCTTTGCCATTAATCTTATCATCCCCTTTTCCTTCGTAAAGCCTGACAGTTGCTATAGCTGTTTTCCTTCGTCCCATAGCATAGATATATTTTTTAGTCTTTTTCACTTTTCTTCTTCTTGTTTTTGTAGATTTTTTTGAACTACTTTTTTTCTTTGCCATCTTTTTTTATCTTAATTAATTTAGGCTTGCATGATTTCTGTTTATAATCACAACCAGAATAAATATATAATTTTTTAATCATACTCTTACTTAATTTGGTCTTTGGCATCATTCCTACTATAGCTTTCTTTATCACTTCATTTGGTTTTCTTTTCATCATTTCTCCCAATGTCATTTTCTTTAAACCTCCTGGGTAACCTGAGTGTCTCCAATATATCTTCCTTTCAGCTCTTTTTGGAAAATAATCAATATCCTTTGAGTTAATAACAATTACATAATCTCCACAATCAACATTAGAAGTATAATAAACTTTATTCTTCCCCTGTAATAATTTAGATACAAAAGAGGCTAATTTACCAAGCCTTACCCCTGTTGCATCAATTAAATACCATGTTCTTTTTACATTTTTTGGTTTAACTATAGACGTTTTCATCATTATTTTTTTATTTATAGTCCAGATCTACTTTTAACTTTAATATCATCAAGATGCTTATCAACTTGATCCTTTTTTTGTTTTATATTACCGATATCCTTTGGTCCTTTAAATTTATTTCTAAGTGTCTTAACCTTATCTAATATATTTTGTTTTTCTTTCTTTTGCTTTCTAATAGCCTTATCTTTCTTGCCCGACGTTTTCTTCTTACTTGCCTTCTTTGTTTTCTTTTTAGTTTTTCTAATTGGTTCAGATCCAACTAATATCAATTTAGACATTTTCGAATTATCCCCTTTTCGATTACCTATATGTACTATAGACACATATCCGCCTATCCTATCATTATATCTATCAACTAGAACCTTTATCACTTTGCTTGCTGCCAGTTTATCTCCTAATAATTTTTCCACCTCCTTCTTTGCATGAAGTCCACCTTTTTTCCCAAAAGAAATCACCTTATCTGTAAAAGATTTGCATATTTTAGCTTTCGCTCTTGTTGTAACAATATATTCACTTAATATAAGAGATGAGGCCATATTAGATACCATAGCCTTCCTGTGAGATTTATCTCTTCCTAATTTATTTATCTTTTTCTGATGTCTCATAAAAATTATTTTAGTCTACTTTTAATTTATAACTTTTCATAATATCAACAAGTTCATTTACACTCCTTTTCCCTAGACCTCTTATTTCCATCATTTCTTCTGATGTTTTCTCCTCTAATTCAGTAAGATTCTTAAAACCAGCTTTTATTAAACTATTAGTAAGTCTAGCTGATAAATTTAATTTATCTATATCTAAATCTGAACTTGAGTCCTTTTCCCCTTTTTCTTCTTTCTCTTCCTTTTTTTCTTTTCTTTTTTCCTCTTTTCCCTCTACCACTTTTACTAATCTCTCAGTTATCTTATTATATATCTCACAAGCTTCTTCAACAGCATCTTTTGGAGAAATAATTCCATTAGTATAAACTTTAATGTTAATTTTATCCAAATCAATCTTTTTTCCTACTCGCGCTTTTGTAACTTTTACCACCACTCTCTTAACAGGTGAAAAATCAGCATCAAGAGGTATTATACCTATCTGGCTTCTCTTTTTCTCATCACTTAAAGAATAGCCTTTGCCTTTTTCAACCACCATTTTAATATTTAACTTAGCATTACTCTTCGTTAATTCAGTAATTTCGACATCTGGATTTGCTATCTCCACATCAGAAGTTAGTTCAATATCCTTAGCTTTTACAACCTTCTTACCTTTGATATTTAATTCGATAGTCTGTGGTTCGTCACTATAGCATTTTAAAGATAATTTTTTTAACTTTAGAATTATTGTTAAGACATCATCTACTACCCCATCTATAGTTGAGTATTCATGCTTAATTCCTGCAACTTCAACACTTGTTATAGCCGCACCTTCTATACTAGATAATAACATTCTCCTCAATGCATTAGCTATTGTAACTCCATATCCATTAGGCAATGGACCTATTTGATAACTACCAAATTTCTTTTTTTCTTTAATAACTTTAAACTTAAACTTATCTATTGAGAGCATAATGTATTTTTATAAAATCTTAAATTACTAAAAATTATATAATTTACCTTGAATAATACTCAATAATCAACTGTTCATTGATTCCTTTATCTATCATATCCCTGCTTGGCTCCATAACAACTTTTCCTCCGCTCTCTAACTTATTTAACCATTTTTTTACATTATTTTTCTTTGCTTGTTCTTGAAATATTTTTATAAATTCCTTCTTCTTTGTACTTGGTCTTACCCTTATTTCATCTCCAACCTTAACTATATATGATGGTATATCAACTTTTTCTCCATTTACCTTTATATGCCCATGGTTTACAAGCTGTCTTGCTGCGTTCCTTGTCGGTGTTAAAGCTAATCTATATACAACATTATCTAACCTCATTTCTAGTAACTGTAATAATCTTACACCTGCATTTCCCTTCGTTTCCTCAGCCATTCTAATAAATCTTCTAAATTGTCTTTCTAATAATCCATATATCCTCTTGACCTTCTGTTTTTCACGAAATCGAATAGCATAAGCCGATGGCCTAGAAGTACTTACTGGATGTTCACCAGGTAAAGTAGGCCTTCTTTTCCAGTTATCATTATCAAATAGAGAATATCTTTCTCTTCTACATCTTTTCCATTTTGGTTTTAAGTCTCTAGCCATTTATTTAATATATATAAATTAACTACCTCTTGGTTTCTTCCTTGGTCTACAACCATTATGAGGAATAGGTGTTTTATCCTTTAATGACGTAATAACTAAACCAGCAGTTCTTAATCCCTTTACTGCAGATCTTCTTCCCATTCCGACACCTTTAATTATCACACTTGCTTCTTTTACACCATATCTCGATGCTTTATTATACGCATCATAAGAAGCCTTTGTAGCTGCAAAAGCGGTACCTTTCTTTGATCCTCTAAATCCGGCACAACCACTACTGCTCCATGCAAAAACATTACCCGAATAATCAGAAAAAGAAATAATAGTATTATTGTAACTACAACTTACATAGACCTTTGCCTTAGGCACATCTTTTTTCTTCCTTTTCTTCGGTTTCTTATCTTCCTTAGATTTCATTCTCTTCTTATCATTCTTTTTTTTATCTTCAACTTTATCTTTTATTCTTTTTTTCCCCATAATTTAATAAATTAATAATAATTTTATGTCTTTTCTAATTTCCTCTGCAAACCACCAACAGCAATATTTTTTCCTTTCCTTGTTACTGCATTAGTTCTAGTACGTTGTCCCCTTACAGGTAAACCAAGCTTATGTCTTATACCTCTATAACAACGTATATCTTTTAATCTCTTAATATTTCTAAAAATTATTTGTTTCAACTCACCCTCAACTTCATATCCTTCTTCAATTATTGAATTTAATAAACTAATATCTTTCTGACTCAAATCTTTCGTTCTTTTATCAACATTAATCTTTGCCTTACTTAAAATTTCTTGTGAAATTTTAAGACCTATTCCATGAATATGGGTCAACGCTATCTCTATTCTTTTTTCTAGTGGGATATCAACCCCTGCAACTCTCGCTCTTGATAAAGCCATAATTTAATTTAAAAATCATTATAAATAAATTAATTAACCTTGTCTTTGTTTATGTTTAGGATTTTTTTTACAATAAATATAGACCCGTCCCTTCCGTCTTACAATATAACAATGTTCACATCTTTTTTTTACGCTACTTTTTACTTTCATGATTACTAATATCTATATATAATCCTCCCTTTATTTAAGTCATAAAGAGGGATTTCAACTTTAACCTTATCCCCAACATTCAATTTTATATAATTCATTCTCATCTTTCCTGATAATTGACCTATTATTTCGTGTTCCTTTTCTTTTAAACTTACAATAACTCTAAATTTAGTACCCGGCATATTTTCGCTTACAACACCATCGACTTCAATTTTCTTTTTTGGATCAATAATTTTAGCCATATTTTTAATTTAATTTATCATATAATACCTGAAATTAATTATAGCAAAGCTAATAACTAGATACAAGCAAATTAGGTAATATTCTGATATTTATGCAGTATCAGATAACTCCTAATATAATAAATCTAATATCTATTTTGTCAATACTTCTGCTTTATTTTTATTAATAGCTATCGAATTTTCAAAAAGAGCAGACAGTTTACCATCATCTGTCTTTGTAGTCCAACCATCATCTAAAAACTTAATTCCTTCATCTCCTTCGTTAATAATACACTCTATAGCTATAGTCATTCCTTCTTTTAATTCTAAACCTTCCCCTCTATTGCCAAATCCCGGTATCTGAGGATCTTCATGCAGATTCCTACCAACTCCATGTCCAACCATCTGTTTTACAACACTAAAACCAGCTAATTCTGCGATTGATTGTATAGTAAAACCTATATCTCCTATTTTATTTCCAGCTGTAGCTTTCTCTACAGCCGTATCCAAACAATTCTTTGTTGTATTTATCAATCTTTGAGCATTCTCTGGGATATCTCCGATCCCCACTGTCACAGCATGATCAGAATAAAAATCTTTATAAATAATTCCCATATCTATGCTAATAATATCGCCTTCATTCAATATTTCATCTTTTGAAGGAATCCCATGTACAACTGTATCATTTACCCCGAAACAAGCTGTCGCAGGATAATCCATATATCCAAGAAAAGCAGGCTTAACTTTATTCTTCTTACAAAGATCATTTGCGATTTTATCTAATCCCAAAGTCGAATTCCCAACCTTAGCATTACTAACAATTTCCCTCATTATATCAGCAAGCATCCTACCGCCCTCTCTCATTATCTCCACATCTTCTTTTGTCTTAATAATTATCCCCATGTATAAAATCAAACAAGATAAATTACAACTGTAAAATATTACATATTCCCCTATGAATATCTTCTATTTCTCCACTACCATCAACAATTTCCAAAATATCTTTTTTCCGATAATAAACTTTTACTGCATCAATATTATCATAATATTCAAAAATGCGAGTCTTTATATCTTCTATATTATCATCAGAACGTTTCCCTCCTTTATCCTTAGGCTTTTCATATCTCTTTAGTAATCTTTTTATAGCCTCATCTTTGGTAATCTCTATAGAAAAAACATAATCTATTCTATCGCTTCTTCCAGACAAATAATCATCTAACATAACTGCTTCTTCTACTCTTCTTGGAGCACCATCAAGAATAAATCCATCCTTACAATCATCTTCAGCCAATCTGAATCTTGTCAGTGCTTTCATCAATTTAGCTGGTACCAACTTACCTTCTTCTAAATATTTAGTTGCTTCAATACCAAGAACTGTCTTAGCATCCCTTGCATTCCTCAAAACTTCTCCCATCGATATAGCAGGTACCCCTATCTTCTTTGCTAACAACTTAGATTGAGTTGTTTTACCTGAACCTGCGATACCAACTATTACTATTATCATAACTAAATACAACTATTTATATTTTGAATAACTCCTTGAAACTACCATAGATTTAATCTTCCGAATAGTATCTAGTATTACCCCTACAACAATTAATATACTTGTACCTCCAATCCCTGAAAGAATTGCTAACTGAATGCCTCTTTTTACTAATGAAGGTATCAACGCTATTGTTGCCAAGAAAACTGAACCTATAACTGTAAGCTTTATCATTATATTAGTAATGTAATTTGCAGTAGATTCACCAGGACGTATCCCTGGAATAAAACCTCCAGCTTTCTTCAAATTCTCCGCCTGCTCTGAAGGGTTTAAAACAATAAAAGTATAGAAAAAAGTAAATGCAACAATAAGAACAAAATGTAAAAGATTATAAAGCCATAAGTATTCATTTGAATATAAAATATTTACTTTCTCACTAACTCTGTAAAAAATTGAAGAAGAATCTGAAGCACTTGTAAAAAATTGAATTATTATTTGAGGAAAAGTCAAAAAAGATGCCGCAAAAATCACCGGCATAACACCTGCTTGATTAATTTTTAGAGGTAAATATGAGCTCTGCCCTCCCTGCATCTTACTCCCCCTTACTCTTCTTGCATATTGTATTGGTACTTTCCTTATTGCTTCAGTAACGAAAACAATACCTGCTATCATAATTAAAGCTCCAATTACTATACTTACAACGAGTATTTTATCATATGCAACAATTTCTAAATCTCTCTTCATCAAACCAGGCAAAGATGCTAATATACCTGCAAATATTATTATAGATGAACCATTTCCTATTCCTTCTTCTGATATTAGCTCACTAATCCACATGAGTAATATTGTTCCAGCAGTTAAACTAACAACCATCGTAGCTATCTCTAAAATCGAAGGATCTCCTATTAAATCAGGAAATTGATTTTTTAAAATAGTATATATAACAAGAGCCTGTAAAATTGATAAAGGTATCGTTAAATACCTAGGATACTGATTTATAACCTGTCTCCCTCTCTCCCCTTCCTTAGAAAGCTCTTCTAACTTGGGTATTACACTAGTTAATAATTGAATAGCTACAGAAGCATTAATATATGATGCTAATCCAATAGCTACAACTGAGGGATTATCTAACCTCCCACCTGTGACTAGTGTAAAAATGTTACCAAATGGACTGTCTCCAAAAAATTCCTTAAAAGCCTGTCCATTAATGCCAGGTAATGGAATAGCTGCTAATAATCTAAAAATAAAAAGCATAAAGGAAGTAAAAAGTATCTTCCTTCTTATTTCAGGATTCTTAAATATCTGGCTTAATTGTTGGAAATGTTTCTTGATCAAATACAAAAGTTTAATAATAAATATTCTTATTTCTAACTTACCTTTCCACCAGCTCTCTCAATTTTCTTTCTAGCACTGTCAGATACTTTGATATCTTGAATATAAAGTTTTCTTGTAATCTTGCCCTTACCTAATACCTTTACTTCTGTATCACTGTTTTTTATTATTTTCTTCTTAACTAAAGTTCTAACACTTACATAATCTCCGTTTTTATAATTCTCATTGAGTTTATCTAAATTTACTATTTCCTTATTTATCTTATTCTTAAAATATCCTCTTTTTGCCGATCTTTTACCGATTCCCCTTAATTTTGGTATTGATTTAATCTTAGTCTCTCGTATCCAGCCCCTAAGCTTTTTGAAACCACTTCGGCTGCTCTGCCCTTTCTGCCCAAAACCCACAGTATGCCCACCTTTTCCTGAACCATAACCCCGACCTCTTCTTTTACTTTTTTTACCTGTTGTTTTCTTCAAATTGTTTAATTTCATTACTTTAAATTACTCAGATTTTAATTTCTTTAATGCTTTAAATGTAGCATATACATTAGAAATAGCATTGTTTGTTCTTATCTCCTTAGTTAAAATATCCTTTATACCAGCAATTTCAACAACAGCACGAATTGTGTCTCCAGCAATTACACCGGTTCCAGGAGAAGCTGGTTTTAAAAATATCTTTGCTGCTTTATACTTACAAGTAATTTCATGTGGTATTGTTCTTCCTTTTAAAGGAACCTCAATCATATTCTTTTTTGCCTTACTAATCGCCTTATTTTGAGCATCTCTAACATCTTTACCTTTAGCCAAACCAATTCCCACCTTACCTTTCTTATCCCCAACAACAACCATGATACTCATTCTTAACCTTTTTCCACCAGCTTTTACCTTTGCAACCCTTCTAATAGAAACTATCCGTGTCTCATACTCTCTCTTCTTTTTACTCCGTTCTCTCTTCCTCTCAAATCTCCTATCTTTAATACCAGCCTTTCTAATTGCTCTCTTTCTACGTGTCTGGATATTTGAACTTTTCTTTTTATTCTTTTCTTCCTTCTTTGTTTTATCTTGCTTTGTTACCTTTTTAACTGGTTTATCTTTTTTCTTGGATATCAATTTTTTTTCCTTCTTATCTTCTTCTTTTTTCAACTTATCCTTTTTTACTTTAGACATTACTTTTGATAAATAAAATTTAAATATTACTTATTAAAACTCTATACCTATCTTCCTCACCTCTTCTGCTAATGCTTTTAACCTACCATGATATTTATAGCCACTTCTATCAAAAACAACCTTTAGTATTTTTTCTTTCTTTAATTTACCACCTAATTTTCTACCAACTTCCTTTGCAATCTCTGTTTTTGTACCTGACTTCTTTGATAAATTTAAATCGCCCATACTCGCAATTGTATCACCATCTACATCATTAACCACTTGAGCATAAATATGTTTATTAGATCTAAAAACGCTCAATCTTGGTCTATCTTTATTACCAAATATTTTCTTCCTAATTCTTTTTTTCCTTTTTATTCTATAATTCTTAGTACCCACTTTTTATCCGATTAAAATATATAATATTCTATTCAGCCACACCTTCAGCTGCCTTTGCAGCCTTACCTGCTTTCCTTCTAATGTATTCTCCTTTGTATCTGATTCCTTTCCCCTTGTATGGCTCGGGTTTTGCAACAGACCTAATATCTGCAGCTATCTGACCAACTAATTGCTTATCTATACCTTTAATCTTTATATTAACCTTATCATTAACCTTATAAGTAATACCTTCAACTGGATCAAAAATGTAAGGATGAGTAGCACCTGCTAATACCTCTAAATTTTTACCTTTAATTTCAGCTCTATACCCTATACCCACCATTTCTAAATCTTTCTCATATCCCTTTGTAACTCCCCTTATCATATTAAAAACCAAGGTCCTATATAAACCATGTAAAGATTTCGCAGACTTAGAATCATTAAGCCTCTTAAAAACTACTTGTCCATCTTTAACACTACATTTTATATCACATCTAAAATTCTCGTTTAGCGCCCCAAGTTGACCTTTTACAATCACTTTTTGACCACCTAATTTTCCTTTATCTTCAACCTTAACTTCTACTCCATCTGGAATATCAATAGGTCTCTTACCAATTTTTGACATATAATTAAATTTTTAAAATTTATAAATACATTCTCTTATCTCTACCATAAACTACACAACAATTCACCTCCAACTTTTTCTTTAACAGCATCCTTTCCAGTCATAATACCCTTAGGTGTTGTTAATATTACTATCCCTAAGCCATTCAAAACCTCGGGAATATCTCTGAACCCAGAATAAATCCTAACACCGGGCTTAGATATTCTTTTAATTTCAGTAACCGCTGGCTTATTCTTTTTATATTTTAAAACAACTTTTAGTTCCTTCCTTTTTTTCTCATCCTCATCATTCTTAAAACTCTCAATATATTTTTCATCCTTAAGTATTTTAGCAATACCCGTAAGGATTCCAGAAGAAGGTAGTATAATTTCTTTTTTCCCTCTTATATAAGCATTTCTTATTCTTGTTATAAAATCTCCAATTGTATCATTAACCATAATATATTTATTATTATTTAAATTTTATTTACTACCAGCTTGATTTTACAACTCCTGGCAACTCTCCTTTATTAGCTAACTTTCTAAAACATATCCTGCACATTTTAAAATATCTAAAATAACCCCTCCTTCTACCGCATATCTGACATCTATTATATACTCTTGTAGAGTATTTCGATTTCTTTTTTAATTCTTTGGCTTTTACAACTTGCGATTTTTTTGCCATATTCCTTAAATAAACTTATCTAATTTAAAATATTATTTTTCTACTCTACGACTTTCAATTCCTTTCCCTTCTGCAGCTCTTTTAGCTTTAATCTTAGCTATTTGTTTTCTTTCCTTCTTTACGGATTCTCTCATTTTCTCCAACATTCTCGCATCCTCTTCCTTTGAAAAAGGCATCCCTAATTTTTTCAATAACATTAAACCCATATTATCGTCTTCTGCAGTAGTAACTATAGTGACTTGTAAACTTCTTATCTTATCGATTTTATTAGGATCGATCTCCAAAAATATAGTATGATCCTTTATCCCTAACGAATAATTCCCTCTTCCATCAAATGACCTTCTTGAGACACCTCTAAAATCTTTAACCCTTGGAAGTACTATAGCAACTAATTTCTCAAAAAAGTCCCACATCCTATCACGTCTAAGTGTTACTTTCAATCCAATATCCATTCCTGCTCTTATATTAAAATTAGATATTGTTTTTTTTGCTTTAGTAATCAAAGGCTTTTGACTAGTAATCGTAGCTAAATCTTCAGCTACCTTCTTCATAGCTTGAGGGTTATTCACAACTTCACCTAATCCTACATTGACTATAATCTTTTCTAAGTTAGGTATCATATAGACATTAGAAATTTTCATTTCTTTCTTTAATTCTCCTCTTATTTCTTTTATATATTTTTCTTTTAGATTGTTCATTAAAACTTCACTTAACAATAAATATCATATTTATTCAAAAAACCTTTCTACATGATTTACAAATCCTTCTCTTTTTTTTACCTTTGATCTTATATCCAATTCTTGAAGGTTTATTACATAATGGACAAATTACCATCGCCTTTGAGGCATAAATCGGTGCTTCAACCTCAATTATTCCTCCTTCATCTTTCTGATTCCCAGTCTGCTTCTCATGTCTTTTAACAATATTAACTTTTTCGACAATAATTTTTTCCTTATCCTTAAGTACTGATAAAACTTTTCCTATCTTACTTCGATCCTTTCCTGATAATATTTTTACTAAATCTCCTTTTTTTATTTTCACTAATAATTCAAACTAATTAATTTAATTAAATACTATAAAACCTCTGGTGCCAAACTTATAATTTTGCTAAACCCCCTAACTTTCAACTCACGAGCTACACAGCCTAATATTCTACTACCATTAGGAGCCTTTGTTTTTAAATCAATTATAACCCCTGCATTATCATCAAATCTAATATATGTACCGTCTTTTCTTCTCAGTTCTTTCCTAGTCCTTACCACAACAACATGAACCTTTTCATGTTCACTTATCTCCGACTTAGGTAATGCCTTTTTCACAGTTGCACTTACAATATCACCAATTCTACCAAATTTTTGGTGTCCTCCCCCTTTTACATTACCTCTTACAGATATAACTTTTACCTCTTTTACTCCAGTATTATCTGTAATTTTTAGTCTACTCTGAGATTGAATCACCCTCTTTAAATAATAATTTAACTCTTTTTACTTTTTTCTTTTAAAACATTTATAACTCTCCAAGTTTTATCCTTTGATATAGGTTTACACTGCTCGATTTCAACTATATCACCAATAGATAAATCCCTTTCTGTATGAGCTTTGTGTTTCTTAGAACTCCTAACAATCTTATGATATAAAGGATGTGCCCTTTTATTTACACATTCCACAACTACAGTCTTATCCATTCTATTACTTACCACTTCTGCTCTTAAAACTTTTCTCTTTGATTTATTTTTTACTTTTTTTCTTTTTTGCTTTTTTGCTTTTGGCATTTTTTTTCTTTTTACTTAATTTATCTTTTTTTCTTCTTACTTTCAATTCAGTTTTTTTACCTTTCTTTCCTTTAGTCTCCCTACCCTTATTCTCATCACCCTTTTCTTTTATTATTGTTTTTATCTGTGCAATCTTTCTTCTCTCATATTTTAACTTTGCATAATCTTTTTCTTCTCCAACTCTTACATTAAAATTATCCTCATATAATTCTTCTTGCAATTCCTGCAATTTTTTATCTAACTCTTTAATTTTCATTTTTCTATACTTTTTTAACTTCATTTTTTTCTTATAATAAATTTTGTCCTTACTGACAATTTATGTCCTGCTCTTCTAAACGCTTCTCTAGCTATATCTTCACTAACTCCTCCTAATTCAAAAACAATTCTCCCAGGTTTTACTACAGCTACATATCCAACTATATCACCTTTTCCACCTCCCATTTTAACCTCAGCTGGCTTAGAAGTATAAGATTTATCAGGGAATACCCTAATCCACAATTTACCCTTTCTTTTAGTATAATGAACTATAGATTTTCTTGCAGCTTCAATCTGTCTATCAGTAACCCATCCACGTGTACTTGCTTTTAAACCATAATCACCAACAGTAATCTTATTTGCTCTATAAGATTTACCTCTCATTTTCCCTCTAAATTTTTTTCTATATTTTTCCTTTTTTGGCTGTAACATTATTCTTCTTTATTAACAGATTCTTTTTCACCTTTATAAACCCAAACTTTAACACCCTGTTTACCAGCATTAGGCACTTGTGCCTCGGCTGATGCATAATTTATATCGGCATCTAATGTCTGTAATGGTATAGTACCGGCTTCTGTCTTTTCTATTCTTGATATTTCAGCACCCTTAATTCTACCTGAAACCCAAATTCTCACACCTTTAACTTTCTGTGATACCATTGCATTCTCAAGCTCCTTAGACATTATATATTTGGGTACAACCCTTCTTTCCAATTGCTCAACTATTCTATCTGCAATTAACTGAGCTGATATCTCAGGATCCTTAACTTCTAAAACTTTAAGTTCAACTTTCGTACCAACTAATTCTGACAACTTTCTCTTTATTTTCTCTATCTGAGAACCACCCCTTCCTATCACAACCCCCGGTCTTGCAACTGATATCTCAATCTCAATTCTGTTAACATATCTTTTAATTTCAGTCTTCTCTATACCAGCAGATTTTAATTCCTTTCTAATTAATTTCCTCATTTTATAGTCATTATAAACAGTATCGCCATACTGATCCTTCGGCATATACCACATAGACTTCCAAGATTTATTTAATCCTAATCTAAAACCTGTTGGATTTACTTTTTGTCCCATATTTTAATTAATTTAAATTATTTACTTTAGTAAATTTTCCTTTTCAACTAATCCTATTATTATATGACAATTTCTTTTTAATATCTTCTTATATCTTCCCCTAGATCCGGCTCTTCCTCTTTTATAAGTAGGAGCCTTATCTACAAAAGCTTCCTTTATATACAAATCATCCTCATCCATCTCGAAATTATTCTCCGCATTTGCAATAGCTGACTCAATAGTTTTTCTTATAGGGAGAGCTGCTCTCTTTCTTACAAATTTTAACTCAGCAACTGCATCAGTTGCTTTTTTCCCTCTAACTAAATCTATTACTAACCTAGCTTTTCTAGGTGACATATTAATATTTTTTGCTTTAGCAAAAATAATATCCCTTTTCTCCCTATCTCTAGTAAACTTCTTATCATCTGCTTTATTGACTACTTTTTCTACTTTCTTATTAGCTTTCTTCACCTTTTTATTGGATTTTTCCTTTGCAACTTTATTATTTCTCTTTTTCTTTTCTGCCATTTTAAAAATTACTTATTTAAATAACAATCTACTCCTTTTCTGTCCTTCCAACCGAACCTGTAGCTTTTGCAATTTTACCTTTCTTACTATGACCAGTAAATTTCCTAGTTGCAGCAAATTCACCAACTTTATGCCCAACCATAGATTCAGTAACATAAACTGGCATAAAATTACGCCCATTATATACTTCTAAAGTAATTCCAACCATCTCAGGCGATATAGATGAGTCTCTCGCCCAAGTTCTTATCGGCTTTTTTAACCCTTTTTCTTTCGATTTTAAGACCTTAGATAATAATTTCTCATCAACATAAGGTCCTTTTTTACTTGATCTAGACATTTATTTAATTAAAATTACATTTAAATTATTATTTTTTACTCTTCTTTCCCCTCTTTGACTTCCTCCTCCTAATAATATATTTATCAGTTCTTTTATTCTTCCTAGTTCTCACACCTGCCCTATTACCATATATATCTTTCTTTTGTCCACCCACTCTATGCTTTGCTTCTCCTCCACCATGAGGATGTTCATGTGCACCCATCACTTGACCTCTAACTGTAGGTCTAATTCCCTTATGTCTTTTTCTCCCAGCTTTTCCCAACTTTACATTAGAATGATCTATATTTCCAATTTCTCCAATCGTTGCAAAACACTCTTCTCTAACCAATCTTATCTCCCCACTTGGCATCTTTAATTGTACATATTCCTTATCACCTCCCATAACCATAGCAGAACACCCAGCAGATCTACATATCTGTCCGCCAGAGTTCTTATAAATCTCAACATTATGAACCTTCGTTCCACTTAATATATTCTTCAACATCATAGCATTGCCAACTTTTTGCGGAACCTTTTCACCTGAAAAAACATTCATACCGATTTTTAAACCTGATGGAGCTAGAATATATCTTTGCTCCCCATCTTTGTATTTCAAAAGAGCAATATTCGCGGATCTATTAGGATCGTATTCAATACTCTCAACAACTGCACTAATATCTCTTTTATCTCTCTTAAAATCAATTTTCCGATACAACCTTTTTGCTCTACCTCCTTTATGTCTAACAGATATCTTACCTTTTGATCTTCCTGCTTTATATTTAACCGTTCTTACAAGCTTTTTCTTCGGCTTCTTTTTCTTAGATAATTCTCTATTATCTAAAAGGACAGTATGTCGTAAACTCGGTGTTTTTGGTTTATATTTTTTCAATGCCATGTTTATTTCACCTTAAACAAATCAATTGTATCAGAACTTTTAAGAGTAACAATAGCTTTCTTTTTGTCTTTTCTTCTCCCTTCAATCCTTTTGCGTCCCCATACAACCTTCTTTCCAATTAAATTAACAATTCGTACTTTAAGAACTGTTACTTTAAATTTATCTTCAACAGCCTTTTTAACCTCAATTTTATTCGTATTCCTACTAACTTCAAAAGTATATTGGTTCATTTCATCAACAGCCTTTAGACTTTTTTCTGTAACTACTGGTTTTATTAAAATTTCAGATTTAACTCTTTTTTTCATTATAATTATTAAATTATTATATCTTTATTTTCTTTTTTATATGCTCAACACTCTTCTCGCCTATACCTCTAATCTTTCTACCCGAATTGATAAAACTTCTTAATTCATCTCTTGTTTTTATACCCTCTTTCTTTAGTACGTTTTCAACCCTAGCCGGTAATTTCAATTCCTTAATGTCCTTATTCTCTTTACCTCTTTCCGTTTTCTTTTTTTCACTCTTTTTAGCACTAGACCTACTACTCACTCTCTTAATTTTCTTTTTATCCTCCTTATCTTTATCTGACGCTTTCCCCAAACCCCAAAATTTACTTATATCCTCTAAAACATCCTCAATAATTACCAAACAATCGTTGTTTAACAAATTATAAACATTTACTTCATTAATATTAATTGTATCTATATCCTTTAAATTCCGGCTTCCTAAATACAGATTTCTATTCTTACCTTTTTGTATATAAAGAACTTTCTTCTCCACCGTCAATTTATCAGTCAATTTAATAACTTGTTTAGTCATTCTCTTATTTTCTAAATCAATTTTTTCTATAATAATAATTTTTTTCCTACCAGCAAAATCACTAAAAGCACTCCTAATTGCTGCCTTCTTCATTCCCTTTGACAATTTTCTTTTATAATTTCTTTCCTTCCTTGGACCGAATGTAACCCCACCACCTTTCCAAATCGGACTTCTTATTGAACCATGTCGTGCTCTTCCTGTCCCTTTCTGAGCCCACGGTTTTTTTCCACCTCCTCTTACTTCAGCTCTTGTCTTTGTATGTGCGGTACTCTTCCTTTGGTTACCAAGATAAATTCTCACTGCTAGACTAACTAAATAAGGATTCACCTTCGCCCCAAAAACAGAGTCGTCTAATTTAACCTTCTTCTTCAACTTTCTTCCAGTTTTACTATATAGATTTAAATCCATGAATAATTCTATCAAAATCTAATTTATTATATTCTTGTACATATTCATTTAAATCCTGTTCAAGTGTCTCAAGATTATTCTGAAGATCATTTGAATAAACTATATAATCTTCAACTTTCTCATCAAAAACATCTCTATCTTCCAGATTATTCATTGTTACAATTATCTCATTATAAGAAGTAATTATTCCCTCAGTGCCTTCTAAATAGTTACCAAAACTCTCATTGATTACTTCTCCTTTATAAGGAACTGTGTAATTAACCTTATCATTAGTTATATTATCATAAACATTTCCAATTTCAGTTAGACTTGTTTCTAATTCACTGACATTTTCTCCACTTTCACTATATTCAAAATCATTTAAAGTTCCATTGATTTCTTCTACTTTACTAGATATTTCATTAGCACTATTAGTTACATATAGTATATATTCATTTGATTTATTTATATCAATATTTACTTTTATTAAAACAACTACTAAAACTATAAACAATAAAATAAAAACTATTGTAAATACTTTTTTAGCTAACTTCATACACTATTCCTTATTAATTTAATTTTAATAAATGCATTATTACTCCCTGGTACAGCACCTTTTAAGCATATTAATGAATTCCTACTGTCAACTTTTACTATTTCCACATTTTTAACTGTCTTTGTCTTGTCTCCCATATGCCCTGGCATTTTCTTCCCCTTATATACTCTTCCTGGATCCGTTCCTCCACCTATTGATCCTGGTGCACGTTCCCTATCAGACTGACCGTGAGTTCGAGATCCTCCCTTGAATCGCCACCTTTTTACCACACCCTGAAATCCCTTTCCTTTTGTTATACCAGTAACATTAACTTTATCACCAACTTTAATATTTTTAACACCAACTTTATCTCCTACTTGATACTTTGTAATATCTTCTTCATCACTAACCCTAAATTCAGATACAAATCGAGGAACAAATTTCAATTTTTTATATTTACCTAATTCAGCTTTCTTAGCTTTCTTCTTTTTTCCTTTACCTACGATTACCGCTTTATAACCGTCCCTATTCGTAGTTTTCTTACCAACAATATAAGTATCACTGACGTCTATAACAGTACAAGGTACAACATTATCATTTTTATTGTATATCTGTGTCATCCCTTTTTTTATTCCCACAATACCATTCATATTATTTTATTCTTAATTATAAAAAATGAGGGAACAAGTCCCCCATTTTAAAAAATCGGTAACTTGTCCTTAATTAATTTTAAGAACAGTATTAACCATTTATCTTATTTTTTTATAATATTAACTTTACTTCTCTTAAACAGTAGAACAACGACAAATTTTCCAAAACTACTTTATTTCTATTCCAACACCAGCAGCTAATTGTAAATGTGTTAAAGAATCAATAGTCTTACTATTCGGATCCACAATATCAATCAATCTTTTATGTGTCCTCATTTCAAAATGCTCTTTTGATTTTGCATCGACATGAGGAGATCTATTTACAGTAAAACGTCTCATTCTTGTCGGTAAAGGTATCGGTCCTACTGTCTTTGCCCCAGTCCTTAATGCAGTTTCAATGATTTGTAAAGCTGCATTGTCAACGACTTTTGGGTCGTAACCTTTTATCTTTATTCTAATCTTCTGCATAATTTAAATTAATTAATAAAGAGCTATTAAATTAAAAATTTAGCATAAAAAGTGCCGTCCCTTCATAGAACGACACCTTTACTCAATTACAACTCCAGACTCAATTCCTACTTTACTTAATAATCTTTGTTACTATTCCTGCTCCAACCGTCTTTGAACCTTCCCTAACAGCAAACCTTGACTTTTCTTCTATTGCTATAGGTACCGCTAATTTAACTGTTAAGTTCACATTATCACCCGGCATTACCATTTCAGTATCCTTTGGTAATTCAACTTCACCAGTTACATCAGTTGTTTGGATATAAAACTGAGGTTTATATCCTGTGAAGAATGCTGTATGCCTTCCACCTTCATCCTTCTTTAAAACATATACCTTCGCTTCAAACTCAGTATGAGGTTGAATACTACCAGGTTTTGCTAAAACTTGTCCTCTTTGTATCTCTTCACGTTTCACTCCTCTTAATAAAACACCTACGTTATCACCTGCAATACCTTTATCCATTGATTTATTAAACATTTCAACTCCAGTTACGACAAGCTTCCTGCTTTTATCAGCTAATCCTATTAATGCGACCTCATCATTTACTTTAACTTCGCCTCTTTCAATTTTACCTGTAGCAACTGTTCCTCTTCCTTCAATCGAGAAAACATCCTCAATTGCCATTAAGAATGGCTTATCAACAGGTCTATCAGGAACTGGAATATCTTTGTCAACAGCCTCCATCAATTTCTTGATAGCTTCTAATCCTTCCTCTTCACCCTTCTCTGCTTTTAAAGCATTACCCCTAATTACCGTTACTTTATCTCCATCAAATTCATATTTATTTAATAAATCTCTTACCTCCTCCTCAACTAAATCAATCAGCTCTTCATCCATATCTTCATCAAATATGTTTATAAATACAACAAAGTCCTTAACTCCTACCTGTTTGGCTAAAAGAACATGCTCTTTTGTTTGAGGCATTGGACCATCAGAAGCACTTACACATAAAACTGCTCCATCCATCTGCGCAGCACCAGTTATCATATTCTTAATATAGTCTCTATGTCCAGGACAATCAATAATTGCATAGTGTCTCTTATCAGTTTCTGCTTCAACATGTGCAACAGCAATTGTCATTGATTTCTCCTTGGATTCGGGAGATTTATCTAATTTAGTTTTCCATTCTTCTTTTCTATCTCCACCGTAAACATTTAATACACCTCTTAACATTGTAGTTTTACCGTGATCTACATGACCAAGTGTACCAATATTTGCGTGATCTTTTTTACGATCATATTTTTTTTCATCTGCCATCTTTATTATATTTAAAAAATAATCTAATTTTAATAAAAATTATTAATAATTTTCTCTTTAAGTCATTACATTTTAACAAAAAACATCCTTTCCTACAATATCTTTTTCTAAACTTTTTATAAATTCAGCTAATTACATTCCAACAGAATAATTATTCTATCAAACAATAACCACTAGTGCAATAAAAAAATGAATTACTCTTCTTTATTTCTTCCTAAAACCTCATCTAAAATATTATCCGGAACTTTTTCATAATGACTTGGTTCCATATTTGGAATTGCTTTCCCTTTTGTCATAGACCTTAACTCACTCACCCATCCAAATAATTCAGAAAGTGGCACCTCTGCTTTTATCTCTTGTGATTTTCCTCTATCTTTTATTCCTAATATTTTACCACGTTTCGAACTTATATTCCCAGTTACATCGCCTGCATACTCAGTCGGAACATTTACAAATACACTCATTACTGGTTCTAATAAAATAGGTGTAGCTCGTTTCATACCTTCTCTAAATCCTTTTCCTGCAGCTATCATAAATGCCTCATTTGAAGAATCAACTTCGTGGAAAGAACCATCAAAAACAGTAACTCTCATATCTACTACTGGATATCCGCCAATAACCCCAGTTTGCATCGCCTTCTCAACTCCTTTCTTAATTGATGGAACATACTCACGAGGGATAGATCCTCCCTTAATCTCGTTTTCAAACTCTTCACCTTTACCTCTCTCTAATGGCTCGAGTCTTAAATAACAATGACCATATTGTCCTCTACCTCCTGATTGTCTTATATATTTACCTTCAACTTCAATTGAATTACTAATAGTTTCTTTATAAGAAACTTGGGGCTTTCCTACACCTGCTTCAATACCATATTCTCTTTTCATAATATCCACCTTAATCTCTAAATGTAATTCACCCATTCCTGAAATTACAGTCTGTCCTGTTTCTTCATTTGCATCAATATGGAAAGTTGGATCCTCTTGAGACAACTTATGTAAAATGACCGACATTTTCTCTTGATCAGCCTTAGTCTTTGGCTCAATAGCCATAGATATAACTGGTTCAGGAAAACTAATTGATTCAAGCAAAATCGGCTCCTCGGTGTCACAAATTGTGTGTCCGGTTAATGTATCCTTTAACCCAACTATAGCTGCGATATCACCTGCTCTTACCTCATTAACCTCTTCTCTATGATTAGCATGCATCATAAGAATCCTCCCAACCCTTTCATTTACGCCTCTCATACTATTATATACAGTATCCCCTGTAGATAGCTTGCCCGAATAAACTCTAAAGAAAACAAGTGTCCCTACATGTTGATCTATCATTATTTTAAACACAAGAGCCGCAAAAGGTTCTTCTTCTTTAGGTTCTCTAACAACATCTTCTTCAGTTTTAGGATGTGTTCCTTTCACTGGAGGCAACTCTAAAGGGGAAGGTAAATACCTGCATACACCATCAAGTAGTCTTTGTACACCTCTATTCTTTAAAGAGGCCCCAGCAAATACTGGATAAATTCTATTATGAATAGTCCCTGCTCTAATTGCTTTATACATTTCCTCTTTACTTATCTCTTTTCCTTCTAAGAATTTCTCTGCTATATCGTCATCTATATCCGCAATTTTCTCAATTAGGATCTCACGATATTTCTTTACCTCACCTTTCATTTCATCTGGAATATCCTGTTCTTCATATTTATCTCCCATCTTATCCTTATATACATATACTTTTTGGGTAATTAAATCTATCACACCATTGAATTCACTCTCTCTACCAAAAGGAAGTTGAACTGCAACAGCATCTTCAGATAATTCCTTTATAATACTTTCTAAACTTTTAATGAAATTTCCGCCAATTGCATCAAGCTTATTTATATAGCATAATCTCGGCACCTTATATTTCTCAGCCTGAAACCAGACTTTGCTAGTCTGAGGTTCAACACCCTCCTTACCATCAAATACAACAATACCGCCATCAAGTACTCTTAAAGACCTTTCTACCTCCGCAGTAAAATCAACGTGACCTGGAGTATCAATTATATTCACCCTATGTAAAACATCATCTATTGTCCAGAAACAAGTAGTAGCAGCAGACTGTATAGTAATTCCTCTTTCCTGCTCCTGTTCCATCCAATCCATTTCAGCTTCACCATGATGAACTTCACCAACCTTATATTTTTTACCAGTATAATATAATATCCTTTCTGTAGTCGTTGTCTTTCCTGCATCAATATGGGCAATGATTCCTATATTTCTATACAACTTTAGATCTTTCACTGAATTGTAATCAAATTTTTTATCTGCCATGATAACAATCTTCTTTTATAGAAAATTAAAAATGAAATTATCAACAATAGTCCTTTTGACTATATCAAATTCTAACAAAAAATCAAGTAAAAACATCATTTTTTCAGTTCCTTTAATATTAATTTTTTTAAAGTATTTAATGCTAACATCGCACATCTTTTTCTTCCCTGATGTATTTCAACTCCTAACATATCTTTTACATGATCAAAATCAATATCAGCTATTTCTACAACTTCCATATTTCTAACTCTCTGAGTCAACATTGATGCAGATGCAATTGCTATAGCACAACCTTCACCAGAAAATTTAATGTCCTTTATTTTACCATTTTTAATCACTGCATCAATACGAATACTATCTCCACAAGAGGGATTTTCTGCATAAGTACTTTTTGAATTACTCTTTATTCTCCCAAAATTTCTGGGATGTTTATAATGATCAATAACTTCTTTCTGGTATATATCCACAATTAATATGAATTTTTATTTAAACAATTTATACACTTTTTCCAAAGCTTCACTCATTCTATCAATTTCCTCTTTTGTATTATACAAATAAAAGCTAATCCTTGCTGAGGCGCTTATATTAAATCTTTTATGTAAAGGCTGAGCACAATGATGTCCTGCTCTAATGGCTATACCATTATCGTCTAAGACCTGTGCTATATCATGAGGATGTACACCTTTTATTGTAAATGAAATCATACCTCCTCTTTCCTTGCTCTCATCATCTAACCCAAATATTTTAATATCATCCAAACTTGCTAACTTTTTTAAAGCATAAGATACCAATTCTTTTTCATGCTTGTTTATTATTTGTATACCTATATTATCCAAATAATTGACCGCTTCTGCAAAAGCAATCGCATCTGCAATATTTGGAGTACCTGCTTCGAATTTCCAGGGTAATTTGTTCCATGTAGATTTTCTCAATGTCACTTTATTAATCATATCACCCCCATATAAAAATGGTGTCATTTTTTCTAGTAACTTCCTTTTTCCATAAAGTACTCCGATACCTGTCGGTCCACACATCTTGTGTGAAGAAAATACAAGAAAATCACAATTTAACTCTTGTACATTAACTTTCAAATGAGGCACACTTTGAGCTCCATCCAATAAAACAACGGCTCCTGCTCTATGAGCCATTTCAATCATTTCCTTTGCTGGATTAATAATGCCAAGGACATTAGAAGCATGAACAAACGTTACTAACTTTGGTCTCTTCTTTAATAATTTCTTATACTCCTCCATATCCAAAGTGTAATCATCTTTAATAGGGATGAATGCTAACTTAGCTCCAACTTTTTTAGAAACCAATTGCCATGGAACAATATTACTATGGTGCTCCATTTCCGTTGAAACGATAAGATCTCCTTTCTTTAAATTATTGAGTACATATGAATATGCAATTAAATTTATTGATTCCGTAGTATTCCTTGTATAAATTATCTCTTCTTTCCCGGATGCTCCTATAAATTTTGAAACTACTCTTTTGGATCTTTCATACTCCTCAGTTGCTTTTTCACTTAAAGAATGAATTCCTCTATGAATATTTGCATTAGTTTTTGTATAAAACTCAACCAGTTTATCTATTACAACCTTTGGCTTCTGACTTGTAGCTGCATTATCAAAATATATTAAAGGTTTGTTGTTTACCCGAACAGAATGAATAGGAAAATCTTCTCTAACTATTGGATCTAACATTTAAAACTTAATAACACTTTATATACATTATTATAGTAAACATAAATAATATCCAAATCAAATCTTTAATATCCTAATAATTTCTGAAATATCTTCAATATAATAGTCTACCTTACTATTTGAAACATCTTTACCATAACAAATAGTTGTAAAACCTACTTCCTTAGCAGGCAACATATCAAATTTGACACTATTCCCAATCATTACAGCATCACTAGCTTTAATATTTAAGTACTTCAATACATATTTATATATATCAGTATTTAACTTATTTTTTTGTACTATCTCAGAAGTAAAAATATAATTAAAATATTTATCAATCTTTAACTTAATGAGTTTCTCAGCTCTGGAATAAAAATCACCAGAAGAAATTAATGCTAGAACAATATCCTCTTTTGATAATTTATTTAAAACTTGTTTCACATTAGGAAAAAGTTTTATCTCCTTATATGAATATTTCCAATATAAATCAACTAGTTCCTTTAATGTCTTAATATCAGATTTTAAATTAAGATTTTTTAATAAACTATACCAAAATTTTATCCGACTATATGTATTAAAACAACTATTTATATCTTTATTAAAATAATCATTTCTTGCTTTTTCCAACTCTAAAAAATATTTCTTATAAGGAATATCAAAGAATACTTTCACCTCATTATGAATCCTCTTAAAAACTACTTTCTTTGTTTTTCTTCCCTCACACAAAGTATCATCAAGATCAAAAAAAACTGCTTTATATTTCATTGTACATATATTATAAATTGTTTATATAATGCTTTTATTATATTTACAAAAGAATTTTATGGCAAAGATAAACAAGAAAAAACAAAGAAAATTTATGAATATGATATTGTTAAACATTTAGAATTTTTACCTTCGAAAATACTTGAATGTGCCCAGCTTGAAATTCGAGCCTTAAAAGATGCAATAAAAAAATACGAAAAGTAAACAAAAAAAGTAACTACTTAAAAAGATAATTTACTCCGACTAACTAAGTTTTCAAATCTATCTAACATGAACCACCCTTATAAGATGTTTTCTTATTGCCTCTTGGACAATACTAAGACATTCTTTCCAGCTACATCTCTTCAACATCTCAGGCATAGGTTGACTTTCAATTAAATGAATATCAATTAATGTTTTAAGTGAATCATAACTATTCAAAGATTCCTTAGGATAATGTTTTTCAAAGATTCCCAAGAGCTTATTTAATCTTATCACTTCCTTATCTATAAAATATAAATCTATAATATCTTTTTTCATTGTTCTTCCTTGAAGGGAAAGAAGCTTCATAAGTCCGATATCAATCGGGTTAGCAAGTCTCAACTTGAGCTTCTGTATTATCAAATGATTAGTATAATCTTATATTTTTTTAATCAATATCATCTCCAGTCCAAATTTCTCTTGATGGTTCATCTCCAAAAGCCCTATACGCAGATAGAAATCCAATATAATGTAATGGCCACGCAAGATACACCAAGAAAGGAATTCCTAAAAATTTAATATCTTGATATGGCCAATTAGTATAAATCCATAAACGTATAGGAACATTTTGTATTTCCATATATACTGATAGGACTATTGAAGCAAGAACTATAGCAAATAAGGGATTCCAATAATCATGGAATATATTCTTTAATAATGAATTTCTCTTTCTTTTAAAAGCAATAAATTCAAAAATAAACCAAAAAGAAAAAAAGGATAAAATTATTGAAGAAAAATCTAAATAAGGATTCTTCTCTGTAGAAATATTGAATACAAAATTAGCTAATAGTTTTGTATTTACCATAACTCTAAAAAATATAAATATTAGACCGATTAATCCAAGTATAAAGAGTATTGTAAATATAATTTTTTCAGATTTAAATGGCTTTGTTACTTTTTTCCTACCTTTTCTAACTTTATCTAATAATGCTTTAAACGCTGTATAAGACAAAACAATAGATAAAAAATATAACCCAAATCCTCCAAGCAATACTGTAATAATAAAATATACAGGAATAGAATAAAACGGATATACCCATAAACCGCCTAAATATGTAACAATACCTTCAAGGATAAAACCTCCCATAAAACCAATAATAAAATACGTCAATTTATTTGCATTTGTTTTTAATATATTCTTTAAAACTGAAACCTTATCTATTTTATAAGTAATGTAATCACAAATAAATGTAATACCTATACAATAAAGTGCAAAAAATAAAGTTAAAATTACTCCTGTTTTATATCTATTTGGAAAAAAATTTGGAAATAGAGATGCCGTTAAAAATATTATTCCCCATATTTGCCTTTTCCTATATATAAAACTCAACATAAAGTTAGTTATTAATTATTTAAAACAATTTTGAGCATATATCTCTTAATAAACACTTCTCACATTCAGGATTTCTTCCTTCGGTTTCCTTTTCATTTTTTTCTTTTGAGATATTTTAATAACTTCTTATAATTCATAGAATTTATGATATCCTTTTTTTCCAGCCACCCCCGTCTTGCCATGTACACAGCATATTTAATATTCTGCAATTGCAAAACACTATGTGAATCAGTTCCTATCGAGAACTTACATCCATATTTTTTAGCTAGTTTAGCTTGTTCTCCATTCAAATCAAGCCTTTCCGGATAAGCATTTAACTCTAAACAAATATTTCTTTTTTCTGCCTTTTTGCATACCGCCTCAAAATCAAACTCATAACCATCGCGTCTTAAAAGAAGTTTACCAGTAGGATGTGCAAACGAATTCACATATCGATTATCAAACGCTCTTAAAATTCTTTTTGTCATTTCATCTTTTCCCATTCTAAAATTTGAGTGAATTGCTATCAAAACAAAGTCTAATAGTTTCAAATACCTATCTTCAACAGTTAACAATCCGTCCTGTGCAATATTTACCTCAAGTCCTGGTAATATCTTTGTTTTCGATTTTACCGACTTTATTTTTTTAATATATTTAGGAACATCTTTACTATCAACTCCTCCAGCTACTTCTAACCCTTCTGTATTATGTTCAGTTATAGCTATATACTCATATCCTAATTTACTTGCTGCATCAGCCATCTCCTTAGGAGTATTAACTCCATCACTAAAAACAGTATGCATTTGCAGATCACCTTTAATATCATCTTCTTTAATTAAATTAGGTAAATTATGTTCTGATGCAACTTCAATCTCCCCATTGTCTCTTCTAATTTCAGGAGGCGGAGTTTTCATTCCAAGCTTTTGATAAATTTCCTCTTCACTCTTCCCAGCAACTGTTTTTCCTTTTTTATTAAAAAGACCATATTCATTCAGTTTAAATTTACTTTTAATAGCTTTCTGTCTAAGTTTAATATTATGAGACTTATCTCCAGTAAAATAAAGCATTGCAGCTCCCCAGCTGCCTTTATCAATTATCCTTAAATCTGCCTGCAGACCATTATCAAATTCAATTGTTGATTTTGTTTTCCCTTTTCCTATAATCCTAGATACACTTTCTAAATTAGTAAAATAATTCATAGAGTCTTCAGAATCTTTTGATACTAGAAGAATATCAATGTCTCCTATAGTTTCTTTTCTTCTTCGAATTGACCCTGCTACCTCAACCTTGACAGTGTTATCATGATCTCTTAATTGATTGATAACTTTCTCTGCATAAGCTAATGCCTCACCTAACATGAATCTTGTACTCCTTTTTCTAAACGATCTAATACCTTTTAATATATTCTTTTCTGTCTTCTCTCCAAAACCTTCTAGATTTCTAATTTTTTTATTCTCAGCTGCTTTTTCAAGATCTTTTACAGTCTTCACGCCTAATTCATCATATAATCTTTTAATTGTTTTAGGACCTACTCCCTCTATTCTTGTTAAATTTACTACATCAGCAGGTATTTGCTTCTTCAACTGCTCACAATAATTACATGTTCCGGTATTACTAATTTCCATTATCTTTTTCGCAATACTATCACCAACTCCAGGAATCTCTTTTAATTCATTTATATCATCAATACTTGAAACAGATTTGGGAAATGATTCAATTTCTCTTGCCGCCTTTCTGTAAGCTATTGGTTTAAATTTCTCCTCCTTCATCTCCAATATATCAGCTATCTCATTTAAAACTTGTGCTATTTGTTTATTTTTTATTGTTTCCATGTTTGTATCTATTTATCCTTTTATGTTTCCAATAGGCAATAACTTAACAACCCTTTTTGAAATCCCGGCAATATCAACTGACTCACACACGACATCAACATTTTTGTAAGCAATTCCTGCTTCTTCAGCTAGTCCTGCATATGATGCACTTCTTATATAAATTCCTTTTTCCTTCAAATTTTTCATTAAATCTTGCCCCTGTACTTTTTTCCTGGCTGCTCTTCTACTCATAGTTCTTCCGCTTCCATGAGCTGTAGAACCAAATGTTTCCTTCTCTGCTTCTTTAGTACCAACCAGTAAATATGAACCTGTTTCCATTGAGCCACCAATCAATACAGGTTGACCTACTTCTTGATAAATTTCAGGTATATCAGGATTACCTGGTCCGAAACTTCTTGTAGCTCCTTTTCTATGAACTATTATCTTACGATTACCGTATTCCTCTACTTTTGCTGTATTATGAGCTACATCATATATAAGTTCCATACCCATAGATTTAGCAGTGCCTTTAAATTCTCTCATGAAAGCCTCTCTCAGAAAATGAGTAATTACTTGTCTATTTGCAAAGGCATAATTAATAGCACAGTTCATAGCTTTGTAATATTCCTGACCCTCTTGACTATCAAACTTTACATAAGCTAGATCTCTATCTGGAACATCTATACCATATTTCCGCATCGCTTTATCAAATTTCCTTAAATAATCTGTAGCGACTTGATGTCCAAATCCTCGGCTTCCTGTATGTATCATCACACAAATTTGTTCTTCTTCAAGCCCAAAGACATCAGCCATATCTTTATCAAATATTCCTCCTTTAGGTATATACTGTATTTCTAAATAATGATTCCCGCTTCCCAAAGTTCCCAATTGTGATTTTCCTCTCTTCAATGCTTTATCGCTCAAACATTTCACATCAGCTTTATCTATCTTTCCATGACTTTCTATTCTTTCTAAATCTTCTTCCCAAGCATAACCTTTTTGCACACACCATTCGGCTCCATTAACTACAACTTTCTTTAACTCTTCTATATCCATATCAACTCCACTCTTACCAACACCAGTTGGGACATCCCTAAAAAGCCTATCGACTATATCTTTTATATTTCGTTTTACTTCATCTACTTTTAAATTAGTCTTTATTAATCTCATGCCACAATTAATATCAAATCCTATTCCCCCAGGAGAAATTATCCCCTCATCAAAATCAAATGCAGCAACTCCACCAACTGGGAACCCATATCCCCAATGTCCATCAGGCATACATAAGGCATAATTAATTATTCCTGGTAATGTAGCAACATTAGTTACCTGATCAAAGACACCAAGATCCATATCCTCTAGTAATTCTCTTTTTGCTATTATCCTAGCAGGAACTTTCATTCCATCTTTATATGATTTGGGAATCTCCCAAGTAGTATCATCAATTTTTTTAAACTCAGGTATCTTTATATTTTTTCTCATTAATATTTCAGTTCTTTAAAAAATTAAATATCTAAAACAATTCTTGCTTTATAAATACCTCTAGACTTCTTTAACTCAAACATATGCATAGTAATAGCCTTAATATCAACCTTAAATTTATGCTTTTTAGGATCCACTTTTTCTCCATATACATTTGCATTTAACTTATAAATCTTGTTCTTAGTTATATTAACTTTAAACTTACTAAATAATAAATTTTCTGTATCTTTATAAAAAAGAAGTTCATTTAAAAAATCAAATAATAGTAAATCTAGTTCATTGCACTTCAGTTTAATCTTTCTTTTTACCTTTGGGATAACCTTATCAATATCTGCCATAGACAATGTAAACGCAACTCCAGTATTTTTAAATAATTTGTTTATTGTTTTTCCTCTAACAGTGAAAGCAGTATCGGCAATAGCTATATCTTCATGGAATTTTATATTTTTTTTACTTAAGTTCATTTAAACGTAAATTTTTGAACTATATCTATTATAGATTATATATTTAATTATCTCAAAATTACTCATACAAATATCTGGACATTTATTTTTATGTATCATATATTATTAAAGATTCGTTAATCATGGAACAAGTAAAATTTACAGACATTTCGAAACAAAAGACTAAAAAAACCCTATCCTTAAGAAAAGGAAGAGTCGCTCTCATTTCTTCTTTTATAATCTTTCTAGTATTGGATTTGTTTCTAGTAATCGAATATAAAGCAAGAGGCGTAAATGCAGTAGGTTATAAGTTAATGGAAAAAGTAAACGATGCTTTTGAGTCGGGATCTAATATAGTGACATCCTTATGGGAACCTGATATAAAACATGATGGAAATATAACCTCAGCTTTAATCGTTGGAATTGATTCTAGAAATGTAGAATTCACAGGAACTGAATTTATAAACACACAGCCAGAAGGTCAGGCAGGTACACGTAATACAGATACAATAATACAATTAATCTATAATCATGATGATGGTACTGTATCAATGATATCTGTCCCAAGAGATATGGGTGTTGATGTCGAAAAAGACTGTCTTGATTTCCATGGCAGCTTACATTGGGTTTATGATAAAAGCCAATCAGCAAACTGTCCTGGTGGAGGAGTACAAACTTTAATTGAAACAGTAGAAGGAATAACAGGAATTGACATACATTACTATACATTTGTATCATTAGAGGCGTTCGTTGATATCATAGATGCAGTTGGAGATACAAATGAGAATGGTGAACATGGCATATGGATTGACAATCCTAAAAATGTATATGAACTTTATCCAATCAATGACTATGGATGGGAAAGTGTATACTTCCCTCAAGGAAGACAATTTCTTACCTCAGAAGAGGCATTGAAATATGCACGAAGCAGGAAAGCTAGCTCTGACTTTGACAGAGCTGAAAGACAACAGATAGTTATCCAAGCCGTTAAAGATAAGATCATGTCTTCAGACACTTTATCAAATCCTAAAAAGATATATTCTCTAATCAAATCTTTTAAAAATAATGTGCTATTTAGCGAACCTAATTTAGATGAGATACGAGCCGCTTTAAATATAGCAAGGGACTTAAATACATCTGAAATAGTACATGTCGTCTTGGATCCCGAATTAGGTGGACATGAAGTATATATAAACAAACAGCCGCATGACCGTTTAACAGCTCAATATTATATGGTTCCAACTCATTGGAAGGATTGTCCGGGTAATGAATTCTGCAGAGTACAAGAATTTATTCAAAAGATACTAAATTACCCTCAGGTTTATGAAGAACAGGCAAGGATATTTGTTTATGCAAGAAGTTATAACTCTATTTATGAACCTAATTTTGATAATGATACATACAACCAAATCAAAGATAACGGATTACCAATAACACTTAACGAAAGCAAATATATAGCTAACATTGACTCAAATGAAGACATCATTCTCTATGATTTTTCAGATAGTGAAAAAACTAATACTCTCAAAGCATTATCAGATAAGCTGGGTGTTAGTGTAACTCAAGGTAGCGAAGCCCCTAATATACAAATCAATGATGAGGATATAGCTATTGTAATTAATGGGAAATAAAACTACGCTAAATAATCATCTCTTTTAACTTTTTGTTTATTCTCATCTTACCCTTTTCCTTTAAGAGCCCTTCATATCTCCATTCTTCGATACTATCTTTATATAAAAGTAATGTAGGATGTTTTTGTACATTCAATTTTCCCGACAATGTTGGATACTCTCTAGCATCAAGCTTAAAAATATCTACCTCTTGTTTAATGCCTTGTAATAAATCACTGAATGATACAGAGTATGCTCTACAATCTAAATCTTCATCCCTCCATACATCAATTAATTTATATCCTTTCTGCTTCACTATTTTATCAAAATTCTTTTTATTAATAATAACAGCTTTTGGAGGGGTTTTCGCAGGCTGGCATCCGTAACGTTCACGCCAAAGCCACTTTGCAGTTCTTGGATCATTCTTAATTCTTTTTCGTATCTTATCTTCCTCGTCTTTATTTCTTGCATATAATATACAGCCTACAGGACACGCATCTGGAAGAGTACATTTTAAACATTCAGTACATTTGCTCTTATCAACCGCCACTTTACCTTTCTTTTTATCAAAATAAAAAGCACCAGTAGGGCAGACTTCAATTCCACCACACTCTTGAGCTTCATCACATAGATTATGGTTTATAATAATAGGCATAATAAACTATATATCGTGGTTAATACTATTTCAAATTATTACAAATTTTATTTTAACTTAAATCTTTTAACTGCATTTAATGTTGCCCATCCAGCAAATATACCTCCTGCACAAATACAAATACCGCCTACTAAATCACGATACATACCTCCAATTCTCGCAAACGTCTGAGATGTAAGAATAAGCATAGTTACTTCAGTACCTCCAAAAATACACGACCTAATAATTAAATCCGATTTACTTTTTCTATTTCCAACAAACTTTAAAAAAGGTTTTATAGTTGGAAGTAGAATACAACAACCATAAAAGGCTATACCTAATATTTCTCCCATCCACAATCCGTCAGGATCAAGTTCATTTACTGGGGGAAATGGTCCACCATCTGAAACAACATCCCTCATAAATTTACTTGCAATATTTACTACTTCTAAAAGTCTGCCAGTATTTGACAAGAGTAAACCCCTAAATGATTCAACTCTATCTGACAAACTTAATGGTTCAAAATGAAATACTCGAATAAATTCCGGCTTTACACCAAAGCGTTCACAAAAACCTTGAGCTCTTTTAAAAATATCTATTACAGGTGCTGCTGCACTAATGATAGTTTCTCGGAAATTTCCACTAGATAAACTTAATGTTTCTACTCCGCTAGCTGCAACTTGTGTTTCTATACCAATCATATTATAAGATGCTTTAATATGACATAATTATATCATACTACGCCCCATGTCTTATAATAATAACATCACCTTTGTTCACTATATACTCTCTTCCTTCTAATCTCACCTTTCCAGTTTCCCTGCATTTCAGCCACCCCTTATATTTTATAAAATCCTTATAAGAAATGACATCAGCCGCTATAAATTTATTTGCGAAATCTGTATGAATAGCACCAGCCGCTTTTACTATATTATCACCTTTATAAATAGTCCAAGCTCTAGATTCTTTTTCACATGCGGTAAAAAAACTTATCAATCCAAGCAGTTCATAGCATTCTCGTACCAATAAATCTAAAGGTCTTTCTTTTAAATCAAACTCCTTCAACATCTCAACACGTTCCTCTTCATTAATCTGCGACAGCTCAACTTCGAGCTTTGCATCTAGAATCATTAATTTTTGATCCTTTCCTAATTTAAAATCCTTTCTTAATTTCTCATACAATTTATTATTTATATTCTCCTGAGCCTCATTCACTAAATATATAATAGGTTTATCCGTTAATAGAAATAGTTCTTTTCTATATTTTTTAATATCTTCGTTACTCGCTTTTTTAAAATCGTATGCCAATTTCCCTGAATTTAAGTGGCCTAGTAATTCCTTTAAAAACTTTACCACTTCAGTTAAGCTTTCATCACCTTTTGCCTGCCTTTCAATCTCTTTATACTTTTTTTCCACAAATTCAGAATCTTTAATCATAAGTTCAGTTTCAATAGTCTGAATATCTCTTGATGGATCAATAACTTTATCAACATGTGTTACATTTGCATCCTTAAATCTGCGTATCACGTGAACAATAGCATCAACTTCCCGTATATGTGATAAAAATTTATTCCCTAATCCTTCTCCTTTTGAAGCGCCTTTCACTAAACCTGCAATATCAACAAACTTTATAACTGCTGGAATGGTTCTTTGGCTTTTTTCAATTTCAGCAAGTTTATCAAGCCTATCATCATTTACTGGAATAATACCAACATTGGGTTCTATTGTACAAAATGGATAATTCTCTGCGGGTACAGAATTTGCAGTTAATGCATTAAATATTGTTGACTTACCAACATTTGGAAGTCCTACAATTCCTAAAGATAAATTCATAATGAAATGTTTGAGAAAATAGTATAAATATAATTAATTTTATCATTTTATACTACTATATAAAAGGAAATATAACTATTTTGGTAAATATTTTGGAGGATTCAATAAACCATCAGCAACTAACTTTTTGCAAATACTCACATCATCTAATCCTATCTTTCCAATATATAAATCCTTCAACTTTCCCTTATTCCCTAAATAATCCTTTATTTGATAATATCCTTGAAGATATACATGATCTTTCAAAAAACCTCCACCGCGAAATACCCGATAGGTAATATCCCAGCATCTACTATCATCATAACAATATGAATTAATTTTTTCAAAACATTCTCTAAAATCAGCCCCCTGATATACAAGGTCTACTGCTATTGCTCTTAAAGCAAACCTCCTTTTACTTTGAATAGTTTCTACCTTATTTTTTTCTTCCATATATGTAGCAATTCCTTCTTCTGTTGATAAATAATTCGGTAAACCCGAAACAAATATTTTAAAAGGCTGTATATAACCATTTTCTCCCCTCAACACATGAACATTAATTTCATGTATTTTTAACCTTTTAACAGCAAGTTTTGAATATTTTTTATATTTATTTAACTTAATAATCCTCTTTACAGCTAATACTGAAGCTGAATGTTTATTAACTCTCACAACACTCCAATTCTTGATACCTAATTTTTTTAAATAATTCTTTATATCACAAGCAAGTTCCCAAGACGATATCTTCTCTAATCCCGATTCAGTAATATATTCTCTATCCCTTAAATTACTAAGTAAATCTTTTGCTTTCTTTATTAATAATTTTGATGGTCTTCCATACAACTCCTCTGATAATCCAATTAGAATTTTCTTATTACCTAAATTTTTTAAAAATCTATTTTTTAATTCTAACTCTTTAATCTTATTCTTAAATATTTTCCCAATTGTATCTGAAGGAGGATTCAACTCGTTTAATATTAATTCAGCCTTTTGAGGATTATAACGTAGATTCCGGTATATAAACTGTGGATTTTTTATCTTTCCCTTTAAAAAATTTCTCTTTTCTTTATGCAGGTTCTTTGCTTCAATATACCTAGTAATCTCTAATTTTAAGGACAAATCAAGAATGGCTTTATCAATTTTTTTATAAACGCCTATATCCATAGAGAAGTATACATTTCATATCTAACATCCTATATATACAAACGGATTGTATCATAAGATCGAAATATGTGAAACATCTCTTAAGATTAACAAAACATTAATAAATTGAAAACCAATTAGAGAGGTTAATTCTAATAAGTTTACCTAAATATAACAGGAATTGTAAATACATGTTCTGCACTTCCATCTATTGCAGAGATCTCATAAAAACGAATGAATCCCTAACCCGAACCTGGAGAATTCCATATTACAGTCTCACTAAAAGGATTTAATTGACCGATATCACCATCTGTCGTAATGTAACTTTTAATAAAACCTGTCCATTCCCCTGAACAATTCCTACCATAAATGTAGCCTCAAATACTCATGCTTTTCCTTTTATTTCAAAACTCGAACCAAGTGTGTCATTACTGTATGTTTTAATCACGATTATTTCCTCACCCGAAGAACTATTTTAGCAAGAATTACCTGATTTATCTATAGATTCATCTGCGATTTGATCATCACCATTTAAATCACGATCCAGCACCTCTTCAACATCATAGATATAACTTTTTAAATTAGACACTTGAGCTTCTAAATCTTCGTTCGTTAATTTCAGTTCTGTTGTTTCAGAAATATGTTTATTTAACTCTGAATAAACATATACAGCAACACCTAATGAAATAATAACTAGTAGTAATATAAATACAAGCCACTCCTAGAAGTGGCTTTTTCATAAGAGCAGTATAGTAAATAAATTATTCTATTATTCATTAGGGAAAACTTTTTTCCCCTTTGAATCTTTCAGTTCTATTGCTAAAACTGGACATGATTGAGCTGCCTGTAAAATAGTATCATCATCATCAATTTCTCCTGATTTTACTTCAGCTTTGTTATCTGAATTAAGTTTAAAAGTTTTACCTGCTAATGCAACACAAGTACCACAGCTGATACATTTATCCTTGTCTATCTTAATTTTATATTTTGTCGCCATAAATCTTTCAATTAAAAATTAAATACCTTTTTTGTAATTAATCACGATATTTATTATTCCAAACAAAAAAAAATTAGTCAATTCATTATATAAACTAATATGCATATCTACTTTCCGGACTCTCCGGTACATCATCTTTATCCCCTCCTTTTGGATCTTGAGGCTCATTCTTTCTCTTTAAATTGAAACCTTTTTTTAAAAGATAGGATACAAAACTAAAACCAAAAAGGACTATTAAAACTATAATGGTAATTATTGTAACCTTTGGCAAATCTGCACTCGCGAAAGCTATCACAGCACATATTCCTACTGCTAACCATTCTACATATGCTATCTTCTTCTCAGAGAGACCTAATTTTAACAGCCTATGATGAAGATGAGTATCATCTCCTATTGTTGTAACCTTAAATACATCAAAGAAATTAGTTACTCCAGCCCTATTTATTCTTCCTACCATAACCCAAACCATATCAATTATCGGAATCGCAAGTACAATTACAGATGTTGAGACCTTTACACCACCAAGAATAGATAAAACTGCAATTAAAAAGCCATAAATAACTACAGCTGTCCCTCCAATTATTTTTGAAGGATTTATATTAAATGGTAAAAAGCCCATTAACCCCCCTGCCATAATAGAAGCCATTAACGCTGTTTCTAAATTCCCTAACTTAACACTAATTAAAAGAATAGCTATAAAAGATATAATTGTCACTCCCTCACCTAATCCATCTATCCCAAATATCCAATTCATAGCATTCATCATAATTAAAATCCATATAATAGTAATAATATCTGCTGGAAGAGCAATAGAATACTGATTTGCAAAAAGATTAAAAGGTATAACTAACCATCTTAAATTTATACTTGTTCCAAAAGGCATTTGTATACTATCGATACTAATGCCTACTGATATAACTATCAAAGCCGCAATCAGTTGAAACAAAAACTGATATTTTCTTTCTATCTCATACCTATCATCTACTATCCCCGTTATTAACAATATCAGAACCCCTAATATAATAGCAATGATTTGTTTGTTCAAATCACCTGTAACCGTCATCATAATTATGAAAGGAATTATTACTGCAACCACACCTGCCCTTGGAGTCAATTTCTTCTTCAATCTGGTCTTCTTACTTGTATCTGTAGGTTTGCGAAGACTTGCAGGAATATCAAGTATTTTTAATTTCTTTGCTAGAAAACCAATCAATGGTGTTAATAAAAAAGAAAATAATAGAGTTAAAGCAAAATATGGCATATATTCTAAATATGGCTGTATAGTATTCTGTATATACCCCATTATTTTATCCAATCAACTAATACAAATTAAAAGTATCTCATTCACTGCAATTAATTCAAATATATATAAACCTGTCATTATAATACATATCATAAGTGTTAATTTTTTATTCATAAAGTAAACTCTTTGCAGTAATCTGACATTCAAGAAACCTAAAACAATAAGTAAAACTGGTATAGAAAAAATAAATATTTTGGGATAACTATCCCATCTCTCGTTATAAGTATCATAAATAATTGGTACATCTGGCGGAAGCTTATCATAGTATTTCCCTATTAATATGGTAGTTATAATACTAACACTTATAACTGTAGTAATTGTAGCCCAAATTAAACCATTACGCCAGAAGGGAATTGCCGTAAAATTCTCCTCAACTCTTTTAAACTTTCTCTTTAATTTAAAAAAAAATTCTATTTTTGAAGACGGTAAATCTAAATCTAGCTGTTTCTTCTCTTTGCTTATTTGATTTTTCTTCTTATCTCCTTTTAATTTCCTTTTTAACATTTTTTTTATTAAATAATTTTAAAAATGTTCTTTCGTAAAACCTGAATATCCCTTGATTTTCCAATAATCTCCATAATTTGTACTTAAATGGGTCTAATACTATTTCAAAAGTACCTGCAAATTCTTCAACCCTCTGCCCAAATCCTAATTTATGTTGAGTGGTATAATAAAATGGATGCTTCTTATCTTTAGATCTTGTTGCTCCAAAGAAATCATATATCTTGCATTCTATAGATTTTGCATCTTTTATACTTTCCCATCTAGCTAAATATATTGGTTTCAAATTTGCATACTTTCTCGTCGTACTCGAAAATAAAGATGATGCCCAGATATTATTATATAATACAACAATTATACCAAGAACCTCACCTTTATATCTAGCCTCATATAAAATAGCCTGATTATTTCTGCTAAACTTTTTCCATAATTCCACAAAATACCTTTTATCCTGAACATAAAAATATTTTCTTTTCTGCGTTTTTTTTATTAATTTATAAAAACCATCAATTCTATCTACATCTTTCTCACTAGTATATCTTTTTACCACAATTCCTTTTTTTCTAGCATACCGAATATTATATCTTGTCGATTTAGAGAATGAATACATCAATTCTTTCTCACTTTTCGTTAAATCTATAAACACAGTATCTCTTGGTTGAACGGCTTCATCTGTATATTTAAATTTATTATCAATTAGTTGATTAAACCTTTTATCATTTTTACGAACCCTTGGCTCACAAACAACTGCAAAACAGTTATTTTGATTAGCCACTTTCCTTATATTTCTTACAAAAATAGTCAGAGCCTTTTCATTACTCCAAATTGGACCTTGGGGTATGTACAAAACTTTTCCCAAAATATTAAATCTATGTATTGCATAAGTAGCTGTTAAATAAAACTCACTTTTATCACTGACAATTCCTACTCTAGTATATAAATTATCTTCTATTTCATTTCTAAACTCAGCCCACCCCCACATCTGCATACAAGTAGCATACTTATTATTATTCACAAATTCCTCAAATTTATTTTTATTATTCTCTCTGACTTCAATGTATTTCATTCTATTAACAATTATATATTTTAAAATACAAAAATGGAAATTAATACATTTAATTTGTTAATTATACTAAAATCTGCTATACTTTATTCTGATAATATATTGAGATTTTGAATGAATGGGCTTATGCCCATTTTTTAATATATTGGATATTTTAATTTTAATTCATGAACCATGGCAGTATTAAGTGACTTTTTAGCTGCAGTAAATCAAATTGCAGCAGAAAGAGGGATAGATCCCGATGATGTCATTGATGCTATAGAAGAAGCAATATTAGCTAGTTTTAAGAAGAAATATAAATCTGATGAGTCTTTAGAAGTAGATATTAACAAGGAAACTGGTGATATAAAGGTCTTCGCAGATAAGAAAGTTGTTGATAGAGTAACTAATTCAGCAACTCAGATATCCTTAAAAAAATCAAAAGAAATTGAAGATAAATTAAAAAAAGGAGATCATGTACAGGTTGATATTACACCTGAAGGTGACTTTGGAAGAATCGCTGTACAAGCGGCAAAACAGGTAATTCTCCAAAAAGTAAGAGAAGCTGAAAAAGAAGCTGTAATAAAAGACTTCAAAGACAAAGTCGGTACAACAGAAAGCGGTATTATCCAAAGAATGGATGGTGATAATGTCATAGTTGAAATCAGAAAAGCAACAGCTATCATGCCTCTTGAAGACAGATTGCCCAAGGAATTTTACAAGAGTGGTAGCAGACTTAAATTTCTCTTAAAAGAAATAAGAAAAACTCCTAGAGGAAAACAGCTAATTGTTTCAAGAAGTGAACCTAAATTTCTAAAGGAACTTTTTAATCTTGAAGTGCCTGAAATAAGATCCGGTAGTGTAGAAATCAAATCTGTAGCACGAGAAGCTGGATCAAGAAGTAAAGTCGCAGTAATGTCAAACCAAGAAGGTGTTGATCCTATAGGAGCTTGTGTTGGTCAGAAGGGGATTAGAATAGAAAATATTACTGATGAATTAAAAGGCGAAAAGATAGATATTATTTTATGGGATAAGGATATTAAAAATTTTATAGCAAATTCATTAAGTCCTTCTCAAGTTGAAAAAATTAAAATTGATAAGAAGGGAAAGACGGCCCGGATAAAAGTTCCTGATGACCAGTTGTCCTTAGCTATAGGAAAAGAAGGACAAAATGTCAGACTTGCAGCTAAATTAACTGGCTGGAAAATTGATATAGAAGGAGAAAAAAAAGATGATGACAAGAAGAAAAAGAAGAAATCAGAAAAAGATAAAAAAGCAAATAAAATTAAAAATACCAAAAAGAAGAAAAATTCAAAGACAAAAACTAAAAAAGAGATATCAAAAACAGAGAAAAAGAAATCAGGTAAGAAGAAAAAAAGAAAACCTACAAAAAAGAAAAAGAAAAATTAATATATTCCTTTATTTATAAAATGTTTGTAATAAATGTCTAAAAAAAATAAAGGTAGAAAAATTAAACATATCCCAATGAGAACGTGTATAGTTACGCAAGAGAAAAAACCCAAGAAAGATTTAATACGTCTAGTAAAGACAAAAGAAGGTGTTAAAGTAGATTTAAAAGGCAAAGAAAAAGGCAGAGGGGCTAATATCAGCATAGATCTAGAGATATTTGATCAGGCAATACAAAAGCATCTCATTGAAAAATCCCTAAAGTTAAATAACAATTTAAAAGAGGAAGAAATATCTGTATTAAGGGAAACTTTCAAATCAGCAATAGAGGAAAAAAAATTTCGTAAAGGTAAAAAACACATTATACTAAGAGTACACAAGAATGGGACTAAAAAAATAATTAAATAAACTTGTATCTATCTTAAATGAAAGTAAAAGATTGTATATTTACAAGAAGATCAGTAAGGAAATATAAAAAGAAAAAAATTAGTGATGATAAGATAAATAGTATTTTAGAGTATGCTCTACATGCCCCTTCAGCATGCAATACTCAGCCTTGGCAATTTATCAATGTAAAGGATTTAAAGACAAAAGTAAAATTATCCAATATTCATAAATATTGTAGTTTTATCAAAAATGCTGGATGTATAATCGCTGTTTGTTATAATCCAAATTTATGCAGCTATAAACCTTCAGACATGCTTAGTACAGCAGTTGCTGCTCAGAATATACTTCTTGGAATTCATAATGAGGGACTTGGTGCTTGCTGGATTTATGTAAAAGATGATAATGATACTGATATTGAGAAAAAAGTTAAGAATATATTAAATATTCCTGATAATATAGAAGTTCTATGTTTAATATCAGTTGGTTATACTGATGAGATTCCAAGTAAAAAGGAGATAAAAAGTATTAATGATGTTATTCACAAAGAAACTTGGTAAATGAATTTCCATAATATAAAGACTTTTAATATAAAAGTAATAAATATTTCGATAGATCTTTTAAATAAAAAAACGGCTTGCCCTGAGTTTATCGAAGGGCCCCATCGTCTAATGGTTAGGACACAGGGTTCTCAACTCTGGAATCTGGGTTCGATTCCCGGTGGGGTCATATGGAGCAGATTCACAAACATAGTTTGTGGTTCTGCTCCATTTTATCTTCACAGAATGAGAACCGACGGTTCGCTCAATGACACTTAAGTTTTTCAATCCTGAGTCTATCGAAGGAGAAGAAAAATTTAAAGTGGAATTAGTACTGAGAGACCGAGCCTGTCGAAGCCGAGCATGTGATTCCCAGTGGGGTCATAGTTCGAGACATCGACTGAGCTCAGCCGATGTCCAAGCTCACCACGAAGTGAGGTTGATGAATCCATACGGGTATTTATTTTTTAGGCTCACCATGATGTGAGACAGTTAAACCAATAATCATTTTGCCTGATTCTTATTTATTTACACTGTACATTACCCCATAACTCCAATATAATAATCCAATATTTTATTTCAACAGATTTACTATTTTGAACCAGCTTATCCAAAAAACCAAGGAACTTAAAAAAGAGGCACAACTAATTCTAAATGACTTAAATCTCGAATCTTTTTTTTTAAAATACGGTAAAGTAAAACTTGTTGGAAGTATCACCTTCGGTCTTATGACATGGGAGGACATAGACATAGATTTGGTTACTAAAGATAAACCCACTGATGAATTGTTTTGGAAAGTTGCCCAATATCTATTCGCCAAAGAATCTACAAAGTTACTCATGTTAGCAGATAATCGTACTGGATTAAAAGAAGCAAATAGACCTAAAAGTATGTATTTAGGACTCCATTACCAGCCAGATAATGGAGTTTTATGGAAACTTGATATTCGACTAATTCAAAAAAATGATATTAGAGAAACTCCAAATTGGATGCATTCATTGAACACAATCGATAAACAAAAGAAATTAGCAATTTTGCAAATCAAGAACAGATTAAAAAATGACCCGAGATACCATAAGGAAATATCCAGTGTAGATGTGTATAATGCTGTTATCAACCATAATGTTATTTCTTACGACTCATTTATGAATTATGTTACTAATAAAACTATTTCCTAACATTTAATCTAACTTTTGTCTTAACCTCAAATCTATTTCAAAATTCGACCATCTCAGATCTAACATTTAACTCAACATACAGAATGAAAATGTGAAAATAATTAAAATATAAAACACTATCACCCCCTATTAGGTAATTTAATATTTCTATGCTATAATCTTTCTCGTTCATTCAAAGTAGGTCAGGAGCATGAAGAATAAGAATTGAAGTATTCTTTTAATAAATTTATTCCCTCGCTAATCTATTTTGTATATCCAGCTTAAAAGCTAGTAATTTATCTATCTCTGCTTAGATGTAGATATGATTTAATTATTATGCTTTTACAGGAAGGAATTTATTTATTTAAAGAAAAGTTATGAGACAAACTAGTTATAAATACGGGTCGAGTAATCGTTCCTCAAACTATAAAAACAATAGATCCTATGGTGGTGCCAGTAGACGTTCATACCATTCAAGAGGAAATTGTAATTCTTATCGAAGTCGAGGAAACAGACAAAATATCCACTTTAACCATATAAGCCATGATAAGTATATTTCAAAAGCAGAAAAAGCTGAAACATCATCTATATATGTAACAGATCATAAATTTGGAGATTTCAAAATTACAGATCAGTTGAAATTCAATCTTGCTAGGAAACAATATATTCAACCGACTAAAATTCAAGATAAATCAATTCCTGAAGTATTAAATGGTAAAGATATATTAGGTCTTGCAAGCACAGGATCCGGTAAAACAGCTGCATTTCTTGTTCCAATGATAAATAAATCTATTCAAGATCAAACACAGAAGTGTATTATCATTACTCCTACAAGAGAACTCGCTTCTCAAATTAACGATGAATTCTACCAATTAACATATCGAACAGATGTACGCAGTGCTGTTGTCATTGGAGGAACCAGCATATATAAACAGATTCAAAAATTAGAACGCAATCCGCAATTTGTAATCGGAACCCCTGGAAGGTTAAAGGATCTTTGTAAGAGGAACAAATTAAGACTTGAACAGTTTAATAATGTTGTTCTTGATGAAGTTGACAGGATGCTTGATATGGGATTTATTCATGATATAAAAGAGCTTATATCGAAATTAAAAGAACAAAGACAAACACTTTTCTTTTCAGCAACAATGTCGCCAAAAATTGAGATTATAGCATACTCTCTTTTAAAATCACCTGTGAAGATACAGACTGAAAAACAATCTCCTGTAAAAAATGTTGATCAGGATATAGTTAAAGTCAATACTCAAAGTCAGAAGATAGATAAACTTCGAGATTTACTTAACAAAGATGAATTTAAAAAGGTATTGATATTCTCAAGAACTAAAAGAGGAACTGATAGACTTTCTATTCAACTAATAACAAGCGGATTCAAAACCGATGCTATCCATGGGGATAAAAGTCAGTATATCAGGACAAAAGTTATAGATAAATTTAAAAATAATACTATTAATATACTTGTAGCAACAGACGTTGCTGCAAGAGGACTTGATATTCCTGATATTACTCATGTGATAAATTATGATGAACCTGCAAATTATGATGACTATATTCATCGTATAGGCAGAACTGGAAGAGTTGGAAAGAAAGGCGTTGCCTTGACTTTTGTAAGCTAATGGTGGAAATAATCCTATATCTACCTCGGCCATCCATGCTCTACCAATTCTCTTCTCCTCATTCTTTCTCTTTCTTCTTCAACCTCTATCACCAATTCCGGCCACATTCCAGCAAATGTCCCTATAGGCAACCTACCTTCTAAACTAAGTAGCCAAGCCTCATAAACTGAAACCCATTGCCATTCTTCCAATGTCTCTGGTTCAGTTCTTAATGGATCTTGCACATTAGTTGCCTCATCCCAATATACAAGATATAAAAATATATTATATAAACCTCTACGAATAGGAATAGACTTTACTTGTAACATAAGATCAGGATCAACACCCACACCCACTTCTTCCCTAATTTCTCTACATGCGCATCCTAATAATGTCTCACCACTCTCAACTTTCCCTCCTGGAAGTGTATACATACCTTCATCCGGTCCGCTTAATCTCTGAGCCAGAAGAATATGAGGTCGATTCTTAATAAATCTAATAACTACAACTGCACAAACTCTATTTAGTACTTCTACTTGAGGCAATGGTAATTCGTATTGCTGTAAATCCATGATAAAAAAATCATATCTATTAATTTATGGATACTATGCTAACAAATTATACCTGCTAACAGCATTTTTACCTAGAACTAACTCAATTTCAGACTTAAGAAAATTAACAGCTGTTTCTAATCTTTGAGAGGCTGAATAACTAAAATTTTTGTTTTCTTTCTCTTTTTTCTTAGCCAATGAATTAAACAAATTTATCAGTTCAATTCCATCCTCTAACTTTCCACTTAATAATTTCTCTTTTGAAATATCATCTAAATTTTTCATAATTGAATCATCAATTTTGACCTTCTTTCCAAGCTTTTTCAACTCCTTTCTTAATTTATATTTAGATAATGGCAATCTTAATCCCATTTCTTCAGCCTTTTTGACCGGTACTGATATTGTAACAGGAGAATTGAAAAATTTAATTTTATAATATTTCTCCTGCCCATCGTCTATTTCTTCCTTATATTCATCTATAATCTGTCCAGCCCCATGCCTTGGATATATAACTTTTTTTCGTTTCTTGAACATTAAAAGGTCAACTAAAATAATCTATTTATATCAGTTTAATTCCTATAGAATTCTTATGAAAATAAGCTATAACAAAGGATATTAAACTGCACCTATTCATATGATGACATCAAAGCTTAAAAAAAGAGGCTATCTCTTTCGCAGCTTTTAGAAAGTATTATTTAAATAGGAACTAGTTAATTATATCAAGAAGTTATCTATTTTACAAAAAATATATACTATTTATACTTCTATATGCTATACAATATTATTCCATAATCCTCCTTTTTTAAGACCATACTATACTTATAGATCTAATCATATTCTATAATTCTCATTACTCCCTTTGCCAAATTCTTCTTCTTTCAGCAATATAACCTGATATATTTTCTTTTCCTCTACGATCAGAAACAGTAACCATTCTAACCCCTCTATTCAATCCTGTACCTAATATAAAAAGATGATTTCCAGGTATAACACCTACAGATTCTAAGAATTGTAAAATATTTCTAGCTAACTCCTCTCTTTGAGTTTTCTCCAAATCTTTGTAATAAATCCTTAACTCTCTTACCAACCTGTCATGTCCCGGAATAAACAAAACACTACTTACTCTGACATTATTAGCTTGTTCAAATTTTTTAAGTTCATCATCAGTCAGTCTTCGATTATCGATTGGTATATAAACTCGCTTCCATCTGATTGGATTTCTTTGTGCTTCTTCTTTACCGATAAATTCTCCATCTTTTAACCTCGCACCAATAGACTGTGGAGGTACTTGTAAACCTTGAATTCTATAATCTAAACCTCCTAAGGGCAAACCACCTGACATCCTTGCTACGTCTCTTCCTGTTAAACCGCATGCACCTACATCAATTTCTAACTCTTGTCCTAAAGCATATATTCTATCCCATATATAAGAAAGCTGATCTATATCAAAAGATATTTCTGCTCCACCAAAAGGTGTATAAGTAGTAACAGCAACATCAATCTGGATATCTTCTACAATATCATTTCTAACTCCACGCCATCCAACATCATCTATATCGACACCTGTTAAAGCTTGAATAAGCTTTTTTCCTTGATTCCCATACAAATACAGTATTCCTCTTTCCTGTGTAATATCTTCGGCACTTTCTGATTCAAATAATTCCCCAAATCTACAATACCAAACGTCTCTATTGCATATATTTCCAACGACATTTAGATATCCAAACTCATCGACATAACACATAAAATCTTCTAATACCCCTCCATCTTCTCCAACAATTGTTCCGTAAAATATTCTATTTTCATCCCCTGGTATATCACATGAGAAATTATCTTCAACTGCTTGTCTTACTCTATCATTATTAACATCAAACTTACATTTAAATGCATGTGTAAAACTTCCTAGAGTAACAGCATTTTCATACAGAATACCATGCAAAGCTTCAAGCAATGGATGCCTTCCGAAATTCATAACTTGATCTTCTATTCCTTCAAATTTTAACCTAGAAGCAACTTCTGAGAAATCAGGTGCATTGTCTGTTCCATGAATAACAACTTCTAAAGAAGCAGCCTCTATAAAACCTTTATCTAAGTCTGGCGGGGTAAATGATTCCTTTTCTGTTATTTATATATAAATAACATATAAAACTGAAACAGTATGAGGCAGTAGATATGAAATAATTATATAACTAACTTATGATAAGTACAAATTGAAATTACCAAAATTTTCCTTCACCCACATTTCACTTCAAATATGTTAATCAGATATAATAAAGCTATGAAAATCATTATCATTGAAGACGAAGAAAAATTAGCTTTGCCATTAAAAAGATCTCTCGAAGATCACGGATTTGCAGTCGACTATGCTGAGGATGGAGAAAAAGGACTTCTAATGGTTAAAAGAAATGAATACAACTGCATCCTCCTTGACCTGAATTTACCTAAGATCGACGGGATTAAACTAGCTCAAAAACTACGCAAGAATAAAAATACTACTCCCATAATAATGGTAACAGCTAGAAGCCAAGTTTACGATAAGTTAGAAGGTTTTGAGACAGGAGCAGACGATTACGTTACAAAACCATTTCATTTAGATGAATTAATTGCCAGAATAAAAGCATTAATAAAAAGAAACAGCATAAATAAAATAGACAAATTAGAATTCGGTAATTATATACTTATTCCGGATCAGAATAAAGTAATCGGGAATAAAGATAAGAACCCTCAAAAAATATCCCTAAGTAATAAAGAAACCGCTGTTTTAGAATATCTTCTAAGAAACAAAGGTAAAATTATCTCAACAGAGGAACTTCTCGAGCATGTATGGGATAGTGAAATTGATTTATTTACAGATACAGTAAAAACCCACATTAAAACTATTAGGAAAAAGATTGATCCAAATAAGAAAGTTATTAAAACTATAAGGGGCAAAGGTTATCTAATCGAATAATACTATCCATATACTATTTCACAATCATTTCACCCTACATACTATATGATAAAAATGTATTTTATTTTTTAGTATAAAAAACAATGATATGAAATACATTTAAAAAATTCAATTAAGTAATTTAATTTTTAATTTTGTGAAATGAAGAAAAATAATTTAATTTTAGCGGCATCTATAACAGCAGTCATTTTGATGTCGTTTGGAGCAATCAGCTTATTTGGAATTAAAGCTGTAAGTGCTCAAAAACTAGACAATGACTATCCTTCAATTATTCAGAATCTTTCTGAAAGGTTCGGTTTAAATGCTGAAGATGTTCAAAATGTATTTGAAGAAACAAAAAAAGAGAGATCTACCGAAAGGTTAAACAATTTAGTAGAAGATAGTGTTATAACCGAAGAACAAAAAGATATGATCATAGCAAAACATGAAGAACTAAAGGAAAAGATTGACTCTGTTAATAATAAAGAATTAACAGAAGAAGAAAGAAGAGATGAGTTAAAACAAATCCATAAAGAAATGAAAGAATGGATTGAAGAAAATGATATTCCAGAAGAAGTAGTAGGATTCGGTATGAAGGATCGTTCTATGGGTAATAGCATGGAGAATAAAGGTAGAAATGGTTTTCGGTTCGCAGAATAAAACTATATTTTATAGTTAAGTGGCAGACTGATTGCATAACAATCAGTCTGCCAATAACTACTTTTACTATAAATGCAAAATAAACCAAACATTATATGATAAAATAGTACATTATTAATCATTATTAATAAATGAAATTCTTTAAAACGATAAGATTTAGATTAACTTTATGGTACTCATTATTGCTTCTTATAATAAGCGGTTCAGTAATTCTAGGTATAAATATAATTGTTACAACATATTATAACTCTAACTCGCCGAATCTTCCTCAAATAACTTTTAGACCCAGAAACTTACCCCATAATGAAGAATTAGAAGAAATAACAGAAGTACAAAAAGAAATTATTCAGGAAATCCGCAAACAGGACTTGAACAAGATAAGATCATTATCAATATATTCATTTATTCCTCTAACACTATTGTCATTCTTTGGTGGATATTTTATTGCAGATCAAATGTTAAAACCGCTGCAACAACTAAATCTTACTTTTACACAACTAAATTCAAAAAATTTAGATAAAAAAATTAAAAACGAAAACACAGGAGATGAGATAAGTATTCTTATAAATAACTTTAACAATATGACAAGCAGGTTAAATAAATCATTTCAGCTTCAAAAAGATTTTATAGCCAATGCTTCTCACGAGTTAAAATCCCCTCTAGCTATAATACAGACAAATCTTGAAGCAGTTACTAAAAAAACAACAAAAAAAGAACTTGAAGAATATCTTGGAACATCAGTTAATTCCGTAACTTTTATGAATAAATTAATTGAAGATCTGCTTCTTTTGTCACTCCTTGAAAATCATGTTAATAAAAAAAATTACAAAGTTAAAGATATTATTAATGAAGTAATCAAAAAAGCCCTCATATTAGCTAAAAGCAAGTTGATCGTTATTAAGTATAAAGAAGACACAAAGACTAAAAATAAAAAAGTAAATATGAATCCAGAATTAATTGAAAGAGCTATCATGAATATAATTGAAAATGCAATCAAATATTCAAAAACAAAATCAAATATTTATATAGAATTAAAGATAGAGAAATCAAATATTGTAATAATTATTAGAGACGAAGGTTTTGGAATACCTAAAAAAGATCAGGATAAAATTTTCGACCGTTTTTATCGTGTTGATAAATCCCGTTCAAGAAAAACTGGCGGAACAGGACTCGGTTTAGCAATTACAAAACAAATAATTAATCTTCATAAAGGAAAACTACAAGTTAGTTCTAAAATAAAAAAAGGTACTACTTTTAAAATAGTACTCCCTTTTGAATAAACAAATTTTTTCACCTTCAATTCACCTAAATTTTGATATTTTTAAACGTCCTTTTAATCAAATTGAGATAATATGGAAGAAAAACAAAAAAATAATAAAAGTAAAAAAATAATAATTATACTTAGCTCTTTAGTAATTTTATCAATCACAACTTTTATTATATATAAAAAGGTTTATAAAGATAAAAGCGATGGTTCAGTTCTTTCTTCAAATTCAAGTACACGGACCTTTGATTATAATGACATATGCAATTCTGGAAATCGACAAAGACCGGATTTTGAAGAAATGCCAGAAGATATTGAACCTCCTAGTAATATGGAGCCTCCCAGCGATATGAGACTGCCTGATGGTATGAACAATAATGACAATTTCTCTGATATGAGGACAATAATTAAGAAATTTTGTGAGGATGGAGAAATAGATGAGGAAGAGGCTAGTGAGTTAGACGAATTATTTGAAGATATGCCATCAAATCCTAGATCAAGATCTAATTTTTAAATTTTATATACCTAACATGAAAAATATTATAGAGGTCAATAAACTTACAAAGATTTACAAAGACGGTTCAGACTCTATCACTGCTTTAGATAAAGTTAGTTTTAAAATAAAAGAAGGTGAAGATATAGCAATTGTAGGACCATCTGGCTCCGGTAAAACAACACTCTTGGAATTAATTGCTGGATTAAACAAGCCCACAAGCGGAGAAGTATTAATCGATTGCAAAAATATAAATAAAGGAACTGATGAAGAAATATCCGCCTTTAGAAACAAAACTATTGGATTTGTTTTTCAGATGATGCATCTTCAAGATTATTTTACTGCAATTGAAAACGTGACACTACCATTAATTGCCAATGGAGTAAATTCAAAAGAATCAGCAAAAAAAGCCAAAGAACTTCTGGTTAAGACTGGATTAAAAAGTCGTATGCATCAGTATCCAAAACAGCTGTCTGGAGGCGAAATGCAGAGAGTAGCTATTGCAAGAGCACTTGCGAATAATCCAAAAATTGTTATGGCTGATGAGCCTACAGGGAAATTAGATAAAAATAATGCAGAAAATATAATGAACATCTTTGATACTATATCAAAAGAAAATAAAGTAAGTTTTATCCTAATAACTCATGATGAATCTATAGCTAAGAGATATAAGAGAATTATAAAACTTGATCATGGCAAAATTATAAAATGATTTTATATTTTAAACTATTCAAATGAAATACCTTTCAGCTTTTTCAATAAATTACAAAAAATTAAAATTTAGGACACGCAAGGCATTATTCCTTATACTACCAATAATAATTCTCATTTCTCTAAGTATAATTATCTCAAGTCAGGTTAAAAATGTCCAAAAGGCGACTGACGAAAGTATATTTGGAGAAATTGAAGAAGAAAATACCATCATCAAACTTGAATATCAGATGGATATATCTCCACAAGGGGGGAACTTCAATCCCTTTTCAGAGGATAATCAATACACTGATGTAGATGTAGAAACAATTAAATTAATAAATAAAGTAGAAGATGCATCAATAGACTACTCTCTACCAATAACAAATATATTATCAGATGATTTATTTGAAGGGATATCCATCTCCTTCCAAGAAATAACCATGTTAAATACGAATATGGCAGAAATGTATACATCTGAGGATTTCATATATGTAGAAGGCGAACCTATTCCAATAATTTTAAGTGCTAATAATTTTACAGAATCATATGAAGACTGGGATGGTGAAGACCAAATAGAAATAGATTTCAGAGCATCAAGAGACAATAATGGAGAACCTCCTGGTAGCCCTGAGGATATGCAACAAAATACTCCTGTTAAAACACGTGCAATTGATTATGATAAAGATGAATTGATCGGTAAAGAATTCACAATAACATTTGGTGGTTTTTCTGATATACAAACCTATGAAATGGAAAGATCAGAAGGCTCTATGTTAATTACTAAATTAACGGATGAAGAAATACAAGAAAAAGAAGATTCAAGAGCCTCAGATATAAATGAATACTGGGATTATTCTACACTCAAAGAAGGTATTACTTATACTTTTAAAATAGTAGGTATCACTGAATATCAAGATTCTAGATCAACCTATATTCCTGAAGACTTTACATATAAATTAATGGAAGAATATATTTCTCTACAGCTTGATTCACTCAAAGATACAGAAATTGACACCGATTTACTAAACTCTACTTTCTTAGGTGCAACTTATGACTTAACTGAATTAGTAAGCAGCGGTTCCAATTTTGGATTTGGAAGAGGCAGAGACATATCTCCAGGAGGATCTCCAAATCAAATGTTTGGAGGAGAAGAAGAAACATCAACAGAATCTTATGAGATACCAGGATTAATAATAGAATTATCAGAAGATGGGAGTGAAGAAGTAATTGGAATATATGAGGACACAAGTGTATTTGAAGAGTCTGTTAAAACAGGTAATGTGATAAATATAAAAATAAATTCTATATATGATAGAGCTCAAGTAGTAGAAGACCTTAACGATCTTGGATACGCTTATCAGGATGTTAATGATTTGGAAGTATTTTCAAATATTCAAAACACTTTAGATAAAATCTCTGTAGGAGTAATAATTGCTTTTATAGTACTAACTATAGCAGTAATAATTCTTACTATGAGCAAATTTGTATCGGATAGCACAAAGGAGATTGGTATATTTAGAGCAGTTGGTTTCACTAAAAAGAATATTCTTACAATATTTCTGACCCAGTCACTGCTTTATACAGCTGTAGGTTATATAATAGGTGTAATAATAGGATTCCTAGGTAATATACTAGCATCAAGCTTTGTAGCAAATTGGTTTGATAATTTAATTTCCAGCACAATAGAAGAAACATTTAATGTTGTGAATGCTGTAGATCACAGCATATTTACAACATTTGATATAGACTCACTAGCGATTCTTTCTGCAATTCTAGTAATTATTACAATTGTCATTTCATTCATTCCTGCTATTAAAGCTTCAAACGTAAGTCCAGTTGAAGCCATCAAGAATGAATAAAAGTAATAAATTATTTACTTCTAAGACTTCCCATGAGCATAGGAAATCTTTTTTATTAGTATATTTGAAATTGAGAAGAATATTATTAAATAAGATCATCAACTGTATTAAAAAAATATGTTATTCCTCAAAAAATTCAATTTTGACTTTTAAAAAATAAAACTTTAGTATATTAATATGCTAAAGAAACTAAAACCAATACACTGGATAATAATTAGCTTTGGGTCAATTTCCTTTTTATTAGTAATTGGTCTTACAGGATGGATAATATTCTCCAGTTATTTCACACCTTTTGAAAATGAAGAAGCTGAAGATGAGGAAGAACAAGAAGAACTTTATGAAATTGACTGCGATACGATAGTATTAGATGACGACTGGCAAATATATTCCAACTCAAATGGATTTGGATATACCATCAAATATCCATCTAATTGGCAATATAGTGAAGAACTATTTAATGAAAATTCATACTGGAATGTAGCTTTTGGTCCAGAAGGGAATATTTCTGAAACAGCAGCTGTATTTATTGGAGAGGCAAACTATCATACACTAGAAAGCTACCAGCATCTTCTATCCGAAGGTACTTCTCCTCCTTATATGCTTGGTGACAACGAAGAAACAAGAATCGATGGAAATGATGCAACAAAATTTATTCTCGAACAAGAGGGATTAGAGCAATACAAGTTCATTCTTTATTATGTTCCATATACTCATTTAGGTATTAACCGCCTATTTAAAGGAAACACTGAACAATCAATAAGAAAAGACTATTGTGAAGCTGAAGTTTTTTATACGATGCTTGGTTCTTATACTCATGGACAAGAACATACAAACGATGAATGCAGCTTCTCTTTTAAATATCCATTATCTTGGGAAATAAATAAAAATTTTTATTATGAAACTGCTGCTGGAGAAAAAGCACAAATACCAACAATTCATCTTAAAGCTGAAGATAATAAGGACTCAAACGACTGGATAAGACTAAATCCAAGGCAATCTGATTGCTTTTTCGTTACTTCACCAACAATTACTACTGAGTATATAAACGGTAATGAAATTACAATATACTCCAATGAGTCTACAGGAGGACACTGTATTGAAACTGAAGTTGAAGCAAAAGATATTAACGGAAACGATACAACCTATTATTGGATTTCATTTACTGACGATGAAGATATCCAAAATATATTTAGAGAGATAATAAATACATTCGAAACATTTTGATTAATTCAGTTTACTATTAATCAGTACATCTTATTACTCTAAACTTATAAATTTGCCTTTATGCCATTTTGCGCTGTAGTGATGACATTCAGAAATCTAACCATCTGGTCAACTTCGGTATCATTCCATGCTGAATCAACAGCAGACACTAAATTAGCATTACCTGTAGCCTGCGCCTTACTTCTAGCTGTTTGATACTCCGCTTCAGTAAGACCGCTGAAACCTCCATGCACACCAACTACATAATAAACATAATCAAGGAAATTCACATATTTACTTATATTTGCCTGCTTAGTCTGATAACTGGAAACACTACTTTCAAGCTCAGTTTTATCCTCCTCAAGTGCCTCCTTCTCTGTATTTAAAACATCTTTTTCATCAGTTAATGTATCTATATCCGAATTGAGCTCCTCAATCTGATCCTCATAATCCACTGCTGTCTTATTCTTTTCCTCTTCAAGCTGATTTTGGACTCTAATCTTTTCATCATACAAACTCTTATAATCATTATACTTCTTATAGTATAAATAACTTATCACACCAATAGCACTAATTAGCATAAGTAGAATTAAAACAGGTATAACGATTTTAACAAACTTTTTCATTGTTTTCTTATTACCTTTTTTATCTCCTTCCTTCTTATCCTTCTCTTTATCTTCTTTGTTCTTTATATTTCCCTCTATTTTTAATGGATCTGCTTGAGGTTTTTCTTTTGGAGGGTCTTTAGGATTTGTCATGTAATTATATTTGATAAATTATATATATTTAATATACAATTATACTATTTAAACGTCAACTTATAATCCATCACTAAAAATATTGACAAATAAAATATAACTATTACAATATGTATTGAAATAAATTATTATAATTTTCAAAATGGATAAATCAAAAATAATTATTCCGATCCTAATTATAATAACAGCAGTTTCACTAGGCTTTATTGAATACTACTTAGTTAGAGAATACTGTTGTCCAAAAACCGAACAAGAAACATCAGAAGAAGATACTGAAGAAAACATTCCAAAAGGAATGATGATACTTATTGAATATCAAAATATGGATGGTCTTATAAACATGGTTAATGAAATGTATGAAAGAGGTATTCATGGTGTAATATACAGCGGATCTGAATTTGTTCAGGAAAATTGCGAAGATATGAAAAAACTTTTAGATTATAATGTAGAAATCATGGGAGCTTATACAAACGACCCTCTTTGGGGTATGTCATATGAAGACCAATATGAAGCCCTTAAAAAAACAAAGGAGGATATTGAAGCTTGTACTGGACAACCAGTAAGGATTTTAAGTTCAAAGTATCAAGCATCTGATGAAAATACTGCTAAAGCTGCAGATGCTTTAGGAATTCCTTATATTGTAGCAAGAGGTACTACCGAAACAGAAGCAACAGTTTACCAGCCTGAAGAATATAATGTAAAAATATTATCTGTATCAAACATTCCTTCAATACGATTTAAATACGGAAGTCTTTGTGACTATAGTTACTGGGTTAGAGGAGGCTCACCGGATGATATGATGGTGGAATTAAATGATGCACTTGATAATAATAAATTCACATTACTATCTCATACACGTATCGGAGGCATAAAGGAAAGATGGCTTGATATGTGGCTTAATTTCTTTAACAATAATGAAATTGAATGGGTATCTTTAGATGAGATAATGACAGTTGATGTAACTTTACCTTTCTGGCAAATACCACAAAATCATAATGCTCCATACACACCAGACACAGAAAAACCAATCTTAGAACTAGAAGAAGAAAGTAATGTGGATAATCCATGTTCCATCGATGAACTACCTTATATAAGTACGTCTGAAGACACTAATTCCGACTACGTTGGTAATAAAATCGTCATGTTTCATAATGGAAAGGGATCCATGTGTCTTGAAGCATTAGAATTTCTTGATACTATTGATTATACAATTGAAGAACATTTAGATTCTGAGAGTAATTTTTATGAAGAACTTAATGCTCTTAAAGAAGTATATGAAGAAAGTGAAGGATACTCAGCAACTTTTGGATATTATCCAATCATATTTATACAGGATAAAGCCTATTCAGGTTTTACAGACGAAATAGAAGCTGAAATACTGAAACTAATAGAAGAATAATCGTATACTTAAAAATTAATATTTGTTTTAATATAAGCTCCTATTGATTGCCCCATAAAAGCATTCTCATTATCTATGGAAGATATCATTACTATTTTCAACTCCAAATTTTTAAACCTAGGATTATTTGCTAATTCAGGATTAACTGTAAATCTAAAATCTAAACTGCTCCCGTTTGGAATCTTTACTACTGAATATCCATAACCATAATTTGTGTTTCTATAAGTTGCATAAGATTCTGGATGCGGCAGCCTATCTCCGCTGTTAAAAGTAAACAAAGGAATCTCGTACTTACGGCTAAAAGTCTTATTTGCTTCATCCATTAAAAATCCTAAAGTGCTTGTAGTCCAGCATACTCCTGAAGCATACATAAAATCTGAACCGGGACTTACATATCCCTTGTTACCTAACAAGGTTAAATAGCCATCATTTATTAAGCCAATCGAATCACCTGGTTCTAAAACTGGCATCCGATTTACTTCGTTCACCCCAGCAGTAGCATTTATATGCTTACCGTAGTAATAGTCACATCGTACTAATGGCACTTCAACTAATAATTTTTTATATCTTAAATCTACATCTATATTCTCACCTAAGACAGATCTAATATTGGGATTTTCATCTACATAATCACTACCTCCTACCAAAACCGCAAATTTATCTTTATAAGCCTCACTTCCCTCCTTATCTTTTAAATCACCAACGACTTCTTCTGATAAATTACCCAATGGTGTATATACTATTGAAGATAAAACCGTTAAAGAAATAAATAATAAATTTCTCAAAACAATAACTTTAAAATTTAATAAAACTTCATAGTTCTTAATACCGAGTCATATAAATCCAGTGCATCTTCTGGTATATTTATCCCTTTTATTAAGGATATATAATAATTCCCATTATTACCATTAACCCTATGCTCTGTTTTAACCCATAAAATATCATCTTCATACTTATATTCATAAGCAAGCATTTTTACAATACCGTCATTTGAAATAACATAATAATAAGTATCTCCATTAATTACTGTTTCTCTTAACTCCTTATATTCTGATCCATCAAGCCCTTCATCATAATCAAAATCCATAATAGAATTAGAGAAATATGTAGAAATATTCAATAATTCAACTTTAGTTATATCCTCTCCATTATTTAAAGTAAAACAGTATATACCACCACAATTATCTGATATGATTTCTTTTACCTCAAGATTTTCTGGATACTCGAAGCTATAACCATAACTATCATTTGTATATTGAGTCCAATCTTCACTTTTCAATTCGGTTATATTTAAATCTTCAAACTCATTATAATTTGCAAATTTATCTCCTTTAGATGCTAGATACTTATCTGACGAAAACTCAACTCTATAAGATTTTGAAATACTTGAATAATCATTAACAAAAATTCCATGTATAAGATTTATGCAAATCACTAAGAAAATAGATAAGAAAAATATACCCGAAATAGAAAAAAAACTTAACAAACGCTTTATATTTATATTAAAAAGACTTTTTGATTTTTTCATACACTAAAAAAACAAAAACAGTATTGATATACACTTATTCTACATATCTTATTCAGACACTGTCAACTATTTATAACTTATGTTACTTTTTAATCAACAATTCGTTATAATTTATAGTAATGAAAATCTCTATATCACTAAAAATCTTTTTAATAATCGTATCAATATTGTTCGTAAATCAACTAAATTTAAATCTAGTTAAAGCCCAAACGCCTCAAATAGGAAACTACATAGATCTTCCTATAAGACCAAATAGTAATTTCTACCTTACAGCAACACCCAAAAATCATTCCCAAGACGGTAACCGATCAGCTGTTGATTTCCAAATAGTAGATAGATTAGGCTTTATTGATAAAGGTGCTCCATTATATTCTCCAATTAACGGACATGCAGAGTATTTAGAATCTCCAAATGGTTCAGGAGTCATAGAGATCACAAGTCATGATAAACAATGGAAAATTGTTATAGCCCATGTAGTTAATGATATAAAAACTGCACAAGAATTAAACTCAAGTTATCCTAAATATATAATAAAAGATGAACTAGTTGCTTATCAGGGAGACTCAGGATATAAAACCGACGGATCAAAATTCGCTCCACATGTACATTATGAGCTCTTCAAAAAAATAGATGGAGAATTTCAGAATAATAATCAAGTAATTGATATCTGTTCAAAAATTAATCTAAAAAAACATTGCGATTGGATTGATAATTCCGGTTATGTAATATACATACATGACAAATAAAGAAAACACAAAAAACATAACTATAATATTACTTGCTTGTATTATAATATGTCTTTTCATTATTGGAGGCTATTTATCTATTGCATATACCAATAAAGAAACAAATCAGAATAATTCTAATGAAACACCTGATATTACTGAAAAAGCACTTAAGCATAATCTTTTAGATTCTATATATATACAAAACTCATTAAAGCAACAGTGTAATTGGGATAATATTACATTTAATTGGGAGTTTCCGGAACAAAAAGAACTGAAGATCTACAAAACTTTAATTTCAGAAATAGAACTAAATGATATTGAATCAGATATGAAATCAAGTACCGAAGAAGCAGTTAAAGATTTTTATGATAATCACTCTGAAATAAATAACTTGAAATATGACTACCTCACTCAAATTTATTCGGATTATCAAAACACATACGAAAAAACACCTCTTTATAAAGAATTAAATGGGTTTAAAATCTACACCTCAACTCTTGCAGTATGGCGAACAAATAATGAAGAATTTATAGCCGGACTTTATGAAGTAGAAAATAATTACAATGACTATCAATTTAATGAAGATGACTATTACTTTTCGTTCACAGCCAAATCAGAAGAAGAGATCAAGCAAGATATTTTGAATTCAAATATAAATTTTTTAAACCATGAATACTTATGTGAAAATTCTAATATTACTTGTACAGATATATCTTCAATTGAAATAGTGTACATTAATTGGGGAGAATATATGATACCAGTCTATCAAATAATCGGTTCATTTGATTTGGATGATAACACCATTAAATGGACAGCTTTAATAAATTCTATCGACTTCACAAAATTTGACTACACAATTTATATAGATAAAGAAACCAATAAAATTTTTATCCCAAAACCATACATTAGTGAAATTAAAACAGACAAAGACAAATGTTATATATCCGGATATTTAGCTAACACTATTCATTATATAAATGACAATACTAATCAAATAGCTGATTCAATACAAACATATTTTACTGCTAATGAAGAAACTGGAGAATACATTTATGGTGAAAGAAAAGAAATTTTACAAGAAGAAATCAATAACTCTTTAGAAGTAAATAGAAATAATCAATTCACATTCTCCTTTTCAGTTGATAATTTCTGGAAAGTTGAAGAATTAATACATATAGAAGGAAATAAATCAGACACAACACATTCACCTGAAAAAGAAATTATTAGAAGCAAATACGACAATTGGTTTAAAATAAAAGTATGCAGTACATTTGATGACACTGAATATTGTAGTGAATATTCAGACACAAATTACTTAGAACATATCAATAAATAAGGGTAAATAGCTATCTTCATGTATTAAATTTGAATATCATGCTTTATATATGCTAAAATAATAGTATATGAAAAATGTTCAAAAAATATCAAAAAATCAAAGTTTTATAAAAAGTGTCAAAAAAGCAGTTCCTAAACACTGTAGTAATTGTGGCTATAAATATAAATCTGATGATCTAACATTAATTCAAAAAGATGATTTTACAGCAGTATTTCACCTTACTTGTTCTAAATGTAAAGAATCATTCTTAATAAATGTGTTAAGTCCTCTAGGAGCCCTACAAGGGTCTAGCAGAATGCCTCTTAAACTTGACATAACTTCAGCAAAAGAAGCTAAAAAATTTATTGGAAAGAAAGCTGTATCATCAAACGAGGTATTAAATGCATATGAGCTGCTTGGTAAAATTGAGTTCGCTAAAGACTTAAAAAATATTATTAAATAGCCATAAATATTCAAACACTACTTATATATCAATTCTTTTGCCTTTCTTAATTAGAGATTTAGTTATACCGTCTATTGAAGTAGATGTCACAATAATCTGAGAATTTAAATTCTCTAAAAATTTACAGATATTATCTATTACTTTATAATCTAATTCACTAAACAAGTCATCTAATAATAAAACCGGGGTAACCCCATTCTCCCTCTTTAAAATATTCCACTGCACTATTTTATATAAAAACGCACCTAATCTTTGCTGTCCTCTTGACCCTGATTCCTTCAAATTCCTGCTGTTTAACATAAATTCGAAATCTTCCCTTTGAGGACCATATAAAGTTGAACCTGCATAAATTTCTTTTTTTAAATTATTTTCAACTTTATCCTTCAACGATTTATAGATACTTTTGATACTACCATCTCCTTTGAACTTAGTAATATACTTTATAGAAAGTTTCTTAACATCCAAGTTATAAAGTTTTTTGGAAATTTTTAATAATAAAGGATTCAGTTGTTTAATTACTTCCAATCTTTTATAGATTATCCTTGATCCCAATTCATACATTTTTTTATTCCAGAAACCTAATTCTGAAACTCTAGATCTGTCCTCAAAACATTTATACAATAACTTATTTCTGTTTCTTATTATCTTTCTATACTCAATAATATCATTCAGATACTCACCATCATACATACTAATAAAATCATCTAAATCTCCCCTCCTTACAGATGGAGAATTAATTACTAAATTAATAGTAGTTGGTGAAAATATCACAGCAAAGAAGTCATCATAAAAATTATTTACAGACTTACGATTACCGTCAATTTTAAGTGTTTTTCTACAACCATTTCCTGAGAAATTAATTGTTTTCTTCAAAAACACTTCCCTAATTACATCTCCACCCAAAGAGTTAATTAAATGTCCCTCTAATCGGCAGAAATCGAAATCCTTTTCATCTTTCTTATAATTTTTTATAACAAATGGCTCATGGCTTGTTCTAAAAGATTTACCAAATGAAAGATAACCTACGGCTTCTAAAAAATTAGTTTTACCTAACCCATTCTCACCAATAATAAGATTTATATAATTCGAAAGGTCATATTCACCATCTAAATTACGAAAATTCTTAAGCTTTATGGTATGCAAGAACATAGCAGTTTATTACTTTTCCAATTAGATTAATTCTTGTCCTTCTTTTCTCCAACTAACTCAAGTACTTTATCTATAATCTTCTGCCTGAAAAGCATATTTCTAAGATAACTTTTTGATTGAGGACTTTTATATTGCTCTTTCAATTTCTCATCTTTTATCTGGTCAACCTGTTTATCTACTTCCTCATCTTTTACTTTTATCTTATACTTATCAGCTATTTTATAAAAAATTATCTCTGACCTTACTCCCTCTTTAATCTCTTCTCTCCAACCTTTCTTCAGCTCTTTCATACTTGTTTTCTGATTTCTAAGAAAATCTTCGACCTTCATTCCTAAATCTTTGATTCTTTGCTTGTACTCAGCTTCTTTTTTGATTATCTGTTTTTCAATCAAAACAGAAGGGACATTGAAATTACAATTCTTGGATATTTTCTTGATTATTTCTCCAACATATCTATTTTTTTCAGCGTTTTCCTTCTGTCTTAATAATTCGCCTTTAATCTTATCTTTAAGCTCTTTTAAATTCTTTACCCCAAGATTCAAAGAAGCAACCCATTTATCATCAATTTTCGGCATCTCTTTATCTTCTTTTTTCTCATTAGCCATTTGCTTTATAACTGTTTCAATTTCCTCATCTTTTACTTCAGTTTTTTTCTTCTCAACTTTAATCTTAGATATATCTGGCAACTCAAATTCCGGAAATACACTGAAAGTAGCCGAGTATTTTACTCCACTCCCCTCAGCAATTTTTTCTACTTTATATGTAATTTGATCAAGAGGCATTAACTTCTCCTTTTTAATAATCTCTAAGGTACATTTCGGTACGATATCATTTAAGGTTTGCTCAAAAAGAGTTGGTCCTAATTTAGCAACAATAACATTCTTTGGAGCTTTCCCAGGTCTGAATCCATCAACCTTTACAGAAGGAGCAAGTCTCTCATAAATTCTATCCTTAGCTAATTCAAACCTTTCATTTGCTACTTCAATAGTTAGTTTTAACCTGCCTTCGTCTACTTTTTCTTTACTATAAGTAATATTATTTAATGTTTTTAATATACCACTCATTAAAATATATAATAAAATTATCTAATTAAAACACGTTTTAGATTCTACCATTTTTATAAGTATTTCTCCAAGAAGAATCATATTTATTTAAAATAATTAAACTTCCTTTCTCTTTCTTCCTTAATTTTCAACTTTCTCTGACCTCCCTTTGATTTTTTATCTCTTTTTACAAAACCAATAAATCCTGCACAGAAAAATGTTGTAATAGGAGTAATTAATAATATAGCTAAGCCACTCGATATAGTATATATAACCTGAAGAGCAATCCATCCATTATCCCAAATATTAACATTTGTATATTCCTGCTTTAATACAAAAACTCCCACAATATTCAATCCAATAAACATAATTATTAAATTATTCAATTCTCTTGCAGATATTTTTTGACTTACTTCTAATCCCTGACGAAGCATATCACCTAATGACAATTTACTTTTCTTCATGTGCTTTCGTAATAAAATTCTTGCTACTTGTATACTAGCTGTTATCACTCCTCCAGCCGGTATAAAAACAATACTGATATTAACCATATCAATAACTCTTAAGTAAACATCCTCATTTAAAGTAGATATTGAACCTATAAAAGGAATTATATATGAGACTTGAGAAAATCCCATAAAAACTAAATATCCAATTAATAAAGAAAACAGTACAGAAAATAATACAACTACAGTTAAAAGCCTTTCTCTAAGTCTTACCCATGCAGTAATAGCTGCTATAACTCCTATAATTAATAAAGATAAAAATAACATATTAAATTTTATTAACAAACTCGGTATAACCCCAGACACAATGAACAATACCATTAAAAAAGCCGGTATTAATGTACTCAGACCTCTATATCCTACAAGGACAATTAATATTACAATGAAAAGTACTACTAACCATATATAACTTCTTATTCTTGAAAAATCATAAAATTGGAAATAGACACTACCATTAATGCTCGTATAACTGACTTTTATTATATCTCCCTCTTGTAATATCCTAGAATATATATCTTCAAGAGGAACACTTAAATCTTCAACATTCCCCTTATAATCTCCATTTAGTATCTCAACTTTGATCTCCTGCATCTTAAGCCCGTCAATCTCTCTGATATCAGACGTTTTAATAACTCTTGCTTTTAATACGACTTGTGATTCTTCACAAAATACATTATTTTTGAAAAAAAAGGTGAAAAATATTACTGAAAGTACCGCCCCGATAAAATACTTCTTCATATTTATAAATTCCCTTCAAATATCACGCATTATATCATCTGATTATTTGTATTAATAGCAATTGTTGGCTTATAAAACAACTTTATAAAGCTGGATCAATCTTGTTCCTCATCTTCAGGAAGATTATCTTTGGAAGTATGAACAATTTTATCTTCTTCTTTGTCAATATTATCCTCATTTTCCTTATCATCATCTCTATCAACATCTATACCTGAAAAGTCATCCAATCCATCCATGTCATCATCAGAATCATCCTGATTATTAATAATACCCTGATTAGAATCATCATCATAATAATCATCCAGATAATTATCATTATAAGAATAATATTGCCCCATAACAACAGTATAATAATTTACAAATAGATTAAAACACATTTTCCAAATTTGTCAAGAGGTAGTTATAATATCGATTATATACCAAAAGATATATCTCTTCTATTTTTCTATTAACTTATTCACTCCTACCTTATCTCTAAACTTCTCCACTACTCTCTGTACTACCTTTCTAGCCCTCTTAGTACTTTCGATTAATATCTCCTTGGTTTCATCTGAGCGAACTTCGTAATAATTCCTTCTTTCACGTATAGGCTTTAAAAATTCATTTAATGCTTTAAATAATTTTTCCTTTACCTCAACATCTCCTACCTTCCCATTTTTATATCTTTCCTTTAAATCTTTTACCTCTCCCTTATCAGGATTAAAAGTATCATGATAAACAAAAACAACATTACCTTCTGCTTTACCTGGATCACTAGAATGTACTCTATTTGGATCTGTGTAAGCAGACATGACTTTCTTTTTCAATGTTTTCTCGTTATCAGAAAGAAATATTGAATTATCCCCACTCTTACTCATCTTCATCTTACCATCAGTACCTACTAAACGAGCTACTCTTCCAATCCTTGCTTTTGGTATAACAAATGTCTCTCCATAGGATTTATTGAAATCTCTAGCTATTTCTCGTACTTGTTCAACTACCGGTTCTTGATCTTCACCAACAGGCACTAAATCAGCATTAAATCCTAATATATCTGCAGCCTGCAGAACTGGATAACATACAAATCCTAGTGTCGGATCTAACTTTTTATACTCTATTTCTTCTTTTACACTAGGATTTCTCATTGCTCGTTTCGTTCTTACCATAGTTAAAAAGAATGTATACAATTCAAATAATTCAGGTATTCCTGATTCTAAAAATATTATTGATTTTTTAGGATTAATACCTACTGCAAGATTATCCAAAAAAGTTTCATATGCAGCTTTATTTATCTGTTTAGATTTATTATAGTAGTTTGCATAAGCATGCATATTAGCTATGACAATGTACGTATCATATTTTGTCTGATACTTAACTCTATTCTCAAGAGTACCTACATAGTGACCCAAATGCAGCTTACCAGTACCTGATGGTGTATCACCTGTTAGTATTCTTTTTTTCATAACTTGAATAATTAATAATTAAAATTTAATATAATATATTTTAATAATAAATTCTTTACAGGCGAGAGAGGAATCGAACCTCTAACCTACGGTTTTGGAGACCGTTGCTCTACCAATTGAGCTACCCGCCTATAAAAAAGCGTCCTCATGCAAACAATACTCTTGTTTGTATGAGGACGCTTTCAAAACGTGTTGCCACCTCTTTTTCTATGTAAATCACTCTACATAGCTTACTAACTTACTTTATTCTAATTGAACAACATAAATTTATCCATTTACGCTGGATTTACGGCTCGGTTAATAACAATTTCACCTCACAGCTTGCATTTCTGCGATAGAGCCCATTCTCTCTATCAAAGCTTTTCAACTATTCAATTATAAGTATAATATCACAGTAAGTTGTGTTTTTGCAAATAAAACTGCTTATAAATATAATTAACTCATTATGAAAATAGCGATTGTAACTCCGCATATATTCATGTGGGACAAAATTCTCAAAGATAGTATTTTTGCACCTGGTCAGCTTGCTATAGATCTTTCTAATGAGCTTGTCAAAAAAGGACATGAAGTAACTCTTTTTACAACTGGAAAAGTTAATACAAAAGCTAATATAGATTTCGTAGACACTAAAAGCATAATAACTGAACTTAAAAAACATAATTTAAATCCTACAAATCTAATAAAAAATGATCTCGTCACATTTGAAAAATTATTTAAAATTATTGAATATGAAATTCTTGCTAATGTTTTCAGCAAAGCAGATAAATTTGACGTTATTCATATCTTTATCACAAATGGACCAGAAGGACCAATTTTTTCAAAGACAATAAAAAATACGCCTATACTCTTCACTCTGCATGATCCATTTAAACTTAATTTCCCAAATCCCGAAAGTTATTCTTTATTAAAAGGAATATCATTTAATGCAATCAGCAATAATCAAAAATTTAAAGTACCACAATTAAATGTCATTAAAACAATCTATAATGGGATAAAAATATCAAGGTTTAAATTTATAAAAACACCTTCTGATTATTTTGCCTATTATGGAAGAATTATAAAACCAAAGGGAGTACATCATGCAGTTAATGTATGTAAAGAATTAAAAATAAAATTAAAAATAGCAGGACTTCATTATGAAGGACACGGAGGAGACCATTATTGGAGTCAACAAATATATCCTTATATTGATAATAAACTAATAACTTATGAAGGTTTCCTAAAAAAACAAATAGAAAAAAACAAACTACTAGGTCATGCTAAGGCATTACTATTCCCCATAGAATGGCAGGAACCTTTTGGTTTAGTATTAATAGAATCAAATGCTTGTGGTACTCCTGTAATAGCTTATAAAAATGGCTCTGTTCCTGAAATAGTAAAAAATGGAATTAATGGATATATTGTAAATAATGAAAAAGAAATGCTACAAGCCATGAAAAAAATTCACAAGATAGACAGAATTAAATGTCGCGAGTATGTAAAAAAGAATTTTAATATACAAAAAATGGTCAGTGGATATGAAAACTGCTACAAAGAATTAATATAATTCACTCCAATCTCTATCTTGAATATAATTCTTGTCATTTTTAATACACCATTCAGCTTTTGACAGTTCAATACCAATATCACCTATATGATAAGCACTTGAAAAAACATTGTTAATAATTAGTTTATCCAATAAGTCCAAAGCTGCCTTACTTTTGGTACCATCTACACTATATTCATTCAATTGTTTATTACCATCTTCTGACATATGTCGTGTTATTATTTTTTTACCTCTCACTTCAATTATAATAGTTCCTCTAGGATCCGACATACAAAAAGTTTTATTCTTAAACTTATCTATCAATCCTTGAGCTTTCTTATAATTCGTTTCATAAATCTGCCCGCAATTTGAAATAGTTGTAAGATATCCAATTTTTTTCTTAATTCGCTTTGCAAAATCAAATTGCAATTTTCTTAAAGCAAAAGCATTTCTTGGCCAAGCATCAAACATATCATTACTTCTAAAATATGCAGTTAAATGTAATTTTTTGCTTCTGTAAGTAAATTGTAATAAGACCATACAAGGTACATTTCCCGCTGACTTTTGACTTCTGCCTTTTAACTTTTTACTTTCATTATCCATCCACCCTTCATTAACATTATCAACCCAAGGATTCCAAACTGCTACAACTAAGCCACGGTCCTGATGATACCTTTCGTACTTTTCATAAACTTCCTCTAATTGATCAAGACTATTAATAATTTTAAGCTGCTTTATCTCTTTTTTATTTAACTTCTCTAAATTATTATTTTTTTCAGAATTAAAATATGAAATAGGAACACCTAATGGATAACAAAAAATTCTTTCACCATAATTATAACTTTCACTTCCTTTGTCAGGATCAAGAAAATTTTTGTAATATCTTTTAATATCTGATCTGGAAAACTCAAATACATCTTTAATCTTAGGCTCATAAGGATTCTCTTTTTCAATAACTGTAACAATATTGATTAATTCTTTTACCTCACCAATTTTAATCATTCCCTTTTTAGATCCGAACTTCATAATTAGACGGATAATTTGAACCCAAGCTTCCCACATGTAATTTGCTCTAACATTAAAAGTTACTTTTTCGGAAGGAAACTTATCAGCCAAATTGAATTTAGTTTCTTTAAATTCGATAGGCTTAGTCCAACATTTTGCTTTCTTTTTATTTACTTTTTTAATCTCTTGATTTATTTTTTTTGAACTCATTTCACCTGTCATGTTTATAATGTTTACTTCCTTTCTAAACTGCTGAATAAACTTTTTATTAATTTCTCTATGAATAATACACTTCTTATCTCCAATCACTCTATTTTTCTTATCAATCCCAGCTTTAATAAAGTGCATTAAAGCTTCCCCGCTTTGGCTTCTATCTGATCCGCAAATAATTAAAGTATCAATAATTGGATTAGCAAAAATATTTCTTAATATAAAATTTATACCTCTTTTTGAATAAAGTTGTCCGCCTATACTAAATAATTTCTCATCTAGCTGATCTAATATTTTATTTTTGGGAGTCCATAAAGTACATACTCCAACATTCGATTTTGGATTTGATACTGTTAGAAAATCCTTATAGTAAATTGGCCACTTATCTAACATACCCAATAAATTAATAATCATTTAACAATTTTTTTAACTCTTCTATATTCTTCATCCTAGCTACTTTAGATCTTAAATTCTTAGCTCCCTTAAAATTTTTAAAATACGACAATAAATGTTTTCTCATCTCATAGAAACGTCCGTCACCTTTTAATTTGGAAAACAACTCCGCATGTTCTAATGCTACCTCTTTAACCTTATTAAAATTTTCCCCTTTCGAAAAACCTCTATCAAAAATCCAAGGGTTTCCAATAGCGGCTCTTCCTATCATAACTCCCTTACATCCAGTTTCATTAAACATTCTATCGATATCTTTACGATTCTTAACATCCCCATTACCAATAATAGGCACGTTAGATTTTTCAACAGCTTTCTTTATAGCATCCCAATTTGCTTTACCTTTATATTTCTGTTTATGAGTTCTTGCATGTATTGATATAAAATCTATATTAGTTTCAATAAGATGCCCTATCCACCTTTCAACATTATCTTTATCATAGCCAATTCTAGTCTTAACAGAAATAGTAATCTTCCTATCTTTTTTCACCATCACTTTCCATTTATTAACTCTATTTAGAATTTCCTCTTTCTCCCTTATATTTAAAATTTTATCTCCTTTCTTATATTCTTCTCTAGCTTTATTTACAGTATTAATAATACTCACTGCCTTTTTAGGATTTCTAATCAAATCAGCGCCACTTCCGTTTGATGAAACATTTTTTGAAGGACAACCCATATTAATATCTATTCCATCAAATCCCAATTCTAAAACAATCAAACTTGCCTCATGTATATATCTTGGATTATTTCCGGATAACTGTGCAATAATCGGTCTCTGAAACTCACTGTAACGAAACACATTTACAAGTTTACTTATATTCTCTACCAAACCATGAGAACTTACAAACTCAGTAAATATTAAATCCGGACTGCCATACTTTTTAGAAATTTCTCTAAAAGCACAATCACTATAACCATCTAGTGGAGCAAGAGCCAATACTTTCTTTTTAAAAGGATAAAAGTCTCTATTATTTTTCATTCAGCTTAGCGTTTATTATTTTAGCAACATTTTTATAATCATCAGTTACAAAACCATGATCACCTTCAACGAGAACAGCATCTTCATCTACCACAGCATTACATATTTTGATGAAATCTGAATACTCTAAAGTATCATCATTAACTCCCCACAAGACTATTATCCTATCTTTTATACTTTTTAGATCTTTCGTTAAATCTAATTTACAAAATAATCTTCCTATTCTTAACAAATCAATTTTATGTTTTTTTAGGTTTAACTCAGTTTCTTGAATAAAAATCTTGTCATTTTTTCTTTTATCTTTCTTCTTTAATTCAAAAGCCATCCATTTTGCGACTTTAAAAATTATTTTCATTGGCTTTTTATGTTTAACTCCAGCTGACGAAATCAAGATTAATGCTTTAAAATTATCAGGATACATTGATTTACTTTTGATAGCAACAGCTCCTCCAAAAGAGTGTCCTGCAATAATAGGATTTATATTATGATAATCTATAAATCCTTTAATAACATCAGCATATTTATCGAACCTCCAACTCAAAGGTAATTTTGATGATTTGCCAGCACCAGGTAACGAAGGTGCCCATACATGATATTTATTAGATAATTCGTCTATAAAATTTAGATAAGACCTAAAACTTCCTCCTCCACCATGCAGTAATAGAAAATCTTCCCCTTCTCCTTCATCAAAATATTCAATATCTAAATCATTTAATTTAATAAATTTACTCTTTATATCCATAGCTACAATAAATAATTTAAAAACTAATCAGGAACTATCCTTTTTATTTTCTTGCCGGATAACTGTAAGACTTTATAACCGATATCATTATTTATATTATGGTCATGTGAATAAATGATTTGCTCAATATCGGTTCTTGATAAAATTTTCGCACAAATTGGACATGGAAATAAACTAACATATAATGTTGCTCCCTTTAAATTGACATTTTCCCTTCTAGCAAATTCTAATATTTCACACTCAGCATGATTCGTTAATTGAGTTTCTAACATTTCCTGAGAAGGTATCTGCTTTGCTTCACGAGGCGAGCCTTTATGCATCTGATAAGCTTCATAAGGTACTACCCGATTCCAAGCAGTAAGTAAAATTTTGCCCTTTCTTGCTAATACAGCACCAATCTGACCAATCCAATCCCAGCTATTCTTAGCTAATTCATAAGTTAATCTCATAATTTCTTCATCAGAATATTTCCTATTCTTTTTATACAATTTTTTTCTTCTACTCTGAGACCTTTTAACTTTCCTTTCATATTCTTTCGCTTCATGATCATTTATAAAAGGGGACCTTAATTGTATTTCTGCACCAATATCTATTGCCTTCCAATATTCACTTCTATAATGTATAGGTCCCTTCCAACTTCCATTTATAAAAACTACTCTGGAAGGTTGAACTTCTTTAATAATATATCTTACATCCTTATGAAAATGTTTTATAATAATACTATCTTTTTTCTTTAAAGAACTAACTAAAGGTTTTTCCTTTAATGGTTTAAATTGTATCGATCCTTCCAATCCAGTTATCTCTTTATCCTTCAAACAACCGAATAATAAATTAAGATACATCTTTTCAATTTGTTTTATCCTTTTAGTACTAAGATTGATTGGACCTGATACAAATGTCAAATCCTGTATTTTTCTTAATTTATCTTTATCTTTTGAAGATATTTTATTCCAATTTATTATATTCATCTATCAAATTTTTTGTAATTTTTGATATTTTATGTTTATAAAGATTCTTAATATTAACCCATTTTGCTTTTTCCGCATCATCACCCGCTTTTAATCTACCCGATTTTACCTTTGCTGTATAATTGATGAAAATCAATCTCCACTTTTTAACAAATCCTTCTTCAAATAAAACATCCTGCTTGTCTTCATCAATACCTAAAAATTTAATATTTTTAATTTTTAAATTTACTTCCTCTTTTACCTCACGTTTCAATGCTTTTTCTAATCCCTCATCCCTCTCAACACTTCCTGCGGGCGTTTCCCATTTATTATTAATCGAATTTTTCTTTTTAACTAAAACTATTTCCTCATTTGAATTAAAGATTAATACATTTACAACTACTCTTTTTTCTATTTGTGAATATTTACCATATTTAAAAAGAAACTTATCAAACTTCTTCTCTAAAAATTTTTCTTCACTTCTCATTTTAGCACTAACTTCTTCGGGCGAAATACTTATTTGCCGGAAATTAATTTTAAAAAGTTCTTTTGCAAATGGGATAGCATGAATATGTAGATGTGCAACAGATTTTTGTGCCTCCCCTGATTTCCCTTCTCGATAAAGAAACCATACATTTTTAACTTTAAACAACTTTCTGATAATTTTTTTAGATATATACATCATACTATTGACAGTCTGCCACTCTTCCTTAGTCAACTCTTTAACATACTCAATATGCCTTCTTGGCACTATCAATAAATGAGCATCAATGTATGGATATAAATTTGAAGTAAGTACAATACCGTTTTTTTCAAAGATAATATACTTATCTTCCAAATCACAAAAAACACATTTCCCAACAGTCTTCCATATCTTATCGTACCAGTCTTTTGTTCTTGCTTGCTTTCTTTTATTAGACATTAAGAAAATTAATAATTCATAACTGAAATGCTATTTCAATTGTATATTATTTAAAAGAAAATGCTAAGTGAGGAAAATTAATTATAAAATGTAATTTATTTCTCTTTTAAAGGTTTCTTTCTAACTTTCATAAACTTTTTAAATACATCTCCCATCTGAGAACCCACCACTCTTTCGACAATAGAAGTAGTTGAAATATAAGGAGACTGCCGATCGATCAACTCAACCTTACCTCCATAATCCGATACAGTCTTATATTCCTTTGATTCCTTATAATCATCATTCCAATCTTCCTTCACTGTAACATAAACAGACGGTTTTAAAAGACCTAATACCGGCTGACAGCTGGTTGTTGTAACTATCGTTACATAGTCAACGCATCTTAAATAAGTTAAGGCTTCGGCTCTAATTAATTCATCTAAAAGGGGCTTATTTTTACCTTTGACTTTTCTAATTGCTTCATTACTATTTACTCCGACAACTAAAACCTCACCTTTCTTTTTCGCCTCTTCTAAATACCTCATTTGACCGACATGTAAAAGATCCCAGCTGCCTGCAGTAAAAACTACCTTCTTTTTATTTTTCTTTAATTTTTTATAAAGATCTAATAAATCAGTTGTATCTATATATTTTCCGTTTAAACGATCTTTCTTACTCATTTTTTTCATACAGTACTAATAATTTATCTGAATCAAAATATAACAATATTAATGCTTTTGAAAACAAAATGCAAAAACACTATTTATATTAACATCTCTTCAGTTTCTTCAATTCCTGCTCTAGCATAAAATCTCTTTGGCTGAATCCACAGTATGGACAATAATAACTGGATTCGGCAAAGGTTAACATATTTCCACACTCCGGACATCTCCCATCATATATCTCAACAATTGTTTTTGATTTTGATTTTATATCTGTATTGCCCCTCTGCATATGTTATCGTTATTCTTACATTAAAATAAATTTTATGCTTGATTTATCTTTGATTTATTTTTGATTTTTATTATATCTTTTCTAATCGTTGTTTTAATAACACTAAATAACTACGTATTTCATGTTTATCAATTTCTGGATTACTAGAGATTAAACGCAAACGTAAAAAAGTTAAAACACTAGAACACAAATAAGCAACTTGTCTTTGATTTAAAACTCTATAACCGGTTTCTTGAGTCTCATCTTCAACAGTAGAATGCACAACTCCAATATGTGGATATATTTCAGCTAATACTAAATATGTCAATCTCCAAGCAGACCAGGATTTCTTATCCTTCATACGAACCTGTCTCTCTTTGTCACTATCAATTACTTCTAAACGTCTAGTGCTAAGATCACATGGTGAATCAATTATTACAGTAGGACCGATCATATATCTCCATCGATCTCTTATACTAGCCTTCACTTTCCCTCCTGGATCTAAAATAGTATATTCTACTAAAGTACCTACACTTAAAGGTTCTCTTTTTACATTTCCAAACTCACCTTCAATTAATAAATGATATTGAAACGGGTCAATTCTTGGAAGTCTCCATAAATCAGTTTCAATATTTGACCCTTCAATCCTTTGATTTAAACCATAAGGTAAAGATGCTAATTTATGGACATAAGGAACAAAAGGTATATTTTCAGCATAAAATATCCCCGTATCAAGTCCTCTGGCTACTATACTCTCTAAGAAATCTATATATGCTTTTGATACTGCAATTTCTCTATATAAATAGTACAATAATGAATATTCTTCAGCTAATAATCCTGCTACTAGGTCAGCACTACCTGCCTCTTCAGCTAATCGCAACTTTAATAACGATGTTTGCCTATCAGACCACAAAGCTTTAATATACCCTCCAGCTTCTTGGACTTTAGTTACAAAACCTAACAGTCTATCAATTTGAGTCATCGTTTCAATAGTAGATGTTTTCCCTACACCCGGAATGCCGCAAACCCTATTTATAGGCATTAGCTCAAATGGAATACCAAAACAATTCTCAACTTCTATAAATCCATCTTTAAATAATTTCAATATACTCAATCTTTCTTTATTTAAACCTTCTAAATAGAACATTTCTTGAGTATTTAATTCCATGCTGCTATCCGATCCAAGTCTTGGACTATCATAGAACTGCCATGATAATTCCCAAGCCAAACCTAAAGATATCGCCGCTACAGTACTTAAACCATTTACTAATTGTACATCAGACCCGTCTTCTAAGAACAACTCAGACTCAAATATAAAAATATTCACTAAATTAACAAGTCTTTGCTGAAAATCATCATCATTTAATGCACTTATACGTATCTCTTCTAATAAAGCTTCTCTTGCATAATTTAAACTATTTGCGATTAAAAGTGTTCTAACAAATGAAACCACTTCATCATTACCATGAATCCCTTCTAAAGCAATCAAAGCCTCGTGGAAATCATTTAATAAATTCCTATATTCTTGAATATTTACACTTCCATTTCCTGAATCAAGTAAATGCCTATAGAAATCTAAAGCACAGCCGTTTACGACTTCGATCATTCTCCTTCCACGCTCAATATTATTCAATTGATCTATAAATCTTATAGCACCTAAACTAAAAGGATTATAATTCAATAAATTTTCTAACCTTACAGTATTACCAACAAAATCTCTATCAACTTCCACTCTCAATCCAACCCCATCAGAAAAATATTCAACACCACTTCCCTGAAAACTTTCACTTCCTAGTAACTGCTCCATAGAATTTTTAAGTATATTTATTGAGCAGTATTAATTTATTGTATCAAAAAAGATTTATAATTCAATTGTTGTTAGTTTTTTAACCTTTTTTGTATAATTAGAATTAAAATAGATATGTATGAACAAATATTCATTGGAAAACGTTGGAATAAATTCCTAAAAGAAATATGTACTGAATTAAAAAAAGAATCAGTTCTTATTACTGGTATCCCATACTCGGGACTTACTTCTTTTTTAAAATATGTAGAAAGTAGTTATAAATCAGTAACTAATGATAAAAAGACAATAATTATTTCAGTAAAAACACTATCTGAAAAAATAAACCTGAACGATTTACAAAAACTTATTAAAAGAAAAATCAATTATAAACTCGAATTTCCTAAATACCTTAAAAACCTCAACTGCGAAGAAATTTTCAACGAACTAATTACTAGAAACAATAGTATCTTAATTACAATAGACAGATTTCAACATCTTTCTAACTCTGAAAAAATGCTTCTATTCCTTAATAATCTCCGTTCAATAAATCCTATTAAAATAAGATTTTTTTTAAGTTGTAATATCACATGCATTACCAAACCATCAAAATACAAATGTGCTAGTACACTAATATCAGCAAATCAATACGTCCTCCCTACATTTAATAAGAAAGAAATAGCTATGTCGATAACAAAATATAAAAAATTGTTCAACTGGAATGTGGATAAAAAATATGCCAATAAAATATTCAAACTAACCGGAGGCATTATTGGTTTAGTAAAATATGTAATAAAATATACACATTTAAATAAAGATTCTGATTTATCAGAAAATATTGTAATTAAATATCCCATACTTAACTTTAAATTAAAGGAAATCTACCAAAAATTACTCGAGAATAAACTAATAATAAAAAATAAGTTCAACACACAAGAAACTACAATCTTGAGAAAAATCAAAATATTTGATGACAATAATAACCTAAGAATCCCACTTCTCAAACCGTTTCTTGAAAACCAAACAAATAAAAGGAGTTTAAATTTTCATAAGCTATTAACAAAACAAGAATATTATCTATATCAATTATTTATTTCAAAACCGAATCAAATCATTTCTCTTGATGAGATTTCAGAAAAACTTTGGGGTAAAGAAGAATATTCCAAATATTCCACTTGGGCAATTTATAAAACACTTTCAAATTTAAAAAAGAAATTAAAAAAATCAGACCTTGAAATAAAAAACTACAAAAGTAGAGGCTACAGCTTAGTTGTAGAATAAGCAAAGACTTTAATCTATACTCACCGAATCATACAAAATGAAGGACTCTCTTCATAATACCCGCATTTGGTACACATGCATATCTCCTTATACTTGCCACTCACCAAATCCAAAAAATCCCCACATCTAGGACAACGAACTCCTCTAGTCTCAAATTCAGCCATCCTTTTATTATTAAATTCACACGTAGAACTAAACATAGTTATTTATATAAGTTTATCTATATATGATAACGATAGAAGGATAATTTAATTACTACTATTTTTCCTATCTATCAAACCGCTCTTAATTAACCTATCTCTTGTTCTAATGTAATGCTCATTCATATATAGAAATTCATAAGGATTATGCAATAAAAATTTCCAGAAATCTCTAAGCCAGAAAAATTTCATTAATTTTTGAAGTCTTACATCATCTAAATCTTTAGAATTTAATTCTTCTTTTCCCCTTTTTTCATATCCGCTAATCAAAAATCTGTTTTTAACTTTTTTCTCCTTTTTATATTTACAATCAATAATTAAAAATGCTAGAGTTCTAGAGATATCAGCTAACTTTGGTCCGATACATACTTTCTCGAAATCTAATATTCCTACTACCGGATAAATATCCAATCTTTCATCTAAATTCTCCGAGAAAAGAATATTGCCTCTAACAAAATCATAATGAAGAATATAATTGTTATAATTTTCATTAAGCAAATCATTTAAGTCATTGAATAGTTTATTCACTTCCCGCAAATTAATCTGAATTTCCAATTTTTTCTCTATCCAGAATTCAACCTCATGAAAATAGTTCTCCATTAATTTAATTTCTCTTCTGGTAATATCTTTCCAAATAGGCAGACTGTCTAATGTTTTTTTAACATTTTTTAAGTTTAAAACACTATGCATATCAGATAATGTTTTCCCAATTGACTTAAGATGCCTTCTAGTATAAGCTTCCCAAGGAATCGTTACACCATCAATATATTCATATAAAGCGAGACAATGATAACCATCATCAAATTGATATTTAATAAACTCCCTTCCCTTTTTATCTTTAATTGGAATTCTAGTTTTAAATCCGTTTTTAGATAAGTATTTTGCTACAAAATGAGCATTCTCAATAACTTGTTTAATATTTTTTTCTCGTTTATAGACTATTACCACATAAACTCTTCTTGTACTTTTGGCTTTGAAGCAATGATTTCTAAATCCGCCTTCTAACTTCTCAAGTTTATCAATAATTATTCCATAATTATCTCTAGTTATTCTTTTGATATTTTCTCTCATCTCTTATAAATACATTAATCATTTAATCCAAATTATATTATATCTTGCCTTTATAATAAAATTTACCTATCTTATAATTAATAAACAACATTTTACTTATTAAAAAGAAAAAATATGAAAAATAAAATTCTTATGATCATAGCACCCCAGAATTACCGAGATGAAGAACTTGAAGTGCCTATGAATATTTTCAAACAGAACGAATATGAAGTCATCATCTGTTCTAAAGGAACAGATGATGCAACCGGATCGGAAGGAGGGAATATAAAAGTAGATATAGATCTTCATGACGCTAAAGTCGATGATTACAAGGCAATAGTATTCGTTGGAGGATCAGGAACTATAATTTACTTTAATAGTTTTACAGCACAGAAAATAGCTACAGAAGCCGCATCAAAAGGTCTAATTTTAGGAGCAATATGTATAGCACCATCAATACTTGCAAATGCTGGGATATTAAAGGACACGAATGTAACCGCATTTCCATCAGAAAGCACCAATCTAATAGAACACGAAGCTAATTATACAAAAAGTGATGTCGTTGTTGATGATAAAATTATTACTGCAAGCGGACCACATGCAACCGTCAAATTCGCCAATGAAATTATAAAGGCAATTGAGAAAGATCAATAATATCAACTCAGCTAAATGTCAATACAACCACTTTACATTTGCCTAATAAATGATATAATTCACATGTGCTTAATTAAGTTATGTTTAATTTGTCATTGAAGGGGGGAAATATTTTATTACTTGATTGAATTATTTTTAATTAATTCCTCGTAGCACTATTTTTAATTTTTTAATGTTAATATCTAAATGAATAAGTTATTTGTTGGTGGTATCTCATGGGATACTAAAGAAGAAGGACTTAAAGAATTCTTTGAAAAAGTTGGTAAAGTTGAAGAAGTAAAAATTGTTACTGATCGTTTTACTGGAAAATCTAAAGGTTTCGCTTTTGTAACTATGGAAACCGAAGAAGATGCTAAAAAAGCAATTGAAGAATTGAATGGTAAAGAACTTGATGGTAGACAGTTAACTGTCAATGAAGCAAGACCTCAAAAAAAGTAACTTCTCTAAGACATAAGTCTCAAAGAGTCTGTAATATACATTATTATATGGCACTTTGATCCATTTCCATCTAAAGAGTTAGTTATAGTACTGTAAGTTAATTTACAGCTATACTATAACTATACTCTTAGGAAATGTTTTTAGAATAAAATCATAAGCACTATTTTTATCCCTATAAATATGCTATATTTATATCTAATTCTATATTATTTATAATCTAGTGAATTATGGTAATTACGGAATCTAGACCTTATGGTGTAATTAAAGCACAGCTTAAAAAATCAGACAAGATTGGAATTGTAACTTGTAATACATGTACGAGAGTTTGTGAGACCGGGGGTGAAAAAGAAATGAATGAACTGGCTAAAAGGTTAAAAGAAGACGGCTTTAATGTCGTTGATACAGATGTAATACCTGTAGCCTGCAATATAGACCAAGCAAGAAAACCTAAGTATGAAGGTGATATACTAATTGTTTTAGCTTGCGAAGCAGGAGCCTATTCTTTAAAAAAGTTATTTCCAAATAAAAAAATCATAGACGCAGTAAATACAATAGGTATAAGCGCAAGAGATGAAGAAGGAAATATTTTTATTGTTAAAAAATTCTAAATTAAATAATAAAACAATATGGGTCCAGAAACTTCTGGAGTAAAAAGTCCAGACTGCCCATATCCAGCTTTTGATGAAATCTCTATTGAAGACATTCAAAATGGAACAGTATTAATATTTGACACAATAACTAATTACCTAGCATATGTAGCAACATGTGAAAAATTACCTGCAACCTGTTCAACATTACACCCTTCACTATGTATAGCTTGTACAACAATTCGTAAACTTTTAAATAAAAGATTTCCATTACATAATCCATGGCATTTTACTCCAATTCATACACTTGAATCTCCCAAATATATACAATCAGAATTTGTTGTTAATTATTATACGAAAGAAGGATTACCAGAATTAGATATATCCAGATATGAGGCTATTGCTCTTTGGCATGGTGGATTAACTGGTATAAATTTTGCTCACTTAGAAATACTTTCTCAATTAGCTTTAAGTTGTTTGGGTAGAAATAGATTAATAATTATGGGTATTGAAAGAAATGAATACTTAGAAACTAAAAATAGGGAAACCTTAAGACCATGGCCGCTTATAGTAACATTTTCTATTTATGCTTATTTAGCAGCAATCTACAAAATACCTTTAAAACTATTTCTTATGCCACCTCCACCTACTGATCCGCTAAAATATAATGCCCACTATGATGCTATATATTACCTATTACACCAACAAAACTCCAAAACAACTATAGTAACTACACCTGCAGATCCATATATAGGTAGAAAATATAGAGTAATGAATAGAGTCGGACTTACCCCAGACGACTGGCAATGGACAAACCTTCCTTTTTCAACTCATAGTCCATCAACAGGGACACTGTTGGGGGAAAGAGATACTGCCTATCAAAACCTACTCCCATCATTTAATTTATTTAGACCTAATTATCCAATACTGGATGGTCTAACTCAATCTTGGCAAACTTTATCTTTATGTAGTTAAATAATTCCCTTTATATGCTCAAACTTAAAAATTGTATCCCTATTTATAACTATACCTATAAGATCAATACGAAAATCATTATCTGAAATATTACCATTCTGAGCTAAATATTCCTCGCAACTCGCAGTTAATGATTCCTCTTTCTCTTTATCAATCGAATCAACGATATCGACATATTCATCACTTTTTCTTGTTTTAACTTCTATGAAAATTACTAAATTATCCTTTTGTGCAATTATATCAATTTCCCCTCCCTTAATATAAACATTTCTTCCTAATATCTTATAGCCTTTATTTTGTAAATAATCAACTGCATATTTTTCTCCTATTTCACCTAAATTCTTTTTATATCTTCCCATAGAATTATATCAACTAATTATTCTCACCTATTAACTTCTTTATAGGTTTATATGACCTCCTATGAATATCACACACTCCGTGTCTCTCTAACCCAGCTCTGTGTTCTGCAGTTCCATATCCAACATTTGTCTTGAATCCATATCCGTGGTATTTTTTTGCCAAATCCACCATCAAATTATCTCTATATACTTTAGCTAAAACTGATGCTGCAGCAATAGAATAATGCTTTGCATCTCCTTTAATAATACATTTATATTTAAAATTAAAGGGCTCTTTAAAATAACCATCAAGTAAGACAATATACTTCTTTACATCTAAATCCATTATTGCACGCTTTATAGCCAGTCTAGTAGCTTGTAATATATTTACATTATCTATTTCTTCAACTCCAGCTACCCCAATTGAATAATTTTGCTTTCTTAACTTTTTCTCAATCTTTATCCTTCTTTTTAATGTCAATCGTTTAGAATCATCTACCGCAGGAATCAACTTTTGTCCTCTCGTATATACAAAAGCAGCTGCAACAACAGGACCAGCCCAGCTCCCTCTTCCGACTTCATCAACTCCAACAACACAATCACAGCCTGTATCTAATAAGGTCTGTTCTAATCTGTCATTTATCTGGGGAATTTTCATTTATTATTTTTTTTGAGTATTTTTTCCATCTTTCTCCTGCTTAACTTCAGAATCACCCTTCTTATTATCTTCCTTCTTAACATCCTTTTTTTCTTCTTTCCTTTCTTTTTTCTCTTCATCTTTGACCTCTGTCTCCTCTGCTTCTTCCTTTAATGAATCCTCAAATCTAGTCTCAAGATCTTCACCTTCTGCTGGTATCTGTACTCCAGCTTTTAAAGCAGTCTTTCCCAATCTTTTTCTTAAATAATAAAGTTTACTTCTTCTAATTTTGCTAGCTCTTTTTACAATCTTTATATTCTTTACAATCGGAGAATAATATGGAAATATTTTTTCTACTCCAATACCATAACTTATCTTTCTAACAGTAAAAGTCTTTGATACTCCAATACCTTTAATGGATATAACTATACCCGTAAAGACCTGAACTCTCTCCTTCCCATCCTCCTTAATCTTTGTATGCACATCAATAATATCACCTACCTTAAAATCTGGGTGTTTAACTTTCTGATATTCACTTGTTACTTTATCAACTGACTTTTTATACATTTACAAATCACAACTAAAACTTATGGATTTTAACAATAATTTACTAATCAATCAAGATTAACAAAAATATCATTTACTTGCTTTTCTAGCCTGGACTTTGATTTCCCGCAATTCCTGTCTAATTTCTCTTAACTTAATTTCAACAGCTCTCAGCCTTGCTTGTATAGAATAATCTCTCTCATCAATACCTAAGAAATAAGTAATAGGCTTTTTTAATAACTCTGCTATCTTCTGCAATTTTTCGATTGGAGGGCTAATTCTATCTGATTCGTATCCACTTATAGTCTTATCACTAACTTTCAATGCTACACCTAGCTGCAACTGAGATAACTTTGCCTGCTTTCTAGCTTTTTTAATTCTTTCTCCTAGTGTTAATTTCATATTAAGAAAAACTAAACTAATTTACTCAATTTTTTCACTACCATTTTAGCTAAATCATAACTAAAACCTTTACGAGCAAGATAGTTCACAAACTTTCTTATATCGTTATAATCCTTTAAACTTCCTTTTAATCTTACCCTTTTTTTCCCTAATCTTAATGCAAGCTCAAATTCTTTAATAGTATCAAAATTGTTTACTGATAAAGCTTTCTTTATTATATCACTTTCTACGCCTTTTATCCTCAATTCACTAGTAATTAAATACTTACCTCTTGGTTTAAATTTGACCCTATTGTCAATCCACCACTTAGCAAACTCTAAATCGTTAAGATACTCTTTCTTTTCTAAACGGCTTATAACCTTTTTAATAACCTTATCCCTATCATCATTATTAAAACTTTTATCTTTATATAACTTAGATTTAATATATTGCTCTATCTCAAATGTACTTCTCGGTCTCTTTGAAATTAAAAACTCTGCTTTTTTTAAATACCTTCTTATTAAATCTTCTTCCTTAATTCTCTCTATAAATTCCTTATCAACACTCTTATCATCAAAAATTGAGAAATCAGCTATTACATTCTTTTCAACAGACAACTTAAATTCTCCATCTATAAATATACTCACCCTTCTCCCATTCTTAGTAAATTTAAGCTTGGTTACTTTCATCTTCTATCAATAATTACTACTAGGAACATTATACCCTTTACTACTTGGTATATAAATACTTCAACTTAACCCCAGGTGTGGGATCTATCAATTTAATTACACTTGCTGTAGGATTTACAACATTACTTACATAACCTGCTAGGGAAGTCCAAAAATTATTCTCTTGATATTCAACAACAGTTGCATTAGATATTCCAGCAAGACTCTCAACTGATTCTAATGCTAATTCATATCCTCCAAGATCATCTATTAATCCTTTCTCTTTTGCCTGAGTACCACTAAATATTCTACCATCTGCATATTCCAATAATTCATCTTTTTCCATACCTCTTCCTTCAGATACAATGTTAACAAACCTATCAAAATACTCATCTATAATTGTCTGTAGTATCTCGTCTTCTTCACCATCTGGATTATCATCAAAATACCCCTCTCCAGTTTTATAATTTCCTCCACTATTTGTAAATGTTCTTGTCTCAATACCCAACTTTTCATACAATCCATCCAGAGATTGAACATCAGCTCTTACTCCAATGCTCCCAGTTATAGTAATCGGACTTGCCACTATTTTATCCGTCCCAGCTGCAATATAATATCCACCCGATGCAGCTGTATTTTTCATAAGAGTTACAACTTTCTTACCATAACTCTGAACTTCTTCCACCTTATTATAAACAATATCAGTCGCATATACATCCCCACCAGGACTATCAATACTAAGTATCACTCCTTTTATACTATCATCTTCAATTACATAATTAAGATACTTTATGATTTGCTGAGATGAAGCATAGCTCGTACCAAGTAAACTAGAACTCGTATCAGTATCCATTATAGTTCCCTCAATTTTTATTATTGCTATTTTATCATCCCCGCCTTTTTCTATTACTTTTTCCTCCGCTACTCTCGATGCATCAAAATCATAGTCTGATACCACTTTACTCAACAGCATACATACTAACCCGCAAGCTACTATGATAATAACTATGACTAATGCTATAACTGATGAAATCAAACAACTTTTCTTAGACATTTCTAATAGTACTAAAGTTAATTTTAAGTATAGTAGATTAACTAATTATATTAATTAATCAAACTCTTGTAAAATGTAACAATACACTAATTTAAGCCTTTATACAACCCTTGACAACATTAAAAATATCTCTTATCCTATAATCAGCTGATATTTAAATTATTTATTAGAATACAGGAATATTAGCTTACCTTATTTTATTTTTTATTTACTGCCAATATGACAAAAAAACAAAAAGGTTTCACTTTGGTAGAAATAGTGATTGTTATAGCCATCATTGGTATTTTGGCAGCAGTCACAGTTGTGGCTCTTAAACCACAAGAAATTTTTGCAAATGGGAGAAACTCAAGGAGAACCAACGACATAGCAGCATTAAATACTGCAATCGGTCAATGGCTCGCAAGAGAAGGAATCGATGAGACTGATCCTTACACAGCTATAGGTCTAACACCAGCAACTGATGTTATAGATCCAAGTGATGGTGTTGGTGCCGACGAAGGAGCTGCAGCTTCTGCACTTAGCACTGCACTAGTTGGGACAGGATATGTTCAATCTATTCCAACTGATCCAGATGGATCTACTGTTTACAGAGTCGGAGTTGATGATGGAACTGATCCTTCACATATTCTCATATGTACTAACAACATAGAAACAACATCAACATACCCAGCAGAAACTTATCCAAATAATGCTTTCTGCCAAAGCAACTAATTCGATTTAAGCAGTTGAGAGAATAAAAAGAGCCTAGAATTAGGCTCTTTTATTATAATATATTCTATCTTGATCTTTATTGATTAATCTAAGTCTAATTTATTGATAAAAAGGATCATCTTCAGAAACAACAACATCAACTGCTTCATCATTTGTGTAAAGATTTCGCGAATCGATATCAGTTATTATTTCATCAATTATCATCTGATTCAGTCTTGGGTTATTCAAGTCTTCTTCTTTAATGACTGTACCAACTGTATTTAACTGCTCGTAACGAGTATATAAATACCAACTAGCCATAAAAAAAGATACAATCATAAGTAAAGTTGATATTAACCTTATAAAAAATATTTTATTTACCATATCTTAAAATTTAATTTAATAAATAGATTTTTCAAATATAAAGGCTCTAATACTGAGAGTACATTCTATATAACCATCTTCTGTCTTAATCAACCTCATCTCTTTAATATTAAAAAAATATTTGGAATCTTGAAGTAATGAAATAAAAATTCTTACTCCTTCATATTCTCCCTTTAAAATAAGATTAATTTCAAGATAATTAATATTCAGAACTTCGGTCTGTTCATCCCCCTTCTCTTCAATCATCTGTAAAACCACATTTGTAGAAGTGTCAGTTGAAGCCTGTTCTTCAGTATCAGACGAGTACTCCTTAACATTTAGACTATCTAAAAAATCCTTTTTCTCTTTTTCATCCTCAAATTCGATCTCGCCTTTACCAATTACTCCCTCCTCAAGATTGATAGATGACTGTACCCCAGATATCTGTGCTATATTTTCGACTTGCTCTAAGATAGTTATAATCTCATCAATTTCGGGTAAATTATCATCTAGTATTACTTTATACCCTTCAACCATTGCAATTTCTTCAATCTTCTTTTCGTCATCTATTGAGACCCTTGTAAGTTCGTCGATCTCGTGTCTAATTTCTGTTACTTCAGATACTGACTTATCTACTAGATTTGCAACAAAATAAGTAGCTACACCGAAGATAACAGTCAAAGTTAAGATCATAAATAATTCTTTTTTAGATTCTCCTGCCATTTATTTTATTAATCAAAATTTATTCTTAAACCCCTCTCAATTTATCTATATTTACTAAACAATAAACTGTAAATTCAATATTCTCATTCAATTCATAATTCGAAATAGGCATTTTCACTTCTTCAAAATACTCAGAAGATTCCATTTCTAATGTATATCTCTGAAGATCCTCCCTAGTGGATGCTATACCGCTAACTACAAGATAAAAATACTTATTACTGGAAGTAACTTTTGCTCCATTGGACAAAGCTTTCCATGTATCTGCATCTTCACTAACGATCAAGTTATTATAATTAATGCCATTCCCTCTCTTTTCCGAAACTTCATTAAAAAACGAATCCCAATCAACTTGCGTATTAAAAAGCATATTTGTCTGGGCAGCAGCTTGATTTAAGTTACTGATATCTTGTCTCAGTTGTTTGTTCGCTCTACTCTCAGCTATATTTTTCACTGCCGATAACTCTTGATTTACATTATATTTAAAAATCATAGTTATTATAAAAGCAAAAGTCAGTGTTACAACTATAATGAAAATATCCCAAAATATCATTCTTAGATATTTGTATAAACTACTGTAAATGGATGTTTGTAAATATTTATCCTTTATCGAAATTGGAACAAGATTAATATCCCTCAGTTCCTTAAATTCGCCGAGATTTCTCAAACTTAAACCTAACAACACCATATGTTCACCCAATCCCTTCTTACTTACAAAAGGAAGCATAGGGGAAAGAGATAATTTATTATCCGGCTCATTCTTAACTTTTATAGATTTTTTCTCAAAAAATTCTTTTAAATAATAAATTTGAGCACCTTTTCCATAAAGATATATACCTGCAAAATCCTCCTTTTTATGTTTATCTTCTTTATGATTATTATGATTGAGAGAATGTGAGTAATATTCCAAAATTTGTCTTATCTCTTGTAACAATCCTTCAAAACTTACTCCGAGAGCCGATTTAAGTAACTCCTTCTGCTCTTTATTCAAATCACCTTGTGACATAATCAAATCTTCCGCTTCATCTTTGCCAACTCCTAATCTAGCAGCTGTATAATCCAACAAAGAATTAAAACCCCCTTTTACCACATCTTTAATAATCGTTTGATATCTCACTCCCCCTTTTAAAAATAGACTCAAAGTTGTCGAATATCTGTCAATTCTAATTAATAAAGCTTTTTTCTTCTTATACTCACTTTGAAATAAAAATCTTGCAGCTGCATTTCCAGAAACATCATAATATAAAGGAAAAATACCTAGCATATTTAATGTTTGTGTATATGAATCTACACAATCTTTATCCGCTGCAGAAATAACAACTTCAATTTGTTGTAAGCCATTTTCAGTCCTCAATCTATGCCAGTCCCAATATACTTTATCAAGCGGCATAGCTATTAAATCCTTTGCTTTCCATTCAATAGCTTCCTTAATTTCCTCCTTTGTCATATTTATAGGAAATTTAACTACCCTCATAAACACCTTTGAATCAGGAAGAACTACCGCTACTCTTTTAGTCTTTATCCTTTTTGGTTTAGAATTTTCTCTCACATTCTTAATAATTCCTGCTACAAGCTCTTTATTAATTATCACCCCATCTGATATAGCAGAAGGATCAACAGATTGCTCTCCATAACCTATTACAGAGTATTTACCTCTAATTTTCCTAAGCTCGAGAACACGGACTTGATTGTCAGATATCTCTAATCCAAATAGCTTTTCAGAAAGTATTAAGTTGTCATAATCAAAAATCGCCATTTATTTAAAAACATAATTTTTAATCAAATTACTAATCTATTATTTCCTGCCAGCAATTTTTTTGCAAATCGGAAATTCCTGTTACAAAACCAAAGCCTTCAACACTCAAAGAATCTATATTATAGTGAATATAAGTATGCTTTCTTATAAATATATCATCACCAGCCCAAACCGCTCCTTCAACTATTATATCTTCATTAGAAAAAGTTCTTATTAAGTCAATTTTTTTCTCAGCAAAAACTATCCCGTTAATTCTTACTGGTCCCGCATAATCATAGTTTAAGGACCAAAAGTTAAACTTATTTTCTATATTTAAACTTTTCCCACATACAATCGCAGGCAAACCATCTTGAGCATTCTGATACCATTCACTATAAATATATAGACTATCCTCTACAACTAATAAACCATCTAAATAAACAGGAGATCCAGCATAAATTTTCACCGTACCATTATCTATATAATATAAATCTTCTGGCAAACGTCTCTCTTCTCCATCATCTAAGCTATCAACATAATTTTCAAATGAATTAGAGTTTGCAAAGTAAGTACCTTTTGAAACTGCAAGTGCTTCATACTCGCTAAACTCAAAATTTGGTACTGGGATTTCCTCCCATTCTAACCCTGCTTCCTCTATTATTGTTCCTCCTATCTCACCACCAAAAAGTTCATATACCTGACCATCTGAAACCACATTCCCTTGAACATAAGCAGAAGGACCAGAAACCTTCACATTATCAGCAGCTGTGATATTACCATCTAACTCTGTTGTATCAGGATTATCCAATACTTGTCCCCCTTCCAATGCCGGATTTCCTCCCATTATACCGTCCCATACCCAATTAACAGCAAAAGACCCCTTCCCTGCTGCTGTAAGATTACCCTCTATAACTCCACTCTCAAGCACGTCGAAATCATCATTCGTCCATACATCACCTCTAATACGAGATCCTTCACCGCTTATCCAGAAAAAATCCGCCATATAAGTTGCCTTAGTAGTAACTTCAGCTATCTCATAAGAAACTAAAATATTCAAATTAACTATTCTCTTCGTATTGCCATTTTTTGCCCACGACACTATATCGTAATTATCTCCCACTTTATCAATAGTTGAGTAATATACACCAATTGGTAGTTCCTCTCCCTCTTGATTACCCGAGTAACTTATATTTTCAATCAGCTGATAAAGAGTATCTTCAATACCTGTCTCAGAAAGGTAGTAATCTCTTCTTGTATTTTTTAAATTCTCTAATGATTTAAACTTCACTAAATTTGTTCTTGCCATCGATATACTTAAGATAACAAAAAGCATAGTTAAAATCGAAACTATCATTAAAGTAGCTACTCCATTTTGATTCAATTTATCTTTTATGAACACTTGTTTGAAAAGTTTCATTAATTCCTCCTCTTTCTATCTCAACTTCTATATGTAACAAATTATCTGAATTTACTGAAGTCCAGTCAGTAAATTTAAGTTGAGCTATATTAATCTGATTAGTTGTTAAAGGATAAGTATTCCCACTTTCAGTATAATAGATTTTATCATCCTGTAAATAATATTCCTTTGTTATCGAATCCTTATTAACTTGTAATGTTGTATCATTAACCAAAATAAATTCATCACAATCCCTAACATCGTTAATTAATTTCTCAATGAAATTTGAAGCTTCGGTAGAAATAATCGCAATTGATGTAGATCTATTCTTTAGTTGTACTAACTGCACAATTATTGTTATTATCATAACAGATATTACAGCAATAATCCCTATATATATTGTTATTTCATTTAAAGAAAAACCTCTACTATCTATAAATTTTTTTAATATCCTTTTATCCATATAACATTTCTACAACTTTTGTTAAATATATTCTTTCAATATCTGTTTTCGTCTCACCTACATACTCCCACTGTACTATAATTTCGACTAATTTAGTTTCAGGATCTATCTCATAATTCGTATCTTCAGAAATTTTTCCAGTTGAAGGATCCCTTCTAACACTACTAATTTCGATTCTCCTACTATAAACATCTTCAATTAACTCTTCGCCTTCAATCATATTCAAAACTTTACTTTCAGGATCTGATTCATCAAATTCAAAATGCCATGTTCCATCAACAATTTTATTCCAATCTTCATCTCTAAGGCTTCGTATACCTTCAACTCCTTCAATCACTAAATAATGGGCTTTTGTCCCCACCAACTCTTCATTAATTGACATATAAGAATTATGTATAACCTTCCAACTCCCCGTAAATACTATAGATATTAAACCAATAGCAATAACAACTTCTACTAAACTCTGAGCTTTTTCTTTAAAAAATATATTAATCATTTTATTTATAAATTAATTTGCTTGTTCAACACCATATTTACTTACTAAAACAGTTCCAATAGACTTTACATCTTCAAACTTATAAATATTAATTGTACAAGTATTACCATTTTCTCCAGTTATCGGTGAAAATGATACTTCCCCATTATCCTGTGGACTGCATTCTGATGATAATCTCAGACCAAAAGGTACATCATACTCGACATTTTTATCTGCCCCTTCAGTGTATTCCTCTCCCTGAAATTCAACAATCCTATCTTCAAATATTTTTACACCATGCTTTATTCTATTCTCAGATTCATCCAAAACTGACGCAACCGCCTTTGTCTTAGAATAATTTACACTCTCAACTATCTGATTTAATAAAGAATCATAGATAAAATTATTTCTAAAAGTAAAAAGACTTAGTACAGATGCACCAACCAAAATACCACTAAGACTCATAACAATTATTATCTCAATTAAAGTATAAGCTTTGTTATTTTTAATATTTCTAAACATTACTTTTATATAATTAACTCTACATTTGATTGATGCCACTCACAACACTATAAAGAGGTATCAAAACCGCGATAGCCATAAATGCTACTCCGGCACCAAGAAAAACCATCAATATCGGCTCAATCAAGGTAGATATATTACCTAATGCTTCCTGCAGCTCCTCCTTATAATAATCCGAAACATTAGCAAGAGCATCAGAAGTATTACCTGTTCTATCACCGACTTTCAACATCCTTGAAACGAAAGGCGGATATAAATCTTTAAAATTATCTACAGATTTAGATAATTTACCCCCAGTTTTAACATCCTTTCTTATCTTCTTTATAGAATTTGAATATCTGGTATGCGTAACTGATTTTTCTACAATTTCCAAAGACTGCAAGATGGGTACACCACTTTTATTTAGAAGACCAAGCATCCTTGCTATTTTATATATATAAAAATATTTAAATTGTTTTCCAACCCAAGGAAATTTGATCATGATATTATCAAAAAAATCTTTCATCTTTTTGAATTTTTTAATTCCTATATACAAAGAAACCACCAAACTTATAAACAATGCAAATAAATAAATAAAATATTTTTTAAAGAAATCACTTGCTTTCATTATAATTCTGGTCATTTTCGGCACTTCGATATTAGCTTGGTTAAAAAATCCAGTCAGCTGGGGAAGAACATACAGAAGCATCAAGAGAACCACCATTAATAAAATCGAAAGAATAATAACAGGATAAGTCATAGCTCCTTTTATATCTTTTTGCAACTTATATTCAGCTTCAGCATCCTGATAAAGTCCAAGAAAACTTTGCGATAAACTGCCTCCCACTTCCCCTGCTTTAATCATAGCAATCTCACTTGTATTAAATACATCTGGATACTTAGAAAGACTGTCTGAAATATATTTACCTGCTTCTATATCATATTTTAACCGTCCTAGAATTTCTATTAATTTGGGATTTTTTATACTTTCTCTTAACAAATCTATTATTTCCGGGAGAGGAAGACCTGCCTTAATCATTGTTGCAAAATTTTTATATAGAAAAACCCTATCTCCTTTCTTAACTTTCTTACCCTTACTAAAAAGCGTAAATTTTTTAACTTCTTTCTTAATATCAACTCGCTCTAACTTGCCTTTTATACTTAATATATCTAAACCTTTTTCTCTAAGCTTACTTGCAACTTCATCCTGATCTTTACCTTCCATTTCTCCGGATAATAGCTTTTCCTTTTTTAATGCTTTATAAACAAAAGTCTGCATTTGAGTCTTTATTGGAATTAAATTAAAATTTTTACTCTCTAGTTACACGTAATATTTCATTTATGGTAGTAATCCCTTCTTTAGCCTTTTTAAGCCCGTCTACTATCATTAAATCCATACCCTGTTCTATAGCTTTCGTTTGTATTTCATCTGCCGTAGCATTACTTGCTATAAGATCAATAATTTCTGGCGTTACTTCTAATATTTCATAAATTCCAACCCTACCTTTCAAGCCAGATTTACCACACTTATCACATCCCTTACCTTTATAGAATTTACCATCCCCTATTAATTGATTTATTTGTTCTTCATCCAAGCCAATCTTTACAAGCTCTCTTGATAAAGCATCATTTTGCTCACTTGATAATCTCTCCTCCACTTTACAATGTCCACATATTCTTCTTACCAGTCTTTGGGCAATTATTAGATTCACAGATGAAGCTATTAAGAATTCCTCAATTCCCATATCTGCAAGACGAGGTATAGACCCAGCAGCATCATTAGTATGAATTGTTGATAATACAAGGTGTCCAGTAAGAGCTGCATTTATAGCCATATTAGCTGTTTCTTCATCTCTAATCTCACCTACCATAATGATATCCGGATCCTGTCTTAATAAAGCCCTAAGTCCAATTGAAAATTTCAAACCAATTTTACTATTCACCTGCATCTGATTAACTCTTGGGATAGCATACTCAATAGGATCTTCAACAGTACAGATATTCACCTCAGGACTATTTAATTTAGTTAAAATCGTATAAAGAGAAGTCGTTTTACCACTTCCTGTCGGTCCTGATGCTAAAATCATACCATGAGGTCTACCTATTGCTCTTTCAACTTTTTCCAGATTTCCTCCGGTAAAGCCCAATTTTTCCAATGTAAATCCACCGCCAGTTTCTTCTAATACTCTAGCTACTATCTTTTCACCAAAAAATGTAGGTATTATAGATATTCTCAAAGATATATCTTTATTATTAATCTTAATCTTTATCCTACCATCCTGGGGCAATCTATGCTCATCTATTTTTAAATTGCTCATAATTTTTACTCTAGCTACTAATACAGGTAAAATCTCAGTGGGTAAACTTACCTTATCATGGAGAATCCCATCTATACGATACCTAACTAAAACCTCTTTATCTAGTGGTTCGATATGTATATCACTAGCTTTTTCAACAACAGCATATTCAACTATTGAATCAAACAACTTAATTACCGGTAATTCCTGAGCCGCTTCTTGTATTTTCTTAGCCTTTCCTTTAACTGACTTACTCGCATGCTCCTTTATCATGTCTTTTAATACCTGCTGAATATCCTTTTTATAAAACAATATTCCCTGCTCAAAAGAAGATAAGTTTGTGTAGTAAGGTACTACATCCAGACCAGTTCTTTTTGATATAAAATCAACAGCTTCAAGATCGATAGGATTCGTCATAGCAACATGAAGCCTATCTCTCTCTTTTTTAAATGGAATAGTTTCTCTCTCTAATGCAGTCTGTTTTGTAATAATCCCCAGTGCTTCTTTTTGAGGTTTAATTTTAGCTAAATCCACAGCAGATACACCTAACTCACCCGCTATCAATTGAGCAATCTCATCTTCTGTTATAGCTCCTTCCTTAACAACAATTTCGCTTAAGGGTCTATCAGCTCTCTTTGCTTTTACAAGAAGATCTTTTAATTTTTTTTGATCTAACTTCTTATTCCTTAGTAGTATTTCCTTTACAATGCTATTTGATAAAGCCAAGGCAGTTTTTATAATAAATAATTGTTAATCTTGTTTTTATAGTAACAAAATTTAAGACAAGTATCAATTTATATCTTTAATCTATATTACTCTACTCTGTTTTGTTTGACTTTGGTATAATATTATAGATATGATTTCTTTTGCTCTTTTTAATACATCATGCTGAGGTGGTGGAATTGGTAGACACGCAGCCTTGAGGAGGCTGTGCTCAATTATGAGCATGTGGGTTCAACTCCCACTCTCAGCATTTAAATAAATTAATAATTAAAAAGAGAACTCCTAGAGTGGATTTTCCCGCAAAGCGGGACTAGGTCAAACTAATTTGCCCGTGGCGGAAGTTTCACCTTGAGAACTCCAACTCTCAGTACTTAAAAAAATAGACATAAAATTGTTTTTTTTGATATACTAAGGTCTAATTAAAAATAAGTTTTGATTATTTGGGACGTTAGTTCAGCTGGCTAGAACGTCCGCCTGTCACGCGGAAGGTCACGGGTTCGAGTCCCGTACGTCCCGTTTTAAATAAAATCGGCACCTTTAGGTGCCTATTTTATTTGATATGAATATATACGAGAACCCGGAACGGGTTCGCTTAATGAGACTCGAAAATTTCAAATGTAATGTAGAAATTTTCGCAAGTCGAATTAGTCCTGCGGAGTGAAACGAAGCATGGGAGTCCCGTACGTCCCGCACTAAACCACGTAGGGTTTAGTGCGGGTCCTGAACTCAACGTACTTCAGGACAAAATATAAATAAAACACTACTGAACCCAACGTGGTTCAGTGAATACAACTTTCCCCACAAATCTCTTACCCAGAATCCGGAATATAGATAATTAAACAAGTCAAAATTCAAATTATGTTTTTTTATACCTATGTATTACTTAGTAAGAAAGATAAGAAGTTTTACATTGGTTTCACTACCGACTTAAACAGGCGTTTGAAACAACATAATAAAGGTAGAAATATCAGTACAAAATCAAGACGCCCATTTAAACTTATCTACTACGAAGCTCACCTTTCTAAAAAAGATGCGTTGAGAAGAGAAAAGTATTTCAAAACAAGTAAGAAGAAAAGTAGTTTTAAATAAATGCTGTAGTCAAAAATTTGTATAAACAACAAAGAAATCAAATGATTTGATCTATTATAGGATATTTTGATATAATAAATTAATTATAGACTAATTCAATGGAAACAACTTTATCAAATAATCTAGTAGGAAAAATAAAGAATAGAGCAAGTACTGAAGCTGTGCATCTGATTTCTAGACTTGAAAAACATGTAAGAACTAGATCTCCTGAAAATTATGGAGTACATATTTTATTTGAAACTTTACTTATAACCGCAGGATGTTTACTTTCAAGGAATGAATTCTTATCATTTAAAACATTTATATATCCTGCTTTGGGTTTAATTCTAGGACATATCACAGGAGAAGTTATTCATAAACTAAGAAGAAACAATGAATTAGATAATGTAGAAAGATTCCTACGTTCCGAAGGAGTAATCTAGAATGCTATATAACTAATCATCTCTAAGAGGAGAATCAAAATCTCTCTCAATTATATAAAGATAATAATGAACTATATATAATCCCCAACTTCCAAATCTTTCTTCTATTCTGTCTTCAATAGAACTTACCGTAGTCTCATAACCTGTTGCACCTCTAAATAAATAAAGATTTTGTATATCTTGAGAATCGAGTCCCATATCATATGCTATCTCTTTTAACGTTCTTTTTACAATTTCAAAATACCTATCAACTAATGTTTCTTGATCAGTATTATTAGGAGCTCTTACTAAATTTTCTTCCATTATATTTAAACTCTACTAAATTAAAAATACACAGGTAATTTAGGCAGGTCATATCTTATCACAAAATAGCTATAAGATTCAACAAAGATTACATAATCAAATAGTCACAGAAGCTAATTCACTTTCTTCTCTTCCTATTCTGAATTCACCTGTAATTACAAATCCAAATCTTTGAACAAGATTACTAATCTTAACTTCATCTAAATTACAAAATATCCCACGTAATAATTTCCCAAATAGTAATTGAACATAATAAACACTTCGTATATTATATTTATACTCTTCTTCTCTCATTATCGGATAACAATAACCTGAAATTGAAAGAAATAAATGATAGTATGTCATATCAACAGGATACAACCATTCCGGTAATGGGCTTAAACACCTCATACACAATTCTAAATCATCAATATCTATACCACTTGATTCAAAATATTGCCTACATAGATCTGTAACCTGTCTCTCGTATTCAGTTCTTAAGCTTCTCAAATCACTAGGTGAGCAGCTACTGAATCTTTCCCTTAAACCACTTTCTATACCAACTAAAGGTATCAAAACTGCTCTGGCAAAAGGTGCATATATCTCATAACTTATAGGTTCTAAAGGTGTACTTGCAGAATATTCTGCATACATCTGTTGTATTTGTTGATCTATTTGAGACTCTGGACTCATAAAAGTACTACTAACATATTCATTAATTATATGAAAGACTATAAGCTTTATCTAATATATACTAATTTATTCCTTCTAAATAATGTCTTAGTTCTCTTGCATGTGTTGGATGTCTTAATCTTGATAAAATACCATGTGCAATCTGCCTCACCCTTTCCCTACCTAAACCTGTCTTTCCACCTATTTCTTCTAAGGTAAGTCTTCCTCGACCATTTACGCCAAACCAGCTTTCTAATATAAATCTATCTCTATCTGTCAAATTTAAACTTTCTATAGCACTACGTATAGCTTCTACCAGCATCATATCCTCCACTTGGCATTCCGGACCCTCTTCATCACTTGGAACTAAATCCCTAAATTCAGCATCTCCATCATCTCCAATTGGTTCTTCTAATGATTTTGGATCTCTCCTTGTTAAAACAGCCTTAACTCTAGCTAATACTGTTTTATAACTCCCATATCCTCCTGTATCATATATTTCTATCGCCATATCTCTAGCTCCACAAGGTAATCCTAATCTTAAAAATCTTTCTTTTGTTCTATGAACCAGTGCAGTAAATCTAAATTCATGCTCCGGTACTTTTGGATCATTAACATAATAAATAACAAAACGATTAATCTTTCTACGAATCTTATAGGTTAAAGAGGTAGACAATTTTCCTAAAGATGTTGTTGTACCACAACGTGTAATATTAAAATCTTTAATCCCTTCGTGTAAACCTATATATCCCTGCTGTACCAATTCTATTAAACTCACTTTTCTTGAAAATCTTTCATATTCATACTTTGCATATTTCCAAACTAATCTCATATTCGACCTAAGTAACCTATACATAGCATCCTCATCTCCTGCCACCATACGGATCACTAAAACAGCTTCACCTTCAACTGTCAGTAAAGGATATTCCCAAGCTTCTACCTTAGCTAGATTTACTGACTCTAATGCTGAACCTGATAGATTAGATAAATCAGGCAAATCAATTTCTTTATCAGAGTGATTACTAAATATAACTTTATCTAACGGATTAGCATAGAATAAATCAAATTGTTCCTCAGAAATTTCAACAAGCCTGAGGAATTCACCTTCAGGATTAAATACTCCAACAATATATCTATCATCAAGTCTTGTAAAAAACAAATTACTTAACCAAGGTCTTTGTTGATCAATATATCTTATTGTTTCACCTAACACTTGTATCTCATCTTGCCAAGAATCAATTCCTGTTTCTTGAGATATAATACCATTTGCAATTAAAATTTCTCTTAAATCAGATATTTGAGCTGCAACATTACCACTTAATAAATATCTCATTTTTTCAACTTCTACTATTACTAAAGAATTACCCAAACAATCATATATAGATGCATCTCTTTCTGAATAAAGAAACACACCTTGAGAAGTTCTAAAACATGTAAAACCTGGCTGAACTCTTTCCTCTGTTTCTACAACTTGCACAGTTTCTAACATACGATTAGCAATTAAAAACAGATAAATCTTTCTTACGGGGCAAAAACATATAATTTATGATATAGAAATCTAATCCCCAAAACAAATACCTATACTTCTTGCAGTCTTTATCATTTCATTATTTATTGGCACTTTTTTCACCTTCTTAACAGCATCCTTTATCTTTACTGTCATTATTTTATCATTCTGAATACAAATAACTCTATTAAATTCTCTCCTCTTTACAGCTTCTATAGCTCGTACACCATACCTAAAAGATAATATCCTGTCCATAGCATATGGTCTTCCTCCCCTCTGTAAATGCCCAACAACCAAACCACGCAACTCAAATTCATTAGGAGCTAATTCATTTATCGTTTTAACAATCTCCTTCGACATACCTCCAATTTTAGACTCTTTGCTGGCTGATTTATTTACTAACTTTTTCTTTCCTTTAACAGGAGCAGCACCTTCAGCTACACAAGCTATAGTTGATTTATGATTAGTTTTCTTTCTATATCTTAAAAATTCAATAATCTTTTCATATTGAAATGGTATTTCAGGAAGTAATATAATCTTTGCTCCACCGGATAATCCTCCATATAAAGCAAGCCAGCCGCTGTGTCTTCCCATAGTTTCAATGAAGAACACTCTATTATGACTTGAAGCAGTTGAGTGAATATTATCTATATAGTCAGTAATAACATTGACAGATGTACTGAAACCAAATGTCCTGTCAGTAAGGTTTATATCATTATCTATTGTCTTAGGTACTCCGACTATATTTACTCCTAATTCTGATAACTGCATAGCTATACTTAAGGTGCCATCACCTCCAATCACAATTAATGCATACACATTGAGTTTATCAAGCCCTTTCTTTACCTTCATAAGAAGTTTTTTTGGGATATCCCTTTTTTCTCCTAATCCTACTTTTGCAGTAAAAGCACCTTTATTAACAGTACCCAAAATAGTACCACCCAAATGACTAATCCAATGAACTTCTTCTCTATCTAGATTAATGTAATCCAAAGATCCTAAGAAGCCATCAAATCCATTCCTTATACCAATAAACTTATATCCTAATTCACTACCTGCTTTTACTATAGAGTAAATTACAGCATTTATACCACAACAGTCACCACCTCCAGTTAAGATTCCAATTACTTTCTCTTTTTTCCTTCTACTATAGCTCATAACTATTAATAAAAACTATTTTAAAGATATAGTAATCATATATCATATTTATAATTAATCTACAAGTATAGTAATAAGAGAATATATAGTTAAGACATTTTAATTTCTGAATTAAATAATCTTTACCAATATTACTAATCATTGACAAATAAGGTAGATTATGGTATTAAATAATTATTAAACTACTCCCCAAAAATATTTTTCTAAAAAGCCCACATTATTCTGCCTCAAAATAAAATTAATGTTAAAAAACAGACATATACTAACAAAAATCCCTTTATTAACTCTATCTTTTTGTCTCCTAACAAATATCATTTCTATATATATAACTAATCCCCTATATGCCCAAGAACAACAAGAGTTAACAATTGAAAAATTCGTTGATAAAGAACATGTCCAAAGAGATGATCCAGCTATTGATGCACAGCTTGTAACTTATACCCTAAACATTGCTACCAATGGGTACTGCAATAATCCTCTTGATATTGCAATCGCTTTTGATAAATCAGGCAGCATGGCAGGAGAAAATTTAACTACATCTAAACAGGCAAGCATAGCATTTATAAATGAGATGGATGAAGCAAATGACTTAGTATCGCTAGTTTCATACAGCACAATAGCAGCATTAGATGAACCTCTTACAAACAATTTCCAGCAAATAATTAACACAATAAACAGTATTGTAGCAGAAGGCAGTACAAACATTGGAGATAGTTTAACTCTATCACGTGATGAACTTGTAACAAATGGAAGGACATCTGTACAAAAAGTAATACTACTTATGACGGATGGTTTAGTTACTGTAGGTCCTAATCCTGAACCAATTGCAGAAAGCATAAAAAATAATGATGGTATTCGAATAATTTCAGTAGGTATTGGTGACAATGTAGATGAATTGCTTCTAGAATCAATAGCAAGTGGACCTGATGATTTATATTTGATAGCTGATTTAGAAGATTTAGAACAAACTCTTATAGATATTGCCTATGATCTTCAATATGAAGACACTCAAATTATTGTTAATGATAATATATCTGAAATACTTAAGTATGCAGATTTGGTCAGCGTATCCAATAGTGGCTATTTTGATAGTGAATCAATTACTTGGGATTTAGGAGTAGATCCCTGTGATAATAATGTACAGCTTAACTTCATGGTTGAAGTTAAAAATAATGCACCTGATCTTTCAAAACTTATAAATTCAGCCAATGTATTAGATCTTGGATCAGAATTAACAGATAGTTCAAATATCGTCATGACCTTAGTTCATGCCCCTAACCTTTCAATCTCTAAATCAAGCGGATGGAACCAAGTAACTCCCGGAACTGAAATAAACTATTCTATATATGTTGCAAATAAAGGTACAGGGAATGCCTATAATGTGACAATTACTGACAATTTGCCAGATAAATACTTTAATGTATTTGAAGATTCTATTAGCGATAATGGTTCAATTATAAACAACTCAATTGTTTGGAACAACAATGGTCTAAATTATATTCTAGATGGGAGCTTTTCTCCTACAAATTCAATCAATTCCCTTGGGAGTGAACATACCTTTATTTATTCAGGACAAATTAATCCTAACTGTCCAAGTGGAGAAAAAGTTATCAATACTGTTATTCTTACAGCTAAGAATAAAATTGACTATTCTATAGAAGCAACTAATACAGTAAAAATAGGAGATGTCTTAGCAGCTACTGGAGATTTCATATTTCGTGAAATATTTTTTATAGGACTAGCATCATTAATCTGCATAATTACTATCATTACACTTGGAGAAGTAAACAAAAAACACTTTTAGATAATATTTCTAATACCAATAATCTATCGAAATAATTGATTTTCATTCTATTCTGCTATAGACTTTAAATTAATTAAATATAAAATTTCCAAAATGATAAATATTAACAAACATCCTAAAACAAATCTCAAACCTAAAACCTCTCCCAATAGTACAAACGAACCTTCTAATTCAAAAGGATGCTCTACAGGATTAGGATTCTTAAGCGGATTAGCTGCATTCCCAATTATTATAATAGTATTATTACTACTTATATGTGGCATTTGTAGTACAGCTACCTATTTTATTGCGAAAAAAATAGACTGGAATGAATTAACTAACGATACAACTGACGAAGAAGCTTTATCGAACCCAGCCAAAATTGGAGAATATGTAACAACAAAAAATATAGAGTGGAAGGTCGCAATAGTTGAAGAACTTGGACAGAATATCACCTCTATGTATGACAATATTGAGGATGCAACAACTGGAGGTAAATTTATCAAGGTACATTATTCTGTAAAGAATAATGGAAACGAAGTAGTTAATCCATCTGAACCAACTTTAGTTGATTCTCAAGCAAGAGAATACAAGAGCTATACAAATTCCTCTTACTATATTCAAAACCAATTAAGTTTTATAAGTATAAACCCTGGACTTGAAAGTAACTTCGAAGCAATTTATGAAATAGCAGAAGGAGTAGAAGGATTAAAACTCAAAATTACAGGTGGAGGATTATTTGATCAGGAAATAAAATACATCGACTTAGATACCATATAAGTTGAAAAATAAGTATATTTAGAAATTTTTCCCAAAACCTGCTAAAATCTCATCAATGAAAAAGTTATTTAATAAAAAGTATTTACATTATTACTTAATAGGAATAATTTTTATTACAGCTATTTTTTTACGTCTTTATAATATCAATGAAATCGATGTGTGGCGTGACGAAGCTTTTACTGCTATTCTAGTTCAAAAAAGCCTTAAGGAACTTATACCTATTTTAATCAATGATACAAGTTCTTTTTTACATCAGTTCTCTCTGCATTTTTGGGTACAGCTATTTGGAGCAAGTGAGTTATCAATTAGAATTCCTTCAGTAACTTGCAGCTTGTTTTCAATATATTATTTATACTTAATAATCCGACCTAATTTTAAGAAATATCAACAGCTACTTATTCTTTCACTCTTTTCAGTTAATATAATATCTATAATTTACGCTCAGGAGGCAAGAGTCTACTCTATGTTTACATTTTTGCTCATAGGTACAATTTTTCATCTGAAAAACCTCCTAAATAAATTTACTATAAAATCAGCAATATTATGGGTAATATTTAACACATGCGCATTTTACTCTCACAATCTTTCTGTGTTTTTCATCTTTACTGAATGTTTTTACATACTAATCACCTACTTTTTTAATTCAGATACAAAAAATTTAATTAAAATATATAAAAAGAACAAAAAGAGTTTACACCAATGGCTGAAGCTCTTCATTATCTTCTTTATTACATCAATTCCATGGATAGTAATAATGATCAGCCAGTTAAGTAAATTTGAAACAGGCTTCTGGCTGACTTTTGATCCTATTGATACCCCGCAGGAAACATTAACCGGTCTTGCTACAGGAATAAGATTAATATCACAAAGACAATTCGGTCTTCTAGATTCATTTTTAAACACTTTCACAATACTTTTAACCTTACTGGGTACACTTTATGAGCTGGTAAATTTTAAAAAATTAAAAATACACTTTTCTATTTTTTTCTGGATTCCGTATATTTTAATGTATCTAGCTTCGTTCCATAGCCCAGTCTTATATGCTAGATATATTAGTTTTCTTGCTCCTTATATGATAGTACTATCCTTTTATGGAATAGTTTTTTTATTCAAAAATAAATACATTCAAATTCCTATCGTATCAATACTTATAGCACTTAACCTAAGAATCTATTTTGTCGACTTTATAAATTTAATTAACTATAGAGCTGGATATACTAACCTCGTTAATTATATAGACAGTAATCTTAGTGAAACCGACAACATTCTGCATAAAAATGCCCTCACATTTTTTCCTGTTAAATACTATGCGCATAATAAATTTGAAAGCACAATATATGACCCAAACTACGAAACACAATTTTACCTTGGGAGATCAATGATTCTTGAGGATGATTATACAAGAGACACTTCGGAAATGATAAAACATGAAAGAATATGGACTATTGAGCTAAATAGCAATATAAATATCGATGAAATCGAATCGAACTTTACCCTATTAGAAGAAAAATGTTTCAATGGTGGACTATATTTACAATTATGGGAAAAAAATTAGTATAATAATTTAGTTATTAATTATTATTTTATGAAAAAATTAGCAATAGCAATCCCTACTTATAATGAGAAAGACAACCTACCTAAATTAATTAAAGAGATAAAAAATGTTATTTTAAAAACATCTACCGATACAACTATAATAATAATAGATGATAACTCTCCTGATGGAACAGGTAAGATAGCAGATAAACTTTCTGGGAAATATAATAGTAGTAAATTCAAAATAGATGTGATTCACAGATCAGGTAAATTAGGTCTTGCTACCGCCTACTTACAAGCATTTAAAAAGACCATTAAAGAAAAATTTGACTATATTCTTACGATGGATGCTGACTTCTCCCACAAACCAGAATACATTCCTGACTTTCTAGAAAAAATTAAAAAATATGATTTAGTAATTGGTTCTAGGAAGATAAAAGGCGGCAAGGTAGAAAATTGGAATTTATTGAGAAAAATAATCAGTAAAGGAGGCGGCTTATATGCAAGAACAATACTAGGAGTAAATATAAGAGACTTTACTGGGGGGTTTAATATGTTCAAGAGAAAAGTCTTAGACACTATAGATTTAGACAAAGTCAAATCAACAGGTTATGCCTTTACAATAGAAATGAAATACCGTACCGCGAAGAATAATTTCAGTTTTTATGAAATACCTATAGTTTTCCCTAATCGTGAAAAAGGGAAATCTAAAATGAGCAGCAAAATTTTCTTCGAAGCGATGATCCGAGTCTGGCAATTAAAATTCTCTAATATTTAAAATTATGAAGCTAATCTCTTTTCTTAAAAAGATTAAAAAAGAATATTTAATTATAGGTACTTTTATATTATTTCTTATCATATTAAGAACTCCAAGTCTTTTTGAACCGCACTGGTACAGCGATGAAGGACTTTTTGCTAGTGCTGCAAATATGCTTAGGAACGGCAAATACTTATATAAAGATGTATATACAAACTACGCTCCAGGAATATTTTTCGTTTATTACTTATCTTCTTTTGCAAATAATTTGCTTCTCTTATCAGCCAAACTAGCCAGTCTTTTAGCGTCAATTTTTTCAGTTATATTAATTTATAAAATTACAAAATCTTTATTTTCCAGAAAAATAGCTGTCATTTCCTCTGTTTTCTCATCAATACTATTAGGATTACCCTTGATTGATGCAAATATAGCAAACCCTGAAAACTTCACTTTATTATTTACCCTTCTAGGAATATTCCTAACATTGAAAAAAACTAAGAAAAAATATTTTCTATCTGGATTGTCCTTTGGCATATCAATACTTTTTGCAAAAAGCTCAATCTTCGACTTTTTAGTAATTATTACTTATCTCATACTAATAGGTTTTAAAAATGATCAGAAAGTAAAATTAATTAAAAATCTTTCTAAGATAATTTTCGGTTTCTTGATTCCTTCTTTAATTATTACTATCTTTTTTGCTAATATTGGAATACTGAATGACTTCCAAATTCTAGTCCTTAACTATTACATCAGTAACATCTTCAAGTCTTTTAATAATTCTCTTGGATTTATTTTCCTTGATAATAATATCTATATAAGAACAATTCTTTTAATTATATCAACTATATTTAGTATCCATCTATCTACAAAGAAAAAAATTACTAAATCAAAACTGTTTCTAGTTTTATGGACTATATTTATTTCATACTCTATTCTATTACCCCAAAAATCATACAGCCATTTCCTACTACAAGCAGTACCCATATTTTCTATTAATACAGCTTTGTTGGCTGCTACAATTTTCCAAGAATCAAATACCAAAATAAAAGTTTATCGATTTTTAACATATATCTTTACAATATTTTTCGTTCTCAACCTCTTTTCTCACGGTAATAAAATAACAAGTAACATTAACTGTACAAAATATTACTCTAACTTTATCCAATATCTTAGTGGTAAAATCGATACAAACTTATATGTAAAATTCTTTAAACAGCATACTTACCAGACTTACAGATTAAACAGTTATATTGCTCAAAATTATCCTAATGAAAAACTCATATATATTTGGACAAATAATCCATGGATATATCAAATCGCCGATTTAGAAGCACCAACAAAATATTTATTAAGTTACCAAGCCGAATCTAACTTCGAAAATGTAAAAATTGACCTTGAATCAAAACAGCCAGAACTTATTATCATAAGTGATAACTCTCAAGAATCAGAACAACTGGAAACATTTCTAGAGAATAACTACTATATCCCTGATACAAAATTTGAAGGTCACGAAATATTTATATTAAACAAACCAGAGCAGAGTCAAATACAAGACTAGTGTTTCTCAGTTAACCTATATTCCATATATTTACCAAACAATAATCGTGTCTGTGCATCAAGTCCAGGTATAGCTCCAAATATAAAAGTTACATAAGGAAAAGTAATCCACTGGATCTGTTCGGTAAGAAACTTAAATATACTAACCTTCTCCTTTCTTCTTGGCTTTAAGAATAAATCCAGTATTATAGTTATAATGAAAGTAACAGTCCCAATAGTCATCATAAAAGATGATACTTTTGGCAATTTTTGACCAAATACTGTATTTGAGAACTTTTTATTTATCAATGTAGGTATATTTGCTCCAAACATTAATATGAATGAGATAATTGACCATGTCAAATGATCAAATATTGTATGAAAAACACGATAGAACATATAAAAAGTCTTCTTATCTGATTTAAATAAAGTTCTCATCATCCACCCATGATCACTTACCCCCCAAGCCCATCTTTTAACCTGTTCATATTGGTTCTTAATAGTTCCCGCATGACCAATAGATTCAGCAGCATCAGAAAGATTTTTTAAATATATAGGCATAGTAATGACATCATCACCATGCTTAAATAAAGCTTTAAAAAACATATGAAAGTCTTCAGGAATAATATCAACAGACCAAAAATCTATATCTTCAAGCAATTTCCAGCTGAATGAGTAAGACGAAACCTGGATAAATTTATCGGCTCTAGCAGATGTTGCTATATTATTTATTGTAAAAGATGTATTTGCGACTCTTGAATAAAAAGGTACCTTCCAGAAATTAGCATAATATACCATAGGTGCAGCATAGAAATGAGTATATCTATCCTTATCAGTAACAAATAAATAAGTCACATAAGCAAAATATTTTTCATCAAATTGAGTATCGCAGTCACAGCTTGTTATTGTAATTTTATCCTTATTCCATCCCAACTCTTTAATTTTCTCATTCGCTAATTTCCCAGCATCAGCCATGTTAGATGCTTTTCCTACTATATCTTCTCCATGCAAGGTATGATTATTCACCCAAACATGTTCAAATTTACCACTATATTCTTTCTGTAATTTTAGACCCATCTCATAAGCTGGCGGGTGTCTTTCCTCAGCTCCCAATACTACTGATATCCTTTCATTTGGAAATGTTTGATTTGCTAGCTTGTCTAAATTTCTCCTCAATACTTCTATTGGTTCTTTCCAATATGGAATAATTACAATATGTCTTACTTCTTTCCAGTCTAATAAATTTCTCTCATCAATTTCATCTAACTTTTTTATCTCATTCTGCAAATGTTTCTCTGCTTTCAACCTACCAATTATAAATAAGAGGCGTTTTGCGAATCTTGGTATTTTCTTTAATCTGCCTCTATCAAAATCAGCATCTGAATATTTCTTCTGCTTTAATTCCTCTATCCTCTCCTCAATTTCAGCAATACTTTCTTCAGAATTATCAAGATTTTTCAACTTTGCCATCCAGTTTGTATTCTCAGCATCTCTGATTCTGAAATAACCAATCACAAAAAATAAAACCGAAGACAAAGACTTATAAACCCAAAAGGCATTAAATACAAGTATAAAATAAGCAACAAAGTTAGGAAATAAGAACCCTCCCCAAATAGGAAGTGTGATAACAAACCATGCAACAAGCCCAGGATAAACCTCAAAAACTCTTGTCAGAAAGTCTTTCTTTTTACTCATAAAAGTAATAAATTAATGTTTCTCTATTATATCAAAAAATCTACTTTTTAATCGACTCTAATAAAGGAAAGTACTGCCTTTTACAAATCTCCGACCAAGCGAAATCCTTTACTCTAGATTTGTTTTCATCCTTCATGTCCTGTAATCTATCTCTATCTTTCAATAATTTTAATAGATTCGTTTTAAGAGCTTCAGTATCGCCAAAATCGAATAAATATCCATTTACTCCTTCAGTAACAAAGAAATTACCTCCTTCAGTCTTAGTTGAAATAATAGCATTCGATCTTGTCATAGCTTCTAGCAGTACGATACCAAATGCTTCCCACTGGCTTGGAAACACAAATATATTAGAAACTTCCAATCCGTAATATTTATCTTCCTCACTAACATTTATCAAAAATTTAACATTTTTCCTTACTCCTAATCTTTCACTTTTAACTTTTAAATTTCTGACATACCCTTCATCTCTGCCCATAATCAAAAAAATTAAGTTGGGGAAATTCATAACTAATTCAGGCAATACTTCAATAACATGCTGAACTCCCTTATATTCACTTATTCTCCCCAAATAAGAAATTACAAACTTTCTTTCAAGATTATTTACTTTTTTAAATGAACTCAAAAATCTATCATCTAAAACTTTATTAATTGCACTCTTTTGGATACCAGGTGAAACAAGCTTAACTTTTTCCTTGTCTATACCATATCCAACTATCCATCTCCATTGAAAAGTCGTGTCCTGCAACACATAATCATAAAGCCAATTAAGAAATATTTTCTGCATTGAAGTATATAAACTTTTTATTATCTTTAGGAGGAAATTATAATCTTTTAAAGCCATAAAAGGACCGTGAGGAGTATTAATAAATTTAACTTTATCTTTATCAATTAATTTTTTCAATATTAATACAAAATCATGCCAAATAAATCCAAAACCCGATACATGAATTACGTCTAAATCGGCTTTTAATAAATTTTTCAATAATGTCGGATTAAAGAAGAAATAATGTGTTAGATCAAACCAAAAAGGATACCTGTGGATTTTAACCCCCTTATATGACAGTTCTTTCTCATCTAATTTTTCCTCTCCCTTTCTATCTCCTGTAAAAACGTGAACCTCATGTCCAAGTTTAGCACTATTTACTGCTAGATTTAAAAAATAATTTTCTGCACCTCCTTTAATTGGATGAAAATATTTAATTAGGTAACCTACCTTTAGCTTTTTCATAATAATTTTTATCTTATTTATAATACTGCTTCAAATGCTTCTAAAGTTCTCTTGGCACATTTTTCCCAGCTGTATTTTTTTGATTGTTTAATTCCCTTATTTGATAATTCTCTCTTTAAACCAGGTTCCTTAATAATCTTCATTACTTCTTCCGACACTTTCTTGATATTATTAGGATCTACTAAAACAGCAGCGCTTCCATGAATTTCGGGATAACAAGACTTATCTGCTGCAATAACTGGACTACCAGCCGCCATTGCCTCTAAACATCCTAATCCAAATCCTTCATATGATGACAAGTGAACAAATGCTTCAGATTCATTAAGAACAATAGGTAAATCCTTCCATTTAACAAATTTAGACAGAATTATATCATTTTCAATATCTAATTCTCTAATTATTCTTTTTATTTCCTCAGCTCGCCTTGATTTAGCCAAAATCTGATTCCCCTCTCTATATAAATTCTTATCTAGTATTACAAGTTTAACTTTAATCTTTTTCATGATTATCTTAAATACTTCCAGCAACTTATCAACGTTTTTATTTGGTTCCAGTCCCCCATAATATAATAAGTACGGCTTCTTGATATTATACTTTTCCAGTACCTTCTTTCTATCTTTGACCTTTTTCAAAGTTTCTAAATCAAAATCTTCTGATAAGCCTAAATAAGTTACACTTATTTTGTTTTTATCTAGTCCAGCCCTTACTAATTCACTTTTAGTAAAATTCGAAATAGTAATGATAATATCTGCTTTTTTCGCTCTGTTTAAGTTATATTTATATACTAACCCTTTTAAGAAATTAGCAATAGTCCCTTTTGATGAATATTTTTTAAATAAATATGGAGATATATCATGCAATGCTACAGCAATTTTACAAATACCAAGCGGCAGACCTCTCTCGAAATGCGGAGCAAAATATAAATCTGGTTTTACTTTTTTTATAACTGGAATATAATTTCTTCTAAATAATAAAAAATTCTTTGGAGTTGATAATTCTACTTCTCCAAGAGAATGGAAAGTTATATTACTAAATTTATTTTTAACATCTTCAAAACCAATTAAATGCCAATCATAATTCTTATCCTGAATTAGTCTTCGAATTAAATTTAGCGCATAAGTACCAATTCCCCTTCCTTTATATTGATCACTTAAGGCTGTTGCGTCAACAAGAACTCTTTTTTTCATCTATTTAAAATTATTAATTTCTTTTAAATATTCTATTGGTATTTTACCACTTTCGTAGATTTCTTTCGCCTTTTCTATACCAAAATACCTATAGTGCCATGACTCATGTTTATATCCTGTGTGTTCTTCCCCTCCATTAGGATAAGACAGTATAAACCCGTATTTATAAGCATTTTGAAAAAGCCAATCACTTTCACTTGCATCATCGAATGTTTTTACGTACCCATTTAAAACTGCACTGCTGGTAAAATCAATTGCTGTTCCCAGCTGATGTTCACTATGTCCTGGATAAGCAACTGACTCATCTGCAAAACCATAACCATATCTTTGAATAATATAATTATAAAGATTCAATTGATCTTGATAAGATCTATAAGCAGAATTAATAACTAAATTATATCCTTCTTCTTTTGCATCTTCACACATTCTCTTTAAATCTTCCACTACAATTGATCTAATTTGTTTATCACTATTTACATAAGGTATTTCATAATCCGAAAGATAAACAAGATCATCAGGTTCATAACTGTATGACAAACCATACTCTTTATCTATTACTGTATTTAAATAATCACCATCTGGCAAGATTGTTTCTTTTCTCTCATCAGAAATACCTAGTACATTTATTTCTGACTTTTCTACAAAAATTTTCTTTGTTACTTCCTGTTCTTTCTTATCAAGAAATTTAATCTCGAATTCCCCTTCTTCACCTAAATCGTCAAGTCCTAGATAATACTTATAAATAGTATCATCAGTATCGTACTCATCGGGTCTAATAATATAACCTTTAAAAATTCCTGTTATTAATTCACTGCTAGAAGAAACTTCTATCCAAATGCTATCCTGCGGTGTAGCAAATTCATGAGAAGGTAAAATAATTATTGGAGGAATATTATTCGTTAATCCAATATACTTATCATTCTGTCCTTTTTTTAAGAGATTTGAGATTTTTTTAGAAGCAATATCATAATTATAATTATCTAATCCATTCTTAAATTGCCAGACAGAAAACAAATTTAAATCTATGAATAAAAGAATATTAGCAAAAATACCGCAAATCAATATTATTTTATGCAATACAGAATTTTTCATAAGTATTGAAATTATACCAGAATATAATTCTACTGTTGATTTAATATAATAGTAAATGGAAAAGATAAACCTTTTATAAAATACAGCTGGCCAAGTATGATCAGAAAGAGGATAAAGTAAAATAGGAAATTAAAGTTAACCTGCCATACGAAGCAAATTTAAGCAAAGCGTAAATTTGCGAAGTATGGTGAGGACGGTGGGAAATTCCTTCAACTCTGTTCAGGACAAGTGAACCCCGATCCCAATATAATCTGGATAAGAGCCAACAATTTCTCTTTATCAATTGAGCGTAGGACGACTTGGGCCGAACACCATATTCCATGCTATGAACAGTATCAAAAGTATATTCGAATTTATTCAGAATCTACAATACCTCAATATTTAGCTAGCTCCCTGTCCGATACTTCATATGTTTTATCTGAAGTATTGACATATACGAAAAACTTACCATAGCGATTCTTGCTAGGGTCCAAATTTATAATCGAATAACGGTAAATCTTCCCTTTCGTTTCTTCTAAACAAAAAATGGCGTAAAACCCAAACTTAAACTCGTCTCGTAGAAAATCCTTAACTCCTTTAACCGATATTGCTCCGATCTTGTCAGTAAAAATTATAAGTGAATGAGTCTGAAAGTACTCATCAGAATAGTGCTTATGTTTTTTCTTAATCTGTTTGATCAATTCGGTAGTTATGTCATCCTTTTGATGCGGAGTAACAGAAACCTGCTCCAAGTAAGTCACTATACTATTCCCAGCATTTACAAACTCAATCAAGATTGCACCGTCTTCGTTGTTATCATCTTCGTATTCGGCTGAAAGAATTTTGAACCTGATATTCTCACCTTTTAATCCATATGAATAGTTCATCGACACAGAAAGTATAAATGACCCCAAGGCCTCTTTGTATGGGAGTCCTGTTAAAAATTCCTTTTCATTTCCTTTAATCAGGAGATTTTCTGGATCAAGAATGGCTGGAACTAGATTTTCTAATAATTTTTGTGGATTTACTGTTGGATAGTGCATAAAAATACTAAGTAATAACTATTTTATAAGCTTGTACGAACCATCCCAATCAATATTATCTATCCAATATCTAGTCATTTTGGAGTAGTCATAGTCTGCTTCAGCCAATTCATGAACATCTACCCATAGAACCTTCTCCATTTCACGTTTGTCCCATTTAATTTCTTCACCGAACCAATCAACAAGAAAGAAGCGTATAAATTCGGTTTGAGTTTGATATGAAAAGATATTGTGAGCTAGTTCAACAAAAGAATTGGGCACAAACCCAAGTTCCTCTTCGACACCACGTTTCACGGCTTCATCATATGATTCCCCAGCCAACATATGCTCTCCCAGGAAACAATACTTACCAGCATCGTGATCTTTTTCCAGAGATCTTTGTGTCAGATAAATCTTCTTTTTCTTACGATCAATCAAAGTAAAATGCACGGTATGATGAATGAGATCAGGATTCGAATGACACTCTTCTCGTGAGGCAGTCCCAACCACTTCATCTTTTTCGTTTACAACATCAAAGATTTCATTTTTTGACATATTTCAATTGTTGATAATTTACTTAAACAAAACTAATACCGGGTACTTCGTTTCCTCAGTAGCCTCATCAAAACCAAATCCATCAAATATTTCATACTTATCAAATCCTGATTCGTTTACAATCTTTTCAATCTCATCAAAATCAAAAATCCTGAAAGTGTCTTCCACCTCAACATCAAAATCGACATTCCCATTATCCTTTGTAAATACCAGATGATCAGACTTTACGATTCTTTCTTTTGGATAATACTTAAATTGGTTGATCTTTGCAGCTTTTCTGCTTTGCTTCTCACCAACATGTATTGAAACTTGCTTACTCGTATTTCGTTCGTTATAAAGGGCGATTACGCAAATACTCCCTACATTTAAATGTTTACGGAAATTTTCCAAAGTCTTAGTGGCCGATTTTACATCCATATTGTAGTTAAAAACGGAGTAAAGACAGGTTATCAGGTCGAATTTTCGACTGATCTCAAAGTCCGACATTCCAGCACACGCAAATTTTGCATTTGGAACTTTCTTCTTTGCAATCTCAAGTATTTCCTGATTTAAATCTATTCCATGGAGAACTTGAAAATGAGATTTAAGTAGGGATAGGTGAGTACCCGTACCACAACCTACATCGAGTACAGTCTCTTTGTTGATCTTATGTTTTTTGACTAATTCGAGAATGAAATCGATTTCGGATTGATAATCCTTGCTCTGGTAAAACAGGTCATAGTATTTCGCTAGGTTTTTGTAAGATTTTTGCATTTAACCAATCTTAAAGTTTTAATTCAGTAACTAAATTCAATATCTTCTTGTATGATTCATCCCACTTTTTATTTATTTCGTCATAATCCTCCGGATTTTCACATTCTCCAATTTTCTTCGCCTCATATGCCCCAAATTCATCATGATATTCTTTATATATCTTTTCTATTACGCCAAGATTGGATCTTTCAGCTACACTCATACGAGACAATAATTGATACCGTGAGTCTATCTGTCCGCTCACTTTACTTCTTTCCCCATCAAGATTCATCTTCTGCTCATGACAAAATCTTTCCTCAGTTAACAATTCTTCTTTTATGTCAACATCTTTTTCATTTCGTCTTCTTTTATTTGCTACCGTTTGTTTTTTCCTATAATTAGTCTGATCCTTTTTGATGGTATACCATCGTATTATAAAATCAACAAACTCCCTAACATACTGATCGTATAGCTCCTTTTTATGTTGTTTCTTCCAATATTCAAAACCAACATAATAACCAAATAGGGCCAGTAGAAATGCAACTAATACTGCCACTGATTGATTATTTAGGTAACTCCAAAAATAATCGATACAGGTAACATCAACAAATTCGTAGAATCCGTAACCACAGATAAATATTACTGTGGTTACAAACAGAATTATCAAAAATTTACTACCTATCTTGTTCATCTTTTAATAAAACAAATTTACTTCATCGGCCACTTCGGTACCACCTCATCAATCTTCTTCATTAGCTTATCCGTTTCAACCAGCGTAGCAATGATCTTCTGATAATGCTCAATCTCCTCGTTCGTCAAAGTCCGATCTTTTCTATCTTTTAGCCATTTTTGAGCTGGTTGATAGCCGCCAATATAAAACTCCCAAGCAATTTCAGGTACTTTGCCAAAATATTGACCCTCGTTGATGTAAACTCGTCCTGAGCCTGCTCGCTGTGAGCTTGTCGAATCAGTCGAAGGACCATCTTTGTATTCAATCTTTTCCACTGTATCTGAGCCAGATTCCGGGTAGGTTGTAATCAGTTTATCAAGTTTTACTGACTCCATAAGATGAAGCTCTCTGAGTTGGGCTCCAATTTTTACCAACTTGTTAAAGATTTTCTTGTCTTTAGGATATGGTACTGTTGGAAAATCGATCTTCAAAAATTCTTTGTATCGCTCACGATAGGTTGGGGAATGAAGAATTGCATAGATGTAGTCGAATATTTCTTCTGGTCTTACTTTGCCGACTGATTCCTCTATTTTATCAACGATTTTCTGATCAAGGTTTGGTATTTTTGAACCGTCCTCGGAGTAGAGGTAGAGAGGAAAATGATACGTTTGAAAACCATAAAAGTTAATGTCACTTAAACTTTCAGTAACAAAAACAGTAGTTAACTCGTCGGTATTTACAAGTTTTCTCATGAGTAAAAACGCAACATTTGCATCTTCCAACATATACTTCATTACAGAAAGCCTATGTCGGACAACCTTTTGAGTATCGTAATTAATAAATCGCGAATCAAAAGGTTTGTAAGAATACCGCTGACTAAATCTAGTATCAAAAGACGTATAGTTAACTAGCTCTCTATCATTGTGTGTTTTTACTCCAGATGTATATTCCCCAAACAACTCGTCCACCTTAAACCCCTTTTCATACTCTTCAATCAATTCAAAATCCTTCGGTACAAAGAAGTAATGAGGATCACGATTTTTTAGTTTCTTCCACTCAATCTTGCCCATATCGTTTTTGTTCAGAAAATCAAACTTCTTCTCTCTCTTTCCATATAGATCAGCATGATAAACTGTCCCTAAACCCTCTTTTTCCTCACTTTTCCTCACAAATATCGAAATAGCCACGCCCTGTTGGATATCAAACACATTCTCATCCTTACCACCATCTGGTGCAGTCTCTTTCTTCTTTGAATTGCCATGCAGATCAAGTACAAAGATGTCATCAAATGTCTCAAGCAGATGCTTTCTCATCTGACGGTGAATAATCCCGTCGATAAAGGAGTTATTTGTAATCATTGCTACAACTCCAGTACCATTTTTCTCAATAAAATGCTCAGCAAAACGGATGAATTTAATGTAATCGTCAGAAAGGGGTTGAATATTCCTCTCATTCAAATTCTCCTTGTACGCTTTTATCAAATCCGTAATCCACGGCCCTTTATTTTGTGAACTTACACTATACGGAGGATTTCCAAGCACAACCATAATCGGAGTATCTTTTTTGATCTTGGCTGCTTCTTTGGATTCCTTTGCAATACTCTCTGCAAAACCAAAAGCAAACATATCCTTCTGCATCTCTGTGTCTTCAAGCGAATTCGTAAGATAAATACCTAATCTTCGATTGAAATACTTGAATCCCGTTTCTTTGAAAGCCATACTGAGCTTCAAATGCGCAATAGTATACGGAGCCATCATCAGCTCAAAGCCATGCAGACGAAGAAGCAGATCGTTGTGAACATACTTGTGCCAGCGACCTTTCTGACCAGACCTCAACAATTTCTTATAAATCTGGCCAATAACCGCACTGATAAAAGTACCCGTACCCACCGCAGGATCGAGAATCTGAACCTTATGTGTTTTGTCATCAAGCTTAGAAGTATCAGCAAGACCTCCAGAGAGCTTGAATTCTTTTTTGAGAATGTGATCAACAGAGCGGACAATAAACTGAACAACAGGAAGTGGGGTGTAGTAGGCTCCCATTTTCTTCCTCAGCTTCGGATCGTACTCTTTCAGGAAATCCTCATAAAAGTGGATAACCGGATCAGGCCCTTTTTGAGTATCGCCGAGTAAGTCCTTTTTGTAATAATCTTTCATGAGCTTCTCAACATCAGCATGCGAGAAAACTTCACAAAGCTCGTTCACAATGTACTCAAGTCTTTTATTGAAATTGGGGCCGGCTATATGATCGAAGAAGTGCCTCAAAAAAGGATTAGAAGCTGGTATCAAGTCCCTTGCTTCCTCACGGGAGAAACTTTTGGGAGTCTCGTCATGGAAACGGGCAACAAATAACCCATACACCAACGTCTGAGCGTACATATCTGCAAAATCTTGTGGTTTCAAATCGTGTACCAGCAATTTCTTTATAGTCTCGTAAACTTTCTTCAGTTCCTCATTGTTCTTTTCTTCCTCCGCAAAAAGTTGAAGAATGTTGTCACGAATTCGCTGAGCTTTACCACCCATTATCTTTGAAAGATGCAGACCTGATTTAATCGGCTCTTTATGTGAAAGAGTAAAATCGAGAAGTGTCTTGGCTAGGTACTCATAATTCTCAGGATTAGGTTTAATCTCTTTTGACTTCTTGTTGTACTCAGCGATTTTGATAGGTTTCTCATAACCCTCACCATTTCTGTAGAAACGAAACTCAACGTAGTCCGTTAGAACAAGATTGGCATAACCGTAATACCTTGCCATCTGCTCGGACTTTTCTACTCGGTCAAGAGAAGTACCGAGATCTTTTGTCTCGATGTAGAGAATTGGGACATCATTTTTCCTGATAATATAGTCTGGTTTGCTTCCTTTAAATGCCTTTGCATCATGATCAATTCTTTTTACATTTATCTCCTCGAAAAGTACTTTCAACAAATTCTCAAAATCCGTGCGATATCCATACTCGCTAGTCTCTTCGTGAGTAGCTTTTTCTGAGATGTTTTTAATGTATTTTTCAAATATATTAGTCATGATTTTTTGCCAAAACTTACCACATAAAATTTACTCACACTTAGTTACGTAAAATCTTAAACTCGTTATAACTTTACGTGAGGCGCCGGGGAATCGAACCCCGATCCCGATTCTATCGGGATAAGAGCCAGTTATTATTTTTAAATGAGGGCGGTGGGATTCGAACCCACGACCAATCGATTAAGAGTCGATTGCTCTACCACTGAGCTACACCCCCTTTTTATTTACTTCTTAATCTTCGAACTCACGTCCCGACCTCGTCGGGATAAGAGTCTTTTGCTATTAGATTCGTTTCAACTTTTAATAATACTTTCTATATATTTTCTACTCTTCATTCTTTTTAATTTTCTCTCATATTCCAATGCAGATTTTCTTTCATAGAATAACTTCGTATATACTAATCTCCAATATTTTGCTCTTTTCGTATATGCTCTTCCTCCTCCCTTTCCCAAATTGTGATATTTTAACCTTCTTTTGGGATTGTTACTACATCCAATATAATACTTATCAATCTTTTTACTATAAATTATATAAACAAAACAATTCATTCCTATTATCGATTCTTAACTCATATTATACACCAAATAACATATATATTCTGCACTTGAGAGGATTTGCCTGTCCGCCTATTGGCGGAACCCCCAACCCCCTGTTCCGATCCCGAAATATATGCGCCTGACAGGATTCGAACCTGCAACATTCGGTTCCGAAGACCGACGGTCTATCCATTGGCCTACAGGCGCTCATATTTCGGGACTATCCAGTTGAGCTACGAGTGCATAAAATCAACAATAATCGAACAAATACCATAATTTGATTATATTCAAAACAGTGTCCAAACTCAAGAAATATTTGATAAAATCCTGTATCTCTTGTATATTTAAACTAAATAAAACCCTTGCTATTCTCATTATGAGATTAATTAAATCATTAATAATTGCATCAGTCACATATTCCTCTGTACTATTGTTAACATCTATTTATTTTTTGATAAATATCTGGTCATATACTAACTCCTTGGATACAAAAATTTTTAAAGTATCTTTTAACAGTGAAGATACCTCGAATACTAGTGAAGCATCTGAAAATGCTGACGATACAAATTTAAATACAGAACCAGATACTACCCCTGAAACAGGAACACCTACAGGAAATACAGATTCATCAAATGGCAGCAATAATGATGATACAAGCACTACAAATGAAAATAATAATCAAGAAGAACCTCAAGTTGAAACTCAAACCATACTATGCCTTGGTGATAGTGTTACAAATGGATATCCGTATACAGGCACGGGATATACTTATCCAGTCCAATTGCAATCTAAATTAGATTCAGCTTATGGAATAGGTAAAGTTGAAATAATAAATCAAGGAGTAAATGGATATAGAGCTGATCAAGTTTTAGCAAATGTCAGCACTTGGCTGAGCCAAAATAATCCGGACATAGTAATATTAATGGTTGGCGGTAATGATCTAAATCAAGGTCTTACAACGGAATCAACTCCAGAAGAAATATTTGCTGTAATTAATCAAACAGCTAACGAGGTTCAGCAAATAAATTCAATATGTAAGGCTTATACAAATCCAGATAATTCCCATCCGCAAGTTATCGTATCAGCATTTATACCAAATAATTATGAAGGTGTATGGGGATCAGCTGCAATATCATTATATAATTCAGTTCTTTCAGGTAAAGGATTAGATGGCTATTTCACTTCTAATTGGGACAGTCTTTATGACGAGTCAACTTTACAAGCAAAAACAAGCTTAATGTACGATACTCTTCATCCAAACAGCAGTGGATATGCAATAATAGCAAATAACTGGTATCAAAGAGTTTCTCCCTTAATTAATCTCTAAACTGCTACATCCCTCTTCTTGAAAATCCAAAATCCAATAAGTGTAAACAAAATAATTGAAGTACCAAAAAATATTACTGATTCAAGACTTATTTCATTATCCAATAAGGCCGCTCTATAATCAAAATAATAAAAATACGATATATATTTCAAATTTTCTAATGATTCTTTAAGCGAAGCAACAAGATTAGCAGAATACATAATTACAATGACACCTGCAGAAATCGAAGACGGCAAACTTTTGGATGAAGAAAATGATGAAATCATAAAGCTTAAACTATATATAGCCCACGAGAATAAAATACTTAGCATAGATATAGCAAAATAATTACTTAAATGTACTTCAATATCATAAAATTTAGCAATAGGTATGATTGTTATAATCGAAAGGAAAATAAAACTTAGAACAGTAAACAAACCCGAAATATATTTACTAATATATATTTTAACTCGTGATATCGGCTGCGAAAGAAGGAAGTCCATTGTTTTATCATCCATCTCACCTGCTATTGCTGATGCCCCAAGAGATATAATCAGTATTATAGAAAGTAGTGGCCACATAAGGCTGTAGTATTCAACACATAAAAATGACTCAAATTCTGTAAACAAAGCAGTGCCTTCAATTCCAAATGCTTTTAAAAATGATTCAGGATAACTCTCTATTAGTTTCGACATTTCTGATGCCTCTTGTTGAATTGAAGGAAAAATAGCAACAAACATCCAAATCATAAGTAAACAAATAGAACTTATTGCTATGAACTTTTTTCTATGCAAATAAATTGTTTTCTTTATAAGTGTTAACATATTACTTATAAAATTTTAAAAATATATCTTCTAAATTTGAATGTTTAATCTCAATATCCTTTATTTTAAACTGCTCTAATTTTTTTAATAAAGGCTTAATATCTCCTCTTACACTTAGCATAAAACCATCCCCAAAATTCTTTCTAATTTCTATATCTTTATCTCTTGTCCTCATTTCCTTTTCACTCACCTTTTTATCAAAATAAACATACACTGTATAAAGCCGTTTTTCTTTTAATTTAGAAATACTTTCTTTATCAACAATTTTTCCCTGCTTTAAAATTAGAACTTTATCACAAACTCTTTCAACTTCAGACAAATTATGTGATGACATAAAAATACTTACCCCTTCTCTTGCTTTCTTTTTTAGAACATCGTAAATAATATCCTGAAGTAAGGGATCTAATCCAGTTGTAGGCTCATCAAGTATTAGTAATTTAGGATTATGAATAATTGCAATAATTAATGCTAATTTTTGCTTATTTCCAGTAGAAAGACTTTTTACTTTAACATTTGGATTAAAATTTAATTTTTCTATTAATTTATTATCAAATTTGCTATTTTTTCTCAGCCCTTTTAAAAATTTTATATGTTCCCTGCCAGTCCACTCAGTATAAAGATTCAATTCGCCTGATAAATAACCTATATCTTTTTTTATCCTTTCAGAATCTTCTTTGGAGTCAAATCCAAATATTTCTATCGATCCGCTATCTGGTTTTATAAAATCCATCATGCATCTGATTGTTGTTGTTTTGCCTGCTCCATTTGGACCAAGGAACCCAATAATCTCACCTTTTTTTACATTAAAAGAAATATCATCTACAGCCTTAGTCTTACTATAATATTTTTTTAAATTTTTAACTTCTATTGTTTTCATTAACTTTACTTTAACAAAACTTCTTGATATACTTAACTAATTAAATATTAACATATTAAATATTTTGAGTCAAACAGACCTACTTTATAAAATTGAAAAAGCTAAAAACCTAAAAGATATCATTGACATTCAAAAATACTCTAAAAAAGATCTACTCGAAGCGATGAGATTGAAACCCAATAATGTTGTCAAAAGATATGATTCAATTGTAGAGAGAAAGATATTAAAAGACACTGAATTATCCGTCATGAATCTAAAGATACTTTCTGCTATCAATCTTCTATGTTCTCCTACTCAGACAGAGATACTAAATTACATAGACACAACTGCTGCTAATCTCAGTCAGAGAATCAGCTGGCTTGAAAATAAAGGTTATGTTAAATTTATTCAAGCAAACAAAACTAAAGATAAAAGGAAGAAGAAATTAAAAATAACCCTAAAAGCTAGAAGAATAATAAAAAAGTCAATTCAAGCAATAAATAATTTCAAAAATGAAATTTCAAGCAATTTTACAAAAAAAGAAATAATAAATGTAGTAAAATACTTCACTAAGGTTTCAAAAATACTAGATAAATATGAGAAAGAATACTCCTAATCTTTCAATTCATCTATAATCATTTTAACCAGCTTAATCGTTTCAGCTAATGTTCATATCAAAATAGCTACTGCTATAAAAATCAAAATATTTATTTTACTTTTAATATTAATTTTATTATCATGATTTTCCTTTCATTTTTTATTTTTTATGATAAAATTAAATAAAATGGAAACAGATTGGGATAGATACTATAATCGTTATGAAACTACTCCTAATGACTTTAGAACCCCTTCAGATTCAATTTCTGCTTTATATGAAGCTATCTTTAAAAATTATGAAATTAAGGAATTATTACGAAGAAAAAGCCTTAGAATCCTTATCATAGGAACTGCTGGTGAGCAATCCACTCATGAGTTCATCCAAACATGGAAAATATGTACAGATAGACAACCAGGTCAAGACCAGTTTACTTTTATCGATTTACATATGACACCTCTATCACAACCCTCTGATCTAGATAGTACTCCGCATTTCATTCAAGCAGATGGTAGGAGAATACCTTTTGATAATAACTCCTTTGATGTAATCATAACCCACCATCTATTCGACTGTGCTGATAAATCTAGTATCCTCCGAATTCTTGAAGAATGCAGAAGAGTAACTAATTATGAACTCGGAATAAACTTTCATTGCGTAAAGGATACTATGACACATTTAGGTGAAATCTGGGGGAACAGTGTATTAAGATTTATTAAATGGCTTAAGTATGGAATACCATTTTATTATAGAACAAACCATAGATATGAGGAATTTTTTGAATTGTGCAATCTTGAATTAATTTTTAAAACTTACGACGAAAAATGCTATTCTGTTTTATTCTTGGTGCAACCTAATCAGTAGAAATATTAATCCTACTATTAAATGAAGGATATAATGATCAAAAGTATGCAGATCAGCTTCTTGAATATACATTAAATTTCCTCAAAGAAAATGGAATCAAAAAAAATAATGACTGAATACTCACCTTTAGATACTTTATACATCAACGCTTTACAAAAATATTAAGGTACCGAAATTAAAAAAAAGTTTTAATTAATAACTCTTGACAATATGATAATTACAAAATGCATTAATTTAAGTTATATCTATATATAAGTCAACCTATCCAAAGCTTTATCTACCCCAAATCTAAGAAGCTCTTTTACAGATTCCGGGTCAAGTTCATAAATAATAAAAAATGCTGTAATGAAAACAATAGCAGCAAGCCATCTCGTAAATACTCCTCTTGTTCTAATAAATAAAACGATTGAAAGTATTGCTATAAGAGTTGGACCAACTAAAGTCAATACCCCTAAATTAATCTCATAACCAGCAATATATTTAGTATCTTCACCTAAAAATCCAGCTAAGTCAATATCGATGTTAAAAATTATTAATACAATCTCAAGAATCAAAACAACAAGAATGATAATTGATGAGCTTTTAGTTGAAGCTCCCTCTGTTCTGTAAACTTCATAAACTACTGTAGGTAAAAGCAGGAAAATTGCTGGTAAAGGACTAGATAATAAAAGACTTAAAATAATCCCTATTACTGCCAATATGCTCATTATGATACATATTAAAGGTGCATGCTTTGTAGGTTTTGCCATTTTCTATATTTTAATAATTTATTCTAAAATAGTATAGCAGAGTTATTATTTAAATAAAATTCTAATAAAACCTATTTGTAAGATATTTCTAAGAAACTTTTTTGTAAAAGTTCATATATTATATGTACCGAATATACATAAATGAAGTAAAATTAAAGAATTTTTGTATACGAATATACGATAGTAAAAGATCGAGGTCTGGAGTATTTCATTTGGGTGGAAATTTTAGATTATGATTGTTTACCGTCAGCAAACTGAAAGACTCCAGCACTTTTTGTGGTACTTTTTGGTGTCAAAAAGTACCGAACGGGGTTTGGGGTGGCAACCCCATCTTAAAATCATTAAATCTCAGATGTGCGTACAGTAAATACAAAGTAAACACCATATTCTTTTTAATTAACATTTATGCTATATTGAAGAACATAATATAAGTAAATATCAACATGCATGAAAATCAATCTCCAAAATCTAACTCTGAAACCACAGGATCTTTTCAGGAGAAAAAAATGTTACTAATTGCTGGTGCAGTAATTATAGTTTTAGTTTTAATAATAATTGTAGGAATATCTGCATATTTTATAGGCAAATACATTTCTGATAAAACTGACAATACTATAGCTGAAAAACTCTCATCTGATATAGACACAACAAATCTAGAAGAAGACATGATTTTTAAAGAAGAAACTGAAGCTATCCCAAATTGGATTCAAGATAATCCCAATAGTGAAAATAAAGGACCATGGTACAGCGGGTTATACATTTCTGAATCTACAGATGGTTTAAATTTTACAAATGAAAAGCTTTTTCTTGAACACTCCGGTGTAGCAAATTTAATTGTAACTTCTGATAATAAACTCATAGCAACTTTTCAATATTTCTCATTTGTTAATCAGGATATGTTTGATATCATTGCATATACAGTCTCTGAAGATAATGGGAAAACATGGTCAAGTGTAAAGCCAGTAAATATAACAGGACTTAGTGCAGGTGAGAGTCCTAATGGATGCGATCCAACATTAGTTGAACTTGAAGAAGGTAGATTTAGATTATATTTCACATATCATCAAGTAGGAGAAGAATATCCTCAGCTTTTTTCAGCAATTGGTGATTCAATCGACTCTAAATTTTTAAGTGAAGGACAGCAGCTTTTAACAGATGAAATAATCCTTGATCCAGCTGTGATTTATTTTGATGACATGTGGCACCATTATACGGTTAAACATGGTGAATCATTTGAAAATGAACCAAATGAAAATCCAATAAGTGTTCACTCAACTTCAGAAGACGGACTAGCTTTTGAACTAGTTGATGAGATTACATTAGATATGCAATTTTTAGGTGATGTAATAGAAGATGACGGTGGCATCAGATTTTATAATGGCTCAGATTCCGCATTCTCTACTGATGGTTATAATTGGGTACAGGATGAAGGTGAAAGAGTTCAGGGGGCAGATCCGGGAGTTGTTAAACTAGATGACGGTACATACTTGATAATTTATACAAAGGTTAATTAAAATAATATTTTAGATTAAAGATATGAAAATTCTTTTTAAAAAACTTAAAAGCAGTTTTGAAATGCCAATATACGGACTTGGAACTTGGTTAATGGGCGGAACAAAAGAAAAAGATCCAAGTAATGACGATAAGAAAGATATTAATACTATCCAAATGAATGTTGATATGGGAGTTAAGTTAATATTTACAGCGCAAAATTACGCAGATGGATACTGCGAAGAGTTAGTTGGTAGAGCAATTGAGAAATATGACCGTAAAAATATAATCCTATGCACTGCAATAAGAAAAGAAAATTCAACTTATGATAATGTCTTAAAATCGTTTGATGAAAGTCTTAATAGATTAAGAACAAACTATATAGACATAATCTACCATCATATAAGATATCAAGATGTTCCTATTAAAGAAACTATGAAGGCATTTAATCAACTTGTTGATGCAGGAAAAGCAAAGAATATAGCCGTAAGCAATTACAGCACTGACAGCTTAAAAGAAGCACAGGATAACAGTAAATATCCAATAGTCGCCAATCAAGTTTATTACAATTTAATGACTCGTGAATCAGAAACAAGCGGACTTGTAAGATATTGTCAGGAAAACGATGTAATACTGCAGGCATATCGTCCCCTAGGAGCTGGTAAATTAACTTTAAAAGGGAAGTATAAAATAGTTGACGAAATGTGTAAGAAGTATAACATGACTCCTTCTCAAATAGCATTAAGCTGGCTAACAAGCCAGCCAAATATAACTGTAGTCTGTACAACTTCCAACAAGCAGCATTTAAAAGAAAATTTAGAAGCTGTTAATTGGGGAATGAATGATGATGATATTGAGAAACTTCGTAAAGAATTTCCAGAGCAAATACAAGTTGGTGAATGTGTTAAGTTGGAATAATTTTATGCTAAAAAATTTCAATCCTGATATAGTGACTTATAGACTTGAGTAGTCTCTTTCATATCCAATTCAAGAGATAATCAAATTTATTTTGAAAGCTAAATATAATTAGTATTTAATAACTTAAAATACCTTTTTATATTTCCTAATTTATTGCTTTCCTGGTTTAAACTTGTATTTTTACATTTCGTTTATTTTATAATACAATATACACTCGTTATATATATTATGTTGAGTTTATCACCAGCAACAATTTATTCATTAAATAAGAAAGTTGATAATAAACAACTCTTATATCCAAGATTATATGAATTAGATCGTGCTACTGATGGTTGGGGAAAACAATTAATAGGTATAAAGAAATCTTATTCATTTCCATGTAAATATCACGGTGCCGACAAATCCTCCAAAAAAATTATGTCTTTTTTATTCGGTAAAAGATACAAACCTTATACAAAGATATATAAATATGTACTTAATGCAAGAGCCCTTCCTAATAATAAAAACAAATTATTAGCTATTTGTGGTATTGCTCCTAATGGACTTATACATCTTGGGCATTTTCAACATATAACAGCAATACATGATACCAAAATTCGCTCTACTATTGTATCTTTTAATGATATAGAAGCACAATTAGTTCGTAATGCAAACTATGATAAAATTCAATCATCAATAGAATCCTTTAATCTAGTTTTACCTCCCAATGCTACAAAAGAAGTCCGTACAAAAATACCTGAGCTTATGGACTTATTTAATAAACTCCTAAATATCATAAAACAAAAAGATTATTTTATTGTTTTTGGAAGAGATCTTAATAAACAAGAACGATTTTCTATTAATCTACAAGCAGCTGCATATCTATATAGATCTTTGAAAGATCCGAAATTTATTCCAATTGGATTTGATGGAATTGAAGAATTAAAAAGAATGAAGTATATAAATTATATTGCACAACAAAAATTAGGATTGCCCGGAGGAGTATTCTTTATTTCTCCCCAAATCCCCGGATGGAGAAATACTATGAAAATGGGTAAAAGTAATCCAATTGGTAGTTTAAAAATTGGGGACTCTTTAAAAGAAATTATAAATAATATTAAAAAGTTAAAAAGTTGTTTAGCATCAAGATATCTTTTATGCATCACAATATTTCTTTTTTCAAGAAGAAGAGAACATATACTTCCAATTAGTACTAATATAAAAATTCTTAAGGAATTAGCAATACGAAATATTAAAATTAATCATAGTAAGAAATTTCCTTTAATACAAAATTAATACGTTCATCTTTATTACAATCTTAATAGATATTAAATGATTTCTATTTTTCTATTAACACGATAGTCCATATCCAATATTATAATTAAGAGTTAATAAAAATTTATAATATCCTTTATAATAGTAAATAAGTTTCACTTCCAATATTTCTACTGGACCTAATATCTATGTCTAATTATAATATAAGAAACATAATCTTTTCTTGATTAAATAATAATTATGTGATATATTTAAAAGGGTAATCACCCTTTCAATAAATTTATACAAATTATGAATAAAAAACAAATAGCAATTATAAGTACAATTTCAAACTGCTTATTAGCAGCACTTAAAATATCAATAGGTCTTATAGCGTCAAGTACAGCTATACTTGCTTCAGGTATTGATTCATTATCAGACATCTTATCTTCTCTCCTCGTCTATATAGGCATTAAACTGTCTGAAAAAACTGCTTCAAAAAAACATCCGTATGGTTTATTTAGAGCAGAATCCATAGCAAGCTTTATAGTCTTTTTATTTGTTCTATTTGCTAGTTTAGGAATTATTTATGAAAGTATTACAAATTTATTTACAGGAGAATTCAATACAGATGTAAACACAATTGCATTGATAACTATGTTTGTATCTGCTTTAATAACTGGATTATTATCATATTTCAAGATAAAAATAGGTAAATCTCAAAATAGTACTTCTCTTGTTTTAGACGGCAGGCATTCACTTATAGATGTTTTAACATCAAGTGCTGTAATAATTGGTTTATTAATATCGAACACTATTCCAATCTTTGATAGTATAGCCGGACTCTTAATTGGTCTCTACATACTCTTTGAAACATCTAAAATGGCAAGAGAAGTGTTTGAAGGGTTGCTTGATACAGCAGATATTGACAGTGAAAATAAAGTAAAGGAAATCTGTATGAAAGAAGAGGTTAAAATATCATCAATTAAATCTAGAAAAGTTGCAGGCAGAACATTTATGGAATTGGAAGTAACACTTCCTACAGATATTAAAATCAAAAAAGCAGATAAAGTTATCTCAAATCTACAGAAATTAATTCTTCAAAAAATAAAAGAAATAGAATATGTAGTAATACAAATAAAAGGAGGCTCCAAGAGGCATACTGCATCAAGAAATAATCTAAAAAAATCATCCCGTATAAATGGTAAAGATTTAAAAACAGTCTTGAAAAAGAAAGGATTTAGAACTATTTATCCTTATAAGAATGGGAATGTTATAGAAGAAGCCGGTGCTCCCGAATATTTAATTATTGATGAAAAAGATGGTAAAACTATCAATAAGAAAGTGGTTAAAAATCCTTTTTATCATATAGGCAGAAGCCATGGAGTTAAATTTGCAAGATATATAAAAGCCGACAGAATAGTAGCTATTAATATTGGAGAAAATGCTAAGAAAAGATTAAAGCAATCTGGGATTGAGGTGGGGGAGGAATGAAATCCTATTATAGTTACTTATATAAACGACAAAATTTATAAAAGTTACAATAGAGATTCTTTATTTTCTTGTTATGTTTAATAATTAAATTTTTAGTTAAAAACTAAATTATTTTCTTCGTCTATTCCTTTCTTTCTACAATAATCTCTATAAACATCCCAATAAGCTTGGGTTATTCGTTTCCCCTTCAATTTTAAAATCTTTATTAATTCTTCTAAATTTTGTTTCGGACCCTCAATTTCGATAAAATCTCCAATTGGAGTTTCATCAATAACAATAATACAAACCTTGTATTTCCACATTGTTCTATATTTTTCTAATATTCGCATATCTTCTAATCCTATCATACGCAACATTTCTGCCATTCTAGAAGCATCTTCAATCTCTAAGTTATACTCAGTACGTTCTGCATATCGTGATACAAGTTTTAAATCTCTTGTTTTTATGGTAAATGTATGTTTACTTCCTTCCTGTCTGGTTCTCACAAATACTCCCATACGAGATAATGCTTTTATTCTATCCCATAAACTGTAGGTTCTGTCCATATAGCGGTTTTTAATCTCCTTAGCGTTTTGATTCAACCAGTCTAATACAACCTTTTTATCTTTTAATTTATATTTTACTTCTATTTCAGTATCTCTCAATCTATGCTTTATTTTCTTCATTTTATACCTTTCAAATCTTTCGTCGTTTTATTTAAAATTTCATACTTAGACGAATAAGAATTTTAATATATATAATTTTATCTTTAATCCTATTATATTATAATTTATAGTTAATTATAAACAAGATATCTATAATTAATAATACTATAAAAAACCCTATTTCAATCCTATTATAGTTACTTATAAACGTAATATGGAGAAGGATGTGCACAATATCCTTCTATATTTCAATCCTATTATAGTTACTTATAAACCTTCGTTCCAATCGCCAAATAAAGAGGAGTTTTTTCATTTCAATCCTATTATAGTTACTTATAAACCCGATAATCTTTACTAACCTTTGAAACCATTCACTATTTCAATCCTATTATAGTTACTTATAAACATAAATTAGATAAGTATTGTAATGCAGTTTTAATATATTTCAATCCTATTATAGTTACTTATAAACGCTTGTTTTCATCAATATATTGTTTAAATTTCAATGATTTCAATCCTATTATAGTTACTTATAAACTGTTATTGTTATCTGTTTTATGTTTGTGTTCATGTTATTTCAATCCTATTATAGTTACTTATAAACTCTTATCTTTGAGTCCTGTATATTGTGATAGAACTCATTTCAATCCTATTATAGTTACTTATAAACAAATTCTCAGCATGTAATTATTAATGGAGTAGATTAATTTCAATCCTATTATAGTTACTTATAAACGGATTTGATAAGTATCTTCATAGGCAGGATTACTTAAATTTCAATCCTATTATAGTTACTTATAAACTGATGGGCTGGGAACTACTACATACACACATAACTTATTTCAATCCTATTATAGTTACTTATAAACTCATATTTGTTCGTTTGTTTCTCGCTGTCTTCTAATATTTCAATCCTATTATAGTTACTTATAAACTATACGCCGTTTTACGAAACTGACCTGACCTTTTCTATTTCAATCCTATTATAGTTACTTATAAACAATTATAGCACTAGGATTAGATATTCCATTAGAAAAATTTCAATCCTATTATAGTTACTTATAAACTGTAAATATTCCTACTTATGTAGCTACTATTTTAAGATTTCAATCCTATTATAGTTACTTATAAACTTATCGAAAAGAAATATATGGTAAATGTTATAAATGATTTCAATCCTATTATAGTTACTTATAAACGATGATAAGGATTATAAGGCTGGGGAAATGTCCTTATTTCAATCCTATTATAGTTACTTATAAACTTATAACCACCCAACTGATATACTTGTGATTCCTGTATTTCAATCCTATTATAGTTACTTATAAACAAGAAAGAAGTTGGTATTTACAAAGACGTTATTAGAATTTCAATCCTATTATAGTTACTTATAAACAATGGACATGAGTCTTTACAAGAGAAAATAAATAAATTTCAATCCTATTATAGTTACTTATAAACGAGAATTTATAAAAGGGATAATCTTTTTTGTAATAAATTTCAATCCTATTATAGTTACTTATAAACTGTTGATGTTCAGTTCACCTCGATTTCTTATGAGACATTTCAATCCTATTATAGTTACTTATAAACAAAAATCGAGCTGCTCAGGATTCAGGAGGTATAGATATTTCAATCCTATTATAGTTACTTATAAACAGGACAACAATACGCTCAAATGGGATATTCAACTCTATTTCAATCCTATTATAGTTACTTATAAACAGAGAAAACCCCGCAATAAAAGCGACTTCTTAAATAATTTCAATCCTATTATAGTTACTTATAAACCATGTTACCCTAACATAATTACTAGCCTTCTTCATATTTCAATCCTATTATAGTTACTTATAAACATCTATATCCTCAACAAATGAGGACTGGTCTTTTACATTTCAATCCTATTATAGTTACTTATAAACTTATCCTTTGCGAATGTAATTACATTTATTATCTTGATTTCAATCCTATTATAGTTACTTATAAACATTAATATCTAGTGTTATTTTTCTATCGTTGCTATTATTTCAATCCTATTATAGTTACTTATAAACAAAATATATATTAAAATTCTTTTCAGTTAAATATCAATTTCAATCCTATTATAGTTACTTATAAACGAAGAAGTAAACGGAGTAAGAACGGGACGAGACGTTATTTCAATCCTATTATAGTTACTTATAAACCCAGAAACGCCGTAACTGCATATAATTCCTATTATAATTTCAATCCTATTATAGTTACTTATAAACGCTGAGAGATAATACAAAAATTGTCGCAATGGACATATTTCAATCCTATTATAGTTACTTATAAACACTCTCCAATATAAGGAAGCATTGGCGAATCTCCATATTTCAATCCTATTATAGTTACTTATAAACGATTATCAGCTTCACAAGTTGCATTATCTGATACTAATTTCAATCCTATTATAGTTACTTATAAACTAATGAGAAACATAGTAATAGTTATCGGTGTATTGTATTTCAATCCTATTATAGTTACTTATAAACATAAAACCATAAAATATTATTCGCCCATTTATGGCGATTTCAATCCTATTATAGTTACTTATAAACCCCAGACGATCCACGACCTAACCTTAAATCCACTTTATTTCAATCCTATTATAGTTACTTATAAACTAATTATTAATTACGACTTATGGCTGACTTAGGAACATTTCAATCCTATTATAGTTACTTATAAACTCTGATAGACCAAAATTGAAAGAAGCTTTAAAATTCATTTCAATCCTATTATAGTTACTTATAAACAACGAAAATATAGTGTTTTTCGATAATAAAATTATATAAAAAAATATAATTTTATACAATGAATTCTATATATACGTATTTCTTTGTCCCAAAGATACTTCTCAAATTTTTAAAGAGCTTAAAAAATCACTTTATTTTCTGTTATGTAAGCGATCAGCTTATTTGTATTCAATTATATACTGGGTCACAATACATTACTAATTTCGTTTCTTTCTATACCTATAACTAGTCTTTTTATATATTTACTCGATCTAAATATAAATATGATAACAGAGTCTTCCTTTTTATTTATAAGTTTTTTAATCTCAGATTTAGTCTTCACAAATTCAGATTGTGATAACTCTCCTTCGAAAACACTATTTTGTATCCAGTTAAGTTTTGACTTTAGATATTTGTGAACTTTAGCTACTTTTCTTTCTTCTACATCGTAGACTATGATTACATACATATAAAAAGATTAATACCCATTTCCTATATTAAACGGTAAATAATCTTTTTCTGCAAGTAAATGTTTGATAATTTTATAACACTCCAATTTGATCAATGTTTTATTTGAAATACTTCGTTTTAATAATGGATGTTTTTTTGACTTTCTAAGCTTATTATCAAATTCTTTTACAAATATTCGTCTTCCTTCTTCATTGAGATAACAATAATTTAACTTCTTACTAAAATTCTTAAGAGTTATCATTCTCATATTAACAAGCTTAAATATTATTTGAAAAACGAGAGATGGCTTAAAAACCTCAGATAAATCAAGTGACAGTGAAAATCTTCTCTCAAACGGCTCATGAAGATATGAAATAGTAGGATTTAACTGGGTAAAGTAAATACTTGAAAGTACTCTAGTATAAAGCATACTATTTCCAAAGCTTATCATAGCATTGATTGGATTATCCGGAGGTCTTTTGATTCTTCTAGTAAATTTAAAAGAATCATTTAGAATCTTTAAGAAACTAGAGTAGAATATATCCCAAATAGCTCCCTCTATCTGTAGAATTTCTTTTATAGTTTTTGCCATATTCAATTTATTTGAATAATTTTGTATTCTTCTCATCTTGCCAGCTATGTCTATCCCATGTTTAGAATAATGTCTAAGTAAATATCTCAAATTTTGTGCTATACCTGATACAAATTTCCTAGCAAGAGTTAATCTTTTCTCGTAATCTGTAAAGTGCTCTACTTGCTTAATATATAAACTTCCTGATATATAGCTTTCCCTGGGATAGAAACTTCCAGAGTAAAATCCATAATAATTGAAAAAGTGAAGTGTAATTTTGTTCTGCTGTAAAAATACTAAAAGTTTTGTATTTATATCTATTTCACCTAGAGCATAAATAGTCTCAATACCTTGTATAGGAATTACTTTGCGAATTTTATTATTTTGAAAAAGAAGTGTATTATCTTTTCTTTTTAATTTGCCTGATTGTGTTATATATAGATTGTTCATCTAAGAGTAACAAAATTCAAAATAAGCACATTTCCTGCATTTTCTTTTGTTCAAAACATGTGGAATTTCATTTGATCTTATTAATATTTTTATTTCCTTTATAATCTCTTTTAATTTTACTTCGCTTTGTTTATCAAGAATTACTTCTTCGCTGTTACGGCTTTCCTTAAATTGGAGCCTACCTTTTCGATCTATTCCATGCTTCTTTAAAATATATAAATAGTAAAGCAGCTGCATACGAGCTGCATCTACGTCTGAATTTTTCTTTTTGAATTCAATTACGTATTCATCTCCTATTTGATCAATTTTAACATCATCAAGTTCTATTTCGAGTAACTCTTTCTTTAAATTTTTTTGCTCTTTTCTTTCTTCGTGGTAGAATTTGCCAATTTTAACGAGCTGAGAGTTATCTTCACATGTTATGTTTTGTGCATGAAGATAACATCTACGTTTACAGAAAATAAAGTAATTTATAAGAGTCCCTTTCATTTTATATTAATGACACATTATGTTTTGTCTTTATACCAAGCCCTGTATTCTTGTTATAAGAAACGTAATGGTCTGATTTAGTATCTATATAAGAGAGACCAAAAATTTCTCTAGATTTTAATTCATCAAATAAACCAAAATTATTTTCAAGATCTATAGGAATAGATACTATCCTATCTGAGAGATTACTTATAGATCTCTGTATTTTAATTTTTAACGAATAATTAAAATCTTTTTGCTTCAATTCATATAATTTATTAAAATCTTTTTTATCTTTTCCAGTTTGCATAATAAATATCGATATAACATTAAACTCATTATTATTTATAAGACCAAATTGACCTAACTTTTCAAACTCGAAGTTATTAATTACATGCTGTAGAAAATATTCCTTATCTATTAAATTAGTATATTTCAATTTATATTTCCCAAACTCGAGTTTATTTTTTACATGATTAAAAAATTCTTTTTGATATTTAAGTAGATCATTTTCCTTAATTTCATTCTTAAACTTATGTAATACAATTTGTGTAAAATCCATAAGATCATAGTAAATGTAAGAAAAATATGTTTTATCATTTCCATCTATCAATTGAGTTATAATTGTTTTCCCAAATTTTAATTCACGATTTCTATTACATCTTCCTGCAGTTTGAATTATCGAAGGGAAAGGAGCTAGATCTCTATAAACGAGAGGAAAACTTATATCTATTCCAGCTTCAATTAATTGAGTTGAAATTAAATATACTTCTTCATTATTTCTAAGTTTAACTTTTATATTTTCTAATATTGCTCTTCTATCTTTAAGTGTTTGAAAAGTATTTAATAAAAATATTTTTCCTTTCTTTTTACTATTTAGTATTGAAAAAAGCTCTTTAGAGGAACGCTTTGTATTTAGAACAAATAATGTGGAAATATCCTTATTGGAAATATTTTTAGCAAACTCTTCAATATTTTGTGTTTTTTGGTTAAATATAACTTTATATCTAGAAAAATTTATATTTTTATATATATCTATATAATTATTTAGTAGGTTAATTGGTGGGGTATAATTAAAGAAAATATCTCTAATATCAACTTTTATACCGTTTTTTTCTTTTATTAATGCTTTTTTATTATCAGGAAACTCAAACATAGGTACTGTAGCTGATCCTATTACAATATATGAATCAAAAAGTTTTGCATATTTTGCAAGTAATGCAATTAAAAATGTATAAGTTCGTGGAGGTAAAGATTGAATCTCATCTATTATAATAATAGATTTTGAAAAATTATTATAACGAAGGAGATCTCTATTTCTATTAGCTGTGAGAGTTTCAAACAGTTTTACAAAAGTTGTTACAATAAATGCATGATCAAACGTATGTTCAGCAAAGTCTTCTAATAATAGTTTATTATCTAAATCTATTTCTGAATCTTCTGTATCATTATTTTTCTCTCCTTTGATTTTTTCTTCTTCATTTATAGTTTTTCCCGAAGAATCTATCCGATATATAAGATCACTATGATCATAGAAAATTTTTTCACACTCTTTAGTTATTTGATCTGTAATTGACAAAAAAGGAATCGCATAGATAATTTTCAAATTTTCGTTTTTCAAAGTTGATTTTATTGAACTTGCAACATTTAAAAAAGTTAATGTTTTTCCTGAACCGGTAGGAGCAATAATCTGGAAAACCCTTTTGCCTTTTAATATATACTTTTTTACATTTTTTACACAAGTATCTTTTATTTCTGTTCTTACTTTATTTAAAGAAGCTTCTTTTTTAGTCACTTTTTTATCTTTAAAAGAATCGTAATGTTGTTTAAGTTTATTAGATAAATATTTGGGATTAAAGATTTTTAACTCATCTTTTAATATAATCTTGTCATTATCACTAGCATCTCGTTTATCTGCTTCTATCACACAAGAAAAAATATATTGAGAAATAATGAAATATTCCAATTTTTCTTTTTTTGATATACTTTTAATTAAGTTAAGTAGGAAAAAATTAGTTTTCTTAAATATGTTTTCAGATATATTACTTGAGTCAATAGTCAAATTAAATTTAAAATATTTAATAAATTCTTTAACATGAGATAAATATTCACTAGAAGCTTTAATTTCATTTTTAAAATATTTCCAAACTTTTTCTAATTCAGTTTCACTCAAAATGTCACTACTAGATATTAAATCTGGTAAATTACAATGGTGTTTTGCAATTAAGATTATAACAAAACCTAAAAGATTAATATCATATTTTTCAGTAAAATATTTTTTATTGAATATGATCAGAAGTATTAAGGTAATAGCTGATAGATATCCATGATTTTTATATTTCTCTTCTAAATTACTCTTTTTTCTACAAAATAAATACTCTTGAAAATTAGGATTTAACTTACCAATATCATGAAATATTGAGGTTAGTTCTACATATTTAATATATTTATCAGGACCATAATATTTTTTTAAAGCATTAATACAAACATGCTTCGTATGAGTTACAAGTGTTTTACCTTTTGGATATTTATTAGATTCTGGATGGGAATATATTTTATTTAAATCCATTATTCAATTATATAAAGAAATAACCATATCTATTATCAGTATATTGATTTTCATAATTAGATTCCCCGACCTCAATCGTCTCTTTATCAGGGAAATATCCATAAAACACTCTTTCATATCTTATATTAAACCAATTATCATTTTGGACTACCGGAATATCATCAAAAGAAAGTGTAACATTAGAATTTACTTTAGGTCTACATTTAAAAGGTATAAATCCATGGGTTTTCAAAGGTATATTACTTGTCTTCTTAATATCTACTTCTTCAAAACTTGTAATATCTACAGGGCAATTAGCAAGACCAAAGGTAGGAGTATAAATAGACTTTTTGTTTTTCAGATAGACTATAAACTTTTTCAATATATCATTTTCACCAAAAAAAGTGATTCTAAAACTAGGATCCTGTAATAGTTCATAAAATTGAGGAGGATTTCCTACCGAAGAAAGGCTACCTTTATACTTGTAAATCCTGAAATTTGTTGCTATTTTTGAAATTGGATTCTTTATCTGTACGTTATAAAAAATTGTTTTACATAAATCTTTATAATTTTTCTTTAACTCAGTACGAGTTAATCCAGCAACAGCTCCAATCATACCTATAAATGCTGTTTTAGGTATAAAATCAAATGTTATAGGATTGTTATTAGCTTCTGGGCGTCGAAAATGTCCCCAGTGTCCAGTAAATACTGCTCTATAAGCTCTCATTTTTAAGAAATAAAATTAATCAATTTAAATTTATCTTCAGAAATAAACTTTTCTTTAATTTCATCAATCTCTGTAAAAAATTCAACCTTTTCAACCTTATCTGATCTTACTAATTCGAATAGCTTTGAAAAGTCTAAATTATAGTCTTCAAAGTTTCTTATATCCTCTTCTTCTTTACCTTTAGTTTTTAAATCGATAGCTTGATCAAACTCGTATATCTTATCATTCGTGTTTTTATAATTAATAGATAGTAGTAGGATAGATCTCTGGTTTGACTTTGATCTCGTGTTTGCTAAGTTTATAGATTTCCATAGCGCATCTAACATCTTTTCAACATCATCCTCATTTAGGTGGGTATCTTCAGCAGAGTAAGGATTTACCCAACCTATAATTTGATTTAAAGAATAAGGGACGATGGTTGTCGTCCCGATTGCTCCTTGTTTTTTATCTGTACTAGAGACAAAAACTGAAGTATTTTGATGTATTCTCAGATTAATTTTATTTAATGAAGGATTCAAAAGTGCAAATTGAACAGGACCAGTAAAACTATAATTATTTTTCTTTGCTGTTATAATTCCACCAAATAATCTTAGATCAATTACCTTGTTTAAAATCTTTTTATGATCATTTTCTTTAATATTAAATTTTCTACAGATAGCTTTATATCTTGCACTAGCTCCACTTTCTCCTTTTTCTTCATTAGACTTTTCAAGCGGACTTTCACTTACAAATATTAATTCACCATTTTCTTCAAGATAATCTCTAATAAACCGTTTTATCCTTACATCACTAACTAATATTTTTTTTGTAGTTTCATCATATCGTTGTTCTCCTGTAAAAGGATCACCGTTTGGAATTGAAAATTTTGATTCATATAGGAATACTAATTCCCTTTTTGTTATTTGATTTGCCATATTTAGTAATTTAAAAATTAATTTATAATTTATATGATTATTCTGAAGTATCCTTTTTCTTAAAAGGCATCATATAGCTATAAAAGAATCCTGCAACTGCATAATCCTTTTTATATTGGTCTTTAAAATCGCCTAAAAGTTTATTTAATTTAGTCGATTTCTCTCGTACATTAGTATAAAGCATTTCATGCACTACTAATTTTTCATGAATGAAATTTAATAGATTTTGAAAATCTTTTTTAGTTGCTATTCTTCTAGAAATGTTACCAGCATATTGTTTGGAGAAAGAATTTATCTTTTGATCCAAATTTCTTGCAAGTTCTCCAAGAAGGATACCAGCTTTATATGATTGCGTATTTTGTATCATATTAAATTGGTTATGATGTAAAATATAGTTAAGGTAAAGATAATTAATAAATAAATTTAAAAATTGTGCTCTATATTCCTCATTATTTCTAATCCCATATTGAGTTTTATCAATTAATCCACGGAGAAGTCGTGGATCTTGATAATATTGGTCCCTAAAAATTTTATAAAGTACTATTCGTTGATGATTTTCAAGCTTTTTATCTTTTTTCCCTTGTCCTTTCAAAAGATTATATAGTGAGCTAAAAGGAGTTATATTCTTTATTAAACTTTTATTTATTGAATTAATTTTTATACTTTGTATAAAAGGCTCTATTTCACTTAGGTAGCATCCATCTAAACTTTCTCTTGCTTCTTTCCATTTAGTCTTTAATCTCTCTATATCAGTCTTATTAATTGAAGATATATATGCAATTATATCTGTTGTTTGTCCACCTTTATTTAAAAATAAGATGTCATATTTCTTTATATTATTTTCCTTTTCAAATGAAAATAACAATGAATCTATAGGATCAATTTCCGTTTTTTTATTGTCTTCTTCAAATTTTGAACTTTTCCTTTCCATTGATTTTATATCTAGAAAACGAATAAGTGAATCTTTAGAATATTTACCAGTCGGTAGTACTTGTATAACTGCTTTGCCAAATCGATCTTCTTTACCAGTTATATATTTGTCTGCCACTATCAAATTTTTTAAATTCTTTTGGGATTTCCTTATATCAAATATCTTAAACGAATTCTCTTTTTTTAAATTTGGTAAGGTATTCAGATTATAGTTAGTAAAAAAGGAAATAGGTACTCTATTAGCCAATGATTCTCCATGCTCAATTTCTACATATCTCCTTTTTATTATAAATTCTCCCACAGTTTTTAAATCCTCATATCGATCCTCCCAATAAAAGGTTTTTCCATTTTTATTAAAACAGAATTGAATAAATATTTTTTTATCAATATTTTTTTTATTAAAGTTTAAAATCTCATCTTCAATTATTTTTAAGAAAGGTCTGATAGCCTTTCTAAACTTAATAATAAATTTTGTTAATGAATTGTTTTTAATCTCTTTTTCAATACTCTCATAATAATCTTTTAAACAAACTTTCTTCCCAAAGTATCTTCCATTTATATCACCTGCTATGTAAAATCTATCATTATTGTCTCCCTTTAAAAAAGTTACATTTGTATTTCTATCATAAGGCTTATCAGACTTTTTAATTTCCCAATTATCTTCATTTATATAGACATTATAAACTTGAACAAATGGTTTTTCTTGTTTTATATTTCCCTTTCTATCAACTATTGCGTTTTTATCTCCAAATTCAATAAACGGAAGAAATTTTACGGTTGATGTGTCTTCTCTTAACTTTTTTCCTATTTGTAAAAATGTATTTAACATTTATTATTTCATATAAAATCTAGTTTTATATTATCATACTTCTTTGCCACCAAACGTCACTTTCCATAAACTTTCTCTATTTCTCTACATTTTCTCTTTAGTCTCTTTTTAAAAGTATCAGGTTTAAGAACAATCATATCCTTCCCATATCCAAACACCCAATTCACAAACTCATCTGTTATATTTATTTTTATCTCAAAATAACACCACAATTTCGTCTCTTTCTTTTTCCTTACTATATCACTATATTTCTCCAATATCCATGGTACTATATATCTTCTTGCTTTAAATGATACAGTTGTTAATTTCCCTCCCTTAATAATTCCCCATTGCTTATCTGAAAAATATTTTTCAGTACAAAAATCTCTTTTTTTACACTGCTTATTTAAAATTTCTATATCTTTAACTCTTCCAATAAAGAAATCCCTAAAAGCTCTATTTTTAGGACAATATGCAACCATATAAAACTCACCTTTGTAATTATAAACATGATACGGTTCTACTATTCTATTTGAAATTTTATTTTGATTAAATGAATAATATTTTATTTTTATAAAATTTCTCTTATATATAGCCTTGATAATCTCTTCAAGAAAATCCCAATTAAAATCTCTTATTTTTTGACTACCTTTGCCTACATCTATGTAAAAATAACTTATATCAGTAGCTAACATATTTGATAATTTATTAAGAATCTTATTTAAACTTTTATACATTGGAGTTCCCTTATACTGGCTTACTACCGATGAAGTTATTAATAATCCAAATAATTCTTTTTCATTTAATAAAAGTGCAGGTAATTCAAAAGTTTCATCATTATAAAAATATCTACTATTTTTACATATCAAAGGAGCATTAAAATAATTTCTTAACTTCCAAATATCTCTTTGAAAAGTTCTCTGTTTTACTCCAAAGGTATGAAAATATTCATCAATTCCAAATGATTGATTTTTAAACCTATTATGAAGCCAAATTATTCTTCTATATTCTGAACATGTATTCATTTTTACTTTAAAATGTTTAAAAATCCACTACCACTACTTGCATTCCTCTCTCCTAGACCACTGTCATATAAATATCGTATAAATGGACTTTTTTGCCATTTATAGCTAATCCAGAACTCCCAAAGAGTACCTATAAAGTACTTATCCCAAGAATAAATTACTTTTTTAAACTTAAGCTTATTGAATAAATCTGTTGGTAGATTTTTCTCGTTTAGCTTTTTACATTTTCTTCCTGATATTTCTACAAAATTATTGAATCTTCTAACGCTATTCTTTATAACTGCTTCAATAAAAACATTTAAATATTTATCTTTATCCCAGAATTCATATATTCTTTTTGAGTTTATCTGATACTTTTTAAATAAACTCTTTGGAATCCTAATAATAGTTGGTGTTGCAGTAACTACATGCTCTATTTTTGACAAGCTTTTTAAAAACTTTAGACTTTCAACCTGTAATTTATATTTACCAACTTTGATAATATTATTATCTTCTATTATCTTTTTTGATATTAGGTTTATAATCTCTTCAAATGGAGATGATATTATGAATTTATATATCTTATTTCTTTCAAGATATTTTTTAGATGGTTCAAACGGAAAGAAGTTACTAAAACAAAAATCTTTATATGCTCGGGCATTATGCATCCCACTAAACTTACTTTGTTTTATAGAACTATAAATGAAATTTCTTATGTACTCTCGGGGAAGATTTAGGATAACTTTATCTTTTGTTATAAACTCAATTAATACTCTCATCTATCATATATTTGGAGTATATTACAATATTCGTTGAATGACAAATGGAGATGATATCTATAATCTGTTATAATATTCCTATCATGAGGGACGGAAGTTATAAGTTTTTGTGCTTATAACAAAAGTCCCTGTTTACTTTCTTATTACAATAATTAATAATAGCTATAATCTAAGCAACAACATCACTACACCAAATTTATTTACTAATTCTACGTTTTTTCTAAGTAACCAACTTCCTCTTAACCTTCTCGTACCCAAATAAGTATTTAATAAACAACATTGAAAAGTTAAAACTCCTGACTCTGGATCATAACTCCCTACTCCACCCAAATCACCCATAATGTCAGCTTTGTATGTTACACCAATATGAGATATGAATTTTTTAACTCCTCTGATTTTAATTATTAAAAAATCTTCCTCAATTTCTATACCTGCTATACATCCAGTTAAAAATGGATTATATGGCATAAAAGCTGAAGGTGCATAAACATGAACATTTGGTCCTTCATGAAGGATAATAACTACTTCCTTTCCTCGCAGCTTTCCAACTAATGCTTCTTTTTCTCCACGACTCATATTACAAATATCAGTAGGTTCTGTTCTCTGTAAAATCCTTCCAAATTGTCCTAAACTATCTACACATTCCACAACTTATTAAGTTTATATCTTATAGTTATGGTATAATAGCAACAATATACCAAGAATATCTTGACATTTAATATGAACATTAATTGGGAAATAAACTCCCGTATAAATACAAAAGTACTGGAAGAATGCTTAGATAATATAAAAAATGGATTCTATCAGGATCTCAGATTTTATATTCTCAATTATCTCCCCCCCAAATTTCGTAACAGAGTTATAGTTATTCCAAACATTTCTTTTGTAAAGAAAAATCTCAAAAATTATGACCACAGCTCATTCTCCAAAGTAATTAATGAGAGCACACATATATTAAATAACACTCACAAAAAACAGCTATTAACTACAAAACAAAAAATTTATAAAAACTGGAGCAGTTTTAAATCCTTTATAAAACAACACATTAATATTTCTAATAAAGAAAATATTTTAATTTCTCCCCACTATCACGGCACATTAGGAAGCTATTATTTCAGAAACAATGTTATATGGATTTCACCAAGATATGAAAGAACTGATAATCAAATTTTTCATTTAATAACTCAATCACTGATTCGCAAGTATAATTATTCCAATAAAAGTAATTTAAATGATAAAGAGATTTATCAAAGGGGTATATGGAAAAAAATCACAATTGAAACAAGCAACTTATTTAAAATTTTTAATAATAAATACTATACAAAAAAGCCTAAACCAATGATAAAAACATTAAACAGTGAATTTAAAGGAGAACTTGTAAAACAAAGCAAAAATAATTTTAAAAAATTGGGTTATCCTATAAAGCCGGAAATCAATAAAGCAGCTATTTTTAAATCATTCACAACTTCCGAAAAAACAATTCTCAAATCATTAATTAAAAAAAAGAATATTGTTTTAACTTTTGAAGAAATGGGTGATCTCTTATGGAAAAATAAAGTAAATGAAAAATACTCCTTATATGCAATAACGAAAAAGATTGAAAGAATAAGGGAAAAGTTATATCAAAACGGCATCAAGATAAATATAATTCATACCCAGCGAGGGAAAGGATATATTTTATATGATTAAATAATTAAAATCATAATTTAATTATATTTATTATTCAAATTTTCCTTTTATTTATGATGTAGATTTAAGTATAGCATAAATTGTACTAATATCTAAAAACCTCCTATTTTACCCTTATCTTGTTACTTTATCTATAAATTTCTGTTATATTTATATTGGCACTAAATTACTTCATTTATCTACTTATTATGTCTAATAAAAAAGAAACACAAAATCCAGAAATTCAATCTAAAAACAGTAAAAAGAAAAAATCTAAGACACTTCTTATTGTTGTAATTAGTATTTTTATGATTACATTAATCTGCGTTGCCTCAAGTATTGCAGCTTATTTTTATATTAAGAATAAAAATAAAGATACAACAAACGAACAGCAAGAGGAAGAAAGTGAATCTGACGAAGAAAAAGAAGATGATGAAACTGAAGATGGTAATTTTGAATATTCAGAAGAAGGAACTGTAAATTATATAAATATTGAAATTTCTGAAATCTCCGATGTAGATAAGTATTCAGCCCATCTAACTTATGATACATTTAATATGTCATTCGAATATCCCAAATACTGGGGAGAAGTCGAAGGATATATCTACACAGGAGGATACTGTTATCCAACAGGAAGCACTTATGAGATATATTTTAGTGATAATGAATATATAGAACTAGTTGGAGCAACTAGTGACTGCGATTACCAGGGAGGAGATGTATGTCCTGTTTATGATGGATTCACAGGTACGGACGATTTAAAAGTAGATATTTATCAAGAATTTGATAGAGATAATTATGAGAACTTCGATCCTTTAGCATATAATGATAGACTTCACTTTGGATATCAAGATTTAAATATTGGAGAAAGTGCTATATCTTTCTACTATGCTCCATCCTGTATATGTTCTCATCTTGGGTTTAGAAAGAATGTTGTGATAAACACATCTCTTAGTAAATTTACTGGAATGTATATTATATTAGATATTGTGTCTCCATTAAATAATACTTTAGCTTCTAAAGGGGAATCGGCACAGACTTATTACGGCTTGTCAAATCAATACCCAGATGAAGAGACTTACAAAGACTATCAACAGAATTATTACGATACATATTTATACCTAATTGATCAAATAAAAGACTCTATAGAAAACAACTCTATGGATTATTTAATGAAAAATCAAATAGAAGAATTTGATGAGTTTATAGAGTCAATAGAATTTGGAAGTTAAATAAAATTCAAGAATCTCTTTGCACTAAAAATAATTCATAAATAATAAACCTAATAAATTCCAGATTTGCAAAATATATTAAAATAGATAAAATTAAGAATAAGATAAAAACCGAACCTGAGAGAATTTCTGATATAACTTTAGCTTCTATAAATATATTACAGAACTAATTATCAAATAGCTCTATATAGTTATAGTTGCTTATAAATGTATATAATCTAAATCCTGATATATTATCTATTCACACTTTATTAAAAAGTATGAATTTTCCATCTACAGGTTTAAACTTTTTATTAAAATTATTCCAGTATTCTGGTGAGCTCCCCTCTTCAAAAGCTTCATCCAAATGATCGCCTCCTTTCTCTTTCTTAAAGGATTTACCTATTGTTAATAATAATAAACCATCATTATTTAATCTATCATAAAAGTAGTTAATCATTTTAATTGGATATCGATAATGCTCTATTATCTCAGTCGCAATAATTAAATCATACTTTTCTGAAATATTAGCCAATTTCTCTGTATTATCAACAGGATAAATCTTTACTGGCAACTTCCGCCAAATAAACCTCTGTTTTGTAAAGTATAGTTTAGGAAGATCTAAATCTACTAAACTTAGGTCACAACCTAGCTTTGATAACAAGAGTCCAATATCAGATACTCCACATCCATAATCTAAAACTGTCTTAATACCTCTCCTATTTATTAATTTAAGGTAAGGAGATATAAAATAAACACGATTGTAACACAACATCAATCTTGTTGTATAAACTAAATCTTGTTTACGATATGAATTGAATAAATTATCCTTACCAGTATAAAGAAATAGCTTGTTGAAATTTAATTTATAAACTTCTGATGTTGGATATCCATATTTTTTAATTATATTTATAAATCTTTTTAATGATAAAGGATAAAAATGTAATAATTCATATAAACGTTCTAAATAATGAGGAATAAAAAAGTATTTTTGGGTTCTCTTTTTTAATAATATATTCTTTTCATCAAAAATTAATAAACCAAATAACAGTCTTAATATAAAAATTATCAAATTATTCTTATGTTTTACCTTCTTACTTAACATAACTATTTAATAAAAATTCCAACCCAAATATAAAATTCATTTTTTTTATCTTCTTTTCTCTCAAGAATTTATCATCTCTCCAAGTTACTATGTTTGAAGGATAAATATCAGCATTGTACTTTTGAGCTAATTTGTCATAAATACTATAATCGAAATCCCTTCTAAATTTTTGTATTATTATTATCTTTGTTCCATTTTCACCTCGATAGTTTTTAAATATTTTGTCTAATAATGAATTCATATCTATATTTAAATAATAATTATTAATATCTATTTTTTCTTCCTTATCAACTGAGTAATTTTCTGAAAAAATTTTATCTATTTTAAATAGATTGATAAACCAATCAACCTTTTCGTCAAGTAAGTCAATTAAATCTAAATCATTGGTAAAATAATTCCTTCTTAACGCTTTTGTAGGGTCTTGATCGAGCCTTTCTATAACAATTTTTTTAGCCAAAAAATAATTCTTTGAGAATCCATTAAGTAATTTTTTGTATTCACCACGCATACATCTTAGATACCTTCGTTCTTTCTTTAACTCAGCCTTTAATAGTTCCGATAATTGATCTTTTAGTATAAAACGAGTAGCAAACTTGTCTTCAATTTCCATTCCCTTCATCTTTAAAAGAGGTAAGCTGAAATTGTTTGATATCTGCCTATAAATATTATTCGAAAACATAATAAAAGCATCATGCAGATTACTAGTCTTATAAGAAAGGTCTTTAAAATTTATATCTATATTCAATCCATTGAACACATATTTATATTGGTCAACAATAGGATCAATATAAACATTTACAAACTCAATCCAAGATGTTTTTATCTTATTTGCAGGTAATATTAATGAATATGGATTTATAGTGTTTTTGTTGAGTAATTTTTCTCCGTTTATAATTATTCTATTTAAAATACTATATTGAGTTTCAATATCTAATCCTATGAGTATATGTCTTAAAATTTTTGGAAATTTTGTAAACGGACTAATATATCCATTAATTATCTTTATTTGTCGATTCCTCTGATACTCCGAAAGTAAAAGAGGCATATCATTAGAATTTATATATGTGTCTCTACAAAAATGGAGATGTAGAATCTCAGATATATCTATTTTCTTCATATTTGTTTTTTTAGACATTAGAGATTAAAATTAAGAATTAAAGGATAATGGTCTGAAACATTAACCTCATCGACGATTAAGGATAATTCTTCTATATTTTTACTTATAAAAAATTGATCAACTGATAGCCCAGCTTGTTTAGAATTATTCTTAAATATAATATGTTCTTCTTTATTCAAAGTATTTGATATGTCAAAAACTTGGTTAAGAAACTTTAATATCTTAAAATTTCTCTTAATGAGAGTATGAGATTTATCTATATTAAAATCTCCAGTAAGAACAATTTTATTATCTACTTTATCAATTGTATTTTTTAGTAATTTGAAATATTTACTAGCAAGTTGTTTATCCGCAACATATTTAAGCATATGAGTATTTACTAATGTAAATTCTCTCTGATTTTTAGACAGTTTTAGAATTTGTGCATTATATCTTACTTTTGAATGGTCCTCTACTAATATATCAATTACAGCATCTTCTCCCATAAATAAATTATCAAATTCTTTTAATTGTATTTCTCTTCTTATAAAAGTTGCATTACCAACGTAGCTGCATCCAGACTCATCAGAATAAGATTTAGTTAAAAATCCCTTATGTGTTTGGATTAGCGACTCTTTTATTTCATTGAAAAGATCTATATTATCATAATTACCTTGATTAAAATCCGATTTTTGATATTGTAATTTAAAACGATATCCACCAGCAACTTCTTGAAAACAAAACAGGTCGATCTCTCGAGATTTTGAATTTATATATCTCAATAAATTCTTTAATTTCATTCCACATTGTAAATTTAACGTTAATGCTCTCAAATTAATAGTATTAATTTAGATTAAACCTTCAATATATCATATATATATAAATGTATAATTTAAACATATTTTTAGATTATAGTAAACATTAATTTACATAGAATACAAAATTATTCTATTCTTAATTAATTTATTTCTTTCAATACAATCCTAATTTATCTAGTTTACATTGCAATCCATTTAATCTAAATATTTGATATAATTAACTTAATAAAAAACATTCGTTCAAAAAAAACATGAATAAATATAAAAAAAGATATACCAAAATCAAAAAAGCTAAATTATGGATATACCTATTTATAATTTCATCAACTATTTTAGTATCATTTCTTATTAGTAGAAATGATTTATCTCTTATAGCATTATCTTTCTCTATCTCCCTATCGGGTATTTTAGTTATGTACCTAGGTTACCTTGAATATAAAGGTAAATACTCTTATACTTTCCTCCGTTACTCTCACAAGAAGATTGTAAATACTGGAAAGAAAGCACAAAAAGCTGGAATAATAAATATTTTTAAAGGATTAGTCTTAGGAGTCGGGCTTGGTACATTAATAATAATTCTTCTTTAGAATATTAATATTTATTTAACTAACCTAAATCCCTTGCCTTTTACTGTTACTGTAATAATTAATGAAACTAAATCCTCTCATAAAAAATCCTATTCTCTTTTTTCGAATCACTTTTAATACCCAAGTCTCTAAACCTAAATAAGAATAATATAAGCAATAAAAATCCACTTATTATGAATATTAACATCGATCTTCCACTCTCTGCTAAACCATCTGATTCATAAGTCATTCCTCCTGTGCCTGTTAGATTCGATACCTTCCAGTATCCGACATTATTAATAGTCACTGATTCAACATCCTCTGAATTAACTGATAAGAAATATCCTCCTGTACACTCAGAATTTATATCTGATAATGAGGTCGCATTTGGACATATTAATATCGAATCTCTGCCAGATACTGCTGGTATATATATGAAAAACTCATTATCTAAACCATGGACAAAAGACTTGCCTGAATTGATATCTATTCCTGCACTAATTTCAGACCAGTCAATATTCTGATCAAATGTTACTACAACATCTGCTATTACTTCCCCTTCTTCATTTTTAATACGAATAATTGTTTCTGTACCATAAGGGATTCCTTCTTCTAGATCATATTCTGATTCAATTGCTTCTAACTCCAATCCATCTGGAATATTCTCAATCGTATATGTATCTAGATCAAATACTGCACTTATATTTAAATTACTAGTTACATTTTCATCTATTCTCGGATTTTCAGTTGATCCATCACTCCATTCTATGAATTTGTAACTATCATCAGGTATTGCTTCAACTAAACTACCATCTGAGCCATAATCCACTGTTTGTGAAGTACTTCCTGAAATTGAGCCGTTTTCTCCAGCTGAATAAGTAAGTGTATATTGATTAATATTGAAATTTGCAGTAACTGAAATATCCTCCGTAACACTACTATCCGTTCTCTCTGCTGTCTCAACTCCATCACTCCACGAATTAAATGAACACCCTGTGTCTGGAACAGCTGTTACAGTAGTCCCATCTTCCCCATGAGAAACTGTCTGTGGTGTAGTTCCATCAATACTTCCATGCTCTGAAGCAGTATACGTCAATGTGTGTTCTGCCGAAAAAGTTCCTCCATACTCATATGCACCTATATCAGTAACGCCGTTTCTACTAGATCCTCTTTGATCTTCCGTTGGAATATCTATCCTATCATTCTTTATATTATCTGGATCACCAGCATTGATAGCTATACTATCTTCGAGTAATGCAAGAGTTTGTGTTCCGTTTAGTGTTAGATTATCAGCAAGTTCACCTGCTATATTTAAATTTTCCTGATTCCCGGTAATATCGCCTGTTCCATCAAATATCATACCCTCACTATACTCAACTATATTATATCCATATGTCTTCAAAGCACCTGACGGAGTACCATCAGTTATATAGACATCATTAGGCGACCCTCCTGCCGTATTATCAGCAATTATACTATTTTTAAAGTTTATATCCAGACTAGAATCCAAGGAAGTATAATATATACCTCCAGCTAATCTACCGGCGGTATTATTAACTATTGTACAATTAGTTATATCTACCCAATCTCTATAATAGATATACATTACTCCTGGAAATGAATTCGTATGATTATTTGCAAATGTTGAATTCGTAATCTCTGCACTACCAAAACGATAAGTGTATAACGCTCCAGCAGCCATATGTGAATCAGGATCACTACAAACTGCTTCATTATTAGTAAATGTTGAGTTTAGAATTTCCAAGTCAACATTTTGATACATATAAATTCCAGCACTTCCCGCGGTAACACCATTAAAGTGATTATCATCTATAGTAGATTGATATATATATAAATAAGAATTAGTATCTGCATAAATAGCTCCTGCACCCCGAACATTTGTTGAGTTATAATAATTTGCAGTAAGTCTAACATTTGTAATAGTCAATGTCACATAACCTGCAATACTTAATCCTCCACCACTTCCTTCTGCACTCGCAACACCATTCCTAATAGTCAAATCCTCAAACGCAATTTCTGCAAGAAATTCATTAATTGTAAAAACTGACCTATCAGCAGTATTAGGTGATTCATGTGCTTGAATTATTGTTTCATCAGTACCTTGTCCTACAATAGTTAAATCTTTTTCAAGAATATATCCAGAAGAAATAACATCTCCTGACTCGTCAGCATCTGTCCAAGTAAAAGTCCCTGTAAGGTTTATAGTATCTCCTGAGACTGATTCTGTATAAGCTTTATAAAATGTTTTATATGGGCTTCCTAAAGATCCATCTCCAGTATCACTTCCGGTACTGCTATTTACATATATAGTCGAAGCTGCATTTACTTCTTTATTATATAAAAAAACACCTATTATAATTATAATTATTACCAATAGTTTCTTAAGCAGTTTCATATACTCAAACATATAAATTTAACAGATATACCTCTTTTAGATTAGCACAACCTTTTAGTCATATCAAATTAATTAAAAATTACTTACTATTTAAAAAAGGTATATTATTAATTACATGTTACTTTTTCTTTAAAATACTGTTATATTATTAAGGATATATTAATTTTTAAATCTAAATCATGCAGAGTAGTACACCTTTAAAGAATAGCATTAATCAAGAAACAAATGATACAGCTGCACAACAGCCTATACAAAAACACACTAAAGATAAAAAGAAACCACTCATTATTTTCTCAATAGTTATTGGTATTTTATTATTAATTAGTCTTACAAGTATCGGGGCTTATATGCTTGGTGAAAAACATGGTGAAACTCAAGTAAATAATAATATAGATACAGAATCTGATTTAGATGATAATGAGTCCGAAGATAATACAAGTATTGCTAATGATACCGACGATGATAGTAATAGCGATGATAATATAAATGGCAATAATAGTGATACAATTCAAAACAATGACCTTTATGAAGGATGGCAGGAGATTGAACTAACTCACATGGGATATAAAGCGATGATACCAGAAAGTTGGTCTTATGAAGAAACAAAGGATTCAGGAGGTCTACAATATCAAGTGATATTTATGGATAGTAATTCAAATCAATATCGAATAACGCCTTTATGCCAACTAGGCGACTGCGGATGCGAATATCAATCAAATCAGAAAACTTTATTTACTTTTAATTATTTAGATAAATCTGATGTTAATATGTACATCGCCGAATGTTACACAGATTTAATGGCTATCGATATGTCTGAACCGGAAAGCAGATCTTTATTCTTTACAGTAGAAAATTCATATAGCCAATATGGAGAGTTAGGCTTTGGACATAATCTTGATGATACTGAATCAAGCCTTGATGAATTAAGAGATGAATATTCAGATTTGAAAAAAATCTTGGAGTCTTTTGAAACAATTTAAATAACTTTTTTAAAATATTTAATTGTTTTCTTTAATCCTTCTTCTATGCATACCTTAGGTTCCCATTTTAATTTACTTCTAGCTAATGATATATCAGGTTTCCTCTTTTTAGGATCATCTTTTGGTAATTCCTTATATACTATTTTACTCTTACTGGATGGGATTAATCCTAAAATCAATTCAGCAAGTTCCTTTATAGTTAATTCTTCCGGATTACCTATGTTTATGGGTCCAATATATTCAGCATCCATCATCTTAACCATACCTTCAACTAAATCACTTACATACTGAAATGACCTTGTTTGTGAACCATCACCGTAAACAGTTATATTCTCATTTTTCAAAGCTTGTACTATAAAATTTGAAACTACTCTGCCATCATTAACTAGCATATTGGGTCCGTAAGTATTGAAAATCCTAATCACTCTAACATCCACGCCATTTTGTCTGTGATAATCGAAACATAGTGTTTCAGCACACCTTTTGCCTTCATCATAACAAGATCTAATTCCAATTGGATTAACATTACCCCAGTAAGTCTCCTTTTGCGGGTGCTCAGATGGATCTCCATAAACCTCTGAAGTAGAAGAAAAAAGAATCTTCGCCTTTACTCTTTTTGCCATTCCAAGCATATTCATCGTACCAAGAACATTTGTTTTAATTGTTTTGATAGGATTATGTTGATAATGTACAGGAGAGGCAGGACAAGCAAGATGATAAATCTCATCGATTTCTATTAAAATCGATTTGACAATGTCATGTCTAACAACCTCAAACCTTTTATTCTTCATAAGCTTGTATATATTTCGCTTTTGACCGGTAAAAAAATTATCCAGACACAAAACTTCATCGCCCCTTTTTATCAAACTTTCGCAAAGATGAGAGCCTATAAAACCAGCCCCACCTGTAACCAATATAGTTCTCATATCAAGTAATAAAAAATTAAATGTAATCACTTTATAACAAAAAATATCCTTCTGTTCAAACTTATAATACTACATAATTCTTTCCTATATTTAGTAATTCTATTATAATTTGAATTAAATAACTATATATTTATTATCAATCCTTTATATATAAAAATGAATAATATGAAATACAGTGAGAACAATACGGCAAAATACTACGATAAAATATATAAAAAATGGATAAAGAAAGATTATACTGAATATGAATGTAATCTTATTGAAAAATACCTGCCTAAAAATGGTAAATTACTTGATGTAGGTTGTGGAAGCGGTAGACATGCCAAATACTTTTATGACAAAGGATATAAAGTAGTTGGAGTAGAACCTGTTGAATACTTCGTTAACAAATTAAAATCAGAAAAACCTTCTTTAAAAATTTTCAAAGGATATTTTAATAACTTTAAAAAAAAGGAAAAATTCGATGTTATCATCTCTATGTGGAATACATTTCACCAATTGGCAATGAATGAAAAAGAGGCTTTATTTATCATAAAGAAAATAAAATCTTTATTAAAAAGAAATGGAGTAATTATTTTTAGTCTATCTCCAGGAGAAAAATTTAAAATAAAAGATTACAATTTTTCCCACGAGGAAAATATTGACGGCAAAAAGTACTGTTTAGACTGGAAAATCATAAACTCTGATAAAGATACATTAACAGTAACTTCTTTAGAGCATATAAAAGTTTATAATGAGGAAGACGAATTAATTGATGATGTAAAAGCCCATATCAAACAAAGATATTGGAAAGAAAGGGACTTAATTAAATTCGCAAAGAAATTATCTCTAAAACTAAAAATCATTCCACCATTTCCAAACACTCACAATAGCCACTACATATTTATAAAAGAAAAATCTAAGCAGAAATAAATATTACTTCAACTTAACTATCTATAGCCATGGAAATTATATAATATTAGAATTCCTTTTGTGACACCAACCTTAAAAATCCTTCATTAATCAATACTTCTGTAATGTTGGTAAATCTAATTCCTTCCTTAGTTGATTCGTAATCAACATAATCTTCACCTTTAGAAAAACATGTTCCTTTGTCATTTTCAACATCTTCACTAATTGAAGGCTTCTGATTTTGTTCATCTTTAATAAGAACAAAACTCTTGACTACTTTGTATATATACTTTTTGACTATCTTATAAATAATAAATAAACTAAAACTGGATAATTAAAATATCACTATTTGAATATACAGGACATGTTTATACATTATAACATAATCAGCGTTTGGATAATAATTAATAAATTAGAATGAATCCCCACTTTATCTACCAAAGTTATCTATTTGATATCCTATTCAATAGTTCCTGTCTCCTTTTTTAAAATTTTTACTAACAACATAAGTAGTTGATATCAACAATATTCCCAATAATAGAAATAATAAAATACTACTCTATAGCGATGCTATTTAGAGGAAACTAAGCGTTTAAAAGAATTGCTTTTGTGAAGCTTTTATCACTCAAAGACATCATAGATACCCTAATCCTTCTTCCATTAACCTCTTTACGATCGAGAACCTGTACAGCAGTCTTTACATCAGACTCCTTCCCCATAGATATAAAAGCTTTCCCGAGTGATTCACCCGAAATACTATTTCTTATGAGTGTAACATTTTTAACTTCTCCAATAATAGAAAAGATGGTTTCAAGTTTACGTTCAGTGGTATTCCAAGAAAGCTCGGATACACATAATTGGTAATCTTTCATTACAATAAAAAATTATAAATATAAAATATATTAGAGGAAAAAATAACTCGCTTGAAAAATCTTTTGGATAAACAAAGAGGATATAATTCAACTAATTTATATATTATATCATATGAAAATAAATATTACTAATCATAAATACTTTGACTAGGAAATAATCTTATAACTAGAGGTCAATCTGAGAATTAAATTTGAGAAACCCTTTATCTATAAGTAGCTTTGTAATCGATGTAAATGCAATCTCTTTTTTTAAGCGACTTATAATCAACCTACTCTTCGCCCTCAGAAAAACATATGCCTTTAGCAACATAAACATCTTCACTAACACAAACTCTATTCTGTTCACCCTTAATTAAGACAAAACTTTTAATTACTTTAACAAAATAAATTTATTGACTTTATTTATTTATATATGATACAATAACTTGTTTTTGGAAGTGAACTAAGTAGTCTGTAAAGTATTATTTCTAGTAATTTCCCTATTTTAATTTTTATTACCACAATATTATGGCAAGTGGAACAGTAAAAACTGTTACTGGCAAAGGATTCGGCTTCATAAATCAGGAAGATGCTGATCAAGATATCTTCTATCATGAAACTTCTCTGGAAGGAGATTTAGCCGAGAGAAAATTACGTGTCGGTGATAAGGTCAAATTCGAGATTGAACAAACTGAAAAAGGACCAAGAGCAGCAAAAATTGAACTTCTTGAAAACTAAGTTTTTAAGAGATCTATGTATCGGTAATTAAAGAATATACTAACGTATCATTCCCTTTATCTACCATAAACAGGCTGTGTCAAGACATTCTTGTTTTTAGCAGGATGGAGTAGTATTTGATTACCTATTATCTTGTTGAAAAACGGATATACCATTAAACAAGAATGTTGTTTTATTTTTGTTTAGCATCTGTTAATAATCTAGAACTAATTACTATTAGTCCTTTCAAAATGTTATTTGTAGTTTAAGGAAATCCCTATTTTTTCAAATTGAGTTGCTCTTTTGCATAATCACTTAAAACATGCCTTCTTGCCCACTTCCTCTGATTATTAGTAAGAAACACTTTACGTAACCTCAAAAAATGTGGAGTAACTTCCAACATTTCTTCACTTTTTAAAAAAGAAAATGCAAAATCTATTGTTATAGGGATTATAGGTCTAAGGACAGATTGTGTTATCTCATCATGTTTTACTCTATGAGCAGATTTATGTCTCGCTTTTGTTACATCGACCTCCAGATCATTTTCGTATTTATTAATGCCTACGATCATACCTTACAATATCAGCAGAAAGCTCAAGGTGGACTTTCAAAACCTATGAAACTCTCACCTGAACTAGAAGATACATCGGACCAGGTCCAATGCCAATTACCAAAGCGCTATGGGTTTATATCAAAGAGAATAATCTACAGGATGAAAATGACAGAAGGACAATAGTTGCAGATGAAAAGCTGAAAAAAGTCTTCGATGGGCAGGAGAAAGTGAATATGTTTGAAATGACTAAGCTTGTTTCAAAACATTTGTCGTAGGAAAAAAACTTCTAAAAATATATCTAACTTGTCCAAAATAGTTATCTTTTTAAAATTTTTTTAAAACTATTAAATTCTTGTTTTAACTGTAACATATCTTTATCTTTATACTTTTTGGAATACAATATCTTATCAGACTTCATAAATATCCTTTTTAACGCATTTATATCAAAATCCTTCTTATCTATAAGCTTAATAATAGAATTATTATTCAGCATTACTATTTCTTCATCTAAATCTAAATTTCTAATTAATAGCTTTTTGGTTTTTAAAATAATCTTTCGAACTATTTTTTTATTTTTTAAATCTCTATAAAATTCTTTATATTTAATTCTCTTATATAAATATCTACTAGCTATAAAAATAATAATACTGCTTATTATTGGTAATAAAATAATTAACAAAATCTTTAATGCCTTCTTTATCTTCTTGTTAAATTCTTCCTTCGACTCTTCATATTCTCTTTGTTTCTTCTCTTCCTCCTTTTTTTTATCTTCCTCTTCTTTTTTTCTATTTGCCTCTTCCAATTTCTTTTTATATTCTTCATATGAAATCCCCTCCTCTAAATCATCTATATCATCAAAAGACATTTCTGTATCTATTGACTGCATAACATCTTCAATTTGATCTTCTGTTAACAAGCTTAAATTTTTAATGCCCCCAATTTTTGATATATTTAATTCAGGATCTAAATTACTTGTTGTTGGTTCAAAATTCACCCATCCATAACCAGGCAGATATACTTCTACCCATGCATGGGCATCTGTGCTAAGTATCACATATGCGTCCAATTCTTCAATATATAAATCTGAATAATAGCCGCTTACTACCCTAGATTCTATACCTACCATATCAAGCATAGTTGACATTGATACAGCAAAATAAGAGCAAAATCCTTTCTTTTTATCAAGAATAAAATCATCAATAGGATTCTTTAAATCCGTAATACCAGGGATTTTAGTATATAAATAATTCTCCTGTAGGTAATCCTTTACTGCTAAAACTTTCTTATATGTAGTATCATACTCATTAGTTATTTCATAAGCTAAGACACTTATTTCTTCATATCTATCAGATTCTTTATCATTATAAAAATAATTATTATAATAATACTCTTTATTATAGAGATAATCCTGAAACACATAATAATCAAAAGTTGTTGATTGATACGTTATATGTTCAACTCCGTTTTTAGTTCCATTAGATTTTATTAATCCATACAAATTAGAGTATTTATATGAACTTTCTAATCCAATCACTCTCTGAACACTAGGAATTATTTTATTTTTCCCATATTTATACACAACTTCAATATCCTTTTTATTCTCCTCAATTAGAAGATAAAATCCTATCCAATATTCCCCATACTCATCATAAAACTCCTCATAAAAATAATCTTCATAAAAATAGCTGTCATTAATACATGAAGTAACCCATAAACCATCAGCATCCATATAAACATTATATACATCAGTCTTAAGATAATATGGACTCTCTGACCTATAAAAACCGACTATTTGTGGTACTAATCCCCCTTCTCTTGATTCAAAATCTAAATCTGATCTATAATCTAGAGGATCTCCATTCTGATTATACTCCTCCTTTTGTTGTTCAACTCTTATATCATTTATATCTCTAATATAATGATTAAAATTTCCACCAGCTTTGTAGGAAAACCAAAATGAAAGAATAAATAACATACAAAAAAATATAAAAGCAAACGTTTGTAGAAAAATCTTTTTTCTCCTATGACTAATGCCCTTAAATACCGAATGTTTCTGTATAAAATAAACTAAACAAATAATAAGATAAATAATACAAAAAATCACACAAACAATATAAGTAAAGAATTTATTATCTTGAAAAATTATACTTTGATCAATAAATATGTATAGAAAGAAAAAAATAAGAAGATTTATACTTTGAGTTTTGTGAATTATAAGAAAAGAGAAGAACATTGAAGCTAAACCTTTTATGAAGCCGTTAATTAACGGAAGAATTAATTCATTTGTATATAATACAGGTTCAATATTCCCTATAAACTTTTGACTAAATAAATTATATATTAGACTAATAAAAATTTCCTTTCCAAAAACCAAGTAAATTGATGAAATAAAAGCTATTAAAAATAATAAAAGGATCTTAAATCCCAGCTTTTTAATTATTAAATATGAAAACATAAAAGATAGATAACCACCTATTAAAACACCGATAAACATAAAGACTAGACTGAACTTACTTTCTATATCAATCTGTTCTAATTCAGATATACTAATAATTGATATGAATAAAACCGATACTATGAAAAATGTTAAAGTAAATTTTGTATTTGTGTCCTTAAGAATCTTCATATAACTTCATTCAAACTTATATATTTTAGACCTTTAAGCATAGTTTCATTACTTTTCACCAAATTCTTAAATTTCTCAAAATAATAAGCCTCTTTGGCTTTTCTTACTATATTCATAATTTCCAAAAGCTCATTCCAACTTACTCCATATATGTTTTCTTTAGTAGAAAACAAGTGCTTTTGAATTCTAGATTTTAACAAAAGAAAATCATCTTTTGATATTCGATAAATATACGATTCTTCACTATCAAGGAATGATAGATCTACTGATAAAGTATATATAACAGTCTTGTCCAAATTTTTCTCTTGTATATAATCAGAAAGATTCTTATTATCTTGACATTTACAGTCCTTTAGAAGAATAAAAGGCAATTTATCTAGATTATATTTATTTACATCATCTATATAAACATCTTCTTCTCCATTTATATACAAATCTACTTTTAACTTAGTATCCTTTAAACTACTTCTTATAGAACTTATAACACTATCTAAAAAATTTGAAATAACATTTGAATAATCTACATTTTTTAAATAAGGTGTATAAAGATTTATAACTATTTTTGAATCACCAAGCCCAACCAGTCTCCTTTCCGGAACTCTGGTCATCAATTTTCTTGTTTTTGCAGTAGTTTTCCAATGAATTCTACTAATCTGATCACCAAATTGATACTCTCTGATTGAAAAAAATTCCTCACTTGGATCTCGAGATAGATAATATTTACCCTCAATGTTAGTCTTCTTATTCTTTAAAATACTCTGAACAATACAACTCTCATTTGAAATGATGAAAGAACTTCTTTTATCAAAATCATAATATATTTTTGTATCAATTAATCCTAAAGGATCTTTTAAATAAAAAATTATTGAATCTATAGAATAACTGGTTGTTTTTAATCGACTTAAATCGAAATCAAAAACATTATTTTTCAAAAAAGCTCTTGGAAGAGCTTGATGATCAATAGAATCACTTCCTGATATATCATTTATAAGATTTATTTTTGCGTGCCAAAACAAATATAATGAATTCACTTTGTTCGTAATTTTTATCTTATATTGCTTTCCGTCTCTTACTTCAGAGAACTGAGCTTTCTTTAATACTTTACGAAATTTTTCTCTTAAAATTATAGAAAGAATAAAACTAAATAATAAATATATCACTAGAAATAATAAAAGTGCTATAATGATAATCTTAAACTCATATACAAAAGTATATACTCCAGTGATATCTATTCCTGAGTTTCCTCTTAAAGATATATCTCGTATATACAAAAATTCATCTATAGTAGTTACTATAGTAATTATAGATATAAGTGCTAGTATAAATCCTAGAGGAGAAAAAACATTAAAGAAGTAATATATATTTATTATTTTTTTTATTAACTTTTTGAAATTAGAAACTTTCATCATCAATCATTTTTTTCAAAAGCATCTCTTCTTCACCTCTATTAACACCATAAACTCTATGTAACATCACTGGTATAAATAATTCATAAATATCATCTCTTGTAACAAACTCTCTATTATATATATATGCATTAGCTTTTAACGCCCTTACAAGTTTCTTTCCTGATCTTGGACTAATTCCCAGATAAAAATTACTTTTTTCTCTTGATTTTTCAAATATTTTTAATAATTTTTCCAAGATCTCATCTTTTATAAATACTTTTTCAAATTCTTTCTGCCATCTTAGTATTTTACCTTTAGATAATTTATTTATATTAATATCATCAACATCAAACTCAGACTGTGTCATAATCTTTTTCTCTGTTTCCCTTGATGGATAACCTATCCTAGTTTTTATAATAAACCTATCAAGCTGAGCTTGAGGCAAGGGATATGTACCTATAAATTCAACCGGATTTTGAGTAGCAATTACAAAAAATGGTTTTTCTAATTTATAAGTTTTATTGTCTATGCTAACCTGCCTTTCTTCCATTGCTTCAAGTAAAGCTGATTGTGTTTTTGGTGATGCTCGATTGATTTCATCAAAAAGTAATACATTTGTAAAAATAGGACCCTCTATAAAATGAAATTTATTATCACTTTGATCAAATATATTTACACCAGTCAAATCTCCAGGAAGAACATCCGGTGTACCCTGAATTCTTTTGAAATTTAAATCCAGAACTCTTGAAATTAACTTTGTTAATCTTGTCTTGCCTGTTCCAGGAACATCTTCAAGAAGGATATGATCATTGCATATCATTGCTATAATTATAAGCTTGGTAACATGAGATACTCCAAACATTACTTTTTCACAAGTATTTATGATCTCCTGTATATCTGAACGAAGTTTCGGCAATTTATTATTCTCCGTCATTGTTATATATTAATAAGTAATTACTTACTAACATAACGGATTATTTACTAAAAGGCAAAAAAATAATAAGTTATTAAAATTACAAAACTCTATTACTATTTAAGACATAGTAGGAGTAAATTATAATTAATCAAAAAGCTTAGATTGGTAATAAGCATCCGTTACTGAATCAGATCTTTCTCTTGTAATAAAATCTAGAGGCTCAGGAAGACCTAATTGTCGATATACTTCATCTAATTCCATCCTCATACAAATATTACCGTCCATATTAAAAGCTGCAATTTCAATTATTTCTCTTAGTACGTTTGCCCTTTTATTTAATTCACAATATGCCTCAACATTACCTCGACTCAATTCATAATCTGCCCACAAACATAATGCTGCATGTCTTATAACACAAATATAAAAACCAAATCTAGCTGATATCGCTTCGATGCATCCATCATTTACACTAATTAAACTATTAACTCCATAAACTTTATGATTATATATTTGTATATCATCTTTTCCATCTAAATATATTCCCAACTGAGCAAATCCTCCTCGTTTTGCAGCCATTAATCTAGATTCAGTAACAGCCCCGCATAATACTTGTTCTGGATACTGAATTCTCTTATTCTCAAATATCCTTACCATTACTTCTTCTTTTAAACATGAAAAATAGTGATATTCAGCTGATAATCCTTTTGGTCCCGACTCTATCATTTAATCAATTATTACAAATTACATTATAGAATATTATATCATGTTTTTTTATAACAAACCTCAAATATTCTTAACTAATATCAAGAATCGGATATAAACAATAAGAAAGATTGAATATAATTAGCTATCTTGTTTAATAGGCATTAATTAATTTCTTAACATTTTCTTGAATAAATTTTGTTGTTTTTCCCCATTTCAAATATCTATTTAGGCTTTCAAGTCTTACGAACTTTTGGAAACTTATATCTCCTGAATCCGGATCAGCTACAAATTTATCTTTTCTTTTTATCCTTGCAGTAAATCTTACTTGATTTCCTACATATTTAAATTTACTATCTTTCATTATATAGGTTCTCTGATAAAATAATGGTTTTATTGTTTCTCTAGAAATAACAACTGCAGCCTCTTCATAAACTTCTCGAATAATAGTATCCTCATAACTCTCACCTTTCTCAACTCCGCCTCCAGGCAATATCCAAACCTTTCCTTCTCCTGAAACTATAAGAATTCTACCTATTTCATCTAATATAATTCCGTATGATTGTATTACATTTTCTAAATTAGAAAAATCATCTGAAATAAACAATTCAAATCTGCATTTATATCCTCTCCAGTCAGTTTCATTAATAACATCAGGTTGTTTTTTTACTCTATTTTTAATAGGCATAATAATAAAATAAAAAAATAAGACTTAAATTACATAGATTATGATTATACTATTGAATAATAGAAAAATCCAAAATTTTTAATCAATCTTTTCAACAAATATACCTATTATCTTGTTGAAAAACGGATATACCATTAAACAAGAATGTTGTTTTATCTTTGTTTAGCATCTGTTAATAATCTAGAACTAATTACTATTAGTCCTTTCAAGACGTTATTTGTAATTTAAGGAAATCCTTATTTTTTCAAATTGAGCTGCTCTTTTGCATAATCACTTAAAACATGCCTTCTTGCCCATTTCCTCTGATTATTAGTAAGATACACTTTACGTAATCTCAAAAAATGTGGAGTAACTTCCAACATTTCTTCACTTTTTAAAAAAGAAAATGCAAAATCTATTGTTATAGGGATTATAGGTCTTAGAACAGATTGTGTTATCTCATCATGTTTTACTCTATGAGCAGATTTATGCCTCGCTTTTGTTACATCGACCTCCAGATCATTTTCGTATTTATTAATGCCAGCAATCATCCCCTCATATACTACAGTTTTCGGATCGATAAATAGCTCTCCCCTTTCTTGTGCAGAATTTAAAGCATAACTTAAAGCTGTTCCGCTTGTATTAACAATTAAAACCCCATTTCTTTTTTTAGCCTTCTTTTCTGAATAAGGGACATATTTTAAAAAGAAACTTTGCATAACAGCCGTACCTTTCGTATCCCTCATCAATTTACTCCTAAGTCCTAGAATATCATAAGTTAATATTTGATAAGTAAATTTTGCTACTTCATTTTCTGATTCTAGATTAATAAGCTCAGCATTACGTGAACCTAGCTCCTTTGTAACTGCTCCAATATAATCTTCCCCGACAGTAATTACTAACTCTTCAAGAGGCTCCATTTTTTTATTATCCTTTATTTTATACACAACTTCCGGTTTTCTAATTTGGAACTCATAACCTTCTCTTCTCAATGTTTCAATTAAAATCCCGAGCTGCAATTCTCCCCTACCTTCAATATCAAATCCTCTTTTATCATTTTTTTCTATCTTTAATGCAATATTTACTTCTTTCTCTTCTTGAAGTCTTCGTTCTATCTGTTTAATTGATATATATTTCCCATCTTCCCCAACTAAAGGAGAAGTATTTTCCTCTAAAGTAATTTTAACTGAAGGAGGAGTTATTCGAATATCGGGTAATGGAGAAAGATTTGAAGGATCACACAGTGTCCAGCCAATATCAGAAGAGCTAATACCTGAAACGGCAGCTATTTCACCTGTCTTAATATGCTCCATATCAATCATCTTTAATCCCTCCCTAAGCCGTAGACACTTAACTATACCAGATTTTACAAGATTACCATCAGGAGAGACTAATTTGATTGGATTACCTTTTCTGATTTGACCTTGTTTTATAGTCCCGATAAAAAAGGTCCCGTAATGTTCATCATAATCCAGAGAACTTACCTGCATCTGAAAAGGTTTATCTGGATCTCCACTTGGTTCAGGAATCGATTCAACAATCCCATCCAAAAGAACTTTTATGTCACCTTCTGTATTTAAAACATCCGATGGTAATTCTTTAAATACTTTTCCTTCACGCCCTATTGCATAAAAAACTGAAAAATTTAATTGGTCTTCATCTTTTGCAATAGATAAAAAAAGATCGTGTATTTTATCTAATGTTTTTTCAGGATTTGCTAACTTTTTGTCGATTTTATTTATAACCACAATTGTTTTCAAATTTACCTCTAAAGCTTTTTTTAATACAAACTTTGTCTGAAGCATAGGTCCCTCTTGTGCATCTACAATCAACAAACAACCATCAACCATATTTAAAATTCTTTCAACCTCTCCTCCAAAATCAGCATGACCCGGAGTATCAACAATATTAATCTTATAATCCTTATATCTTACTGATGTATTCTTAGACTTTATCGTGATACCTTTTTCTCTCTCCAGTTCAAAAGAATCAAGTATCTGGCTTTTAGCCATTTCTTTTTGATTTTCTCTAAAAGTATTTGTCTGTTTTAAAAAGGCATCAATCAAAGTAGTTTTACCATGATCAACATGTGCTATAACAGCAATATTTCTAATTTTATTCCGTGGAACTATATCCAGCATTTTATTAATTTAATCAAAAAACCCAAATAGGGGAAAACAGAAAAACTTTAATTATTATATAGGGATTTCCAATAATTATCAATACTTTTAATATTCTATTTGTTTTAAAAAATTTAATAATCATTGTCTTATAGGGTATTATTTTAGTATAATACCGCATAGTTAAAGTATATAATTAATCTATATTATGGGAACAACAGAACAGATTGCACCGCCCCCTATACATCAGCCACCAGCTATACAGCAGACAATATGTGAAGAACCGATAGAATGGGGAACACCTGCAACTAGAGAATTAAATGCTAAATGTGATACAAGATTATTTACTTTCAATGTACCTAATGAGGGACGACATCCATTTAGAGTAGTAGCAAAAGTTGAAGGGGAAGAAGTTGAGGTATCTTTAGTCAGTCAAGATAACCGAAGATTAAATTCCACTCCCACAGGTGGGATATCAATAAATATTCCGGATTTACAGCCAGGAAACTATGCTATACAAGTCACCACAGAAACAACTTCTACATTATCTACAGTCATAACAGCTACTTTGAGTGCTCCTGATCATACAGTTGATATACATACACTAGATACTGAACCTTTTCTTCCAGGTAGAACAGTTGTTACAACTACAGTTGAAGTATGTAATCAAGACCCATTAACTTCAACTGCTCAGGTCACTATCACCAAGGGTCCTTGGGTAGAAATACTAAAAAATGATACTTTTAGTATAACTTTGCCTGTAAACTCATGTGAAAGTGTTGAAGTACCTATAGAAGCAAATCTCGACAATTGGGGAATCAGAACAACAAGAACAATGACTTTAACAGCAACTTCTCAAGCCTCTCTTGGAAATGCTACTCAAGTAACAGAAGAATTGGTTCGTGGAGACATTCGAACTGTATATCTACCAGTAGCAATGGGAAGAGAAGGTAAATTAACAGCAGGAGTAATAGCTATTGGTAATGGTCCACAAGAAACTCTCAGAACCTCAATGGAAGAAATAACAAAATATGTTTATCAATATTTATCAGATACATTAGGTATGACTCCTGAAGAAATCCTAGCTCTTTTACAAGAACCAGCAGATTTAGACGGAGACGGTAAACCTGATTCAGATATGACTGATACTACTTCTGAGGAATTCTTTTTAGAAACAGAAGTATTTTTAAGTAAACATCCTGGTGAAAGGGTACATTCTTACTTGTTAGGTCATGGATCTAGAGAAGAAAGAGCTAGCATTGCTCTTAGATGCAATAGCTCTTCTTGTCCGCTTGATTACAAATTATATGCTGATGAGTTTAATGAGTGGCTGGAAAGAATGATTGAGCAACATAATAATAAATTTGTTTTTGTTATTGAATCCTGTCATGCTGGGCGACCAGGTGGATGGATATATATTATAAATGGAACTCCTGAACATCCAAATGTAATTCTAACCTCTACAGATGAATCAGGATCATGGTGCCGTAGGAATCCTACTACTGGTGAAATCATATCCTTTACAACTCTTTTCTATGGAGCTTTAGATGATGGTTTTTCACCACAAGAAGCTTTTATCAAAGCTTCATTAGAGATAAATTATCTATTTAGCCAACAAGTACCTCTAGTAGAAGCTAATGGAGATGGTATTCCCTCAAGTATTGTAGAAGACAATGGCGATATTTCCTTAATTAATGAAGCTTTTGGATATAAATCTCCAGAAGTAACAGTAACTTCTCAAGTTACACTAACACAAGAACGAATCCAAGAACTTGATGAAATAATAAGAAACACCGAAATATATACTTTAACCCAAGATCCCGAAAGCGATGTAGGAATATTAATTAACGGACTATCTCAAGTTAATGATATAACTGACGAATTAAATCGAGCAGGACATGATCTGAATAAACAAAAAGCATTAGGAAATCATAAAGAAGTATGCTTAATTAAATCTACAATACAGCAATTAAGAACCGATCTACAAAGATTAACTAGTTTCTTTGAATCCTCTCTAGGAGAAAAACTCTTTAATGCTCTAAGAAGTAACCTAAAAGTATCTCTTGAACAGGGATTAGAATATAGCGATGTACTTAGAAGGATGATAATACAAATTAAAACTTATCTTAAATCCTGCTCTCGTGAAGAGGCTTCATATGCAAAGGGAATATTATCACGAATTGATAGGACTCTGTATGGGTTTGAACTGCCAAGGAATCCTGATGGTGAAATCAACAGACATGTATTATATTGGCATTATGTAATTACTCTTGGCTGGGATTTACAACATCACCTCTTTGTATAATCAACATTAAAAATCTTATAATATAGAAGAATAAAGTTGATTATTAATAATTAAACAACATCATCAAGATCAGACTTATTAATATATCATTTTCCATTTATCAAAACATATCATTTACTACTTCTAACATCATAATATATAATAAATTATCATGGTTTTGAAACAACTAATTAAACATCGATATTTTAAAATAACATTTTTAATATTATTAATTCTTTCTATTATAATCATTTCTATTATTCTTATCCCTAGTTCAAATCCAAAGATTCAAAAAATAAAAGAGATATTAACCAATTCAGATAAATGTACAGCAGAGAATACCACATTTACTGTAAGTCCAATTGATATTGAAAATATTGTTAGCATTATTCCTTTAGGCAATCTAAATCCTTCAGGGCATACATTTCCAACAGATCACATGTACTACAATATAAAGACAACCGATGGAAATGCACAGTCACCAACAGTAGATGTAGAGCTTTATGCACCTATAGATGCAACTATAGAAACAATTAATGTTATGACTTACAAAAATGCTGAACCGCCAAGCACCGACTATTCTATCAACTTTAGGACTTGCGAGAATTTCACTTTTTATTTTATTCATACAACTTCACTTTCTGATAAATTATTAAATGAAATTAATCTACAAGACGATGACTGTGATGAATATACAACTGGAGGCAGAATATATCAAAACTGCTGGCAGGAAGTAAACATTGATGTAAAAGCAGGTGAAGTGATAGGAACTGTAGGAAGCGGCATTAGAACAAATTTTGATTTTGGAGTTACTGATAACAGAATACCGCCTCATACATATGCGAATTCAGAAAGATGGGAAGATAGCAACAGAGAAGATATGTTCTATACTGTATGCTCAACTAATTACTATACAGATGAATTAAAGGCAGTTTTGGAAATTAAGATTGGAGACTGGAATGGAAATAAAAGAACAATCGATCCTATTTGTGGAACTATTGCACAAGACATACCTGAAACTGCTCAGGGAATTTGGGTTTTAAAAGGAACTAAAGAAGTATCAAATGAAGATCCTCATATAGCTCTTGTACATGATAATATAGATCCAACAATTGGAGTTTTTTCAATTGGAAATTCACTTGAAAATATTGGAATTACAAGCGGTACTTATAGATTCAATCCAAAAGAAACTGGAAGTATTAATTTAGATTTTGATCTCATTCAACCAGCAGATGATATTTATTGCTATCAAGTAGCTGAAAGCTTTCAAGGACAGGACAATAATTTTTCAATATTAATTTCACTAACTTCAGAAAACACATTATTAATTGGACCGTATAATTCACTAGAATGCGGGAGTGGGTCATGGAGTTTAAATGAATATGTTGAGTTTGAAAGATGATACTTTCTTAATACCCTATATCTTCTTCTTCAATTCGTACGATCTTATAGTTTTTTAACTTCAACAACTTTTAATCACCATTGTAATCTATGAACACCATCCTCAGATCTAATCCTTCTTGCTACTTTTTCAAGAATTTTACCCGTTGGATCAAAAAGACCCAGTATTACTCTTTTAGCTATCTCATATAGAGAAAATGTTATCCAGGCATTTCTTATGTACTCGTGGAATCTTTCATAACCTTCTCTATCTAAATGGTACATAATACCATCTGTACTAATAGTTGAAATTTTTTTTAGTCCTTTATTATAAGCAAGTAACTCAATATTTCTTAAGTGAGGATATGGTGCAAGTGAAACAAACCCCAAATCCCTCCATAACCTTCGAGCATTCTCTAATTCACCTCCAGTTGAAAATCCTATATTTTCATCTCTATGACTACTAATTCGTATATCATCTCCTTCAGCCAGTACAGAAGACTCATCAATTCTAGCTCTTAAATTATTTAGAAAAATAATTGATAATGGTACACCATCATAAAGAATCTGTGCACTTGAAGTTATATTTATAGAAGTATCTAATCCTTTTTTATTACGGTAACTTACAACTTTTTCCAATAACAACACCACAGCTTCTATACTCATCTTTCCAATAGTATGCAGTACCCATTTACCATCTTCTTTCACTGCTGCATAGTTATGAACTAACAGTCTTATTTCTACTTGATCCTTTAAGGCTTCTATCGCTGTGAGATCTTCTCTGTAAATATCTATTTCAGAAACAGCTCGATAAATATCATGTTCTCGAGACCTTACGACTAAATACCTCCATAACTTATCCCCAACGAAATTTAATACTGCACTTTTCAAAACTTCAATAGTATTAAATCCTTGAGATGATAATCTCTCTTCCATGTTAATAATTATTAAGAATAACCCCTATTATATCATGGTTATATTGTCATTATAAGTAACTCAAAGGTAACTTAATTTTATTTTTTTTATTATATTTTATATAAATTGTTTTAATGCTAAAATATTATTTATAACTTATATAGCGTAAATAAAATGAACCCCATATTAATAACATTTGGTATTGCTACAATCTTATATATCTTTCTTGGTTTTACCTTGGCATGACAAACCCTGCATCTTAAAAGACAACCTATCTTTAGAACTCCATCTGACTATGGTATGAAGTATAAAAACATATCTTTTCGTACTCCTGATGGTATAACAATTAAAGGATGATTTATACCAAATTCAATATCAAACAAGCTTTTAATATTCGTTCATGTAGGATCTTTTAATAGACATGGACT